>Ga0247722_10000014_pt1 | contig 160081 bp, 150 predicted proteins | sample MSEWelMarce3H_FC_FD_189094 | JGI IMG/M metagenome (GOLD analysis project Ga0247722, IMG submission 189094) | Subsurface sediment microbial communities from gas well in West Virginia, United States - MSEEL Well Study Marcellus 3H_FC | ecosystem: Environmental > Terrestrial > Deep subsurface >...
ACCACGATCCGCCATCCATACGGTATTAAATCGCCCCCTTGCCCCTGTCGCAGGTCCTCCCCCGCCCTCCGCCGCTCATTATGTCCCTCCACCGAGCTTCTTACAATCCGTGACGAACCCACAAAACACAGTCCATGCGCCACGATCGGTGCCTGATTATTTCACATAGACAGGCAGAAGACTGCAGATGCGACCCCCTTTGTTACGCATTCGGTTCTATTTGTTTCTGTTTGGATGCCTGGGAACACGTCTCCTGTTTACCCTCTGTAGTTACTATGCATCAGGATGGCCTCTATTTGGTCTTGGTCTTATCGCATGTCTTCCCGTCATCGGATGGCTCTTCACGATGTGGGTGGCTCCTCGTGACACAGGAATCGAAACCTTGGGCGCCCCTATTTGGTGGAAGTCTCTTCGCCCGTTCCACGGCCTTCTATGGGGCTCCTTTGCATATGCGGCCATGATGGGATATCCTTCTGCGTGGAAGATTCTGTTGCTGGATACTACGTTGGGTATCGGCTCCTTTTTGATTCATCATGCGCAGGAAGGGAACTTGGCTCACATGATAAAGGGTGCATAAAAAGATACTATTCCGCGTGAAGAAGAGCATGGAGCCGCTGAGAGACCACGGGTCCCACTTTACGTGCGCCCACTTTCACGACCTCCATCTCTTTCACCGTTGCCTTCATGATGCCTGAGAAAGAATGAAAGGCAGTGATGAGGGTTTCGGCCATCTTCACGGATACGCCTGGGCATTGGGCCAGACAAGAGATTGCAAAGTAGGTCGGGTCGGATGCATTTGCCTTCTTCTGAACATGAATTCCGTCCGTCACTTTAACCATATCTGTCGTGCGCTGGAGAGAGGTGGGATCCTCTTTCCATTGTTCCACGAGGGTATCAATGAGTTCCGCCGTTTCTTCGATGGACGCCGTCTGCATCACGGGAATCTGATAGTGAAGCGTGAGGCGATGGAGGAAGGTGAGAAGGGCCCTCTTTGCCAGACGTCCCGTGGAAGACGAAAGAGACCCTTCAATGACATACATGGGTTGTGCCTTGGTTTCATGACAGAATGCCAAGAGACGACCGCGTTGCTCCCGATAGCGCCCGTCTAGAATGGACGCCTCTAGGTCGCGAATGGATTTACGCTCGATCAATACGGCTCCTTCCAAAGGCGTTCCGTCCTGACACCCGATCCAAATGTCTGCTACGGGAAGCGCTTTGATCTGAGGAACTTCGGAGGTGCTGTGTGCGGCCAGCTGCGCGATGGATTCCTCTGCTCGGCGCACTGCGAGCTGTGCGAGTTGTGCGATGAGCTCGGATTCTCTCATGTCAACCACGAACATGTTTATTTCTACGTTTGCTCTATGATAGATATCGTGCGATGGGTTTAGATGGGTTATCCTCTCCTCTCTCATCAGAGCCATGGACGTCCTTTCTTCGGGAGAACTGGAGAAGGTCTTAAAGAAACACCCTGATCGCATTCCCATTTATGTTCGTCGTGATCCGAATAGTCATGCGGACCTGCCCGACATCCGTCGTCACAAGTTTTTGGTGCCGTCCCATTTTACGATGGGTCATGTGCTTCATATCATCCGCACATGGATTTCGGTCCCTCCTCATCAGGCACTGTTTATGTTTGTGGGGAACACCCATCCGTCCATTCACAGCCCGCTGATCGAGATCTATCAGGCATGTAAGAGCCCTGATCAGTTGCTCTATGTCACGTATACGACAGAAAATACATTCGGGTGGGGACACGAAGTGTCCCCACACCCCTCTCTCATGGAGTAGGCGTAACACCATTTGCGGTTTTTCTGTAGGAGAGGTTATACGTCCTCACCTAGCCCCTGCGCTTTCGATAGCGCAGCCGATTTGGCTGTGTCTGCACAGGAGACATGGAAAACGGGGAGATTGGAAAATGAAAGGCAGGCATAAAGGATTCGTGAACCACCTGGGGTGCCTCCTCCATGATGGCATCTTGGATTTGGACCTGGACCTCTTGGACCTCTTGGTCTTGGACCTGGACCTCTTGAACTTGGACTTGGATCTCTTGGTCTTGGACCTCTTGGACTTGGACCTCTTGGACCTCTTGGTCTTGGACCTCTTGGACCTCTTGGACTTGGACCTCTTGGACTTGGACCTCTTGGACCTGGACCTCTTGGACCTTTTCAATATCTTCCTTGATTTCCTCTTGAACTTCCGTAACGTGAGTGACCTCCTCTACAACTTCTTGAACTTCCTCTACAACCTGTGCGACTTCCTCTACAATGTGAGTGGCTTCCTCTACAACGTGAGTGACTTCCTCCACTACTTCTTTGACTTCCTCCACAGTCTGAATGACTTCCTCTACGACCTCCACAACTTCTTTGACCTCCTCCACAGTCTGAATGACTTCCTCCACAACCTCTTCTACGACCTCCTTTACTTCCTCTATGACCTCTTTGACTTCCTCTACCGTCTGAATGACTTCTTCTACGATCTCTTGGACCTTCACAGGATTGTGTGGTTGTGTATCCTCTCCACTGGAGAGGGGTGTGTTTGTGGAGCACACGCTTGCGTCTCCACTGCAAAGTGCCTCCACAGGGGTATGGGGACACGCCGCCGAAGGCAGTGTGTCTCCAGTGGGGGCACTTCGTGTCACCAATGACGTTACAAAAGATGACACTCGTGATATCTTACGATACAGATAGGCTGGCGGATAGTTCCCCATCTCTCTATGTATCCGTTATTTTATCCGGATGGATTCCTATGATACCATCGTATTACGATAATATCATATGATACATATGTGCTGTCTATTTACGATAGATGGACCTTTAGAACCATGCTTTGACCGGATGCGTTGGGGCAAACATTCGCTCTAGGCCTGGTGTCCACTGTGTATAGTCATTTTTCCCATGACGTGTGGAGGAACGCTCCGTAAAAAAGGGGTCAAGACCTGATGACATATCCGAGGCGGTGATGGGAACCTCAATGCTCTGTTCTCCTCGCTGTATTTGCACCTCGCGTTCCGTTTGAACATCATCCTCCCATACAATCGTGGGATCTTTCTCTTTTACCTCCGTAATCTCCCACATGTTTTCCCCTTGCTTGGACTTCTGGATCACAGGAATCAGACCTCGCTTGTTATAGACCCGATCCATCAATTGTTGAACATCGTCCACTGAATAATGGAGAAGTTCCTTGCTTGATTTCGGCTGATACATCTGTAGGATCTTCTTCTCCTCTTCCTCTTGGGTTTCCGTATCCACAGGAGCCATACCATCCATGTTTCGATAGGCCGCCGTATTCGGCGGATTCTCGTAATTCTCCACCTTCTTCTTTTCCCAGCGTGCCTGTCCCTCTTGAAACACCTGGGAGTCGGGAGATTGCACCGACCAGTCAAGTGGGTACCGGGTCATGGCGTCGCTCAACTGCTGTTTAGAGGCCTCTCGTGATCCACGGTTCTGAAAGATACTGGAGACCTCATAGTCGTCTAGGTTCATGATCGGAGATGTTGTAAAGGGAGTATCCGGTTGGCGAGAGGCAGAACGAGAACGAGAACGAGAACGAGACCGAGAACGAGAACGGGCACGGCGACAAGATCTCTTTTGTTGTGCATAGAATCCTGTCCCCACTACAAGAAGGACGACTACCATAATCATAACAAGAAGTGCAACACTCTTCATGAATATTCCTATCTTTGCTCTATATTTATAAATCACATCAAAGTAGAATGAAATCGCGGCGCGTATATCGAGTGCGGCGCAGCCGCGTATCACACGGTGGCAAACTGAGACATACCAAACGTCGTGTAGGGCGTATGCCCAAAACGGCTCGCGGGCATCAACAGTCTTCTGCCGCAAAGATGTTCCCTCCACTTGATGTTCACTCCAAAGAAGACATTGCGAAGGCAATCAAGCAGATCATGAAGGGCCCTGTTACCATCCTGCTTGTGTATGCAGATTGGTGCGGACATTGTCACGATCTTATGCCCCATTGGGATGCTGCTGCGAATTCACCAAACCGCACTGTTCCTTCCATGAAGTTGAATGAGAAGAATACCGAGTCGTTTAATTCTGCCTTGCAGTCTCTAAATCAGAATCAATCTTCCGTTCACGTCTCGGCATACCCGACGGTTCTTGTGCTAGATAACAGGGGAAACAAAATCACTGATGTGCAGGGTAAGAAGGACACTGAATCGCTGACCCAACTGATGAATCGCTCAGGTCCCTTGGCCGAACAGGCGGGGCTTTCGCAACCGAAGGGGCTTTCGCAACCGAAGGGGCTTTCGCAACCAAAGGGGGCACCAAAGGAGCTGCAGGAGTTTTCTCGCCCACAGGAACAAGAGTCAGAGGAAGGATTGGCTGCGCAAGGTATGCAAGCCCAAGGTACCCAAAGTATGCAATCCCAAGGTATGCAACAGGATCCAGCAGCGTCCTTGGAGCCCCTTTCTCTTCCCCTGGCCTCTCCTCCTCGCCGCGAACCCGTCGTGGGTGGTGCGCACCATCACAAAAGTGGCCTCTATCGTCTCTTTCGTAAACAGACGCATAAGAATCGGCAATAAAAATTGATCTTCCGCTACATGCTGTAGAAAGGCACATTGTCCACGATCCAAACCATGAATCCTCTTGTGTTTCATCTGCTGGATCTTCAAAGCCGTGATATGCACGTCGAAGCCGAAGACGACGAGCATCGCGAAGTAACCTATGAAGATGTATCGGATGAAGACGAATATCCACGACGACGCGTCAAAAAGACGCCCTTCCACGCCCGAGAAATGATCATTCACCTCTTTGGTTCGACCGAAACAGGTATCCCCGTCCGCTGCGACGTCAGTGGATTTCGCCCCACCCTCTACCTTCGTCTTCCCGAAGAACGAACGAGCGCGGCGATTACCTCCATCACTACCTATCTAACTGCGCAGGGTCTTCCTATTGGGCAAATCCAAATGACGCGCGTCATGAAAAAAGTGTTTTACGGATTCACGGCAAACACCTTTCTCCCTTTTCTCCAAGTAGACGTTCCCTCGCTGTCCCTCTTTCGCACTCTTCGAGGGCTCTTCTTGGATGATCAACTTCGTCCCGCCACCAAGAAGGCGCTCGAGGCACCCTTGCGCAATGTCACCATCGAGGTCTTCGAGGCCAATCTGGATCCCATGCTTCGGTTTCTCCATGTTCAAGAGATCTCTCCCTGTGGCTGGGTGGCCATTCAGGACGGCACCATTACCGAATCGGCCGACATGATCACTGTGGAGTGTGATTCTACGCAAGTGCGTCCCACAAAAGGGCCGCGACCCACTGCTCCCTTTCTCACCGCATCGTGGGACATTGAGTGCTTCTCCATGACAGGCGACTTCCCTTTGGCTAAGAGAACATGGAAGAAGGCGGCACAAGAGGTGGAACACTGCTCCGCCGAGGAGGCCGCCGAACGAGTGCTGGCGAGTTTGTCGGTGGGACAGACACCCGTCTCTACCCTCCCTACAGGCATGACTCCCATCTACATGGCATGGAAGGGCAAGCTTGGAGCAGATGGGGGAGCGAGCGGTATGGAACGCGCCCGTCGCGCCCTGACATCCGCCGTCTTCCAAGAGCGATGGTCTCACGGTGGAGACCGAACAGAACACGTCGAAGAGCTCCTTCAGTCCACCCTCGGTCCTCTTGTCATGCTTCAAGGAGACCCTGTCATTCAGATTGGAACCACTCTCCTACGAGGAGCCGAAGTCGAGCGACACCTCTTCGTCTTTCCCGATTGTGCCCCTCTCGCCGATATTGTTGTTCACGCCTATCCCACGGAGGGAGAGATGATCCATGCGTGGTTTCAGTGGATGAACCAGAAGAATCCAGACATCCTCTTAGGATACAATATCTTTGGGTTTGATGAAGCCTACCTCTGGCACCGTGCCGAAGAACTGAAACTCCTCCAAGGCACCTCTCCCCTCCATGAATTCACGCGCCTCTTTGACCTATCAGGAGAGATGAAACTGGAAGAGAAGTTCTTGAGCTCCTCGGCCATGGGAGACAATCGCATGTATATCTGGTCGGCGCATGGACGCCTTCAAGTGGACATGTTCCATTCCGTGAAGAGAAATCATGTGCTCCCCTCTTACAAACTGGACGAGGTCGCCAAACATTTCCTCTCAGGCGCCTTGAAAACGCACCATTACGATCCGAGCACCTCCACGCTCACCCTTCACGTCGGCGGGGCCTTTCAGGAGGTTCGTGTGGGCCGCGCCATTGCCCTCTTGGATGAAACGGGAGAAACCGTGTCCCCCAAACTCATCGTTCACTCCATCCAGGGAGGTGTCCTGACCTGCGTTCTTCCCTTAGAGCAAGAGGCGTTAGATGAAATGGAGGATGCGACCAAGTGGGTGATCGTGAAAGACGACGTGAGCCCTCAGGACATTTTCCGTCTACATCGTGAAAGCGCAGAGGGGCGCGCCATTGTTGGAAAATACTGTTTACAGGATTGCGATCTGGTCATTGAACTCTACAAGAAACTGGAGACGTTCAACAATGCGATGTCCATGGCGAATGTCTGTTCCGTCCCCGTCACCTACATCTTTACCCGCGGCCAGGGGATTAAGATTGAGTCCCTCATGTTCAAGGCGTGCCGCGAGCGTGACATTCTGATTCCCGTGCTGACCATTCCCACGTCGGGCTCGGATGATTCCTATGAAGGCGCCATTGTGCTGGACCCGCAGCCTGGATTTTACACGAGTCCCGTCGGCGTCTGCGATTTTGCCTCGCTGTATCCATCCACGATTGTGAGCGAAAACATCAGCCACGACTCCCTCTTGTGGATCAAGGACTTTACCGACGAGGGGATTCTGATCAAGCACCAGTGGGGCTCGGATGCCTATGAGGACTGTGCGGGCTATGCCTATACCGATATTGAATATGACATCTGGCGATCCGATCCGACTGATTCACGGAAACAGCCGCGGAAAATGAAATGCGGTCGGCGCATCTGTCGCTTCGCCCAGCCATTGGATGGGACGAAGTCCACGCTTCCGCAGATTACGACATGGCTCCTGTCGGCTCGCTCGGCAAAGAAGAAGGAAATGAAGGCGGAGAAAGACCCTGAACGCTATGCGCTCTTGGATGCGGAGCAGTTGGCCTACAAGCTGACGGGCAATTCCCTTTATGGTCAGCTGGGATCGGGGACGTTCAAGATTCGTCTTCAGGCCCTTGCGGCGTCCGTCACGGCCTATGGACGAAAACAGATTCTGTTCGCCAAGGCGGCCATTGAGCGCTTCTATGGCCCTGAGTCAAAGGATCCTCGCTGTGCAGCGCGCTGTATGGCGAAAGTCGTGTATGGCGATTCTGTGACGGGTGATACGCCTGTTCGGATCAAGCAATACGCTCGCGATGGTTCCACTGATTCTACGCTCTGGACGCTTCCCATTGATTCTCTTCACACCTTGGAGCCTGGGCAGGGATGGCACAGAGAAGGAGACAAAGAATTCTATGAGCTGGAACGATGCTGGAGTTGGACCGAGACGGGCTGGACACGGATCCATCGTGTCATCCGTCACCGCCTTCCTCTTACCAAACAGATTCACCGTGTCTTCTTGACGGTGGGATGGATTGACGTCACGAGTGATCATTCTCTTCTGACGGCGGCGGGGGAGATGATTACGCCTCGCGAGGTAGATGTGGGAACGCGCCTGCTTTCCACGATGTATCCAGAGGGCGACGTTGTTCGGCGCGTTGATGTTCTTGTCTCTCAAGACGCTTATCACGAAGCTTATTGCCAGCCAATGGTCTATGATCTCACAACGGACAATCATCACTTCCAGGCAGGACCCGAAGGACTCATTGTTCACAATACAGATTCGCTCTTTGTGGAATTTAACCCTCGCAATCCTGAGACAGGAGAGCGACTAGAGGGACGCGAGGCTCGTCAGGCGACCATTGACATCACGGGCGAGGCGGGTCACTTCATCAGTAAAGTGCTTGCTCCTCCTCACGACTTTGAGTTTGACAAGTGCTTTGATCCGCTTCTCATGTTCTCCAAGAAGCGCTATGCAGGTAATATGTATGAAGAGAATGCGGACGACTATGTTCACAAGTATATGGGGATTGCACTGAAGCGACGAGACAATGCACCGATCGTGAAAACCATCTTTGGAGGCGCCATGAAAATGCTCTTGGACAAGAGAGATGTCGTGGGAGCCTTCCACTTTGTGAAAGAGAAGTGTGCAGAACTCGTGACGGGTAGGGTGAGTATGGGACAGCTCATGGTGACCAAATCATTGCGGGCCGATTATGCGGATCCCACTCGGATTGCGCACAAAGTATTGGCGGACCGTATTACGTTGCGAGATCCTGGAAATGCTCCTGCTGCGGGTGATCGCATTGGATACGTCTATGTGCGCCCTAAGGCGGGGCAACTGGCCTCGGCGTTACAAGGAGATCGCATTGAGACTCCGCTGTTTATCAAGGAACACGGGCTTCTTCCCGATTACAAGCACTACATCGAGCACCAACTTCAGAACCCGATCTCTCAGGCGTTTGGTCTTCTCTTGGAGCTCGTGCCTGGCTTTCGTGGGGATATGCTTCGTGGATGTCCCACCGCAGCGGAAGATTTGGATCGGTTTCTTGCGATGAGAGAGGCAAAGGCGGCGGAGCTTCTGTTTGCGGAGAGTCTGAAGACGCTGGACATGGATGGCACGCGGTTGGCGATGGCGCATCTGTTCAAAGGGACGGCGACGGTGGTCAAGCGGGCTGTCAAGGAACCGATTACTAGGGTTTCAACAAGCTCATCAGAAACAAGTGCAACAGCAACAAGCGCAGCAGAAACAAGCGCAGCAGAAACAAGCGCTATAAGCGCAGCGGCCATAAAAAAGCCAGCCATTCAAATGCGAATGAGCAGTTATTTACAGGATACCATGATGATGGACGAGATGAAAAAGAAGGAGCGTGCCAGAAAGGCAAAAGAAACCAGAGAGGCGAAGAAGGCTTCTAGCGCAGCGGCCACTAGTGCAAGCGTAGCAGGTGGCACATAAGGCCATTGGTTCGATCACGCCGTAGGGAATGCTATTTTTTAGAAAGATATCATTGTTCATGTTGATATGGATATATGTAAATGATCAATGTTTGGATCGACGACTCTTTGAACGGCGGCTCTTTGAGCGACGACTCTTCTTGGCACAGCTCTTTGAGCGGCGGCTCTTTCGTCGGTGGCTCTTTCGTCGGTGGCTCTTTCGACGGCCTCCTTCTAGGCCATATTTCTTCATATATGCCTTAAGATCTTCTATTTCTTTTTCAACTTCATCACGCTCATACATGGCATCTTCATCTTGAGCGGCTTGAGCATTGATACGCGCATCAAGAATCTTCTTTCTTTCTTCTAGGGCTCGTAATTCGTTATGATGTTTCTCTTTTTCATCGATCATCTCTACGTTCCACGCGCCGACATTTTGCGTATTGCCACTAAATGCTGTGCTCATTCTACTATCGCACACTATTTTATATCGCTCCTATTCGTGATGTCACCCCCTATCAAAAAGCATACCGTAAGCACTTAATAGAAAATAACATATGAATAGAATGGGCAACGCTTCCACCACACCCGTAACCTCTCTTCGCCTTGTGTTGGTGGACTCTCCTGTCGAGGCTCGACGCATGCTACAAAATGCCGAACAAATCGACGGATATCTTGCCACATGTTACAATGATACACGAAACGAGATCGCTCGTTCCGAGGGGACCTATCATCCCAATGCGATCTCTGCCGACGATCACTCTTTTTTTCAATACCACCTGGATCAGGCTCTTCCTCGTCTCCCTCTTCGTCTCCGCACCGATCTTGACACGGTTCATGTCATTTCCTTGATGCCCTCTGCGGAAGGAGGAATGCCCCATACGCGCCCCACCAGTCTGATCTGTGCCCCCCATCTTCGCTCCCTCACCACCTTTTCTACCCTCGTCCATGAACTATGGCATGTTCACCAGCGCCTCTATCACGCCGAATGGGACGCCGTCTTTTTTCGGATGAAATGGAAAGAATGGTCAGGACAGCTGCCTACCTTGTTGGAGCGGGGGCGTCGTTACAATCCCGATACCGTGGATACGCCTCTATGGGTCTTTCAAGATACCTGGGTGCCCGTCCCCATGTTTGACCATCTGACTCAGCCTCGTATCAAGGACACCACTGTATGGTTTTACAATGTGAAAGACGGCTACCATATCAAGCACGTTCCAGCAGAGCTCCATCATCTGGCCCCTGATCTTCCCGCGCCCGCATGGGAGCATCCTCGTGAAATGGCCGCGTATCTTCTTGCGGATCCAACAACCCATCAGCATTCTGTCCTCTTTCAACAACTCCTACAGGACATGGGGAACATTTCTATTTCTCCCTAGTAGGGCCTGTGTGAATGTGTATTCAAGATCAAAAATGTTGCGCGTTTCTTTCTCTTCATTCCATGGGGATTCCCACACAGGGTTGTCTCTATGATGTCGCGTGGATTCGCTCCATTGAACTCCCTGTCTCTCCGAGCGCGACCTGTTTTGTATCTCTTCCTCATCGGACCATTACCTTTCTTCAGACGATCGCCCAGGGTTCCTTTGGATTCATTGATCGCGCCCGTTATGAAGAAGAGGGGAAGGACCTCTATGTCAAACGACCCATCCGTCCTAGCACGAAACTCCTTTTAGAGGCATGTGTTCAACAGTTAGTGGGTGAACTCCTGACACGGCACGGATGGCCTCATCGCGTCCCTGCGGTGCGGGCGATCTTTCGTCTTCCTGATCGGTCCGTGGGGTTCGCCATGGAAGAGATGGAGCATGCAACGACGCTACACACCTATTTAGAGGGGCTACCCGATCAAGAGTTTGTTCTCGTGGTCCAAGAGTGTATCCTTCAACTATGTGGCATGATGTGGCAGTTACATCATTCTCTTGGAATGAACCATCGCGACGTGAAGCCGAGCAATCTCATGATTCGTCAAGTGATCGATCATCGTATCATTCAGGTGGAACACGAGCTTCTCGAATATACCTTTCATTATTCGATCATTCTCATTGATTTCGGGTTTTCCTGCGTGGGATCAGGGATTTCATTGAGTTCCGTGTATCCGCAGACGGACCCCTGCCCCAAAGAGGGGCGCGACATGTATCTCTTTTTGGCGTTCCTGTATATTGACTATCATGCCCGACTTCCTGCGCGTCTTCGGGCGCTCTTTGAATCCTGGATTGACCCTGCAGGTTCCATGTGCCGCTTGATGCGGCAGGATCCTGAGAACTCGAAAGAATGGATCTATTTTATCACGGGGGACGAGCGTCTGCAACGATTGGAGTGCACTCCCCTACGCGTCTTTCGGGATTTGTGTGCGATGTGGGGAGCTTAAAGAGCCCTGTAGAGAACTACGGTAGGGTGCATACCCTCTACTTCTCCTACGAGCCATGTCTTTGATGATTCGTCACCGTTTGATAAAAACACTACTGTTGTTTGTTGGTAAAATGGAGTGGACATGAGGGAGATTTCCATGATGCTGTTCTGTGACCCTTGGAGGGTGTCAGAACAACATGCGTATGACGAGCCATGCATTTTTTATGGGAGAGGGACAAGATGGCTGCAAGCGAGGCAATAAGCGAAGCAACCGATGAGAAGCAGATCTCCATCGCCGTCCAACAGGGCCAAAAACGGCGCATCATGAAAGGCATGACCTATGACATCGAGGAAAAACACGGCTATTTGTATCTCGTCCGAACTCGTGAATTCAAGTCGTTGAATCGCCCCATCTACAAGGTCGGTCGCACCTCCCAGTGTCCCGATACACGTATCACACGACTCCATAAGTATACGAAGGGGTCCGAGATCTATCTCATTCTACAGTGCCATGTGGAGGATGTGAGTCTGATTGAAAAGGAGATCTTGGAGCGCTTCTGTCACCAGTGGGATCCAGGCCCTGATGGCTCTGAGGATTTTATCATTCCCACGGCACGGGAACTCATGGAGGCCAAACAGATCATTATGGAGGTCGTTCGGCGCTACGAAGAGCGCCGCCTTTAATTTAAAGAGGATCGTTGTGTGTCTTATACAATGACAGCGCTTACGACAGCGCTTACGACAGTGCCTCTCAAGATTGTGATTGCCCGATACAAAGAGGACATTTCGTGGGCCGATGGAGTCACGGGCGCAGTGATTTATCACAAATCCGACACACCATGTGTCTCCCCCCATCCTATCGTCTCTCTTGCGAATGTAGGGCGAGAAGGTCATACGTATGCGTATCACATTCTGACTCATTATGATACCCTGGACGATTTCACGGTCTTTCTCCAAGGCTATCCCTTTGATCATTCTCCCCAATTAGAGACGCAACTTCGCGAGATTCGTGATCGGATCGCACAGGGCACCCAACCCGACTTTCAGTATGTCTCTCAGCGAGTGCTGTTCTCCAATCTGGAACGGTGCCCCTACGACATCACTCTGAAGATGAGGCCTGTCTATGAGAAGGTCTTTGGCGCAATCAAACAAGAGGGACATCCCTTTGTCTTTGGAGCAGGCGCCCAATTTGTCGTGTCCCGCGCGGCCATCCAGTCTCGTCCCTACTCTTTCTATCAGAATCTGTGTCGCTTGCTGGATTATGATGTGAACCCGATTGAGGGATTTAGTGTGGAACGGTTTTGGCAGATGATCTTTACACATTCTGAGTAGTAGTTGGCAGAGCCAACAGCTCTTACAACGCCCTAGTAAGAAACGCATCCGTGATGTTCAACGCCGCCTCAATCGCCGCATCCATATTATAATATTTGTAGTGTGCCAACCGTCCCACAAAGTAAACCCCTTGTGCTTCGTCCTCCTTGGCCCATTCCTGATATTGTCGGTAGCGCTCTTGATTCGCCTTCGTGGGAACAGGATAATAGGGATCACCGTCCGCGGTCGTATATTCCTTCACAATCGTCGTGCGACCTGGTGCAACCTGATTCAGAAAATGTTTGTATTCCACCACGCGCGTATACGGAACCGATAACATCGGATGGTTCACCACGGAATTCTCTTGATACTGGTCGATGGGGAGATGCTCCGTTTCAAATCGGATGCTGCGATATTCCAGGGGAGGATAGTTGCGCGATCGGTAATACAGATCGATCGGTCCCGTGTAAAACAGAAAGTCATAGGCGGCACGCATGTCCTCTGTGTAGGGGATATTCAGTTGAACTGTGATGTTCGGATGATTCAATAGCGCCTGGAAAAAGGCCGTGTAGCCGTTGGTGGGGAGAGCCTGGTAGGGATCAGAGAAATAGTAGGGATTGTCATCGGTTCGCACGGGAATTCTCTCCAGCACACTGGGGTCTAATTCCGACGGGTATTTGGCCCATTGTTTCATGGTATAGGACTGAAACAGATGACGATAGAGTAACGGACCCACACGACTCAGGGCAACCTCCTCGCTGTTCTGAGGGGTAGCGGTATAGGGCGCCGTTTGTTTCGCCAACCATTCCTTCATCAGGGGCTCCGTGGTCACCGTGGGATCGCACAGCCGACGAACGGTCTCTTGGTTTACGGGAACGGGGACAAAGATTCCCTGGACGTCCGCGATGACTTGATGCTTCCACGGGGTCCATTCTGAGAATCGCTGAACATAGGCCCAGACACGCTCAGACGACGTATGAAATAGGTGGGCGCCATACTGATTTACACGGATCCCATGTTCGTTCACACGATCATAACAGTTTCCACCGATATGGTCTCGCTGATCAATCACACGGACGGTGTATCCCTGTTCAGCCAATTGACGGGCCACCGTGGCCCCTGAGAGGCCTGCACCAACGACGAGGACCGTTGTCATGTTTATTGCTGTGCTTTATAAGACGAGAGGGGTATTTAGACTCGGCATTGGATCACGGGCGAGCGATTCGTATTCCCGTTGGACGGCCGCGGGATCATTGAGATAGTGACCATTCATTCCTCGAGAGCGACTGTGCTCGTTCCTCGCATATCTTCGTCGGTGCTTCTCCAGCAAATAGGGGAGGCCAAGGTAATTCATATGCTTCAGGAGGTAAGTGCGCTTGCTATAGACGACCGTGCCGATAGGGTCGCACGTATGCGATCCCCATCCAAACCGAATGTCCACCTCGGGAGTCTTGAACAGCACGCGCTTAGAAAAGTGTTCGTCCAGGAATCCGTGACGGAGGTCCGAAAGAGTGGTATACGTGACGTCTGAAAGAGTGGCGGTCTGACTGTCTCCCACGATCTGGAAACCCTGTGTGGTGATGATGGTGGTCCCTTTGCGGTCCTCTTCTTCCAGCTCTTTTTCGGTGATGACGAGCCATTCGTCCATGTCCGCCATGATGATCCAGCCATCGGCCTTCTTCCAGATGCTGTTGCGCACATCTCTCATGATCGCCTCCTGTTGCTGGTTTCCTGAGGAGAAGAAGGTGACATCCACTCGGTTTGCAACGGCAATGGAAACGGATCGATCGGTGCTCCCATTGTCTACGATAACGATGGAACACGTGGGAAACTGGGAGCGATAATGGGCGATCGTGTGGGCGATCAGTGCATCTTCGTTGAAACAGAGCAGGAAAATGGTGATCTTCATTGCCTTAATAGACAGTAGGACGGGGCTTTATGTTTCATTGCCATCGAATATGATTGTAATAAAAATAAAGACCTTATGGGCCTTTTATGCCTTAGAGCGCCATTGCTCTTTGCACACCGTGCAGATGTAGATGAACTTGAGGTTCACCTGGTCGTGTTTGATATACATGACATCACGCTCCTTGGATCCCGTATTGCTCTCGCATGCGTCATTGGGGCATTTAATGCTTGTTACGTGGGGAAGAGTAGGGTCAAACACCGTGAAGGGATTAAGAAGGATCTTATAGCCCTCAGAAGTCTTCTCCTTGAGATCAATCTCCAGAATGAGTCCTCCTTTCGTATCCTCCTCCTGATACCCACAGTTCTTACAGAGTCTCATCAACTTATCATCTTGTTGATTCAAATACAAGAAGAACCTGCACGTGGGACAGAAATCGGTAGGCTTCATCGTTCTACTATCTAATAGATTGAATCCCGCTTCAATTTTATACACCGTCGGGAGACAACCAGATAGCGCCACGCAGCCATAGAGTCCGACACGGGGGAGCGGTTCAGGCCTCCCGTAAAAATTGATAGACCCAAAAAGGGATGGCAAACGGTGTAACCATGTTTTCAACCGACCGCTTTCTCGAGAGCGGCCTCGGCCTGTTTCTCGACTCCCACCGCGTCACGGAGAAGGGCGACCCCTGCTCCTTCACTGGAATGGGCACCATGCGCGGTAAGTTCATGGTCAAGGATGACGACTATCCCCACTTCCTTGACCTCCTCCACGAATACCTGTTCACGCAGCAGCGCCGTCCCCTCAATCTGGTGGAACAACGCCGTTGTGATCTTCAGACGCCGATTCTGATTGATCTGGACTTCAAATACCCGATTGAGCGGGCCATTCAACGCCAATTTGAAATCTCTCACGTTCATGCGTTTCTCCACGAATACGTCAGTAATCTGACCCACTTTTACGATCTTTCTGAACATCGCCCCCTCCGATTCTTCATCACGCTGCGTCCTGCACCCTATGAGGACAAGAAAAGTTCTCTTCAGCGTGCGATCAAAGACGGTGTTCACATTCAGTGCCCCGATCTGGTGCTGACCTCGGAACACCAGCAGGTGCTTCGTCATCGGAGCCTGGAACGCAAACAGCTTGCGGCAGCCTTCCAGAACACGGGCTACATCAACGCTGAAAAGGACATCTTTGACGAGGCGATCGTCAAGAAGAATGGATGGTTCTTCTATGGAGAGTCCAAGCCCGACATCCCTGCGTATTCGGTCGTTTCCGTCTATGTGTATGACCCGCGCACACAGACCTTTGAGGAAGAGGACGCCTCTCAGTATTCTACGCGCGCCCTGGTGGAACTGCTGTCCATTCGCTACCAGGTGCGCATTGCTCCCCTTACAATGGAGGAGAAAACCCAAGAGGAGTGGAAGGAACGCCTGGACTACTGCTGCGGGCGCAAAGTTGTGGCGGCGGTGGAAGAAGAACCCGAACCTGCGCCAGTCGTGGCGGCACCCTCTCGCGGCACCGAACAATACGTCCAGGATCGCGTGGAGTTGGCGCGTCAGTTGGCACGGGAGTGCCTGTCTGGAGAGCGCGTGAGCACCTATCAGGGCTGGATGGAAGTCGGATGGTGCCTTCACAACATTGACGAGTCCGATGAGATGTTCCAGGTATGGATGGACGTCAGTGCGAAGTCTCCCAAGGCGGGCGAGAACAATGTGTCGGCGCTTCTCCGCGACTGGAAACGCGGATGGTCCCGCTCCAGTTCCGAGAGATGCTTCACGATTCGCTCCCTTCATATGTGGGCGAAAACGGACAGTCCCAAGCGCTATCGTCAGATCATGAACACGAGCTTTGTGAACTTTGTGGAGAGCGAGGTGGATGCGACCCACACGCACATTGCCCGTCTGATGAAACGGATGTATGAACACTCTTACTGTGCGTCGGTGGATTCGCGCAAGGTGGAATGGTATGAATTCACGGGATGCTACTGGAAAAAGCTCCCGCAGGGCATTGAGCTCCGCAACAAAATGACGTCGGATGTGGCGGATGTGATCATTGAGGCCCGTCGCACCATTCGTGATCGCCTCATTCAGGCCAACATGGATCATGCGTTTGTGGAGAGTCGGATGAAGAAAATGATCAAGATTGAGCAATCCCTCTATCAATCAGGATTCAAGGACGCCGTCATGAAGGATTGCGTGGGCATCTTCTACGAAGAGGACTTTGCGCTCAAACTCAATGCGAATCCGTATCTCATCGGATTCACCAATGGCGTCCTGGATTTACATGCGGTGCGCAAGAAGGGCTCGGGTGCCGCAGGCGGATCTAGTTCAAGCGCAGCAGGTGGGGCAGCAGCAGAAGGCGCCAACGAGTTCTACGTTCAATTCCGAAAGGCGGAACCGTCGGACTTTGTGACCTTCCTGGCGGGACGTTACGCGACAAAGAACTGTGATCCGATTGAGTATATCGAATACGACCCGCGCGATCCAGAGCAGGCACGAACTCATCGGGAGATTGATGACTTCATGGAGAAGGTGTTTCCGAGAGCGGAACTGAGACAATACATGTGGCGAAAACTGGCCTCTTGCTTGGAGGGATCTAACAAAGAGCAGACCTATGATACATGGATTGGCGTGGGTGGCAATGGAAAGTCCAAGTTGGTGGATCTCATGTCGATGGTGCTCGGCGACTACGCCTCCTCCCTTCAATCCACCGCGATGACCCGCAAACGCCCTGATTCAGGGGCGGCCAATCCCGACATCATGGCGATCCGCAACAAGCGCTTCATATATATGGCGGAACCCGACGATCGGGAGCCGCTCAACACGTCGCGTATGAAACAATTCACGGGCGAGGATGACGTAGAGGCGCGTGGTCTCTTTGAGGATCAGACGAAATTCAAGATCACGGGCAAGATCTTTATGTTATGCAATGCATTTCCTGCAATTCACACGATGGATCGTGGAACCTGGCGACGTGTCCGCGCCACTCCCTTTGAGTCTAAGTTCGTGGATCCTGAGACGGAGGAGATCAAGCCGTCCGAGAACATCTACGCGCGTGACAATGAGCTGGACGCCAAACTACAGCGGTGGCGAACGTTCTTCATGTCGCGCCTGGTTCACATCTACCGCACCGAGTATCTGTATCACGGGCTCGGAAAGGTCCCTGCGATCGTCACACAGGAGTCCAACAAATACCAGGAGTCGTTTGATTCCCTGGCGAAGTTCATCAACGCCCGTATTCGTGAGGTCAAGATGGGCGGACACACGGCGATCATGGCCGATCTGTGGCTGTCCTACCGATCGTGGTTCGGAGAAAATGCGGGGGCCGGTCGTAAATTGACGCAGACCGAACTTTACAAGCGGTTGTCGGATAAATATGGCGAGCCATCCGATAAACGCACGTTCAAACAAATGATTGTCTTTCAAAGCGATGCGGAGATTGATGCGTATGAAAAGGATCTCTTGGAGGCCAAAGGCTCCAAAGAAGGAAAAGAGGGGCGAATGGAGATCACAGGGCTTGGACTCAGCAGCGTGTAGCAATGTGTAGCACCGTGTAGCACCGTGTAGAGAGACATGATGAAAAGGGGACAGAGAATGTCTCTTTTTTAGCATGATACACGGTATTAACAAACGTAATAGAGCACCATAAAGGAAAAGATGGAAAAAAAGAATCCACCAACAATGGCCTCTAGAAGTCCCTTCATGATAGAGGACGATCGAATGACATACCAATACATGGCCATGACAAGCATAAACAGGTAAGAGAGGAGCAAAATGGCAACCGTATGGTCTTCGATGACGCGGAGGACGGATGTTGGTTCTGCCACAGGGTTGGCGTCGGCAAAGTCGCGATTGCTCGCGTGAACCAGACGCTCTTTTTCGAGAATGTCATCGTAAATCTCTTTCTTTTTTGATTCTAGTTCGTCCAGTTGCCCTTGAACATAAGAGGAGATCTTTGTTCCCCCTGACTGATGGACAATGTTATCTCCCAGAAGAAGGGCATTTGTAATTTGTGATCGGAGCGTCGTAATGTCTTCTCGAATCACATCATCTGCTGTCGCCATTCCTACTACGGTCTCTTCTTTTCTTGTCGCGTTTTACTGCGTTTGTTGTGGCGTTTGTTGGGTCTGCTCCGCTGGAGGCATCTTAGGACACAGTGCTACCTGAAGAGCGCTGACATTCTTCGGGCGATTCTCACGATTCCAATAGCGCTGGTCACGAATGCTATTGGTATATTGAGACCGATTGATGACGATGAAGGCAAAAATAATCACCACGGGCACTGCATAGATCGCGGCGGTATATCCCGTGCTGATTCCCATTCTCCATAGAACAGTAAGAAGAAGAAGCGTCGACAGTGCAATAAACAAAGAGGACAATACAAAGAGCGTATCCTTTTTATTTTGAACCGTCCATTCGTTCATTTCATAGATCCGTTTGGTGGTCTCGGCATCATTGATTCGGTCCGTCATGTCTAGAGGATCGGCAGAAATTCTATCACTCTGCTGCCTTATACACATAGACCAGTAGGCCTAGTGCAACAACATTCAAAAAGGTATAGAGATGAAGGAGATTATCGGAACGGCGTGTTTTCTCTTCTGAGTAGCGCACCATCTGTTTATAAAGAGCGGCGGGGGCCTGGTTAGAACGAATGACCCTCTGTTGTTCCTCTAGTTTCCCCTGCTGGTTCTGGAGATGATTGGAAAAGGTTGTCATCGCAGGATCCACGGGCTGGGCACCATCCTGAAGGGCGTGTGTGATTCCTTGAATGGTTTGAATAAAATCCATGAGCTGTTGATGAAGGTGCTGGGCATGTTTCAAATAAAAGACGGATCGCGGGGGAGGAGTCTTCAGGGCATCAGGGGCGCTCTCTTTACGAAGACTGTCCACTAGTTTTTCAATGGCGTAGGTGTATCTCGCGTAATAGAAACAATATTCGGAGGTCATGTCTTCCACAGAGATCGGATGTTTGGCACCCTTGGCGCCTGTGGCACCCTTGGCGCCTTTTGCAGGCTTAGAAAAGGATGCAATCGTGTCTGAGAGGACAGAAGGGTGTAATAGACCGTATACCGTGCGGTCCGTTGTTCCATATGGAACACTCGGAAGGATCGTATGACCCGATTCATGATAATAGGTTTGTGTCAAATCAGAATCCGTGAGATTAGTAACAGATGGACAGGACATTCTACTAGTCTTTACAAAATCCCTCCTACTGTAAGAGCTATCGTGACTACAGCAACGACAAGTAGGAAGATTCCAACATAGGTGGGAAGAGGGTCGTATTGCGCGAGAGACTGAGACAGACCCCATAGAGACCCCACGGCTTCCTCTGTTGCAAGGGTTGGGTGGGCCATTTTAAAGACATAGACACTGATTCCAATGCATAATACAGACAATACCAGTAAATAAGGGATTCGCTCACGACGAATCGGACGATCCAAGAGAAAGAGTTGATGCGAGGTGGTGCGACGGTCACTAGACCGGAGCAGGGTGTCCCGTGCGAGGGCAGTGTCTACCTCCTCTTTTTTGGCCTGTTGGATTTTTTCTAGTTGGAGGACTTTCTGCTGAAGAGCTCCATGATCCTGTAGAGATTGGGTCACATCATACTGAGAGGCCTGATCGGATACAGCCGACATAATGTCACTGTAGAGCACTTTATATTTCCGACGTTGCTCTGTAAAGGATCCAGTGTCTTGTGCGAGTGCATCAAATCTGCTTTGAAAGGCTGCCTTTTTATTCACCCAATCTGTCATACTCCTACCTTCTCTCTAGGATTCCCTGGGAATCTCAGTGTCGTGGGAATCTTTGTGGAAATGCGTTCTGTCATGGACATGCGTTCTGTCATGGACATGCGTTCTGTCATAAAAAATAGAGGGTCTGATCAATTGATATTTATCAGATCTTCTCTTATTTATGGGGGGTGTGCGTTCTCTCCTATGGAGAGGGGTGTGGGGTAAAGCATCCGCAGGATGCGAACGCTTTAGTGACGCTTGCGTCTCCACTACGGAGCGCACACGCGGTAAATGATCGACTCTCCCGAAGAAGAGCTCGGGCGAGTGATTTTCACAATGTCTCCAGGAATGGCTCCAATGCAGCGAGCGATCGGATCAATATGAAACTTGATCTCGGGAAACTTGGACTTGGAAGTAATCAACAGGGACGTCATCAGTTCCTTGTGCTGGTCTTCAGGGACAATCTCATGTTTCGGGACCAGCACATGATTCAGTGGATTCATCACGAGCATGTAGATGCTGAAGAAGGAGACTCGAAGTTTGCGACGCTGTTTCTCTCCCGATGCGGAAGGCTCCTCTTTCATCTTCATATACTGCTTCAGCGCAATCACATGGTTCGCATCCGTCACCGATGCCGTCATCATCACAATTACCTCTGTTTTCTCACTGTCTTCGTCGCTAATGTCGTCAAAATAGGTCGGTTTCGGACGGTTGGTCGTGGAGTATCGCACTTCGCAGATCTGCGTCGGATCGTCCCGCTTGGAGGCGCGAAAGTTTAATCCTGGAAGACTCGTGGAGGCGGCGGTTGCTTCGGCCGGAGAGAAGCGACGGTAGGCATCCACTTGATATCCGCGTGCATCCAGTAGATCCAGTAGCGTCAGCCGGCTGCGATAGAGATTGTCAATGAATACGAAATTGTCCGCCATGGCTTTACTATTCGTCTCTGAATGGTAAGCCGTCAATTTTATTCTAATTTCGTGACACTGATCGTTCCACCCGCCATGGAGGGCATAGAAGGCATAGAAGGCATGCGAGGCTCAAACTCTCCAAAGGAACGTCTACGACGGCCACCTGTTTCCATGACAAGGCCGTCTTGAGCCATCGCATTATGACTCGTGTCTACTGCCAACATGACCCCTCCTGGCGCAATGGGGCTGGGTAGCATGAATCCACCCATTTGTTGTTGCACTTGCTGCACCTGAGGCTGAATCTGAACCTGAGGCTGAATCTGAACCTGAGGCTGAATCTGAACCTGAGGCTGAATCTGCACCTGAGTCTCTATAGGGACCTGGGTCTCGATTGGCACCTGAGTTCCCATAGAGGCCATTTGTGGACCCATCTGTTGAGCCATCTGTGGAGCCATTGACTGTGGAGCCATTTGTGGGATCATCGGCATCATTGGAACCATTGGCACCATTTGTTGTCCTGTGGAGGTCATTGCCTGTGGAACCATTGGCTGTCCCATTTGTCCCATTTGTCCCATTGGTTGGCCCATGTCGAGTTGAATCGGAATGTCATCTTGAATGATCCCGTCTTGTTGAATCCCGTCCTGTTCGACTTCTTGAACCGATGCGCCCATGGATCGCAATTGCTCCAGCGTGATGGTGGCCTTCGGAACCTCCTCTCGATAGACAGGGACCATCGTCTCAGGCAAGATCAGTCGCGGCAACTCCTTCACGGCCTTTTCTGCGTTCTCGGATAGCTCCAAGGGACGCAACCGCTGAACACCACTGGTCGTGATGTATCGCATACTGAGATTCAAATAGCCCTCTTGTTCTTGTGTAAGAAGCTTGGTAGAATAAGGCATCTGGACATGGACGATCTTGGATTTGGGTCGTCCCAATGGAGGAAGAAGCTCCAAATTGTGAACGGTATCACCCATATACTTCACGGGTCCATCGCACATCGGGCACAGAGACAAATTCAGTTTCTTGTTATCAATCGGAAGCATGCCGCACGCCACACACAGCGGAATGGTTGCTCCATCGGATCGCTCCATAAATGACTCTTTGACAAAGGACATTCCCGCATGAGCAATGATTGCATCACGATCCATCTCACCGATCTTCAATCCACCCTGCGCACCACGACCGCCCGTCGGTTGATGCGTCAGCAGCTCTCTCCGTCCCTGACCACGGGCCTGCCATTTGTCCTCCACCATATGCTTCAATCGCATACCATACACGGGTCCAATAAAGATTGCCATGGGAATTTGCTCTCCCGTCGCACCATTATACATGACCTCATTTCCATATTTCTCAAATCCCATTTTTTCCAAGATGCCTCCAATCGCCTCTTGGGGAGAACCATCATTCATAAAAGAGGTTCCATCACCAATGGCGCCCGTCAGAGCCGCCGTTTTACCCAGTAGCTGTTCCAGATTCTGAGCAATCGTCATACGAGAGGGAATCGCATGAGGATTCATGATCATATCAGGGACAATGCCCGATTCCGTGCGGGGCATATCCTGGGCCCTCAGGCGCGCACCAATGGTTCCCTTCTGGCCATGGCGATTTGAGTTTCCTGTCCAATAGGACGTCGTCTCTCCTTTGCGACGCACAAGAAAAATGTGCTCAGGAACAGTCAGGCAATACACCTTATTTCCTCTTTGGTTGGTAGAATGATGGATGACATTGGTAATACGAAGCAATTGTCCATTCTCACCAATAAGATTATACTGTAACGAATCGACATAGAAATCTTTACACATGTAGTGTTTGTATAAGAGAGATGCCTTTATTTTTTGTGGAATTCCCTCTTTTTCCTGAACATAGACGTTATGATCCCCAGTGACATAATGAGTCGCCGTTGCTGTTTCAATGAAATACATGTCACCTGTGTGATCAAATGTGATCGTATCAGTGGGATGAACCCACTCTATGCTCTGACCATGTTGATGACCACGTCGTTGGGCCACTTTGTCTTCCAATGTCACAGACGCAATCGACTTCCATCCCGCGGTGGTCCATACATCATGATCATCTGTCATACAAAATTTGTCGCCCAATTCAGGAATGCGATCCTGGACCACACGAATCTTCACGAGGCGCAGACCCTTGTTGTTCACCATGATCGCCACGCGCTCCACGCGCCCCTTCGTCCACACCTGGGGCGTCACCGACGCATCCTTCATTCCTCCCTCACTCATCAAATACGCACCCACGATCACCGTCGTTTCATCCACATAGGAGCCCTCCTTCACGATACCGTTGTCATCCAGCTTGGAATAATCCAGACCAGGACGGAGCTCTCGCCATTCCGCGATCTTTGCAGGGTGACCGAACCGCACTTGCGTATGCGCCTTCTCATCATCCTCTTCAAACGCCTCATAGGAGCGAAAGGCCATCGAGCGAAACATGCCTCGCTGAATGGCGTCGTCATTCATCACAATACCGTCTTCTTGATTGTATCCTGACCAGCACGCAATAGCCAAAATACAATTCATTCCATAGGCCATCTTTCCCTCTCCCACATATTGCTGGTAGAGCGTCCGCGTCAGCGGCATCTCTCCATAGCACAAGACATGGGCCGTGTTGTCAAACCGATTGCGCCAATTGGTGGCATAAATGGACAGACCCTGTTTGGACTGCGAGCACGACAGCTGATTACGTGGGGACTGATTGTGGGGCGCAAAAGGGATCAAAGAGGTCATCATGCTCATGATCGTAGAAGGATGAACCTCCATGTGCGTTGTTTCCAGTGTAATGTGTTCGGAATGATTCACAATAAACGACTCGTTCTGCTCATAGGGGTCCATATACTCAATCACACCCGTGTGAGGGGACAATAGGGCGGGATAATCTTCCAGTTTGGCCCCACGACCGTGGAGCGGATCCAAAAAGTCAGTGGACTCCAGGGACGCGGCCTCGCGCAACTTGAGCCGCCCCATGACGAGATCGCGCCATGTCCGAAACTCCTTGATTTTTTGATCAGGAACCACGGGGATCGCGCCTTTGGATTCCAGCCAGACAAGGGGGCGAAGAGGGCGCCCCGCATCCAGATACAGATAAATGGTTCGGTCGCGAATGGAAAACGAAATGCTCGTAGAATACGGGAGGCATCCCGATCGTTTCAGGTGCTTCAGAACGGACACGAGCAAGAACGGAGTCGCCGTGTAGCCAAAGGTGCCGCCATTGACATAGACGGGAACAAAGACGACACGATGCTCCAGCGTGACCTCTTCAGGACGATGGACACGCCCTGTGGTCTGGAGCCACTGTAGAAACTCCTTGGTCTGTGAGGCCGTGGAGATCGCCGTCATGATACTGAGGTTTTTCGCAATGCCGATGGAGGCTCCCGTGGGGGTTTCCGAGGTGCAGAAATAGCCATATTGGGACGTATGAAGTTTACGCGGCCCCGTCAGTTTCATGCTCGTGTCGAAATTCAAAATCACACGGCGACAATGGGACATGAAATCCATATAGGACAGGCGCGAGAGCGCCTGGAGCACACCCGACTTCTCCTCACCGAGCCCCGTGCCCCACTTTCCTTTAAATCCCTTCATGATCATACCATCCAGGAGACCTGATAGGAAAATCTTGGAATCGTTCCCTGCCTGAAAGATGTTCTTGAACTGCTCGTCTTTATAGAGCACACCCTTATTGTAGTTGTATTCCTTTCCGATCGCGAGCACAAAGGCTTTGATCCAGACTTTATAGGAATGGCTAAAGAGCTCTTGGAGCAAGAACCCGCTTGTCAGGCATCGCTGATTGCGCGTGTCGTCGCGATCGGTTTTCTGATCATATCCCTCGCTGACGCGTAGAATCTTTCGCACACAGTCTCCCAGGAAGAGCGCTTGAGTGCTGGGGTCATTGGGCATGTGAAGAAAGAGCTGATTTCGGATGATGTCCAATACGTGCTCTACGCCGAAACCTTTCGTCAGCGTTTTGATATACTGGATGGCCGTAAACGTGGTTAAAAAGGGGAAGGCTTCGATGATGGAGGGGCGCAGAAGATCCATCAGTAGGGTTGCATCCGAGCTCTCAAAATCGGGGAAGATCATCTGTAAGATTTCCTCGTCGGACTGAAACCCAATGGCGCGAAAGAGAACAAATAGGGGGATGGGCTTTCGCACAAAGGGAATGGAAACCTGAATCGTTGGATGGGCCGTGATTCCCTGCTTCTCCACATGGCGCATCAGGTAGAACGAAATGCGCTTCACTTGGCGAGTGGTGGCAGACAGGCACTCAATGGAGGCATAGATCGCGATCTGGGGATCATTTTGGGGGTTGATATACAGCGTATTGAAGGCCTGCTCTTGGCGTGTGACGAGGATCTTTTCCGAGCCGTCCACGATGAAGTATCCGCCGTTGTCATACGGGCATTCTCCCACTTCTTGAAGGAACTCTTTTGGCTTTCGGTGAAGAATACAGTAGCGACTGTGAAGCATGATGGGGATGCGACAGAGGGGCCACTTTGTAAACGTGTCAGGCGGGGGGGAGAGATCATGGGCGATCGTCTGACCGGCTTCCTTGACATAATAGGTGATCTTCACAAGGATCGTGGCGTATACTGTGGCCGCATAGGTGAGATTTCGCAGACGAGCCTCATTAGGGTAGAGAACACGAACCTCTTCCGCATTCTGAAGACTGACCGTCGGAGTTCCCATTTCAATCGCCGTGCCGTCCTCCCCGCCAACAAAGATCTCTACGCGGTATTTGTAGGTGTTCGTTTTTTCATCCAGGAGGTCTTTGAGAATCAAAATGGGATTTTGTGATCGGATGATGCCAATGAGGTCCTGTTGAAGGAATTGATCATAGGAGTCAATGTGATGACGGGTATAGGGATAGGGGACGGTGCGGAAATATCGGTCCAGCAGGTGCCGCGAGCGATCACGTGATTGGTCTCCTGTCTGTGCCATCTATCTGTAGGATGATAAAAAGCCTCTTATATGGTCACAGTGGGACCGTAGAAGGGGATGTTCGTGATTATTTATCTATAGTAGAATGAATGCCTATTTGATTGCGGGGCATGGAACTGAACCTGCACCTAGTAATATACCAGAGGAACCGTCAAGGATATATGACCCCACAAAGCCAACCCCTAGCAAATTTGTTGTTCCGGATGGATGCACGATTATTGTTCAGAAACGACCTTATGAAGTGGCGACAGGTATTTCATTTTCTAATGCAGTTCATAAACTTACATCATTGCCAAATAAGGTGATTACCAATCCTACAGGTTATACAGGGGAACTCATTAAAGCTCTTGGATCAGTTGCCATCTATCCCGCAGGCAGTACATGCTCCAACTTTGAATACACTACCCAGTTGTGTTATCCTGAACATAGTATATGCGATGGACAGATTGGATCTGGTATAAAGGATGTTATTAAGATGAAGGGCACATACAGTAGTTATAGAACAAATACATTTCGTGGTAAGAGTTCATATCAAAGTATTAAACTTGATCCATTCTACACACATTCTGAAGCTCTTAAAGGAACAGATATAGATGATATCGAGGATCTAGTATATTTTCTCTATCGGTATAGTGTCTATCCTAAGAAAGTTGATATTACTGAAAATATACAGAAACACAGAGCATCATTTAATTCCCATAAAGTCGGGCTTGTTTCTAATTTTAAAAAACAATCACTATTAACCGAACTGTTACGTCATCTTAGACGTCAAGATTTCTCAACCATCACTCAGCAAGCACTCTGTAACAAATTTCCAGGAGTCTATTATAATTTTGTATGTAGATATACCGAAGGAACACATAATATCGATTTTCATAATAAAGAGGGGGAGGTACACAGCATACGCAATACATTGCGCTATTCTAATAGTAATACACAGCCACATAATGTCAAGAATCGGACTGTAAGACTATTACAGGCACGCATACAAGAAGCAGAATTACACAGAAAACCCCATCTTAAAAGTTTTTACATGAAGGATATCTCTGACAAAAAAGAACAATTACGTAAAACACGTAAGTTTCATAAGGCTATTATAAATAATGTTGCGACGATAAACAAAAATTATGAAGACTTTAAAAAATCAGGTAGGACTATAAGTCAGAGTCAGATCAATAACGTTATGCATGATAAAAATCGCTTACAAACAGAAGCAAATGGCTACCAAAAAGAGATCAATGAATGGAAACATCTCAATCAATTTACCCCTCTTTCTAAAGATACATCTCCTTATATTCAAATAACAAATAATAATGGTTCGAAACACTGGACGATGCCCCCTGTTTTAGAGGCGGAATTATTTGGAAAAAGACATGCTAGAGATGAATATGCAAATGAACTCTCTGATGAGAAAGAACAATTAAAAAGAATGCGTAATACACATACACGATTTACTACAGGGCGTAATAAATATATAGAGGACTATGAAGCATCAGGTAAGAATAAATCCCAGAATGATGAATATAAAAAGGATATGGAATATTTTAATAGTGAAATCAATGGATATCAGAAAGGGATCAATCGATTAGAGTATCTTAATCACGTTGTTCTTCCTTCCAACAAGAACACCCGCTATACCCGAATGATAAATAAGAATGGTAAAGTGAAATGGAATCTCGCTGCAAATCGCACAAGAAAGAATGAGTAGTGTTACGGTGTTTGTCCCTTCCATGCGCTTTGTATGGTTTGAAGTGTAGATGGAACGGGCTGAGAGGGGATGGGGCGCATCATGACCTGATTCAGAACAGGGCTGTTGGGTAAGAGGTCTCCTAGGCGACCTCCGCCGCGAACGGTTCGCTTCTTACGACGAGCGGTTCCATGGTGAGTGCGTCGGCCACCTACCATATTGGAGCCTGTAGCATTCGAGCCTGTCGTAGAATAGGGCTGAGGCCATCCAAATTTTCCTGTCATGTGTCCACTGGGTTCAGGGACCCGAAAGCCACCGCTGATGTAGTCTACAAAGCTTCCAAATGTGGACGGGGCACCTCCTGAGAGTGGGAGATGGCCTCCTGCGGGGATACTCGCAGGGGCAAGGGAGATTCCTGCGCGCATCGTATCGGTGAGGGGCGCTCCATGGAGAGCGCCTCCACGATGTCGGATCGTCCGTTTTCCTTTTGTCAGGCGAGGCGCATGCGCACGAGCATCCTCAATAAACGCCTGCGCGGATCGCTCGTCCAACGGCTTACCAAACTTCTTCTTCCATTCGCCCTGTAGATCCTTTGTGATCTGTGCAGTTGTTTGACGAGAGGCAATCTTTTTCGCCACATACGTTTCCATGTATTCAAACGTGCGCCGTATTTCGGGGATCGTGTGAACACCCTGCTTTTTTGCTCTCCGTGTCGCCATTCTACTATACCGATTCAACAAAACTGCGTGACATATTGGATGCATTTTTGTTATTATTGCGGCGATTGCTATTTGTTCCGTTGTTACCATTGTTCATTACATTGTTCATCATATCGTTCGCAGCATTTGCAACAGAATTTGCTGCATTGGATAGAGATTCCGTCACATTGTTCAGAGCATTCTGCATATTGGGAGTAGAGGGCATCTCTGGCATCGCGGGAACGGGAACTTGGCCCTTCGTAAAGAGAGCAGACATTCCATAAAGAACATACAGAATGAGGACGGTAATCATGACAGCCGGAGAATACATAAGAAGAAGGGGCTCTTGCCATGTACTACTGCGATACTCTGAAGCAAACATACGATAATGATCATAGACCCCATAAGTCAGAAACACGAGAGAGAGGATCGCGGCGATCATGGGTGTCGCCTTAGGGGCGATATAAAAGGTAAAGATGAGAGTGAGGATAAAAAATAGGAGGCCTGGGACAAAGAACTCCATTCTACTGGTGCCTTCCTAAATCTTCTCCAGGAGGTCCACATGAGTCAACATGTGTTTGCGGCAGCAATATCGCTTCAGCCCGAGTGCATTCAAGATCTGATATTCCACGGTATTGGGGACGGTGGTTCCGTCCATATACTCGATTTCATGCTGGTTCTGGTTTTTGCGATGTGCTTTTATCTGTTGCTGATAATACAGCCACTTGTCCGCAAGGACATTTCCGCAGTTCATACAACGAATAGGAATGATCATGGCTTCTATCTGAATCGGGGAAAAGGCATCCCTCAATTTTTATGGCAATTTTTATGGGTGCGTTCGTTCGCATCCATAAAAGTTCTACGAGAGATCCAGAAATGACGTCGTGTCTATACAGTGGTGGTCTGAATTATCAACAGGGCAATCCGGTCCGTCAGGAGATTGTGTCTGTTCGCCGTGAGGTGGATTCCCTCCGGAAACTCGTAGAAGAGCTCACGGAGGAGAATCTGGTGTATCGTAAGCATCTCATGAAGCTGACGGCGGAGGGCGAGAAGGGAAGCGAGGAGCTCGTGAAGGATCTGATGTCCCTCGCCCACTCCTCTGATGCAAAGGCACGGCGAGAAGCAGGTGGTGGCACGGTTCAAGGGGGTGGCTTTCGGCGCTAAGACGCTTTGGGTCGCTAAGACGCTTTGGGTCGCTAAGACGCTTTGGGTCGCTAAGACGCTTCACGTCGCATCTTTCCCAACATCGATTCACTGATCTGAATGTCGTATTTGGCATCCAACATCGCCCGAAGAGACTTGAAAGACATTGATGAATACGTTCGCAACGTATCCATGATCGTTTGTCTCTCTTCGGCTGACCATTTTCCTTTCATAGGTGGTGCCCCTGGCGTAAGCGTAGCAGAAGGTGCAGTGGAAAGCACAGAAAGCGCAGAAAGAGCAGAAAGAGATGTAGCAGTCTCATGTATGATTCGCACAGGCCCCTCCGAAGTATGTAGAATCGGACCAATCTCCACATGATTCGCATGAACCGCATCATGACAGGTCTCACACAACACCATGAGATTGCGCGGATCATTCATCGGCATCCCATTCGGCAAGATGCCATGGCGCGCCGTATGACGCTCTTGAACATGGTGAACTTCCAGCTCCGATTGAATGGGTGTCATGCATCGCTCACATTGCTTTCGCACCATCTGACGATTCCATGAACTGGTAGGTGCCTCTTGGGCAGAGAGTGTCCCCATGAGCCGATGACGATTCTGAACGGCCTGCTCCATGAATTCAAAGGGGAGATCCATGGCCCGTGCGACCTCCAATCCATACAGCGAGGACCCCTTTCCTGGACGAAGAGAGCGATCATACAGGAGTCGGCCCGACACGGCATCATACTCCACATGAAGGTGCCATACCTCCATCTTGTGCTCTTTCATAGAGAGAAGGTCGGGAATGCCATGGAGATGTGTGGCAAACATACACTTTGCGTGTCTTGCGGCGAGCCACTGAATGCCACTGGCGACAAGGGCCTGTGCCGAAATGGACTCCGTCCCCGAACAGAGTTCATCTCCTAGCACCAGCGTATAGGGATCCGCGTGTCGCAAGATATCACGGAGTTCTGACATTTCCACGGCAAACGAAGAGAGACCCGCAAACAGATTATCCTGGTTCAGAATGCGTGTATAGATGGCCCGAAACGGTCGGAGTCGCATGCGTGTCGCAGGGACAAAACAGCCCGCTTGCGCCAACAGAATACAGAGACCCGTCGCCTTCATCAGGGTGGACTTTCCGCTCGCATTCATTCCGTAAATGAGCCACCCATTCGTATCGGAATATCCCAGTTTGACATGGTGTGTCACATAGGCCGCACGAGAGGCGGTGGCCTCCACGAGAGGGTGACGAAGATTCTGGAGATCCACGGCGGACCCACTCTTTAGGTCGTCTGTATCCACCTCAGGACAAGAGAACCCTCTTTCGTGGGAGACCCGTCCAATACACTGTGTCCCGTCCACATGACAAATCCATTGCTCCATCGCGGTCCAGTGATCCCGTCCAGCCTCCGAAATCGCAAGACATGCCTCCACCGCGTGAATCCGATAGAGGTTTGCAAGCGCATCACGCTGTTTCTGAAGTGCGGTGTTCCACTGTTGAATCAAGGGGCCATCAATCCATCCTCCCGATTTTAACTGAGAAAACGTGATGCCATCTGGCAGTTTATTCTGATTTTTCTTGAGTTGTTGAAGCGTGATGGTGGACCCCTTGAATCCAAACGGTTCCTTCTCTCGTTCTTCCACACGGATGGCGTCTTCGGACAGGTTCGCGGCGGTGGCAATGTCTCGTCGCATAGCATGGATCGCAGTCCACGTGTCCTGGATCTTCTTTTCTGTCGCGAGGATCTCGGGATACTGTTGGCCATTCAGAGGGGTTACATCGGCCGAGGGAGTCTGCGCCTTCTCTTGATCCCAATGCGCGTGGCACACCGCATGATAGGTGGTCCAGGTCTCTTCCGAGAGAGGTGCCTTCAAATGCGTGTCTGCGGTAAGGGTGCGGACGGCATTCATCGCGGTGTAGGTTTGAAAGAGTCCCGCGATTTCCACGGGGAGAATCGTTCCACACAGGATTTTTCGGTGAAGACGGGGAAGATCGAACATAAACCGCAATTGCCGTTCTAGAACGGATACAGTGGTAGTGGACCATGTGTGGTAGTCGGTCACTTCCTCTAGACGCATACGAATGGTGGCGGCGTCTGAATAGGGACTCATTAGTCGTTCTTGAATCGCGCGTTTCCCCATGGAAGTGATGCATTTGTCAAAGAGACCCATGACTGTCTCTTTCAGACAGGGGCCTGCTAGCTGGAGTTGGGTGAGTGCGTGATTTCCGCAGATCAGACGCTGATGGGGGATCCAGGGCTCATTCCGATGAAACGAATGGAGCATACTGGGATGGTGCTCTTCCACAAAGTGGAGCAATTGGAGGAGCGCCATTTCTTCGTGGGGGCTTCGCAGTCCCAGGTAGGTGACGGGAGGAAGAAGGGATTTGATTCCATAACACCGTTGAAGGTATTCGGATCGCGCGAGTTCAGAGGAGAAGGCCCCATGATGATCCATCGAAGTCAGATGAAGAGGGATGGAGGGTTGTCCAAGCAAACGGCGAAAGTGAGATTCACTGGGCATTGCCTCAGGGGTCGCACTAGAACTGGACTGATACCACCCAATCCATATTTCTTTTGGGGGAAACACGCTGATAAATTGAACCACATCGTCTGCCGTCCATAGATCGGGTCGTCCCGTGGCCTGCCCTGTATAGGTACGCGTCGTTCCTGTGGTGAGGTCCAAGGCGCCTGCGCCACACGCAGGAGGATGTCCTGGCTGGGCATGAAAGTAAAGCGTGACGATATAGGGGATGTCGGTGGACGACATGTGCTCTAGATGTGTGCTGGGAGAGAGGATCCGCGCCACCTTTCGAGCCTTCACTTTCCCACTAGCATTCTTCTCTTGATCCACGACGACCACGGTCCATCCTGCGGAGGTCAGGCGTCCTGCCCATTTGTGAACGGCGCTGTCTGGAAATCCAGCGAAAAGGCCATCACAGTGTGCAGAGATGTCGGCTTTCTTCACGGACAGTTGGATGCCGAGATAATCGGTGATCTCGCGAACATTACAGGTGGTGAGGCCTGTTTCATTGTTCTGGATGTCGTAGAGTTCGTAGAAGGATCCTACCATCAGAAAGATGGCGGTTTTGGGGCCGTATTTCTGAGTGTAGGTTTGATAGAGTTCTGCGTATTCTTTATACATTGTCATGGGGTTGCGCGAAGTGCTATGATGAATACGCGGGCATTCTTTAGGCTCTTTCTCACTTTTAAAGGGGCTCTTTAGGCTCTCTTCAGGGGCCGACTCGTCGAGTCGCACCATAGCGCTCCAAGGAACAGACCAATGGACCCGAGGAGAAAGCCGTGAAGTAGCCCCCTGCGATAGCCTGATGACTGAGCCTCTTTTACATCGTCGTGGGCCTCGTCTTTGGCCTCCGCGTATCCTTTGGTATATCCTTCATACACGCCAGCAAGATGACCATTGCTGTATTGATGCTCTCCGTATTCGATGACATCCTGTTTGTCTTGTTCGGTGAACGGCATTGTATGTGGATAAGAAGGGATGCTTTTAAGCACGGCCGCGGCCTCGACCCCGTCCACGGCGAGCTCTCTTACTGGGTGGTGCCAGGTCTGTGTCATCAGAGGGAGACTCTACAGGCGCGGGCTCCTCTACGAGATCGGGAAGATCATCATATTCCGTCTGCGGTTCCTCTATGCATTCGATGTCTTGCTCTTGCTCATTATCAGCATCATTGGACTCCTCGCTTTCCTCTTGCTCTTCCTCTTGCTCTTGCTCTTCCTCTTGCTCTTGCTCTTGCTCCTCCTGTTCCTGCTCTTCTTGCTCCTCCTGCTCCTGCTCTTCTTGCTCTTGCTCAAATGCCTCTGCCATATTGATACCACGGAGCTGCTGAACAATGTGTTCAAACATCATCTCCTCAATCTGATCAGCATATGACTTCTTCCTAAAAGAGAACATGGCACAACCCATTCCTACCGCGGATGCGATCCATAGACCAATCGATAGGCCTGTGTAAAACAGAAGATCAGAGTCATAGCATACAAACATGGACGTCATTCTACCCCATGATCTCACACACCTGGTTTAAGTGCCTACCAATAGCATCCCTTCTCCACTCTCGTATAGTTTCCAGGCTGGTCCTCTTTCAACGGGCGAATCCAGTGATCATTCATGAGCATCAGGATCTCCTTCTGATCAAACCACCGTTTTCCAATGATGCCAAAGAAGAGCTGTAGGGCCCCGCCCACATACATCACGGATCGATGAAGCCGTGTATGAATCATGTCAGCAATGAGCATCCCATATCCGCCCGCTGCCACAAGGGCGATATCGAACTCCTTCTGTTGGATGGTCTCATAGAACGCGGCAAGATGGACCTGCCAATCCTTGCCTCCATGATTCCCCGCACACGTCATGGGGGGAACAACCACCTCGATGGAACACTCGGGAAACCATGGGCGATTCGGAAACAGGGAGGCCAGCCGTGGAAGTTGTCGCTGAATGCTATGATAAAAAGGGTGTATGATCAACACACGTTTTCCTTTCATAGCTGACATCCACGATTCAGAATCATAATAGGGTTCTAAGGTGCGCGCCTGGATGGTGGGGGCCCTCGTTCGCTGAAGGATCCACTCTTGCGCATGCCCGATCGCCGCATAGACGGGACCCTTCTCCCATATCGCAATGGCCGTGCAGTGATCATAGGCCTGACACAGCTGTTTCGTATACTCTAGAAGAGACTCCTCGGACTCCGTATGAATTCCCGCGTTGTTTACTATTTCATGGAGAGCCGTTGGTGTCAGACGCCTGTTATGATGGAGATCATAGGCCACCTGGAGTTCAATTCCCGCAATCCGCCCAATGAAGAAAGGCGCTTGGGAAGAGATCAGATTGTGCAACGTGTGCTGATCGGCAGACATGCCTGTAGAGAGAGAAGAGGCTTTACATGGAGGTGGCGACCATCTGACTGTCTCGTGCGATTTGGCGAAGCACCGATTCAGGCGCCTTACTCGTGGGGCGAATGAGATTCTTCTTGATCAGCTCCTCCTTCAGTTTGTCCAGAGGCATATTTTTAACATTTCGGTGAATGTGTTTGGCACGCGTAATCCGTTTACGGAGAGAGGAGATTCCCAGTGTCAGTTTGGATCGGCGTTTGGTCTGGGCCTTTTTGGGGGCATCCGATTTGGGACGAAGATGAACACTCTTGACCTCTGTCTTTTTCTTGAGTTCCACTTTCACATTCTTCTCTTGTTCATGGGATCCTCCTTGGGCTGGGCGACTGACCAATGCAACGGGTGTGGATGGCGTAGCAGTTACCGCAGGTGCCGCAGGAGATGGAGCGGAAGGAGCAGGGGCAAGGGCCGCAGAGACAGAGGCCACAGGAATCGCAGAGCCTCCGTGCTTCTGAATATGGATAGGGGCACGTCCCTTTATAGAGAAATCCTCTTCTGGCAAGGGAGATTTTTGTTTGGAGTTTGCTCTTCGTTTACGAGTTCCTCCTATGGCCTTGGCCGCTTCTTTTGTAATGGTAAATGTTTTAAGGTCACTCATCCTATTCTAGAAAGAGATCAAAAGGGTTCCAAATGAGACATAGAAGACACGAACGAGGCGGCTTAAAAATTGATGAGGGTGGGGTTCCAATAAAAAGCCATACCCTCTTCTCTTCACTCCATGGCAACTCCCGCGGTATCGTCGGTGGCGGATCAACTCCCCCACTATCGCCATGTTCTCAAATCCTTCATTACTCAATCTGATGGAAAACAGATCATTAGCCATCAGATCGAGTCGTTCAATCAATTCATCGAAGTGGACATCCCTGAAATCATTCACATGTCCAACCCCATCACCGCCTATGGTTCACCGGAAATTCCCTTGGCGGGACCTCGTTCTGCGCTGGCGACGGCGACAGGACTCTCCACGACGGCTGCCCATGCGCTGATGGGCACCACGGCAGACGGCGCGGTGGCTGGAAGAACGGTTCAGCACGAATACGAGGTGACGCTGGAATTCGAAGAGATCTCCATTCGCAAGCCGACCATCTTTGAGAACAACGGCGCCATTCATCCGATGATGCCCAATGACGCCCGCCTTCGCAATCTCACTTATGCGGCTCCGCTCAACATGGATGTGAAAGTGACGACGGTCTTCATTGACCATACTCGCAACGGCATCCGTGAAACCAATGTCCGCGTCTTTCCCCATGTTCATCTGGGAAAGATCCCCGTGATGGTGGGGTCCAAATACTGTCTTCTCCACGACCAAAAGCACGTTCATCCCTCTGCAATGGGAGAGTGTCCCGAAGACATGGGCGGCTACTTCATTGTCCAAGGTGGAGAGCGCGCGATGATCTCCATGGAGCGCATGTCGGAAAATCGCCCCTTCGTCTTTCGCAACGGCCGTGGAAGCGTGAAAGAACTGGAGGTGGTGGAGATCAAGTGCATCGGTCCTGACAATGATCAGGTGCCCAAGTCCAACACGGTCAAGATCGTGTATCACCCGAAAAATCAACTGCTGACGATGATTCGTGTGACGGTCCCTCGCATCAAAACGGAGATCCCCATCGTCATCCTCTTTCGCGCGCTGGGCGTCCTGTCTGACAAGGAGATCTGCGAGCTCATTCTGGGCGGAGAGGATGAGCCCGCGTATGACTCGGTGATGACGGAGACCATCATGGAGGCGGGGGCGATTCAGACGAACGAGCAGGCGCTGGCGTGGATCGGTGAGCACACTCACACCTGGTCGTCGAAGTCCTACAAGCCCAACAACATTGCGGACATTCTCTCGGAGGAACTGTTCCCTCACATCGGCGGAAAAGAGATGAATTACGAAAAGGCGTGTTTCCTGGCGCACATGGCACGCAAGGCGCTGTGGACCTCCACCAAACGCATTCCCATTGACGACCGTGATGCGTATCCGAACAAACGTGTGGACATCCCTGGATTCCTTCTGGCCGATCTCTTTCGCAAGACCTACAACAACCGCATGGTGAAGGACATGAAGGCCGCACTGTCCAAGGAGATTCACGGCGGATCGTGGAAGGCCACGGGAAACTGGCCTGACATCGTCAACATCAACAACATCAACAAGATCATCAAGTCTACGATCATGGATGTCTGTCTGAAGTCCTCTTTGGCCACGGGCAACTTTGGAAGCGGAAAGATCGGTGGACCCAACAAGATCGGCGTGTCACAGGTGCTCAATCGCATGAACTATTCGGCGACGATCTCTCACTTGCGGCGCATCACGACGCCGATCGAGAAGACGGGTAAGCTGATTGCTCCACGAAAGCAACACAATTCGCAAATGGGATATGTGTGCGTGCTGGGCGACACCCAGATTCTTCGTGGAGATGGTGTGACTGCTACGCGTATCGATCGCATGAAAGACGGCGACGAGGTCATCACGGTGGACTCTGAAACGCTACACCCGTCTCCCTCTGAGATCCATGCGTATTTCCGCATTACTCCTGAGCGTGTCCTCCAGATCACGACGCTTTCGGGACGATCCATCGGATGCAGCCCTGATCATCCCTTGCTGGTAGTGCGAGACCAAGAGCGTGTTTGGGTTCATGCCCGTGATCTGGTCGTGGGAGACCGTGTGCTGGTTCGGAACTACACGGTTCCGATGCTGGAGGACAATGGCACCTTTCGAACAGAGATGTCCGAAGAGAAGCTCCAGATCATGGCGCGTCTCTTTGGAGCAGCTCCTACGCAAGGCCCCTTCTCCTTCTTTGTGGAAGATGAACATGCCATTCAGACCGACATGGCGCGTCTCGGTTGTGATCCGTGCCAACGCACCTCGGATCATACAATGGTCCCATCGGATTCCTTTGTCGCGCTTTTGGACTCGCTCGGCACGCATGACGCCTATCACCTTCCTGAGTGGATTCGTGGGGGATCATCTGCCGTTCAGCGCGAGTTCCTGTCTGCCTTTCAGGGAAAATATGGACACCCGATTCATTCTACCCGTGGAACCATTCGGATGGAATACACTCTACAGATCTGTGCGACTCAGGATGCGAAAGAGCACCATGACTATCTGACAGACCTCTCAGGACTCTTCCAATCTCTTGGAGTGTCTACTACCGTCTGTGTGATCTCGGTGACGCCTATCAGGACCGTTCATGCTCTTGCGATCGATGACTCAGTAGAGAATCTTGCCCGTTATGCGACACGAATCGGATATCGCTATTGCGCTGTGAAGGATCGTATCTCGGCGATTCCCGTGGAATACCTCCTCTATCGCACAAATCATCCTCATGATTCTGATGCGATGACCATCGACGAGTTCACAAAGCATGTCACCCAGCACGACATGAATGTGTGCATGAGCATCCAGAGCATCACCGATCTCCCTGTGGAGGATGTCTATGACTTCACCACTCGCTCGGACAATCACGACTTCTATGCCAATGGCATCCTCGTTCGTAATTGCCCATGTGAGACCCCAGAAGGCCACGGTGTCGGTGTCGTGAAGAACATGTCCGCCACGACCGCCATCACCATCTTCACGAGCCCCATCACCGTCTACGCATTCATCCAGCAACTGGAGATCCTTGTGTCTCTGCGAGAGGCCACGATGGAGCAGAAACACAGCGAGACCCGCGTCTTTCTCAACGGCTCTTGGATCGGCATGGTCCTGAACGAGAACACCGTGAGCATGGTTCACGCACTGCGACAGGCAAAACGGGCGGGTCGGCTCCACATCTACACGGGCATTGTCTGGAAGAATGCCTACAAAGAACTCTGGCTCACCACCGAAGCGGGTCGCGTCATTCGTCCCCTCTATTATGGCCCTGCTCTTCGTGAGATTGCCGCGGACAAGACGGGTGCCTTGAAGGCGCAGGTGATGGCCCTTCAGGATTGGAATCAGATGCTTCTCTGGGAGACGCCCTCGGGAGACCACCTGTTTGAATACGTGGATGCGGGTGAGTCGGATTGCGCCTATCTCGCCATGGACTATGAGAAGGCTGTGGCGGATCCGACGACGACCCATTGCGAGATCCATCCGAGTGTCATGCTCGGCACCACGGCGTCTTACATTCCTTTCCCTGATCACAATCAGTCTCCGCGTAATGCCTACCAGTGTCTCTGGGAGGGCGAGGAAGTGCTCATGGCCTCAGGAGAGCGAAAGGCGATCAAGGACGTCGCCATTGGTGAGAGCGTGATGAGCTTTCATCCTGTCACAGGCGTCATGGAAAAGGCGACCGTTCTTCACCAGTATGTGCGGGAGACAGACAAGCAGATCTATCGTCTCACGACGCTCTCAGGGCGCACCATTGTGGCGACGGATAATCACCCCTTCATCACCGCGGACGGATGGACCACGGTGGGTGATCTGTATTCTATGGGCAACGAGGAGGCCGCGGAAGAGCCTGCGATCGGCATTCTGCCCCATTGGCTCTTTCTGGATAAGAAAGAGCATCGTGTGGCGATCTCCAAAGAGGACATGGAGAGAGTTCTTCGCGAGTATGATGTTCGGGAGTCCCTTGTAGACCGTCACGTGGCCGCACTGGAAGAGCAGGGACTGTGCCCTCTCTGGGCCGATGACGCGCGCCTCCCTCTCTTGGCGCGCATGCTGGGCTTCCTTCAAACAGACGGATCCATAAACGTCTATGACAAGAAATCCTACATGATGTGTCAAGTCGCATGTGACTTTGGAGACGAAGAGGATGCCATCCAGTGGGAGAATGATGTCACGTCTCTTGGCTTCACGGCCTGCGGAATCACGCATCGCACCGCCATCATTCATGGATATTCTATGAGCGCCTATCACGTGTGCCACAATGGCGCCTTTGCGTCTCTGATGGCATGCCTCGGACCCACACTCGGCCGCAATACAACGAGAGAGCGTCTTCCGATTCCCACATGGATCATGGAGGGATCCGACAATGTCAAACGCGAGTTCCTCGGCGGATTCCAGGGAGGCGATGGATGCATGATCCGCCACAATCGCACAAAAGGCAATCAGAATTTCGTGTGCGCCGAGACGACCCAACAGATTGCGGTGGCCTACAAGGACAGTCTTATTGCCTTCATGACACAGCTTCAGACACTGTTCACATCGTTCGGTGTCCAGACCAAACTAGTGTCGCGTCTCTTCAGCGAAGATCGCTGGATGGCGGGAGTGAAACTGGCGGACCGATCGGCCAATCTCATCCATTATTACGATACCATCGGATATCGCTATGATACGCGGAAGATCGTGGAGAGCTTCAAGACCGTGGAGTATCTCAAATACAAGGCGCGTCTCGTCGCAGAGTATGTTCGCACGGTAGAGGCTGTTCGCGCGGATCTTGCGCAGGGTCTTACACCTCACCAGATTGCCCTTGCTCGTCACCTGTCTTTCCCTGCGATCAGCGGAATCAGACGGGCCGTGAAAAACGGACGGGTGCCCACCATGCGAAACTTGGAGGCACATGAGTTCTGTGATGTCGTATGCGGTCGCATGACGCATCGTGGTCGCATGATCTTTGTCCCTCTGGAATCCGTGGTGAAGCATGAGACCGTTCGCATTGCTGACATCACGGTGGACAACGAGCATCACAGCTTTGTCACCAGCCACCACATTGGTTCTCACAATTCGTCGATGGGAAAGCAGGCCATGGGCATCTACGCCCTTAACTTTCGCGAGCGATTTGATGCGATGAGCCACGTGTTGTGTTACCCTGAAATTCCGATGGTCTCCTCCTTCATGAGCCGTCACTATGGCGCACAGGAACTTCCTGCGGGACAGAACATCGTCGTGGCCATTATGACCTACACGGGTTACAATCAAGAGGATTCCAACATGATTAATCGGGCGTCCTTGGACCGTGGCCGCTTTCGCTCGATCTTCTATCGCACCTACAAGGACGAAGAGCGGAAGAATCAGTCGTCTGGCGAAGAAGAGCGATTCTGCCGACCCGATCCCACGGAAACCAAGCATATCAAGAACGCGAAATACGATAAAATCGCGGAGGACGGATTCGTTCCCCGCAATACGTATGTGACACCCGATGACATCCTCATTGGCAAAGTGGTGCCCCTTCGCGTTCCCACGGGCGCCGTGTTGCCTGCGGGGGCCAAGAAGTCCCGTGATGTCAGCAAGATGCCCCGCAACAACGAGAGCGGCTACGTGGACAAAATTTACAAGAATCGGAACGGAGAAGGGTATTCCTTCGTGAAGATTCGGATGCGACAGGATCGCATCCCAGAGATTGGCGATAAATTCTGTCTTACAGCGGACCATGATGTTCTGACTCGCGAACGTGGCTGGGTGCCGATTACAGATGTCACCACGGAAGATCGAGTCGCACAACTGAATCGCATGACGAACACCATGGAGTATGTGTCACCTCTTGAGACACTTGTCTTCGATCAGGATGGAGACATGTATGAGGTAGAGAGTCAAGGTGTGAGCCTTCATGTGACGATGAATCATCGTATGTGGGTTCAGAGACGCGACCATCCCGCCTACGAATTGATCGAAGCAAGCAAGATTGTGGGTAAACGAGTGCGCTATCAGTCAGTGGGAGCAGTGGGATCAGAAGATCTGGAAATCACAATCCATCAAGAGAGATTTACGGAAGAACGCATGGATGCGTGGTTGGCGATTGTGGGCATTTGGTTTGCAGAGGGATGGACTGCGATTCGTCCCACTGATTACACATGCCGCGTGGAATTTGCTGCAAATAAACCACGCGTTCTTGAAAAACTCAATGCCTGTTGTGACACACTTCAGTGGAGATACAACTATGTAGAGTCCACTCAGAAGTTCTTCATCAATCATCACGATATCACCCACTATCTCGCACCGTTTAGTGTGGGCGCCGTGAATAAACGCCTCCCGCAGTGGGCGTTTGACCTGAGTGCACGCCAAACGCGGATCTTCATTGATGGGATGTGCTTAGGCGATGGTCATGAAACAGCGACATCCTTGCATTACTCAACATCCTCTATTGGATTGCGTGATGACCTTCAAGTGTTATGCCAGCATGCAGGTTGGACATCATACTATGCGAAACGCTATGAAGCGGGTCATCAGAGTCATATGAAGGATGGACGTGTCATTACGAGCACACACGATAGCTGGGACATTGGCATTCGCCGAACCCGCCTCTATCCCACTATGAATCATGGTCATGCCCGTGAACAACATGGACAAACGGAAACAGTTCGCCCCTTTACAGGAAAAGTGTATTGTCTCCGTGTCCCATCAGAAGTCTTCCTTGTTCGCCGTCATGGGCGCATTGTGTGGACAGGAAATTCAAGCAGACACGGTTCATTTCGAGCCGTAAAGTGCGGGGTAACACCCGTGCTAGTCCCATATGAAGGGGCAATACTCCCAAACTCAGGGAAAGTCTCGCGCTTTACAAAGAGCACACATTCATCTTCTAACCCCCATTGCGAAAGCGTGGGGCGGCTACTGGGAAAATCAGTAGGTAGAGACACAACGATGAAAACAGAGACAATCCTGAACCAAGCTCCTACACCATTCAGACGGAATGGCATGGAGAAGGCGCAGAGACTAGATGAGAGTAGGCAAAGACACACCGCTGTGTATCAATGCTTAAGGTATAGTCCATTCCCACCCGCGAGGGTGTGTCAACTAAGCGACATTCGTATTCATACCGCTGTATGAGTGTCGTGAGGTAGACATAGCAATGACGTGGAGAGCAAATGCTCCACTGAGCAAGGTAGAAAAGCAGAAAGGAACAATGGGCATGATCTTGAATCCCGAAGACATGCCCCAGACGGCCTCAGGCATCGTGCCTGACATTATTATCAACCCCCATGCGATTCCCTCGCGCATGACCATTGCCCAACTCATGGAGACGCTCATGAGCAAGATTGGATGCATGGCGGGATCGCTGGGAGATGGATCGCCCTTTGGACCCACGACGGTGGAGGGGCTGGCGACAATGATGCGCGATACGTATGGCATGGAGCCCTACGGGAACGAAATCATGTATAACGGATACACGGGGCGACAGATGGAGACGTCGATCTTCATTGGCCCGTGCTATTATCAGCGCCTGCGTCACTGCTCGGCGGACAAGATGCACAGTCGTGCGTCAGGGCCGCTTGTGATGCTCACGAGACAGCCTGCGGAGGGGCGGGCGCGCGAAGGAGGATTACGATTCGGTAACCATTTTGCCGAAAACAGTGCGATACGAAAGCTCGTGCTAGTCCTTGTTAGAAGGGCAACATTTTCAAATTCAGGGAACGTCTCCTGCCTGCTGGGCGAACAACGATCTTCTAAACTCCATGGCGAAAGCGTGGGGTGGCCACTGGGAAAACTAGTGGGTAGAGAAACAATGATCGTAACAGAGATAATCCTGAGCCAAGCTCCTACCCCATTCTGCGTGGATGGCAGGGAGAAGGTGCAGAGACTAGATGGAAATGGGCGTGTCCGCAGGATACGCTTAAGGTATAGTCCAAGCCCACCCGCGAGGGTGTGTGTGGGAAGTCTTGTGGCGATCTAACCGATTGTCGCCACGGGGTATGCCATACATTACGATGACATTACGCACAAATGTGTAATAGAGTAAGGTAGATACTAGAGATGGAGAGAGATGCTGTTATCTCTCATGGAGCAGCAGAGTTTCTCAAAGAACGCCTCATGGAGTGCTCGGATTCGTTCTCGTGCTACTCCTGTAAGGATTGCGGCCTACTGGCTGTGGTCAATCCAGAGCAGGGAATCTGGTCATGCCGCGGATGCACGAACACCTTGGGATTTTCCCATGTTCACATCCCCTACGCAACGAAATTGCTCCTTCAAGAACTGGAGACAATGAACATTGCATCGCGGCTGATCACGGATCAGAAGCTGATTTGCCATGCGCCGAAGGCGCCGTGAACACCATGAACACCGTGGACACTATGAACAGCACCATGAACAAGAGACACTCTATTTTTTATGGTGGAGTATTATCGTTGTAAATTTGATAGAGAATAACACTCGCATGATAGATAGAAAATGGATATTCAATGGGTTGTTATTCATACACATCCGTTATATTCTGTCTCCAACACAGGGGCCATCAAAAATAATAAGACCAATCGCGTGTTGCGTCATTGTCTTCGTAATGGTTATCCATCTCTCACGCTATGTAAAGAGAATACGAAGAAAACCTATAATATTCATACGATTGTTGCAGAGCATTTCCATCAAAAACCAGATGGACAATATGTCGTCAATCATAAAAATGAAAACAAAGAGGACAATCGTGCCGACAATTTGGAGTATGTAACGTATCGTGAAAATACAATGTATAGCATGAGCTCTACCCGATCCAAACGAATGGATACATTTGATCTATCAGACTTTCAGGTGATTCCTGGATACGATGGTTATCGCATCTCTACAAAGGGCGATGTATATAGCGCCTTTATGAAACGGCTATGCTGTCCCGTAGTTATTCGTAGCGGATATCACAAAATGAAACTAAAAGGGAATGATGGGATCTATCATGATCAATATCTTCATGTTCTTGTGGCCATGACGTATTTACAGTATGTTCCATCTGACAGACATATTGTGATTAATCATAAAGATGGACAAAAAGGAAACAATACATTGGCGAATCTAGAGATCGTCACCCAACAGGACAATATGAAGCATTCCGTTATGATGAATCATAATAAGATTTATCGTAAAGGTGTGTATTATGTGGACGATCATGGTAGTAAAATTGCATTTCCATCAGCACGGGTCGCATGTGAGGAAACAGGCGTGGATAATAGCAGCATTTTGAAGTCATGTAAAAGTGATGTCCGAACTGCTGGAAACAGAAAATGGTATTTTCACCTTCAGGAGTGTGAGGCATGAACAAGAGACACTATTTTTTATGCCTAGGGATAAATATATTTCGTAATCTTATTAATATAATACGAATGCGGCTTGTATTCTTTTAGGTAATCCGCAATGGTCCTCCCTGCATCATATTCTTTGTAGATCCTGATATTGTAATACGAGGTGGGGCTATCATAAATGATGATGTTCACAAAATTACTCCCAAGAAAAGAATGGGGAATCGGACTCGACACAGGGGATTCAAACGGATTGAAATATAGCTGATATGTTTTTTCGGCATGAATGGGCAAATCAAGAATGCGAAAACGGAAGGGTCTAAAGGTTTCGATGGGAAACTGACTCGTCTCTTTACACAGAGACAAAAATGCGACCCGATCCCTATAGGTCAACATGGTTTTGATATGATGTAAGATGCTAGAGGGAATTGTTCGAAACGTGCTCATCTACGTAGGGATCTGATTTGTCTATTATAAAAAACACCCCTTAGTAGAATGATCATCACCCCATTGACCTATCTTGCCGAATATGTGGGTGCCTTTTTCTTTATTCTGGCCATCTTTGCCAGCGGCGGTAACCCGTTGATCATTGGTGGTGCCCTGGCGCTTGCCATTTTCTTGATCGGAGAACGAAGTGGCGGCCACGTCAATCCGGCTGTGTCCCTTGCGATGTATATGAGCGGATCACTGAAAGGTGTGAATCTTGTGCTGTATATTCTTGCACAGCTCCTTGGTGGCGTCAGCGCGTTCTATGTGTATCGGCTGACGAAGGGCTACTAACGGATACTAACGTTTTCGCATGACCGCAAAAGCAATCGCACAAAGTGCTCCCACGACCAATATGGTAGCTGGTCGCGTAAGCATATCAAATCCCTCCTGCTGTTTCGGTGTCCCATCCGCGTTAAAGGTTATCGGTCCACGCGCCCACGTTTCACGATCTAGGTTGACAGGATTTCCCTTATTATCTGTATCTTGAACCCATCGCGTTTGAACATAAGAACTTCCATTCCAACGGGCCGTCTTAGGATCCGTAATCCATGATTCCTGGGTGCTTCCATCGGCAATTCGTCCATAGGAATCTCCCACAGGGAGGGTCACTTGTTTGCACCGAGGGTATCCGGAACCGAACATCGCATTGATCAGCGGACTGGGATTCAGTGCATTCTCCACATCTTCTAGCATGCCTGGGGCCAATCCTTGGAGTGGAGGCATACCCATTTCTGCCATCACGCGTTTCATGTTCTCTCCCAGCGCATTTCCTTCTGGAATACCATTCATGTAGTGCCACATGTCTGCACCATTGGAGCACGTTTGACCCGTTTTGATAAAATAATTGACACCCAGTGGCTTCAGAGGCATGCCTCGGGTGAATGCGGTAGAGGGCGCACCAAATCCGATCTGGTCCGTATAAAATCCAACACCTTTGATGGCATTCACAACGGACTCCATAGAGTCGCCGACTTGAACACCGATTTGAGGGGGCGTCAACATGGCGTCGGCGGGTTTGTAGGGAGATCCAAAGAATCCGAGACCTGAGTCTGCGAATCCGTCTATATTCGGGTTGGAGGTGCGGGAAACATTCACCACAGGTAAGATTTGTTTTCGGTATTCAGATCCCTGAACAGGAACCTGATCACTCATGACTATCTCTTGTGGATTTTTTATCCCTATAAAATTTGATGAGGAGTGTAAAGAGTAATAAACGCAAGAAACTCATCATGGAATCACTCTTTCACCTTCGCACCTCTCTCCCTGCCGTGGAGGAAGTGGAATGGGAATCATGGGAGGAGGAGAAAGTCGTTCCCGTCGTGGATGCCGACACCTGTCCGTATTGCTTTCATACCGACTGCCTGTATTCCACGGACCTTCTTACCTGTAGAGAGTGTGGCGCGATCGTGGCACGTCCCTTTGACAGCACCGCGGAGTATCGCTACTTCTCCCAAGAAGACCGCGGAGGGGATCCCACTCGTGTAGGGGCTCCGCAAGATCCACGATTGCCCGAGGCCTCTCTCGGCACCGTGATTCTAAATGGATACGGCACCGCGAAGGCAATGTATCGTGTGCGCAAGTATCATTCATGGAACACTGTCCCGTATAAGGAACGATCCTTTATTCAAACCTGTGAGCGTCTCTCTCTGATCGGTCTGAATTCGGGCATCAACCAGTCCATTTTGGAAGAATCCAAGAATCTCTATACGACGCTCCAGGACATCGGTGGACGTCAAGGTCTCAGTCGCGACGCCATGCTCTCCGCGTGCCTCTACATGAGCCTCAAGCAATCCGGATCGCCTCGTAAGCCCAAGGAGATTGCGGAGATCTTTGGACTCTCCTCCTCCACGTTTACCAAGGCCCTCAAACAAATGCAGGAGATCATGTCAATGGCACGTCAGAAGAAGCTGATCCCTATGACGACGTCCAACAAGCCGAGCCAATCCAGCACGCGCGCCGTGGAATACATTCAACTCCCGCTGAGCCGTCTTCCCATTCCGCGAGATCAGATGAAGCACCTCTTTACCTTGGCGCAACGGATTGCGGAGAAGGCCGAAGAGGCGCGACTGTCCCAAGAGAACATGCCCCCCAGTTTGGCGGCGGGATGCCTGGCCTTCATCATCAAACGGTGCGACGGCCTTCATGTCTCCCTGGCGACCATTGCAGAGGCGAGTGAAATCTCCGTGGCAACCCTGCAGAAATGTTTACGACGACTGGAAACTCATGCGGAAGTCTTAGAGGGTGTGCTTAATTAAAAAAAGGGTAGGAAGGTAGTATGGGTCAGGTCGGATCGACAGGAGAGTTTACCCAAGAAGGAATCAAACAGATAAAAGACGTAAAAGATACGGAGGTGCTAATGAATCTTATTTTTCGTTATATGGCGAAACAGATCAATGTGAACGACTTTATGAAGCTATCTCAACCCGATACATGTAAAGAGTATGTGATCTCCTTGGCGGAGCACATGTCGAGTCAATTTAGCCATCTCCAGATTACGCCCTATCGTGAGAAACAGTCAGACGTTCTGTTGTTTACAAAATATGGTGAACTGGACCCCTCTAAGAAATCAGAGACGCATTCGGAAGAGGAAAAGAAAAGTTTATGTCTCCTTTTGTCGTATTATTACGTTCGCATTTTTCAGATTTATGGGGCCCTTGCCATCACACTTCTGAACGACATCTCCTCGTCTCAGACAGTGTCCCAATTGTCTACGGGTTTGGAACGCACGATCAATCGGACACCAGGCTCTACACTGGTCAGTGCAGCTAGTCTCACGGGAGGAGCACTCACGGGAGGAGCACTCACGGGAGGAGCGCAAGGAGGCGCAGATATGACAGAGATCCAGGCGTCCTCTTTTTTGTTTTTGAGTTCGTATTTCAAGAAGAAAGAGGATAAAGATACCTATCAACTCAAAAAGGGATGGCAAATGAAATACGATGAGGGTAATATCAACGGAGGTCGCGTCTATTTTGACAAAATCGAGTCCATCACTTCTTCAAAAAGTGAAGTGACGTCCATCGGGAGATTTGTCATCTACCCTCCTGCCACTCGTGATCGCTACCTGATTCTAGAGGTATCGTCAAAGTGGGTGACAGGATCAACGTATGATACCTCTCTGGAGTATAAATCTCTAAAAACATCTGATTCTCCTCCTGTCACTCTTTCCCTCCCTTCTTCTCTCAAAGTTCCCGTCACCATTACACGCAAGTCAGATAATATCTCATCCTATGTGGTTACCGTAAAGAGAGCGAATGGCATTGCAACCATGAGCGTCCCTCAGTATTTTGAGGGAGTCTTTCAGGAACTCATCACGACCTTTCCGTTGAAAGGGAAGTCTGTGGCATCAGAGACGGAGGACACCTTCATAGAAGAGGGTGTATCCAACCCCCTTAAAATTGGCATCATAAAGAGGGCCCTAGAGGAGCGACGAACCGCAGGTCATTGTATCGCGCGTGCCCTTCAATTGCTACGCACCATTCCGTCGACGATTCCGAATGGCGCTCCATCCTATGAATCCGATATCTGTATGGAGAACTTCACCTTTACTGCAAAGTCACATAGGGGGGTTGTGTCAACGTCTGCGAATCCTCGACTGCGCGGAATTCCTGAGCGTGGAGAGTCACTGTTAAAGGATAAATCGGTAGGCAGCAGAGGGTTTCATCCCCTTGTTCAGTTGTTTTATGATACCATTCATATCGGCAGCCCACAGATTGTCATGGGAGACACCGCTTTTACAGAATACAAGGCTTTCATGGAGAAGATGGCGCATCTGTATTGGGATCATGTTCCAACGGCCACGCCTAGTATGGGAATGTCAGAGGGTCTGGCAAAGATTAGCAATAAGCGCGATGAAGCGATGTGCGTGAAGGAATTGAAGAAGAAAGAGGCGGTCATCAAGATTAATCCTGCGATCGTAAAAGTGGATGAGGTATCAAGGGTCGTCCGAGAATTGTTTATGATCCAGGCGAACCATGCGAAAAAGTGTGGTGAAATTTTTAAATTACTGTTCGATATTACCTATGACGAGAAAAAAACTCCGCTGATGATCTCATTGAATAAGACGCTGCTTCGAGGGGGATTTAAAGAGCTTCGTCGGATCAATGGTCTTGCGCGACAGGTGTTGATTGACTATTATTCCATGTGCGAACAGAAATATGTGCAGGGAGTGAACATGATTGTGAGTCCCATGCGCGCCGCAAGCAGGCCCGCTCCCACCATTCCTCTTCAGCGATCTGCGAGTGAAGGGGCTCCTCCTGCTCTTCCTCTTCAACGGTCCGCAAGTGATGCAATCACTCCTCCTGCAATGGGTTCTCGTGCTGCAATGGGTCCTCTTTTTCACATTCCCTTTCATGCAAGTGCCTCAAGTGCTTCGAAGGCGACGGGTGCTTCCAAGGCGACTGGTGCTCCCAGGGCGACTGGTGCTCCCAGGGCGACTCCCAGGGCGACTGGTGCTCTCAAGGCGACGGGTGCTTCTAAAGGTGGCACCAGAAAACGTCACGTCATCAGGCAATAAGAGCGATCCATGGAGAGTGTTGTCGTCCATTGATACGTATACCAGTGGAATTCCCCATCCACCTTCCATGCAGGATGAGATCCACACCATTCTTTGTTCATCCATACATGATCAAACAACGGAAACAGGGTATCCGTGATGGCAAGAGAGGCTTCTTCACGAAAGGCATCAGTGAGAGAGGGGCTCTCCAGCCATGCCGTGATCCATGCCATTTTCCCCCCGTCTTTCCATTGAAACGTATCCTGCGCACACGCCATGATCCAATGAATCCCCTTTTTATAATAGACCCACTGTTGATTGGTTGTCTCTCGATTCCGAAGAAGGACTGTGTTCGGATCTCGGCACTGGTCCATGATCCGATAGGCTTGCTCCACAGGGCACGAATGGACGCAGGGATGTGGCTCTGAAGGCTTGAGCGAGCGATACACATAGACCCCACGATACCACGGGCGAAGAAAGATAGACAGGGGCGCCCCCTCTTTTAAAAAGAGGCAATGAGGAATGCCCCTCCGATTCGCATACTGATGAAGCTCTGTCAAGAGCACATCGCCCACACCCTTCTTTCGCCATGCGGGGTGAATGCAGAAGCAGTCCACTTCATAGATCGGCTCTTCCTCTAAGATGCCCATGTAATGATACCGAATGGTGGCAATGATCTCTGTCGCATCACGAATGACCATGATGTGATCTCGAGCTCCCAGGAGATGCTCTTCAGGAATGTCCAGAACAGGAGTCTGTGGAGGCGATCCAAAATGAGTTCGAAGATAGGCTCGGACTTCTGAGAGGGCGTCACACGGCGCACGGAGAATCTGACACGTCGTCCCCTCGATCATGGGAAGACGCTCTTTCTCCCATAAGAGCGAAGTAAAGGGGCGGCGAGGCAAGAGGGAACGGAGAAAAGAGGGGAGAAGACGGGGAAGAAAGGGGAGCACATGAGAAAAAGAATCGGCCCAGAACATGCCAAAAGAGAGAGGGCAGGGGGTAGGGAGCAGGGGGCAGAGGGCAGAGGAGGGAGGATCTAGAAGAATACACGCGTGACCGGTTTACATAGTGTGTCTAGAGGAAAAAGAGGGAACGTCTGGCTACCATAGAATGGCCTATACGGTCGGCGTGGCCATTTGTTGCTATCATGGGCATCTTTCTGCTCTGTCCGCCCTGTTTCGATCCATTGACTCTCAAACACGCCGCCCCGATCAAGTGGTCGTCTCTTGTTCTTCCACATCTCCTGAAGACATCCCCTACGACATGGGGTCCTATTCCTTTTCCTTACAGATTGTCACCTGTCGGGAAAAGAAGAATGCCGCACAGAATCGGAATACAGCCGCGTCGTATCTGCAGACGGACATTGTTACCTTTTTTGATGCCGATGATCTCATGCATCCCCAGCGGATCGCTGCGATTCATCACGGATTTTCCACGTATGGGGCATATTTCATGGTTCATTCGTTTCAGAAGAGCCCTGTGTTTGTCCCTTACAATGGCTATTCCTATCATGTGAATCAGCTGGAAGTGTGCCCCTATGGGTCTGTTCTCGTGAAGGGTCATGCGCATGACATGCCGATCGCCAACGGACACTGCAGTGTGATGCGATGGATTCTTAGCGAGTGCGCCTATCCTGAATCTCTAGAAGACCAGGGACGAGAGGATACTGTATTCTCGGCACAGATCATTCGGAAGTATCCTGATCACACACTATATGGTTCCGATGTGCTATCGTGTTATCTTCCAAGCGGAACGGGTGGGGCATGTTGAAGATACATCACGGCAATGCTGGGGGTCCATCGCGGATTCAGACGGGTGCGTCGCGGATGGAACCAGTCTACGGCGTCTTTCTCTCGGCGATCCCTTCTCCATCGTGCAAAGCCCTTTGGATGCTCTTTGATCCACTGAAAGGTGTCGAAGGACTGTTTGATTTGGTCGGGTGTGGCAATGCCCTGAAAGATGTGATATTGAAAGAAGTGGTTGGGAGGATAACTGGATTCTTGGGATTGAAAGACGATACCCGTGTGTCGGAGACGGGCAACCTTTGTGATATGGGATTCTTCCTCGGTTTCTCGGAGGACATTTTCGGTGAGGTTCTGGAGAATACTACGGTTCGGGTGGAGATCCTTGCCCTCCATTTGGCCTTTGGGGGGTTCCCATGTGGCACTGGAGGCGTGGGCGCCGCGCCGTTTGACGACGAGGAACCGTTTGGTGTCACGCGAGTCATGGAGAAAGAGGCAGGATCGCAAATAGACCCGCCATCCTTCGTTTGGATGCTCCACATACGCATAGGCTTTCACTGGATCGTGGGGGAGATGAGCGGATCCGCGGTGGAGGCCTGGCTGGAACACATCAAAGGGTTTCATCTACCGTGCGCGGTTTTTTTAGGAGGGGCACAGTAGATCATGCGTCCTTCTCGTTCCCGTCGCTCCCGACGCACACATCGCAATCGCCGCGGAGGTGGTGATGATCAGCCCAAACCCCTCTTTACATTTACTGCTGCTCAGCCGAATCCCAATCTCCCAATGAATCCCCTCAACCCCGCTCCTTACGTTCATATGAACCCCCCAGTGAATCCCGCTTATGTGAATCCCAATCCTCCTCCTGCACCTCAATTACAAAAGATCCATAAGGATTTTCCTCATCCTGTTAAACTTGGTGGAAAACGTCGCACTCGTCGCTCTCGCCGTTAACTCGCTACGACTATGTATTCTAAGAGGATAAATGTGCTCTTAGAATAGAATGTCCCGTAACGGTATTGGCGCTGTCGGTGCTGTCGATGCAGTTAATGCTATCAGTTCTTCCAGTTCTTCTAGTTCCTCTTCATCCACAAATGATGTCGGTGCGGTTGGAGCTGTAAGTGCTATTAATGCGGTCGGTACTATTAGCGCTCCCAGATTTTCGTCCCAACCATCCACTCCAGAATTTGATTTCAGTGTACAGGCCTTAGAGGATGAAGCCAGACAAGCGAACGCCAGACAAGCGGAAGCCAGAAACCGAGCACTAGACACACCCTTCTCCGCTGCAGCATCCGCATCCGTAACACCCGCAACAGCCACAAACAGAGCGTCAAGTAGCTCGGCATTAACAGGAGTAACATCGCGTGGGTTTGCTATCACACCACCGCTAAGACGTGGGCTGGGTCCAATGAGGCTTCCAGCACCGTCTGCGCCACTCAATCTTTCAGCAAGCTCGTCAAATCCAAGCACGACGCATCTCTTTTTGGCCCGCCGCCCTCCACGAAATAGCGAGAGCAGTAAGACCAGTCCACGTCAACACAAAAACAAAAACTCCAAGAAGAATCGGTCAGGAGGGAAGAGACGCACCTATCGCACGAAGCGTAAACAGCGTAAACAACGAAAAGGGACGCAACGAAAGCACAAGCACAAGCAGTCCCGTCGCTAACATCCGGCCTCTTTTCTAGGATCTAGTAGAATGTCTGCGGAATCTGCGAATCAGTCTGCGAATCAGTCTGCGAATAAGTCAAAGAAGCGATCCTTTAGCACCATCTCAAACAGAAAACCTAAAGTCTTCACCTTTTCGAATAATAACATCAAAGCGAGTAAGGATAATCTTCTTCTACGTGGAAAAAATAATAAGCATAAATTTAACGCAGTCTCTAATGAAACTATTAAAAAGCATTATGGACAAACAAACACACCTAAAGGTGGAAAACGAAGTGGTCAGAAAACCCGTCGCCATCGCTCCCTCCGCCGCCGTTGATTACGCATTTCGCGTAAAAAACAGTAAATAGCCATACGAAAAGGAGATCGCCGTCAAATCCACATACTTCGTATACGTCCACCCGCTGTTTTCCGCCATTTTAATGATGTCAGGAATATTCGGCATGTGTAGTTTATGTTTCTGGCGGCGCACCGAGCCATCCTTGAACCGAAATGTCTCGCGAAATTCCGCGTTTGGATCATCCAATTCAAACACGGCGTCGTATTCCAGTTGATCAAAGACCACCTTCGATTTGGTAATCCGCTCCTTCACGTAATTCTGCGGCGAAATGCCTACCCACGGATTGCTCGCGTCCAGCACGGGTTCAAACTTGTATTTGTTCACGACCTCGATCGCCAAGTGACCCCCTGGCTGGACCCAGAGCGCCAGGTTTCGGAAAAGAACTTCAGGATCAGGGAAGTAATACAGCGTAAAATAAAGGACACAGGCGTCGGTAAATTCACCCGCAGCGGCCGCACCTGGACCTAGAAGATCAAACAGACGGAACTCCACATCCTCCTTCTGCGTCGGCGTCAACGTCGTGTTCTTCAGCGTCGTCCCCTTCGCATAGCGAATCATCGCCTCGCTCCGATCGATGCCCACCGCATGACCCGCGCCCTGTTTGACAAACGAGCACGTCGCCACTCCAATTCCACATCCTGCATCCAGAATGCGGAGTTGATCTTTCGGCCGATCCTTTGAGAATTCCTCCATACACATGGCAGACTCCGCCTGAACGAGGTTTTCATTTTGGGTCAACTTCGTAAACACTGACGCATAAAAATCGTCAAAGAGATCGTCGTTGGAAAGCCATTCATATTTAGATTCCTCGGCGGCCGAGGGCACCACAAACCCCTCATGAATCGACCCCATGTTCCACGAGGTCAGATGATCCATGGAGAAAATCATGACATAACTCGTGACGATCATGAGAAGGGTGATGAGCAGCGCGGTCTGCCATGTATCAAATGTGCACACGGTTACCATCGCAGACAAGAGGAGAATGGTAAATATAACGATGACCATATGACCCTTCATGGCACTCTCTATGTGGTTCGTTTCTTTGTTTTTCGTGAGCGAACACGACGACACGTGATGCCCCCCTTCTTACGACCACAGTCGCTGGAATAACGGGCAAGGCTCTGACACACGGAAGTATAGGGGTCCGCAAATCCCTTCTCCAGACCGCACCGCATCCTCCATAGCCATGCGAGAGTGCTCCGACGGCAGTCCAATGTCGGCGGATGCTGTTCTTGAAGGGACTTCCAATGGGGGCGGATGGTAGACGGTAGGGCATCCGGAAGCACCTTCCAAAAACGTCGGAACCAATGGGTCCGTTCTCGCTGGGGGAGCACGTTCCATTTGTTCTTTTCGCAGGCATCTCGGCAGCGATAGACTTCCTTGGGACACCCCTCCATCGGCTCGATGCGACGAAAGGACTCTTTTGGATGGTGATACCCCACCGAAAAGAGAAAATCCCAGCAGGGCGCGAGCTGTTCCTGCCACGGGCACTGGAGAAGACGGTCATAGGTCGCCTTTACGACCGCAAAGGTCGGGGCGGGAGACACGGGGAGCCCCTGCTTTTTTAGTTTCGCGCTGACGCAGTTGTGAATCGTATACATCCATTTTGGCAGCCCGCGAGCGGGGAAGGGGTGCTGGCGATAATAGTCTGTCAGAGACGCGCGACAGAACTTACAGGGGAGAATATAGGGGATTGTCTCGAAGAACTCAGCGAGATCGGGTCGATCTGACATGGGCTCTGCGCAAATCAAATGGAGCAATTTCCATCCTGATGGACCCCAAAATCGCGTGTCCATCTCTGTATGGTCCTTCGTCTTTTGGAATCATTTGGATCGTCCAGATGATTCCACTGTCTTGCGCTTTGCGCATGCGCTTTGCGCGATGGTTATGCCAGGCCAAATCCCGAAAAGCTGAGAGGTGCCAAATACGGGCGAACGGAGGACTCTACCTCGTTATTTGCCTTACAAGAGATCGTGGCCGGAGGACACGACTGTCGTGCGCACGGGGCGCATGCAGGGCACTTCGTGGGAGGAGGGCACTTGACCTCGGGGCATCGCGCGCGCGGGCACGGAGGGCATTCCCCTGACGGCTTCTGGCACTTCGAGCAATCTAGAATCACGGGGCCCTGCTTGGGAATGGACGACTTCAATACGTAATTGCTCAGATCAGGGACGGGAGGGCACTCGCTCTTGAGAATGTAATTGCTCATATCGGGAAGGGCGGGGCACGGGGGAATGGTCGTTTTCAGCACATACTTGTTCATATCGGGCTGTCGGCACTCGGAATCTGCCGGGCGAATCGGGCGAGGACGGGGGCGTGGGTTCGGGCAGCGGCACGGGGAGGACTGTCCACATGCGTCACAACTGGTCTCAGACTGAAACCCCTCTCGGTGTGTGATATACTTGTGAACCATGATACCAATGATGAGTCCAATGATAAGGGCTCCAATGACATGAACAACGGTGATGACCATGGATTCTCTATGAGGTGCGCACATAAATCATGTCTTCAAATTGACCAAGGACGACATTCATCGCGACGATACGCCCGTGGCGAATGCGATCCTCATATTCCTCTTTGGAGCAAATCATGCTTCTGGAAAAATAGGTGTGAAGCTCTTTCGTATCGGCGATATACTTTTCAATAAAATGGTAGGCGTCGTCTGAGGTAGAGAACATGCCTAGCACTTGTCGGTCCCCAAACGGCTTGTCCACCGCACGAATGATCACTTCTGATTCAATGATCCATTGTGCCATGATTCTATTCATAGGTGATGTTTCTATGCCGCAATGCGCCATCCCTTCCAGTCCATCGGAGGGCATCCGCATGTCACGGGGAGGGCGGGGTCCATGGTGGCCTGGAGACGGGTGCAAATCATACGAGCATAGCCTTTCCATGAAAAATCGGGGGAGACCTTGGTGTTCGGAGGCATCATGCCTACGTCTTCAGGGCGAATCCCGCGTTTCTTCACTTGATCCTCAATCTCTTTCGTGCGCTGCTTCCAATCAAACTGCGAGGGGCCCCGTCCTGCCTCTTGAGGCACGGGAGCCATGTGATCCGTCACATCACCTGAATCGTAGGGCATGAACTTCTGTTGAGAGGCATTGTCAAGATCAAAGAGAGAGGGGAAACCTGTGCGGTCCACCGTGGAGGCGGCTTTAGATCCCTTGGGCCGATTCGGCCCCTTAGGCCCCTGAGGGGCTTTAGGCACTTGAGCACCTTTTGAGGCACACTCTTTTGGAGGCTCATAACGGACCGTAAAAGATGCGCTCACCCCCTTTACGATTTGATCCGCATACCGATCCACGAGCTTATTGATCTGACGCATTGTTTCAGGATTCTGCTGTGCACTGTTTGGTAGAAGATTACCGAGCCCTTGTGGGAGCTTATTCTCTTGAATCAATTGGGGGATAGGCTGGCTCATGTCTCCCATGATGCGGAGCATGTTCTTGATATCAGATGATTTGATGGGGATCTCTGAGGCAGTGAGTGTGTTTGCGGTCACTTGGTCCACAATCGTGTTGATATCATTCTTGATCGTGGTCAGGTTCGCGACACGTTTTTGGATCAGAGTATCCGATGTCCCACTGGCAGATAGACGCACAATCTCTCCTTGAATGCGAGACATGGCATCTTTCAGTTCGGCGATAGAGGCGACACCCGTCGCGGAACCCGTCGCGGAACCCGTCGCGGAACCTGTTGCTGAACCCGTTGCTGAGCCACCACTTCGGGGAACAGGAACATTCGTAAATCCCTCTTTGAATTCATTGATGGGCCCCTGAAGAGGTCCTGCCGCGCCGATCAATCGCACCTGTTGCTGCAAAAAGGCCAGATTGGCAGACATATCATTCATATGTTTCATGGTGATCGTGGGCTGAATACCTGGATTGCGGTTGAGCACAGAGACCTGTGATTGAAGCTCTTGAAAGTCACTTCGAGCGGTTTGAAGAGGGAGCTGGATGGTTGGATCCGATCGTTCAGACAATTGTTGTGCCTCAAACGCCAAGAACCCCTTTAGCATTTCCAAGAGAGACGTCAGTTGTTGGCGATTGGCCTTGATCTGTGTGGTGTCTTGGTAGGGAAGAGGACTCATAGAAGCGATCTCTTGATACGGGGCAACAGGGAGAGGTCCAGGAAGAGAGGCGGGTTGCACCTCGCCTGTCAGAACCGGAGATACAGGGACAGTGGCAGGCAGGCGCACATCATGAGGGACATCAAACCCCTCGCTGGATGACATAGAGGCCCATTGATAAATGACAAGGAGGATTACGACAAAGGCGAAAAACGTATACGCCGCTATCATTCTACCTACTATCTAATAATCCAGATTACATTTCCAGCATGGGATGCTATCCTTACGAATATACTGTGTCATATCATGATCACAGGCCCTCTTGTATTCTTGTCCTTGCGTAAGGGCATCGGAGGAGGTAGCCTCTTCCTTCTCACAACCACCATTGCAACCGCCGTTGCATCCGCCATTGCAATCACATTCATTTTCATTTTTGCACCGCTTCTGTGGAGGAAGGCGGCGCGACTCTAGCGTCTTCTTCTTCAAAAGAGTCTGAACATCGGAGAGAATATCCATTCGTTGTTTCATACTTTTCGCTTGGGCGCTCATGTCGCTGATGGCGGCAGAAGAGGGCTCTTGGCGATCAAAGGTTCTTGGCGGTGTCGGTCTAGCGGGAGCGGGAGCGGGAGCGGGTGCAGGAGCAGGAGCAGGAGCAGGAGCAGGTGCGGGCAGAGGACGAGCATTAGGAACAGGATCCGAGAACGTAGGTGGGATAAAGGGTCGGCTATCGGTGTCGACAGGGCACGGGGGCGGCCTAGAATAGGTAAAGACGCCCAGAAGTTTATTTCGAGCAGTCGTTGCCGGCTGATTTCCCTGATATTTCTTTGCATTCGGATCACTGGGCGTGATCACTTGAATCACATAGTATGTTTTATCGATCACCATACTGGAGAGCATTTGATTGCCGATAAAGGACTCCGTTGGTGTAACAGTCACCACATCCCCCACGATCCGATCCGTAAATTCTTCTGCCGCCACCGCCTTCTTGGAAGAATGGTATACCAGATAGACATTCTGGATCGTGCTATTGTCGGTCGTTCTCGCCTTGAAGGTCACAATGTCTCCTCGGATGCATGTCGTGACTGCGACACGCTGAGGCACGACGGAGGATGCAGGCGCATTAAAAAATCCCTCTGAGTGTTGAATGGAAAGCGCCACGATACACGTCAACAGTAGGAGACATACCACCAGAAATTTCATTTCTCTCTATATGAACCGGAGGAGTTAGGATGCTGGAATGGCATGAGACGTTGTAATAGGACTGCTGGTATGGACCGCTGATAAGGGTTACTAGTTGGGGCTCTAGTAGCCTCTGCGTGATAGAGAGCATTCTCTTCAGAAGACAATCCTCTATTGTCTATAAAATTTGACATGGAATCATGATAACATGGAAATCAAACCATGTTGAAGGCACGCTATCAAGAGGACGAACGACCCGAAATTGGTGTGGATGAGGCCGGACGAGGATCGTTTTGGGGACCATTAACGGCAGGGGCCGTGTGTCTTCCTCCCTTGTCCGAATGGACCAACGAACACCACGCTGTCTTTCTTCCGATCCGAGATTCCAAGAAACTGAGCCCCAAAAAACGAGGGGTGATCGCTGCACAACTTCGTGACCTTCTTGGGGACCGATGCGCCGTCGGTATGGTATCGGCGGAAGAAATCAATCAACAGGGGATCACCTGGGCCAATCGTGAGGCGTTTCGTCGGGCCATTCGTAGCGTTGGAGGAGAGACTCATCGTCTATTGATTGATGGAAGCCTTGCCATAGATGATTGGGCGGGAGAACAGCATGTGATCGTGGAGGGAGATGGGACATATCTGGCGATTGCGGCGGCATCTATTCTTGCCAAAGAGGAGCATGATCAGTGGATCCGTGTGTATGCGGAGGAGAACCCTGCATGCGAGGAGCGATATCATCTTGTCTCTTCCAAAGGATATGGGACGGCGAAACATCGCGAAGCGATACGTCTTTATGGGGGGCATGTCCACCATAGAGAGGCATTTATACAAAACTGGCTACCTGATGCACCTATGAAAGAGGCGAAGCAAAACACGAAGCAAACCACGAAGCAAAACGCGTCTGGTTGCCTCATTCGATTCTGAGCTGGATCGGTTCTATAGAATCCGTTTACTCATTGCGGCGAGAGCGACGAGACTTGTTCTTGCGGCTGCCACCACGACGAGAGCGGCGAGAGCGGCGAGACTTGTTCTTGCGGCTGCCACCGTGGTGAGAGCGGCGAGACTTCTTGTTCTTACGAGCGCGACGCTTGCCGCCCTCCGAGCGGTTGCGGCGGGACTTCAGCTTGCGCGAGCCGCCCTCCGAGCGAGAGCGACGAGAGCGGTTGCGGCGGCTGCCGCCCATAGGCTTGGAGAGGTTCATAGACATGTTCGGAGCGGCCATCTTTATATTAGAGCCTGACATTTTTATACGCGACGGGGGAGACAGAGGAGACGGAGAGACCCCACCACCCGCCCACCGTAGTCTTCCTTCTGCCCAGGCATCCAAAATTGCCAGATCCATCGCTCGAAATCGTGAACTGGATTGAGGCCGGTATTGATGCGCCTCCTTTTTTTCAAAGGTCACATACTTTCCCTTTGGGTCAGAACCTCGCGTTTCCCAAGAGGCCGCCCCTCGGAGTCTCTGGATCCACTTGAACGATTCGTAGGCATACACTTGTCGATCAAGGAGACCCACATGGCTCATGACAAAGACCCCAGGCGCTCCCTCTGATTCAAGAGTATTGATCGGAGACACAGAAAGAAGTTCCTTCCCATTCAAAATGTTTTCTCGGGGGTTTCCAAATTCCTTATACTCCCCTACCGTAAGAGGTAAATCAGGATTGGAACTGGTCCGAAGAACATCCACATAAGGGACCTCTGTAAACGCTGCGCCCACTAGCTGACCATGGGGATAACGGGACACGATGGCTCCCACGGGAACTCCTCCTGCGGAACGCCCATAGATGACCGTTTGTGCCGGACCGAGTCCATGGCGCTTCTGAGATCCACGAATGACCGCCTCAAAATCGTCAATCGTCACATGGCGATTCTCTCTCCGTGCCGCATCCGCCCATGCCGCGTCGATATCACCGCCACCACGAACCATCGCAAATACAATGACCCACTTGCGCTGTAAGAGAGGATACCATTGTTGATAAGGCCAGTTCACAGGCGTGGTAGACCCATACGAACCGTAGACATAGATGAATTGGGCTTTGGGGGTCACTCCCTTTTGCCGAATACAGACAAACGGGACACGTGTTCCATCCATGGACGTTACATGATATCGATGAACCTCCAAAGGGGCAAACGTCAGCGGGTGGGTGATGGGAGTTTCCTGCTTCTGAAAGACGTTGTGATGAGCCACATGAAGGACAAATGGAGTAGAATAGGGTGAATGAACAGCGAAAGACTGGATGAAAGTGTTTTCCCAGTCGGCCCAGATGTTCACATCAATCGTTCCCACGGCAATCCGATAGAGCATATGGGGTTTTTTATGGGGCTGACAATGCCAGATCGTCTGCGATCCCTCCCAGATCGTCAGGACATGCCCCGTTTGTAGGTTCACCCATTGAATCTCCTCGGTCGGAAGAGTCCATGACGCAAGAGGGGCGCCCATGGGGATCCATCCCTCCTGATGGGATCGTCGGATCAGGACACAGTCCTCTCCCTCTATGCTTCGGCCCAGGGGCATCTGAAGCACAGAATCCCGATAGAGGGGAATGAGGTTCTCCCCCTCCACGCGGTAGAGGGTGCTTCGCATGGGATCAGAGGACAACATATACAGCGTGCGATGTGCCCCTTTGCTCAATACGATGTCTCGCTCTTTGTCCCTCTCACGATAGAGTGTTTTCTCTTTTTTCCCTGTTCTTGCATCACACATGCGCAATTCAGCCGTGACAAATAGATCCGTGATATTAATGTAATAACAGCGATCCTCCACGACGGCGATCTGGGAGGAGACGGCTGATTTTTTCCAGATCAGGTTGCCGTTATGATCTTCACAGAGGAGTTGATTTTTATAGTGTGTGTTTTCTTCGGAGGTCACATACCATATCATATTCCCTTGCACATCCACGTCCTCTGCAAGGGTTTTTTTAGTAGACCCGACCCATCGCCATGAAAAGCGGGAACCTGCCATCAAGAGAATCTCCACCGCCCCTCCACCAATCGTATATCCCAATCGCTCCACATAGGGTCGCACCTTATCCAGTTCGTCTTTCATGTGATGTGCCATACGTGCAATATGAGGCTGGGTGGACAATTCGTGGTAGTGCGCCTTTTCTTGTTGGATCAGGGTCTTCCAACGTTTTCCTTTCATCGTTTCCATCCAGGCCCATGGATCTTTCCATGAGAGATATCCTAGATCTCGTATTTCTTGTCCTGTCATGACCCTATTAACTAGGGGCACATTCTGGCACCTAAACCTCGCTCTCGTTTCTAGAATAGATATGGCGCTCCGAACGACCATTTTGTATCAAAAGGGCAATGCCCACGGCCTTAGTGACGACGTCGGTGTGATTCAACGTCTTCTGGCGGCTCTCTCCTCCAGAGGAACGCTCTCCACGCCTATTCTTGCGGATCTTCGCGAGCCGCTTTCTCTGTCCGACATACAGATTCACCTGGAAATCCCCGTGTATGGCGCGATTCCCTGGGGACACGTCAACATTCTTCTTGTGAATCCGGAACAATGGTCCTACGCGTATGATGCGTATGTTCACGCGTTTGATGCGATCTTCTTTCGTGATGCGCTCACTGCGGAGATGTTCCGTCAGGATTTCATGGCAAAGGGTATTCCGTCGGATCATCTGTATACGCTCCCGTGGTGCGACTCATGGGAGACTGATGTGCGTCCCATGACGGGCCCACAGACGCCAGGTTTCGTCTGCTTTCTTGCGGGATCCACGACCAAATACGAATATGTCAAGCAACTTTTGCCTCATTGGAAGGCAGAGGATCCGCCGCTTCGCGTGTATACGACGCGACAGGATGTGGCGGAGGGTCTAAAGGGTATCACGGAGCTTGCGTCCTCTGTGACGATCATTCACAAGGATCTGACTCCTGCGGAGTGTAAAACGCTCTCCCGTGAGGCCGAGGGGCACTTGATTGTGAGCCAGGCGGAGGGATATGGCTATGCGGCGGCCCATGCGGAGACGATGGGTGCCTTTGCGATCATGAATCGTCTTCCCATCTGGCAAGCGGATTATGAGTCCTTTGGAGGCATCGCGTGGCTCTCCAATGAGACGACGCCGTCCACCTCCGTCCGCTGTGACCTTGCTCGTCCTGGCCCTCGTGTTCGTGAAGAACTGGAGGAGGCATTTGACCAGTTTCGGATGGGCCATGCGACCTCTCCATTGCGCAAGAGACGTGCGGAGGGACGCTTTTATACGCTCGTGGAAATGAGTCGCTCCCTCTTTGAGCGGTTGTTTGATATGGCGCGAGACCGTCGCGTGGTGAAGACGCATCGCCCACCGCTGCTTTATCCTAAGGACTGTCCCGCCATTTCTATTGTGACACCTACATATCATCGAGAGAAGCTGATGGATATTGCATTTCATAACATGCTCGCGACCGATTATCCGCGAGATAAGATGGAGTGGGTCATTGTGGAAGATGGGACGGATCCTGCGCTAAGCGCCCGCGAGAAGATCATTTCATTTCAGTTGCAGGTTCCTGAGCTTTCGATCAAGTATATCCCCATTGAGGGCAAGATGACGATTGGAGAGAAGAGAAATCTGGGTGTGGAGCATTCCAAGAACGAGATCATTGTCTTCATGGATGACGATGATCACTATCCGTCTACCTCGCTTCGACGTCGCGTGGCGTGGTTGCTCTGTAACGACAAAAAGCGGATTGCCTGCTGCACGACCATCGCCCTGTATGATCTTGTAAGGGGTGTCAGTGCGGTAAATGTGCCTCCCTATTCTCTGCCCTTGTCTCAACGTATTTCTGAGGGGACTTTCACTTTTTTTAAATCGGTGTGGAAGGAGCGTCCATTCCCTGCGGTCTCATTGGCAGAGGGAGAGGGTTGGATCGAGGGACGTGAACATGAGGTAACAGAGCATCAGTGCCAGCAGATCATTGTGGCCTTTACCCATCATGGTAACTCATCGGGTCGTCGCATTCCTCCAGCAGGCGCCCCATCATGCTTCTGGGGCTTTCCCCAGGAATTCCTCGTCTTTCTTCATGGTCTTGCAGGGGTAGAGGTGGAAGCTGTAGAAGAGACAAAGGATTTAAAGAGCGCGGCGCAGTGATCGGCCGCCTCGTCGCGTAATGGTAGAGGGGACTTTCTTAACAGAGGGCTCTTGTGGAGGAAGGCTTGGGGGAAGACTTGGAGGAAGGATTGGGGGAAGAGATGCCTGTGGTTCAGAGGGAGATTCTATTGAGGATTGTTTCTGAATGACAGAGGGAACCTGTGATTTTTCTGTAGGGTCTTGTGGCGGAAGAGACGCTTGTGGTTCAGAGAGAGATTCTGGTTCAGAGGGTGACTCTGGTTCAGAAGGAGATTCTGGTTCAGAAGGAGATTCTGGTTCAGAAGACCCATCCACCTTCTGAATGGCTGCCTCCACTTGCTCCTCTGAAGCCTCCGTGGTGGGTATCTCTGGTTCCTCTTGCTCTTGCTCTTGCTCCTCAGGTCCTCTCTCAGGATGGTCCAGGGACTCCTTTACAATATTATCCACCAATGGCTTACGAGGGCCCTTCCCACATCGTCGCTCCTTAAATGTATCCGAGGTAGGAATGCCAACGAGCTGAAACACCATGCGAAGAGCAAAATTGTTTTGGACATTCTTTGTGAGTTCTTCGTATTCTTTTGAGCAGATAAATTGAGTATCGTCCATCAAGGATTGAATTCGCTGAATGTCCTCGAAAGACACAGCAAGATCATCGGATCGTGGGGCCAATCCCTGCTCCATTAATACTCCATCAATCGCCTCTTTTCGTTCTGCCAACTTCTCCAGCATCTCAATCAATGGCAAACGAACTGATGCAGGAGCTGTCACTTGAAACACAGAAAGAAGCCCTCCAATCAACAGGGATTTTCCTAGGGAATATGTTCCAAAAATGATATCGCGTTGAATCCTCGGATTGATCGTTTGAAACAGGGTAAGGTAGGCTTTCAGAAGTTGCCCTAGGTAGAGTTGGGAGGACCCCGCATATCCAAGGAGAGAGAGGACCGCCTTCTTCCAGTCTCCACGAAGCAGATCCAACACGGCTATGATGACACTCAGGATCTTTCGGTTTTGATCGGCACCCGCCACACTTGCACTGATCCGTGCCATATCAAGAAGTAGATAGATGATAATATAGAGGGTTCGTGGCGGCAACTTGACTTTTTCTAGTGCCATTCCCACTGCTTTTGTCGCAGGATACCCTTGGAGAGCACTTGTCATCATCTTCGGAAAGACGGAGATATCCTCTCCTTTGTCAAAGGTTGACATATGTATCGGGCCGTGTTGTGAGACATACCGATGAATCATGGAGTTAGCCTTTTCATATTGATGAAAGGCACTTTCAAAGAAATCATCGGGCCCTGCTGCGTCTGTTTCTGTTGCTTCTATTGCTTCTGTTGTCGAGGGAGTTTCCGATCCAAGGTCTACAGAGGGAACAGCAGGAATAGTCGGTAGATCCGCGCCACCCCGTTGCAATCCACGAAAAAAAGGGAGATAGGGCTCCATCGTCGCCGCCCATACTTCCTGCTCCGCAGGGGTAAAGAGAGGTCGCCCCTCTTCGTCCACCGCCCGCTTGGCCCACCCTTCTCTATGTTGCCCACCTTGTTCACCTTGTATGGCAAAGATCATCCCCAGAATCCCTGTGGTCGAGCGAGACAGCATGGTCGCAAAATCGCTCCTCTGAAACAACTGATCCACCTGTTTTCGTGCATGTTCAATGCTTTGTGCGTATGTCTTCATCCTACTCTGTTTCCGTTTTATTTATGAGTGACAGTATCACACGTGTAGTCCGGTATCATTATGATCCGCACATGACACACTCTTCCGTCTCTGACTTCCGAAGGAGCCGCATTTGTTCCGATCGCTGCGCCTCCCGTTGAAGTTCGGGATCCACCGTAAATTTCTGAGCCATCACAGGCGCACGCGTGCGAAGATAGTAGATACCCGTCTTGAGACCCTTCTTCCACGAATAGAAGTGCATCGAGGTCAGTTTCGCATAATTGGGGTCACCCACGAACAGGTTCATGCTCTGCGACTGACAAATGAAGGCTCCACGCGCTGCCGCCATATCAATCAGCGTCTTCTGCTTGATCTCCCACGACGTCTTGTAGAGTCGCTGGATGGATTCAGGAATCTGATCCAGACCCTGAATGGAACCGTTTCGCGTAATGATCTGCTGTTTCATCATCTCATTCCACAGGTCTAGCTTTTGAAGGTCCTTCATCAAGTGCTTGTTAATCACCACAAACTCTCCCGCAAGGGTGCGGCGCGCATACAGGTTGCTCGTGAACGGTTCAATACACTCGTTGAAGCCCAGAATCTGCGAGGTGGACGCTGTCGGCATCGGGGCCACCAGGAGAGAATTGCGGACGCCCTTGGCCATCACTTTCTCCTTCAGACCCGCCCAGTCTAGGCGATCTTCCGCTGCGCCCTGGGACGTGAGAGGCGTGACGCCCCACATGTCATACTGGAAGATGCCCTGCGACATGGGGGATCCCTCAAAGGTGGAATAGGGTCCGTCTTCCGCCGCGATCTCACAGGACGACTCCACCGCGGCATAATAGATGTGCTCAAAGATGCGTTGGTTCAGATCGGCGGCCTTCTCTGATTCCCATGACACTCGCAGGAGCGCAAAGACATCGGCCAAGCCCTGAACACCGAGACCAACGGGACGGTGACGGAAATTGGATCGTTCCGTCTCGGGCGTCGGATAGTAGTTGATGTCAATGACACGATTCAGGTTTCGGATGGCGACCTTGACGACATTGCGGAGCATGGCGTAATCAAAGGTTTTCGTGGTGGTGTTCACATACGCGGGGAGTGCGAGGGAGGCCAAGTTACAGACACTTGTTTCTTCAGGACTGGAATATTCCATGATCTCCGTGCAGTTTCCTGTGAGGATACCATTGAACACGGCGGCATGATTGTGGGGCTCATTGACACAATAGGTGTCATCCATGCGTCCCGTATCCACAACGGATGTCACAGTTACATATTGTTGACACGATCGCGCAGGTTCTGGATGTCGAAACACTAAACGGTGACATACCATGCCCAACGTGACAAGTTGGTATATGGATTCTGCTCCAATTGGAATGTGATATAAGTCTTTGCAATGGTATTCCTTTCCACCAGGAAATACCTCTGTTCTGGCCTTTTTGGCGAGGATCACTTTAGATTGAACACCTAATGATAATAATAACAGGCGAACATTATTTAGGAACTCTTTTTCAGTTCCACATAGATCAATTACGTCCGTATTTTTATTTGAACGATGTACACCTGCGTCTGCGTCCAATAATCCCGCAATCCATTTTACCCTGCATTCAATTGATGCAAGAAGAGGGACGTCAAACTTTTTATTTAAATCTTTAGGGATCATTGCCTGAATCGTTCCATTCTTCTGTTCATTTCCAATCGTATTCAATCGTAAATAGGGAATAAGTTTTTTCTTCTCACCACAGAGAATGATACGTTTGTTTTCATTTTTAAATTCATTCCCATCTCCACAGAAGAATCCATGAGTGTATGGCTCTTTAAAGTCAAACTCTGAAGAACCGACCAGGACGGGTGCGTTCCATTTTATAAGTTTCATATTAGGCTGTAAGTCTTTTGCCTCCACACGAGTCGCATCCTTGATAGTCGCCTTATCATATTCTCCCGAACGAATCAGGAACTTGTGATACGGAGTGCATGTCAACTGCGCACCATTGCTCAGAAAGACCGTGAGCAGTCGCTGATTCTCGCCCGTTTTGTGAACAACCGTCTCGGACCAGTCCTCTCCATTCCACACACGAACCGTCTGTCCCACTAGCGTGGAGATTTGCTGCTGACCCTGATCCGTAAGGAGATACGTCTCGGGCGCCACACAAAGGTTGGAACTCTTAATCGTCCCCACATTCTTCTGATTGGACTTCTGATTGGCGGCATCCTTAAACAGCAGATAGGGCGTGCCCGTTTCAATCTGGGCATCCAGGATCTTGAACCAGAGCTTCTGCGCGTCAATCTGTTTGCGTCCGCGTCCTTCCGCCTCGTAGCGCTCATACAGCGCACGGAACTCATCACCATACACATCCGCCAACCCAGGCGCCTCCGAAGGACAGAAGAGCGTCCATGGCACATTGGCCTCCACACGCTCCATGAACAGGTCCGAGATCCAGAGCGCATAGAAGAGATCGCGGCAGCGCTCCTCCTCCGATCCCGTGTTCAGCTTCAGTTTCAGGAAGTCCTCCACGTCGGCATGCCACGGCTCCAGATAGATCGCAAAAGATCCGTTTCGTTTGCCTCCTCCATTATGTGCGATACCAAGATGCGTCACCGTGTAATTGTGTTCACCCTCTACCTCGAAATCATAGACAGAGCCGTCGTATTCTACGGGAACAATGGATGCGATGATTCCGTGGCCTTGTGGAAACACCGTCACATCGCCCACCGCAAGCTCTTTCACCTCCAGGTAGTCAGGAGCGTCCACCCCCATCTGAACACGGGCCAGCACGGTGTCTAGCGAGTCTCCCTTTGCTAAGAGAGACAGGATCGGATGCTCTTCTGTGACGCGCACAGGCGTATCATGGCCCTCCAGGGTGATCGCGAACATCTGTCCCTGATACTGGTGAATGACCTGTTTCTGAACCGTTTCATAGGTGCCCTTATGGGTCAGAACACGATCGCCCGCTTTGATGTCGGCAATCGGTCGCGGACCCTGATCCGTGGTCACGAGGGTATCAGGCGTGAAGCACTGGTCCACATAGCGTGCGGTGTCATTGAAGTTGCGCAACATTGGCACGATTCCATTGGAGGTTCCGTTGGTTCCGCGGATCAGTGATCCTTTCGCGCGGATGTTGTGGATGTGGAGTCCGATGCCGCCTGCGTATTTACTGATGAGTGCGCAGTCTTTGAGGGTGTCATAGATCCCGTTGATGCTGTCCGCTTTTATTTCGAGGAGGAAACAGCTCGAAAGCTGTTGTCGTGGAGTCCCCGCATTAAAGTTCGTGGGGGTCGCATGGATAAAATATTTCTGGCTCAGGAAGTCATACGTCTCGAACGCCTTCTCCAGACTGATCGATCCCCATAGCGCAAGAGAGACGCGCATGAGAAGATACTGGGGGCGCTCCAGCGTCTTTCCCTTCGTGTCGCGGAGCAGATACTGGAGCTTCTCCAGCGTCTTGAACCCGAAATAGTCAAAGAGATGGTCGCGTTCATGGCAGATCTTCTGATTGATAGCATCGCCATGGAGGCGGCACAGATCAATCAGCTCTTGAGAGACCGTGCTGGTGCGCTCTCCTGTTTTCTCCATCACTTGATTGGCGAGAGCATCTACCACATCCGTGAAGCGGTCTGAGGTGTTCTGGTGATGGTTCGTGATGGCCAGTCGAGCGGCGAGCGTGCCATAATCAGTATGGGTTGTCATCAGCGAGATGGAGAGCTGCGCGGCGAGTTCATCGAGCTCTGAGGTTTTCACCCCGTCATGGATACGAAGCAGCGTTCGTTGCGCAATCAGCGTGGGATTCACCTCCAGGCCCGTGGCGGCCGTCTGAATCCGATTCAATACTTTGTCAAAGGAGACATCCTCGCGGGCTCCGTTTCGCTTGATCACCTGCATACTAATGGATGCCATGTTTCCGGAAGAGTAGGACACACGCACGTATCACTTTTTCAGTCTGACTCCTCATAGAAACGACACGATAGATCAATTTTTAGGGGCTACCCAATAGAGAGATGAACCCTGTGATTCTTCTTGTAGCCCTGGCGGTGATCGTCTATGCGGCCATCTATGCCGAACGGCAAAAACGGTTCCCACGGTTCGGTTCGTATGATCCCGCGTCTCGTTCCTATGGTTGGTCCGTGGAGGGCTTTCAGGCGCCTGCTGCGCCTTCTCCTCACGAAGACATCGGTGTGAATGCAAACGACAAGGCGGATGCGAACCTCACAAATAATCAGCCCTATCACCTCCTACAAGACGAACGGGCCAACGCAAAGCCGATGTTGTCCACGGTGTCTACGGCAGGATGTTATGCAACCGATATGGAACAACATCTGTCTAAGGTGGGGAACCATCGTCAGCTGACGAACAATTATCGCCGTGCAGGCCCTGACAGCTGCTCGGCCCCGTGGAAGGAACTTCTGTTTCACTTCTATGAAATGACGCCGTTTCATTTATCAAAATAGACATCATGGAATCCTGTGGATGGATACAATGATATCATGGAATCGGGTGCTACCGAAGAAAGACAATTTTCATGTCACTTGTCGCCTCTTGGACGGGTGTCTCTTGGGCATTCGCCTCTTGCGCAGTCGCCTCTTGCGCATTCGTCTGTGCAGAGGTTCCTTGTAGGATCGTGTTTTCGGCACCCTCACGATGAAAGACAATCTGGCACGGATCTCGCACTCGTTTGGAGATTCGTGTAGAATCAGGGATCGTAAACTCGCCCCGCTTGGCCTTTTCCACATCCTCCCAAAACGTCTCAATGAACGGCTGAAGAGACCGCCACCACTCCTCACTTCGCACCACCTGTTGCTCACTCCATCGCATCAAACGCCACGGAATGATCTCCACGATCTCCTCGTCTTCTGCGTGTTCGGGCTGCCAATCGGCTTCCGCCTGGATCGGGCTATAGACATAGTAAAAGTCCTGTGTTCCTCGCGACTCCGCATACCGAACCAGCGCAATGTATCCATCAAATTGGCTCGGCCCCTCTTGTCGCTCAATGCGCGGATACGCAGAGGAAAAGGACGCCTCCACATAATCACAGATGTCTAATCCCGTCACATGAAGCTGCATCTGCATCTGTGCATAATAGTCTTTTGGGATTGTTCCGTTGATCTCTCGTGTCACGGGGCATTTGATCTCAATCAGACGACCCCGTCGCTCATTCTTGGGACAGTCATAGATGAGCCCATCAGGTGATGCCGTGCATCGAGGATCGGTGGGATGATGGAGACGACCCAGCTCTTTCATGGTCACCCCGTATTTCCATTCGTAGATCTGCTTTACCACGGGCTCAAACCGAATCCCCCAATCAAACGCGCGCATGTGATCGGAAGGGACGGCGAGGGGCTGCTGACGAGGGACGGGGGGGACGGTCTTGGACACCACTAGTGTGGCACGTTGGCGAGGTGCAGCAAAGAGACTCCCTAGTTCACTGGCGGAGATGATCGTGGACATTTGCGCATACCATTCGGGTGTTCGCTGTTCGAGCTGTTTTCGTCCGAGAATGTCATCGAGTTGGGCGTGACTAGGCAGGGTGATTGGCGCCCGTTGTGCCCGTTGTGCCAATTGTGCTTCATGTTGCTCCCGAAACATGTCCAACAAATAGTCCACGTAGTCCTGCTCTACTTCAGAGAATTCATAGGCGTAGGCGATCCATTCCGCGGAGGCCATCCACTCCTCTTGTTGAACGGAATCCTCTGGGTCGGACAACCATTGATCCAGGACCTGAAGAAACTCCGTGAGTCTCTGTTGAAAGGGGCGTGACATTGTCTATTGGTTTTCGCTAGATAGGTGTGTGTTTCAATTTTATAGATCATGTTCCTGCGGCTACGGATGCTGCGGCAGCCTCTGTCGCAATGGGAGCAGACACCGAAGGGACCTTTTTCTTCTTTCGCGTTCCCTCATACGAGGCCACTTTCATCGAACTATCGCATATTAATTTCCCCTCGGGTGTGCGGTGAATGTCCAATCCCTTGATGGTTACAATGCGCTGTGTCTCTTGATCATAGAGGACCACCTTGAGGGTGTTCAATAATTTCTTATCCAGCGCCTTTTGAAGGGTCACAAAGCACATGCTTTTTTCCTCCTCGGTCATCCCATACGTAAGGGCAATGTCCTCTAAGAACAGCCGAAGACGGTTCAAACGGAGCCCTCGCTCCAATCGGTGCCAGGGTCGTGCATAGGCTTCTCGTGCCCCTCCTTCTAATAGCGTTTTAAGAGACGAATTCTTTTCCTCTTGATACGTAATGACGGGATTGGCACTAGTGCTTGCGCTTGCATTTTTCTGTGTTTTATGGCGTGGATCCATTCTATAGGTATCACGTGACGCGCGTTTAGATGTCCACTCTCTGAGTCTTTGAAAACGAGTGGATCACTTCTTGAAGAGAGTAGGGTTCCAATCGTTCCTCTGCAGGAAGAGGGAGCCAATTGGTATTGCCTGTGTCTGTCCCCATCAAATAGTAGGTTCTCCAACAAAAGGTCTGACGATCCGTGAAGGGAATTTCCTCCCATTGATACTGATCTGCCATATTTGTCCGCGTCGTATCTACCTGACAAAATACGATGTCATTCACCTTTACAGGGGGAGAGGAAAGATAAATGCCATTTGGCTCTATAATATCACGAACCACATCCAATGAGTCGTCTTCTTTCCATAACAGTGCCCCACCAAGTGTTAAACAGTGAAACGTGGTGATATGGATCGCCTGAAAGGTGCGTGATGAGGAATGATACGGTAGAATAAACATCTTATTCTAATAGTTCTGGGTCTACTTTAAATGACGCAACCGGTTTATCATGATACGCATACGACGTCCGCTGTAGAGGCCTTTCCGCTTCCACAGTTTATGACCCGCACCCGCCGTGAAGTGGACCCAAAAGACGCCATCAATGCGCGACACTTTGAAAACTGGCAGACACGTGGGGCGTATGGTGTCATGAACCGCCCCGATCTCAATAAACGGCCACCGCTCTTTGACATGGCCCCCAATGACAGCCGAATGAGCGGTCAGAGTTTCCGTTCTCAGCCGCGGTTTGACGCGGACTCGTTTAAGGGCGGACAAAATGCCTACTTTGACAAGTATGATACGGCGGCGGATGCTCGCAATACCACACGAGAACTTCGTGCGAGCGTGTATGAAGACAAACGAACGGGTTATACCACGGAATCGCAGGCGCTGCTCCAAAGGAATCTGGACGCTCGTTTTATCCCAGTAGATCTAACGGAACAGACCAATGCATCATTATCTCTGCGCCCGCAACGGGACGACATCCGCACGTTCTTTAAGCCCACGGTTTCCACAGGAGATAAACGGTCCTAAAAAGATTTACTGGAAAACCAGCTCCACAGGCGTCGTATACACCTGAAGGCTATGAAGGGAAGACGGGGCGGGCTTCGTGCGTCGCCGCGTGGTTTTCATGCCTGACTCGCGAGACTCCGTAGACGACTCCGTGTCCGTCTTGTTTCGCTTCTGGATCAGAGTCGTCTCTTTCAGATACGTATTGTATCCCGTGCGGATCTCCTCCTCATGGGCTTCCATATACTCGAGCATCTTGGTTTCCAGTGCCCATCGGAAAAAGTTCAGCTTTCCAATCGTTGTCATGAAAGGCTCATGATTCGGAATGGAGAACATGATCCGTTCCCGACGACAGTTGGGATCAAAATATTGTTTGGAATACGCCTTGAGCTGTCCCTTGTAGCTGAGATAGACGAGGAACTCCTGGCCGTGGAGCGTATACCGAACAAAGGCCTTCCGACTGTATTTCGTGACAAACCAGTCAATGATACGAAGACTCAACGGCGCCTCGCCATTCAAATACTGAAGGACCTTCTCAATGTCGGGCTGGTGCGCATAGAAACGCTGAAGACTCGAGATGACGAGTTCAGGCTTACATTCCATCTTTTTTCTGCGGGTTTGCGGATCCGATACATAGGGCTCCATGTGCCTTAACATGTCGTGCGGTTTAGGTTCCGTTCTTTTCCATGGGATAGTAGTATGGCCAGTCTATTGCCTGTTGCTGAAGCGCCCATTCTTCGTATGAGTGGTGGCGGCATGGAGAGTCTGTTACCTTCTGCCCCTCCTGTTCATATTGCGGGCATGCACGGAGGTGCGAGTTTGTTACCCGATGCTCCAAATGTTTCTATTCCAGGCATGCATGGTGGTGCTGATCTATATGCTATTCCACATGGACGTGTTTATCCTGCTATCAGTGCTTCATCATTTGGCGTTACCAAAACATTTACTGCAGATAAAGATGTGCCAGAGAACCCTTCCTGTGCACCCATTACAGAAACAGCCACACCACTGTGTAGCATTCTTCAGCCCTTTGTGGATCGCCGTGTTCAGGCGCTGTTGAAACGCGTTCGCTTTCCTTCTGGCCCTACAAAGATGGATATAGGATGTGGAACGATTGAGCGGAAAGGGACACAGCTCACCATCTCCTTTCATGAAAAGGCAATTACACTGTTGAGCTGTGATCTCACGGGAACATTTGCGAAGTTCCACGAGGGTATGCATCGCCTACCCTCTCCAGTAAAAAATAGTGGAGTCAAAGGGACACATGGCCTTCTTTCATGGATGCTTGGGTCTCCTGTGAATGAAGAGGGGACGTTTGACCTTATCGCATTTATGGATCAGATAAACCCTGTATTGCCTCTAAAAGGGTTTCGTCGGTTTCTCTCTTATCATAAGGAAAAAGTGGAGGACATGGATGTCTTGCGATATGCGATGGAACTCTATGGATATCGGACAGGCGCCATTGCGAACACGAATGTCTATGGGTTGATCTTGTCTCCCGATACTGCTGTGCGTCGTATGGATACGAAGTTTGCTCTCTATAAAAATGGAAGTGTTACAGTATCTGTAGAATGGGATGATTCGTGGAAACGTAACGGGTTTGCTGTGTTTGAACCCACAGATGCTCCTGTCGTTTCTGCTACTGGTGCTGCTACTAGTGCTGCTACTGGTGCTGCTGCTGGTGCTCCTGTGAATGCGTCTACATTAGGGTCTGCTGGTGCTCCTGTGAAGCCTTCTGGTGCTGTTACGTCTGTTAAGATTATTCCTCCTCCTACTGGTCCTCTAGTCTCTTCTGTGGCCCTTGTGAAGCCGTCTTCTACTGCTACATCTGCTGCTACATCTGCTGCGACATCTGCTGCTACATCTGCTGCGACTTCTCTTTCTCAGAATGTGAAAGAGGATATTGAGTATCTTACAAAGGCTCTTCAATATAGCACTGGGCACAAGTTAGATACTATGATTCATATGATCCCTCTTTTGAACGGGAGTAATCCTAGTGAACTGTCGAATGCTGTTGCAAAGGTGAAGGCTGGTAATGTTCGTTTTGAGTCATATAAAATATCAGATGAAGAAAGTGTTGAAGATAAAGAACTGATTGGAGGAGGTGAGTATGACCTACGAGGAATGATCCAACACATAGGATCCACAGATAGATCAGGACATTATATCTATTTTTATCGTGATCCACTGAATCAACAACATCCAACAAAACGATGGATCCGATATGATGATTCAGCTCCTCCTCAACATCAGGAACGTCCTGAAGAGATCAAAGAGGGATACGTCTATTTGTTTGAACGTGGTGGAGGCGAAGATGCGGGACATCGTGGGATCAAAAACCTTGGACAGTCCTGTTGGATGAATGCAGCGATTCAGATGTTCTATCATATTCCTGAGTATCGTGCATATATCGAATCATTTGATCCTACACACTATCATCTTCCTCCAGATATTAATGAAAAAACATTGATTATCCAGCGGATCTTTCAACAGTATGCAACTACAAATGCTACCGTCACATGTACAAAGGAATATGAAGATGTGTACGCTACATTATTTCCAAATACACCGCTATATCAACAGCAGGATCCAATGGAGTTTATCAGGAGTATACTATTATATGTCATTGATTCTTTGGATAATACACAGATAAAAGGGGGATATAAAGATCATTCACAAAGACAAACGCTTTGTAGTCTCTTTCAGATCGATACCTATTCTATACAGAAGTGTGACGATCCAAAGGTATCTTCTACATCACAACGATCATTATTGATGACACTACCCCTTCCAATTAATTCTAATAAAACATTAAAAGATATCATACAGGCATATACAACTGAGACCCCTAATACATATAAAGTGAACGATATAGTATGTCCAACAGCTACTATAACTACTCATATTGAGACTGGTAAAGATAACAAATATGTGATCATTAGTCTTAATCGTTTTGGTGGGCGTTTGGTTTATCCATAAAAATAAAGAGGTAGAGTAGAATGTCAGCTCCGCTAGACATGGCCGAAGAGATGTCCGCCGCCGCAGTGAAGGCATTTGAAGAGGCGGAAGCGGCGGAGGCGAAAGCGGCGGAGGCGAAAGCGGCAGAGGCGGGAGCACAGGCAACACAGGCAACACAGGCAACGCAGGCAACGCAGGCTGCAGAGGCTACCGTCGAAAAAGTGGCCAATGCTTCATCAGGTCTATCCAAAAAGATGACGATCGGACCAGACGTGATTAAGTGGCACCATCCTGAGAGTGAAGCGGGCAAAAAGGAAACAAATGTTCACACACAAATTTTAACCTATTACGGAATGGAATCATTGACTGTAGAGAAAAGAAAGGAGATGCTGCTCGCCTTGTATCATGGCACCTGTCAAACACATCAGACGATTCTCCAGTCGGCTCATTGTGAACCTGTTCGTGCCATTCTTCAAACTCTTGCGATGAAATGGTTGAGCGGACTTGTTCCCGACGAGACACGGACCACATTGAATACGCTGAATGGCGCTCGATGGTCTCAAGAGGCTCTCACTCAAGAGAAAGGCAAGCGTGCGAACGCGGCGCAGGCTGCGACGAATGCTGCAGACAGTGATACCCTTGCCGCAGCGAAGGCTCAGGAAAAGGAGGCGTCTGACAAGCTATTGGGTTCATTGAGTTCTCCCGATGCCTCTCTTCTACAGGGTAGTTCTGCTCCTCCCGCTCCTTATTACTATTATACACATGATGGGTATATCTTCATTACGACCAATGAATCCACTCGTGTGCTCTGTGCGGATCTGGCGAGCATGGAGAACCTACAGTATACCGATGAGTCTTCTTCTGTATATACGGAAGCTGCAGCTGCAGTAGTGAAAGCCTTTGAAGAGGATAGAGATGGCGGTAATGGTGATGATCCTAATAAACCAAATACACAATTTTCTTCCTCTTCCTCTGCTCCACGTGCAGCTCTAGATGTAACGAGTGCGGAGCTACAAGCACAAATCGACAGACTCACGGCTCAGTTGGCAGAAGTCACAGCAAATCGGAATAGACTTTCTGCGATTCAGGAGGCAGAAAGAGCAGCTGCTGTTGCTGCACCTGCGGTTGCTGCACCTGCGGTTGATGCGCGACTAGTCGATGCTCAAGCAAACGCAGCGTTGACATCTGCAGCTCTACAAGGGGCTCAGGTGGAGCTAGATGCCGCTAAGCAAGAGCTGGCGGATGCTCGAATGGAGGCAACACGTGCGTTGGAAGAGCAGCGGGCAGCACATGATGCGGCTCTTTTGACACAAGGCACGGCTCGACTAGAAGCAAATAAACGGGCCAGAGAGGCGTCTGATGCGGCGGAAGCAGCAGCTGCTCAAGTGACTGCTCTTCAGAATCAAGTGGATGCAGATGCTGCTGCGATGACGGCTCTTCGGGAGACTCATGCCGCCGCTGCAGAGGCTCTGGCGGCTGCTCAGGCAGATCTAGTAGCAGAGAAAACGGGTCGGCAGACAAATCGAAATGCGCATACTGCCGAGTTGGCGACTCAGAAGGCACGGATGAATGCTGCAATGGCGGATGCGGAGGCTGCTAGAGATGCAGCTACTCAGCTACAGGCTGAGCTGGCGAAACAGCGAGCTGCTCAAGCCGCTGCGAATGCCGAAGCAGTAGCTCAGCTGGCGGCCTTGCAGGCAGCAGCCACCGCCGCAGCGGAAGCAGCTGCGGCGGCAGCCGCCGCAACATTTGGCACAAACCGCAGTAGACTGGAAGCGGAAGCTGCCGCCGCACAAGCAGATCTACAGGCTGCAACTCAGCAGGCGGCGGCTCAGCAGGCAGTAGCCACCGCCGCAGCGGCAGCTCTAGAGGCTCGGCTGGAAACCGCCACTAGAGAAGCCGCGGAGGCCGCTGCGCAACAAGCGACGCTAATCGATACGCTTACTACGCAGCTAGATCAAAGACAAAGAGAACTGGAAGGGGCGAATCAGCGGGCGGCAGCCGCTGCTCAGCAAGCAGCAGAACAGGATGAAGCAGCACGTGTAGCGAATGAGGAAAAGGTTGCAGCAGAGGCACTAGTAGCAGACGCGACGAATCGGGCGGAAGAAGCCGAACGTGCAGCTATGATAGCTCAGCAGAATGTGGCAGAGGCAAATGCTCGTATCGCTGCGGCTCAGGAAGATATGTCTAGGCAGATAGCTGCATCTAATCTGGCAGGAAACGATCGTAATAGAGCTGCTCGGAATGCCATAGCTGCCGCGAATGCAGAGCTGGTGGCTGCTCGTCGAGACATGCACATTGCTCAAGAAGAGGCTTCCCGAGCAACCACCGCGCGGGATGCCGCTGCAGCACAAGTAAAAATATCAGATGAATCTGCACGTGCTGCTGCTCAACAAGTAGCGGACATGGAATCGGCCGCAAAAAGAGCGAGAGAAGAGGCAGCCACAATCACCGCAGAAGCTGATCGGCGTGCGGCGGAGCAGGCGGAACACATCGCAGAGCTTGAGGCGTCTCTAGAGCTGCAGAGGGGTGCTCTAAATCAGCAGGCGGCAGATGCGACTATAGCAGCGCAGCAGGCGGCAGAACAAGCGACTCAGCTAACGGCTCAGCTGGAAGCAGCACAGGTGGAGGCCGAACGATTGGATAGTGCGTTGCAGAGTCTTACACGGAATCGTAACAATCTCACTGCATCTCAACATGAACAGGTCAGAAAGCTTCAGGCTCAAGCAGCGCAGATCGCAGCACAACATGCAGAGCTAGAAAGACAACAACTCGCAGCAGATGCGGCTCGTCTGGAGGAGGAACAACGGGAAGTGAAACGGCGAGAAATGGCAACTCAGCTGGCAGCTCAGCTAGCAGATCAGCAGGCTTCACTCGATACACTGAATGCTCAGTTAGAGGCTGAGAGGGTCGCAGCCGCCGCTGATCTTCAAGCTCAATTAGAGGCTCAGAAGGCGGAAGCAGATGCCGCAGCAGCGGAGCAGAAACGTCTTTCAGACGAGGCGGCAGCACGAGCGGCAGCAGCAGAGGCAGAGATCGAACGACTACAGGGGGGATTGGCTCATATCCAACAAGCCCAAGAAGCAAGTGGAACTCAGACGGTAGCTCAGCAGGCGCAGATCGCAGAGATGGAAGCGCGGCTGATAGAGCAACAACGTGTGAAGACAGACGCAGACCAGAAGGCTGCGGCGGCACAATCACGAGCAGACTTGGCAGAGGAGAGGGCTGCGGCAGCACAAGCGCGAGCAAATGCCGCAGAAGCTCGGCGAGGTCAGAATGCAGAAAATCAGAAGAGACGAAATGCTGAGACTGCCAATGCGCGACAAAAGGATCGGAATGAGATGACTCGTCTTGACGATGTAGCCCAGGCTGCTATCGCTCAGCAGGCCGCTCAGGAGGAGGCTCTACGTGCGGCAGAAGTTGAACGAAATCAGCTGAAGGCGGCTCTAGCTGAGCGGAATGCGAGGCTGCTTCATATGGCAGCAGAAAAAGAGGCTCGCAACGCTGCCAATGCAGCGCGCAACGCTGCCAATGCGGAGCGCAATGAACGGCACGCCGCAGAACTAAAAAGGCAGAGTGATCTCGTTCATGCGGCGAACGAACAACGCCAATCCCTCGAGAGAGCTCATGCGGAGGCCCTTCAACAAGGCCAGCAGCAGTATGCAGCCAATCTTGCTGCGCAACTCACACAGGCGCGAGAGGAACATGTGGCCGCGATGACAGCTCAAGCGACAGCTCAGCAAGAGGCGATGGATGCCGCCGCTGCAGGGGCCACAGCAGAAAAAATAGCGCAGGACGCTGAGTTTGAGAGACAGAGAGCAGAGTGGGCATCTCAGATGGCAAAGATAGAGACACAGAGGCAGGCATTGGATGCTGAACGTAATGCAGCTACTAAGGCAGCGTCTGATGCGGAAGAAGAAATGAATAGGATACAAGCCGCTGCTGCGACGGCATCTGCTGAGATGCAAGCGGCGTTAGAGGCGGCGAATCGAGCGTCTACGAATACCCTATCAGCCAGTCAGAGAAATAAGAATGCAGCAATTGCTGCACAACAAGAGGCAGAGGATCGTGCAGCAGCGGCAGAGACGAAGGCGAAAACAGCTGCTGAGGCATTGAGTAGAGCAAGGGCTGCTGCAGTGCAAGAACAACAGAATGCTAGAGAAGCTGCTCAACGCGCAGCAGACGCCGCCGCTGAAGCCGCAGAAGTCAAAGCAGAACAAACACAACTACTACAACAGCAACAAGATATTCAGGAGAAAAATATAGAACTCCAGAAACAGATTGCAGCTGCTGAGCAAGCACGCGTAGAAGCGACCTCTACGATCACATCATTAGAGCAGACGCTTGCTAACACCACCTCACGGGCTAGAATGAGCGAGGAAGAGCGTGCGAAATCAGATGCAACTGTTGCCACATTGACAAATAGAATGAATGAGACCACTGAAAAAATGGGGCAAGATCTAGAGAGGATACGCCTGTTAGAGTCAGATCTCAAGCAACAGACCGCCACATATGAGGCTAACGTCGCGAAAGCCGCACGCGAACTGGAAGAGACGATCGTCGCAGCAAAAGAGGAAAAAGAGAGACTTGAGGCTCGTCATGCGGCAGAGAGGGAAGAAACTCTAGAGAAAGTAAAACAATCCGAAGCACGTGTGGGAGAGATCCAGGAACGAATCAATGCAACTCGCACAGAATTAGAGGCATCTCATGCGGCCGCACTTTCTGAAAAAAATACAGTTCATGCTCAAGCATTACAGGCAGAACTGAACAGACTGAGAAAGGAACACACTACTGCGATGGAGCGTGTGGAAGGAGAGAAGAATGAGGCGACCAGATTATTAAAAAGCACGAGCGCAACACATACCGCGACCATGGCGCGTTTAAAAGAAGCTGCAAGGGAAACACAAGCTGCAATTGAGAACTATAGACCACAGATTGAGGCACATAAGGAAGATATTGCATATTTGAAAGAAAAACATCGTGAGGACATGATTACATTCAAACAAACAAAGAATGAAGAAGTTCAAAGGATGATCGCAATGAATGAATCTGTTATACTGGCAGCACTAAAAGTTGCTGAAAATGAAAAAAAGCAAGCAGAACAAGCGATACAAGAAAAAACGAGTCAACTTGCCGAAACGAAGCGTCAGATCACAGATTTGACTGCTCAAAATAGAGACTTACAGCAACAACTACAACAACTAGAACAGGTATCATCACACTCCCGTCTCATCAACCTGCGTGGAGTTCCTGCACCGATCCTCTCGGTTCAACCTGTTACAACCGATACCGTGAATGAGTTGAGTGATCGTCTGACTCAAACCTATTTTCTACCATGGAGAGAACTACTACGCGAACCAGCTGCCATTCGTGCCGATGATCTGAAGGATGATCCAGAACTGCAGGGGTGTCTTCAACGTAACCCCTTTGTGACTCTGTTTTCACCATTGCCTGAAGAGGAAATGATGAGGACGCTTCTCGGAGAGGGGATGTATGCGGAATATACAGGCTATCTACGGGACAGCCCTAGTGAGTCCGCTACTGCTGCAAGTGCTTCCGCTAATGCCACTGGGTCCGCTTCTGCCACTGTGTCAGCTACTGCTGCAGTCAGTGAGTCAGCTACTGCATCTTCTTCATCTTCTGAGTCAGCTACTGCAGCATCTAACGTCAGTGGGGCCAATGGCGGCACATCTCGCGGTGGTAGTGAGAAAGGCATGCGAATTGATATCTTTCTATATTATCTGATCACTGGATTACGTCATAAAGGGCTTAGCAATCAATCGCCCTACATCGATATCATTAATCAGACCGTGGCAAGTATCAAGTCATTTACGGAGGAGCATTTTGAAAAGAATGAAACGAGTCTCGTGATTCTACGAGCAACTCCTTGCAGTGATAGACTCGCCAGTAGACACAACAAGGATTCACCTCTTCTTACGTTTTTGTATCTGTCTAGTAAAACACCCTTTGTAGGCAATCCACGATTTGGATATACAATCGATACATCTAATCAAAGCCTGACAATGACCTATAACTCTACTCCTGTATCGCTATATGATGCACGTGGAAGGGTGATCAATGATATGGTGAAACAAAATCAAGCAACCTATCGCTATGGACCTTTTACAAAGATTTATGCACCCCAGATGAACAGTCATGCGATCTCCCAAGATCAAGTCTTTGTGGATGCCGTGGAAAATCGGTTGCGTAAGAGAGAGGCCGTTACCGTGATTGGATATGGCGCATCAGGCAGTGGCAAAACAACGACACTGGTCTATGCGAAACACACCAATCCACCCACACCTGGTCTTCTAGCTCTTGTGGCGAATAAATTGATTGGAAGCACTGAGAGAGGAAAGGGGTTTATCTCTTGTAAGGTGGTCATTTATGAATTGGATGCCAGTGCATCTGATGAATCTCGCAATGGGCAATGCCGAGCCTTCTCCTCTACGTCAGACAACACACTACATCGCACGGTTTTAGACAAAGATGGAAAGGCAACACGCCATGAGATTCGCTACACAGATTGTAGCAATGCGCAGGAGTTTTCCTATACGCCTACACGGAATGGATGGGTTTCCTCGACGAATATACCATTGGCGACAGAGATCGTAGAATACATTGACACGAAACGAAACACCGCACCCACTCCCAACAATCCACAGAGTTCACGAAGCCATGTCATTTGTGTTCTGACCTTTTCAGGTGAAGCGGCTGCCGCAGGTGCTGCTAATGCAAGCTCCGCCAATGCAAGCTCTGCCAACGCTATAAGCTCTACCAGCAGTAGCCAAGAAAGCAACAGTGCTGTTTTTATCGTTTGTGATTTTGCGGGAGTAGAGAACGAATTCATGTGCAGTAATTCTGTTGTCAAAGGCATCATCGGTGATACGCGGTTGATAGAAGCTGAGGTAAAGAACATTGAAGATGGGGTGAAGACGATGATGAAAGAAAAGGCTGATGATCTTATGCGGTCATATCTTGACTCATTTTATAATGATGAGAATGACAAATTTGTGTCTATTGCATTTGCAAGACAACAAAAAAGGTCAGAAAAATTCACATCGTTAGATGCGAATGTGATTGCACGCTTTGATATCTATCAACATCAATATAGGGTGTTGAAGGGTCTAACACGTGATAGGGATGAAACATTCGTATTGAGTGACTTTGGCCTGAATAATCCACAGAAGACTGAGGAGCAGAAGAGAAGGAAAAGGGCTATTCTATCTTATTTGCTATCTGGAGATGTTATGGATGAATTTTATGCGATTGAACATGATTGTAAAGAAATGTATAGACTTCTAAATGGTCTTTATAGTGCTGAAGGTCTGCGTCCAAGCGCAATATCTGATTATACTACAATCACATTTCGCTCTTATGGAACGGTAGTTAAAGCAACTGAAGGGATGACAACTCTTACGAAGTATAGCGGTACATATGATAGAATATTTTATCTTTATCGTGTGCATGTTCAAGAACGTTCTAGTGGCGCTAATGTGCCAGATGATCCTCATAATATAAACACCTTTGCACTTACAAAGATCCTTGTATGGTATACCAATAGCCCCGTGAGATTTCAACTACTGTTTCAATCCCTTATGACGCGCGCATATCATCCTAAGGCCACTGTCATTATGACAAAGAGCGAGATGAGTGGATATCTTACTGGTGCCATGTGCAAGCAGCGTGTCAAAGAAGGAGTCTTTATCAACGACAGTCTTGCGCGGCTTCGGTCCTTTATTAGTGTAAGTATTCGTAAGAAACTTGGCGAACAAACGCGAACACCCCCTTTCATGGATGAGTGTGCCCCCTTCCAATGTAGTCCCCATCAACTTCACTGCTTTGGGCAGGGTGTTCGCGAGGAAGGAAATGGGGGTCCACTGATTGAATTGATTCAGAAGCATACAGCACAAACAGAGAATACGTTCTGTATCTTTACTGTTGTCAATCTCTCACAAGATGCAAACAATCCTCCTCCCACTCCTTACATAGACATCACTCCCTTGTTAACGATTCGTGAAGCATTTCGCCCTTTACTTCCTGGAATATCCCAGGATACCCCTTACAGTATGGATAATATGAATCATGCACTAGATGAGGTGTATGACACCATGATAAAGATGGGTATGAAAGATAGCCCTCTTGATCAAGAGTTTGAGAAATATCGGGGGCAGATTCTAAGTGGGCATGATGTTGCCTATTATCTAGAAGAGCTCCTTCAGACACTGATCAACCATAATGCAATTACGACAATGGGAACGATTGAATTTACGGATACGATGGCGAAATATGGTATGACGCAGATCACTTGCAGCAAGCCATCTGACATTATGAACAGAGTGATAGAGTCTGAATTTCAGGGGCAAGTTGGACGATCCGTCAATAGACTTGTGACTCAGTTTGAACAGAAATCTGCAACGGCACAGCCACAGGCACGGTCAAAGGGGCAAGTGAGACAGATTGACCAAAGAGGGGGGCCATCGGTCTATACGACGGAGCGACGAGGACCAGTCAATCAACTGACACGTAGCGGGCTCATTACACCGACAACGCGATTTGCAAGTGTGGCATTGGGAGGGTCCACCAGAGTCCGTCGGAAAGCCAACCGTCGCACACGGAAGAAACGCAGCGCGTAGAAATGCGTAGCGCTACAACGCACAGCAAAGTAATAAAAGGTATCGATCCGATGAGCAACCATGCTCCTCTGATCCATTCCTATTCCCTTAGAATTGCATTAAAATCGCAATGTGCTTCCCTTCTTCACCAGAAGATCCATCAAAAACAGCACAAAAATCCCGCTCGAAATAAACATCATCATCTCTGACATCACCTGCTCAGGAGACGCCGTATGCGCATCATCCAATCGCGCCATGATACGATCCATCTTCTTCATGATATCCTCCATAGAAAGCTCGCCCCCCCTCAGCGCCCTTGGCACCCTCGGTGCACTCGGCGCATACTGACCCCCTGGCGGCGGCAAATGCTCAATAAATGCCGTCTGGGCGCCACTCGCCGTCAACGGCTTCCACTCTTGTTGCATCGAGGGGCTTGGCAGAGGACCCACCACACCCGATGGCTGGAAGGCCGCCATAAAATCAGTAGGGCTGTCCCGCTGATCTGGCTCATAGTCGGCAAATCCATCATCCGGATCCGCTCCAAAGAATCTCTTTTTGGAAGACGCCGCAGGAACAGAGGCGGGCTGAACATGGATCAGCTCTGAGGCAAAGCCCTCTTCTTGCGCCGTCACGGGCACATGCTCGCGCAACCCCGTCACGTGATTCATCGCATTCACTTCAGGAAGGGGGATATTCTGCCGATCAGGATCCAAGTCCAGATAGGTCGCCGCGGGTCCCTTGCAGCGTCGCGCCTTGCGGCGCTCCTCCCTTCGTGCCTGTTTGGTAGCCTGATCGCCACCGCATCCCGGAGAGGGCGCCCCCTCTTGAAAGGCATCTTCTAACGAACAATAGTTCATGTCCTCTCTCCTACTACCCATGAGAGACAATCTATGATCTCGCGATTGCCTCATTACGCATCGTAGGCCACAAAGAAAACAAGCATGTATCAGGATGTCCGCCATGCTTCAACACATAACGATGAGTTCCCCCTTTCCCCTTCTCTATGGCGCCATTATGGTTCTTCTCATTACCTATGCCCATGTGGTTCCTATGAATATTCGCATGTTTGCGGATTCTCTACTCGGCCGACTGCTTGCCATTGGTGCCGTCTATGGTGTGGTTCATGGACTCGGATGGATCTACGGTCTACTGACCGCCATGGCATTTCTCTTGATTCTTCACGGCGCCGTTCGTAACCCTTTGAGTTCGCTAGAGGGATTTGATGGAGGAACCTCCGAAAAGAAAGTGTCGGGTCGTCGCTGGTTTGTCGAAAAGGTGCTCGGTGAAACACCCGCGGCGATCTCCACCGATCGTGTGACCACACAGCCCGTTCAATCATAAGATAAAAACAGGGGATACAAACAGAATGTGGCCTTCGTTTCTATCGGTAGATCGGAATGCCAATGGCATCGCCTGTGCCATCGTGATTCTTCTCACAGCGGGTCTCCTTCTTCGTTATGGAACTGTATTTGAACAGGAATATGGCCCCGTGTTGACCAACCTCTATCAATACCCCATGTGGCGTATCCTGATCGTCGGCCTTCTGCTTTCTGCGGCGGTCTGGTCTCCTGCCGTGGGCCTCTTGGTCGCCCTTCTTCTCTTTTTTTACTTGAATGACATGGAAACCCTGTTGACACCCTTCTCTGAATTATAAATGCATGAATATCAGACAAACCATGAGTCTTCCGGTGGCGGCAAGCATGGGCCAGATGGCGGCATCCAGTATGGTCGCCATGAGTCCTTTGGATACTGTGCTCCACCTGTTCAATACGAATCCCTATTTCATCGGTCTGATGATGCTCATTCTCAATTTGGGAGGGCGCTTTATCGGCTTAGAAGTGACGAAACAACAGGAACAATTCCTTCAACTCCCATGGGTTCGGCGGATTCTGATTTTTACTGTTCTGTTCGTTGCCACGCGCAGCATCTGGGTTGCCTTCTGGGCGACGCTGGGTGTTGTCCTCTTTCTCGGTTATTTGTTTAATGAAAACTCCGCCCTGTGCCTCTTTGGCACCAATGGTAAAAAGGGGTCAAGCTGTGAAAAGAAAGAGGGGGAGATGACCCCTGAAGAGAAGGAAATCCTTCATCGCCTGAGTTCCAAGGCGAGCCGTTATGTCGTCAAAGAGGATCCCGAGGAGGATCATGTGCCGGCAAAGGATATTTATGCGGCGAATATGACGCTGCTTCATATGTAGATGGAGGCGCGGAGCGCCCCCATACCCCCGTGGAGACGCAAAGCGTCCCCACACCCCTCTCCCGTGGAGATGACGCATATCTACACCCCTCTCCCGTGAAGAGGGTGAATACCTAATTATCTCCCGTAAAGAGGGTGAATACCTAGTCATCTCCAATGGAGAGGGGTGTGTTTGTGAAGCATACGCTTGCGTCTCCACGGGGGTATGGGGGCAGAATGCCTCCATTTACAAGTTCAGCGTCATCGTATTGCCAACCGGCACACTCGGCTTGCGACGGCCCCGCTTCTGCGGGTTGCTCGTCGTGGTATAGACACTCTCCATGTCATCCGATCGTGGGCTCGCAGGAATGCTATTGATCTCTTGCATCGCCTGACGTGCGGGCGACTGAAACATCGGCGGGGTCGCAAACGTAGGGCCCTCCATGTCGGCCGCACGCACCTCCTGAAACGTCTTCAGAATCTCGTCCACCGATGTCGGACCCTTCATCTCACGACGGACTGGTGTCGGCTGTTGAGCCGCCATGGGCTGGGGGACCTGCGGCATCGGTGCCTGAGAGGACTGATAGAAAGGGCCCGTTGGCTGTCCTTGTTGCTGTTGCTGCTGTTGAGGATATTGCTGGTATTGCTGTGCCTGCTGCGGAACACCCATCGCGGCCCCCATGAAGTTTCCAAAGCCAGGGCCCGCCTGATTCGCCGCAGCAGCAGCAAACTGTTTCGCCAGTTGAGGGTTATTTCGGAATATGTCGTCTGAGCTTACGTTGCTCATCTTCGACCTAAAAAAGGAATTGCTCATGTGAAACATGAATCCACTGCCCACAAGAGACATCATGAGCTTGGCTTCAGGCGGCATGTTTCCGCGACCCTTGTATTTGTCATACAGTTCCTCAAATACCTCATCAAAGTCCTCAATGTTCTCGTGGACAGACTCGGACCATCCGTCCAGTTCCCAGTCAAACGGGTTGAATTTACTGTTAAGAAACTCCGCGCCCGTGGCTACACCCATGAGACACTGGCGCTGAAATCGGAGAGAGGCCTCCAGGCTCTTTGCATCCGACAGGCGCTCAAACTCGCTCTGAATCTCTTCCAGCGTGTTGTCCATCGTAAAGCGCTTCGTCATGGTGTATCCCTTGGACTCTAGACGGTTCAGTTTGTTGATCAACTCCATCTTCTTTTTGCGCTCCTCCTCCACCGAGAGACGGGTGGGAGCGGCCAATGAGATCGAGGGACCCGATGCAGTCTGTGAATTGGAAAACATAGAGGAAGAGGAAGACGAAGACGAAAACGGATCCGATGACTTCTGAATGGTAATCTCAGGGAGAGATTCGGAGGGAAGATCAAACGAGATGGACTCTAGAGGTTCAATACCGATACCAATGTCCTGAATGGGTTCGGCGGCACTTACGCTTTGTCCTGCCGGACGAGAAGGGACACGGGTGCTCGTAAAAAGGCTCGCACCCAAGTCATCTCCTAGATCCTCTCCACCCAATTCAATAATGTTTCCTACATTGGAGCTCATAGGCGCGGAACCCATGTTCTCTACAAAGTTTTGCATGTCGGAGATGGATACACTGCTCATATGTCTTTCCACATCAGTGGTTTTTTAAGCACGATCATGGACGCACCCCCTGCATGGTCGCAAACAGAAGCAGACCCATCCCACCTCCCAGGACAGATCCGCTCGCCAGCTGGATGACACTGTGGCATTTCTTCGCATATCGTGAATAGATCACCGCCGCCGCATAGAGAGTGGCAAGGGCACGAAGAGGGGCAGACAGGAAGGGTGTATAGTATGTGACAAAGAACGTGACAAATGCCGCATGAGTAGAGGGCATACCAGGGCGCCCCTCTTGATTCCCATCCGAACAGAACGTGTTACAGTCCTTTGCTCCAAGGGGGCGAGGGCATGTGGATCCCTTACATTGTGCTTTGAGGCCCTCAGATAGGGTTCGGATAAGGAGGAGGCCGAGAAAGGCGATGAGATGAAAGACATCATATGTCCGCAAGAACAGGAGGAGAGTGATTCCATAGAGGCCAACAACCGATACCGATAGCACGCCCCATAGAGAAGGCATTCTATTCTAGGTCCATACACATACAGAGCGCATCGGCCATATCTGCCTTTTTGGGGGCTCGTTTCCATGCTTCGTAAAAGGTGGGGCCTGTGATCTCTTCTGATTCAAAGAGATTCACAAGACGCTCTTCGGACCCCCGTTTGCGCTCGGCGTAGCCTGCGTCTCCCTTGGGTGCCGTGGTCATCTTCTTTTTCGCATGAACGAGACGGATCTGCGGAGTCGCTTGCGCTTGTAAATACGCCTCCCGTATCGTGGCATACAGCAGGATTTGAACCGATTTCATATGCGGATTCGTAAACGCCGGTTGATTCTCCAGTAACACATGGGAGCAGGTAGAGAACAGGTCCCAGTAGGTGCGCACCATCTCTCGCAAACCATCATGAATGATCTCCAGAGAGGCATGTGAGGCATTGGCCTGCTTGGGCTGCGTATAGGGAAAGGCAAACTTTGTTGCCAGCGCATCAAGAACCCCCTGTTTCCCTGGCGCGGTAGGGACACACCCATGCGTCTGTGCGAGCTCCTTCAGAGTAGGGAGCGTAGGAAGTTTCTTTGTCAGTTCTTTTAGCACGGTATGCGTCTTAGGGATGTGCCGTTTACAATAGGGGCGTGTCACCTGATAGGAGGCCTTGAGGGCGCACACCGAACATGTGACGGCGGTGACAGACGGGAGAAGATTGATCTGCTGGAGGGCGAGCACCTGTTGCGCAGTCCGATCGACCACCGCAAATGCGAGATTCTTAATTCCAATATCAAAGGCGAGGACTCTCTTCATGATTCTAGTAGAGTATCACGCTCTACGTTTAAGATGTCCTAAAGGGCCCATGATGTAAACCCCTAAATGATTGAGCGCATCGTCAGTCGCATCATCATAGCGTGGATGATTATGGTGGGGACGACGATTTCTTTATTGTATCGGTATGCAAATCCCACAGATGTTTCTTTTTATCGGTTTGGCCCCTCCTCTACCCTGATGATCATGGGATTCGTCATTGATCGGATGAGCCTCTATATTGGAGTAATTAGCTATTGTATCATCAACAGCATGATCCGAACCGCCTGCCATGATCTCCTTCTCCCATGGCTCACCCATCGGATTCAGGATCGGACCGCCTTTAAACCCCCTGGAATCGCCCCTCTCGCCTATGAAATTACAATGGTCACCGCGGTCTATTTTTGGGTGGATTGGTTCATTTATCTTAATATTTTATTGTCGCAAATCGATATGCTTCTCGCGGAAATTGTAGCAGATCTTATCGTGTCTGTTCTTGTGACGCGGTATTATTTGAATCATTCTCCTGAGGCTCATCTTGCCATTACTCCTGGGGGAACACCTGTGGGAACGCCAGTAAGAGGCCCTCTTTGTCCCCCAGAGCCGCCGACTCCGATGGTGCTGGAATCTCTGCGAGAGGAGTGATGTGGAAATCTTGTGAGTCACAACAGTGAATCAAAAGATATCGTAGGGCCTAAAGGGTCTTTAGGTGCCCCGCTTGGAGTTCCGTCCACCCTCTTGAATCGTGGTTCCGTGAATGTTCTTGCGGTTGTTCTGAATCTCGCTCATGGTCGGCTCATAGGAAAAGGTGCCAAACAGAGGCGGGGCCTGCGCATCCGCGCGCTCCACTCCGTGCCCGTGCTTCAGATTCGTGTCCGTTGCAACAGAAGAGAACGGGGTAGATCGGACGACGCGTGCAGGAGGAGGGACGGTGTTTGCCATCGGAAGGGAGGCGCCTGACCACTCCACTTGGCGTCGGCGAGCTTCCTCCATCAAGTGATCCGCATGCTGAATCATCCATCGCTTCGTATGAAACTGGGCGTGAGGGGCGACATTCTTGGAGCACTGGGGGCGATAATCCGTCACTTGACGGCCATCACTCATCACACCCGCATAGGCGGGGTATCTCGCATCTCTCACGGGAAACATGTCTTTCATGGGGGGCTGGGACCGTTGGGCCGCGCGATATTCGGTGCCCCATGCGATTGGAAAAGACGTAGAGAGGTCCATGGTCTGCTAATGGTGCCTATAAAATCACGCTACAATCTCCTCTATGAGGGAATCAGCCTGAGAGGCTTTGAGCGCATCCACTAGGGCACTCTTCTTCATGGTGCTCACACCCGTAATGTGACGGGATTTAGCGAGGGTCTGAAGATCCTTCAGCGTCATGTTCTCATAGGATACTAGGGGAGCAGCATGAAGCAACAGATCGGAGGAATCTGCTGTATCGCTTGTTAGCTCTTCTGCGACCAGTTTGTCGCTTGTCAGCTCCTCTACTTCCGTCTGTCCCTCGTTATCCTCCATTTGGAGATAGACACTCTCCTCTACGTCTGGAGTGGACTCTTTCTCCAGATCATCCAGCATGGTATACTCGGTAGAGTCCGATGAAACAGTGGATCCAATGGGTCCAACGGCCTCAGTAGGAGAGGGTCGTTCCTCTGTGTCTGCCGGTAGATCGCTATAGGACTTAATCTCTGCGCTCATCTTGACATCGAGCAGAATGGACTCGAGGAGGTTTACTTTCTGTTCCGCCTGCTGAATACGAGTGTAGAGGTAGAGCGCAATGGATCCAAACAGAAGAACCAGCACGACACCAATCGTAAGGGTATCACTCAGGGATGACATTCTGACGTGGGGCGTCGTTTTTTCCTGAGAGGAAATCCCGCGTGGGGACACTGCCCGCCACAGGCGGGCGTTTCCCCACACCCCTCTCCCGTGGAGACGCAAGCGTATGCTTCACAAACACACCCCTCTCCATAGGAGATGTTATGTCTTCACTTAGAGTCCATTCTGCTGCAACAAGCTATCCACACTGCTCACCTTACAGATCCCCTCCACCAACTCATAACTGAATCGCACCTCTCCCTTCTCCATCGTCGCAGGGCAACACAAGCGCTGAACCGTCGGTGCAGCACGCTCCACAAAGTCGAACAAATGTGTGCTAATGATACTGACAATCTGCGGCTTGTTCCACAATTTGTGGCAATAGATCTCACAGCTTCGGAGGGCGTCAGGGGGATTGGTAGAATGAAACAGCTCATCCATGAAGACAAGAAGGGGCTGGTCTCCGTGACGAAGGGTCTGCGCCGTAAATTCAATTTCTCGTTCAAATCGTGATTTGGATCCAGGAAGATCATCAGGTGTTAGACAGACATACATGGAGCGAAAGGGTGTCATCGTGACGTGTCCCATCGCACATCCATAGGTGTGAGCGAAGAGAGCAGAAGCGGCAAGGGCGCGTAAGACAGTGGATTTTCCACCCTTATTAGGGCCCGTCAGAAGGGCATGACGCTTCGTATCCATGCGGACCGAAATGGTTTTCCGTTGATCCACGGGAACACGAAAGTCAAACGTGTCTGTCGCACGGAATACAGGGGTTGCCGAGGACACCCATCGGACAGGATGGAGATCAGGATGATGGGCGAGACGCACCAATACCTCCAAGGATCCCACCACTTTCAGCATCATCTTGAAATAGAAGGGGGAGAGGATGGCATGGGCAACTGCCTCTCTCTCGGACGAAAAGAGGGGAAGAGGGCATCGGAAGGGAACACATCCCGCACCCTCTAACAACGTTGCAAGGCGTTCATAGCGCTCACGGCATCGTATCAATAGGGCACCCTTGGTCTGAATCATCTGATCGATGGAGGAGAGGTGCTGATGGGTCCAATAGGGCTGAAGAATGCCCTGTATGATCGTAAAGATCGCCATACCGCACTGTTTGGCGGTTTGCACAAAGGAAGAGGTACCAGAAGAGGCAGGAGAGGCCGCAAGCGTAAGAGGATCCAGAAGAGCCTGCGTGTTTCCCGAGAGCATGCTTTGAAGGAGAACACGATACCGATGAAACGTGATAGGGACTTCCAAGACGAACGTGAGGAGAAAATAGGGGGCGAGAAGGGTGAGAAAGGGGACCAGAAGGGCGAGACCTGGAAAGAGATAAATACGCAGCACGGACCATATCATCAGAAGGAAAGGGACAAAATTCAGGGGTTGGAACATGGGCTTCAGAAAGAGAATTTCATTATAGGATTCCTTTTCTAGGTCAGAGTTTGATAGCAGTGTCTCCACTTCGGTTTCCATGTGCGCAAACTCCTGAAAGACCTGTTCACATTCTGAAAAGAGCGCAGGCTGTTTCTGGAGCGCCTGCTTCATCGCCGTGTATTTTCCACACAGATGCTGGAGTTGATGGGGATCCGATTTCCATTGAGACAGCTGCTCCACGAGGCACTTCTTAGAGGCAGCCGTGTGGACTCCGAGCCATTCTGCCGCACAGGCGGTATCCATGACCGATTCTACGGAACTCATCTCTTCTTTCAGTATGTTTCACGAGAGATCGTAGAGACGCAGTGTAGTGATGTGCATAAAAATTGAAGACGCGGGAGTCCTACCATACACCGCGAACCTAAACATTTCTCTACCTCTATTACTATCCCTACGATGTCTATTGTCCACGATATCCAGAATGTTCTTTCTCTCCGAAAGAACATCCGGGATCCCAAACTCTCCGCGACGGTTCGATCTGTGATGGAACGAATCCACCATTCCATGAAGAATGTGGGCGATTCAGGCGGATGGAAAAAGGTCGAGTGGCGAGGCCACAATGGAGACCGTGGAGGACATGGAGACCGTGGAGGACATGGAGACCGTGGAGACCGTGGAGGATACAGAGGAGATCATCGTGATACGAGCCGCGCGGGATATGGAAAGTCCCAGGCGCGCCCTCCTACACCGATGGTTGCTTCTATGGCTGCTGTGGGTGCTATGCCCTCTGTAGCTGCTGGGGCTGCTATGACTGCTATGCCCTCTGGGGCCTCTGTGGCTGCTATGCCCTCTGTGGCTGCTGGGACTGCTATGCCCTCTGGGGCTGCTGCGACTGCTATACCCTCTGTGGCTGCTGAACCTCGTCGCCCCGAGCATCGTGGCCCTCCCCCCAAATATGTCAGCAAATTCAAAAAAGCATCAGACAATGTGGATGACACCATTCTCAACACGATTCTCCTCGGAAAGCTGAACAAATTCAGTGAATCCAATTATCCCGAAATCAAGGAATTCATCACCCACATTATCTCCAGCGGACAAACGGACATGATCACCTGCTTCATGAAGGTCGTCTTTGAAAAGGCGGCGGCGGAGGAAATCTTCTGCCCGCTGTATGCGAAACTTCTGAGCGAACTCAGTGCGAGCTACCCTGTTCTTCTGACCGAAATGGCCACTCTCTATGCGCAGTATATGGAGATCTTCGAGGAGGTCGTGGAGACCAGTGCGACCTCCTACAACGAGGTGTGTAAGCGAAATGTCGAGAAGAAATACCGTCGCGGATACTCTCAGTTTCTGGCGGAACTGACGCGCCACCATGTGATCCCGACGGAGACCTTTATGAAAGTGGTGGAGACCATTCTCCGTCAAGTGGAGGTGAACGCGCCGCTCAAGGAGGCTACCAAGCTTAATGAGGAACTCGCGGACTGCCTCATGAAGATTGTGAAGGCCATTCGGAATGCAAACGGGGACGAGACAACGGACCGCATTCGCACCATGCTGACACAAGAGGCCCTTCTTCGGATCCAACCGCTGACCCTTCGTGATCCGGTCATGGAGGGCATCAGCAATAAGTCGCGATTCACCTTTATGGACATTCATGATGCTATTCAAAAATTATAAGATCTCTCCATAGAGATGGCACACAACATGCTATTGAGAATTCTTCCGCAAACGCGCAAGGCGATGCGTCGGCTATCACGATCGGCGGCCAAGAGGGGTCGCTCTTTTTTTAAGAAGGCGAAACGAACGGTTCGAAACACGGCGAGGAAGGCAGATCGTAAACTGTCTGGGGTGTTTCGCTAAGTGGGGACACTGCCCGCCACAGGCGGGCGTTTCCCCACACCCCTCTCCTGTGGAGTGGGCGCGTATGCTACACACATTCTTATAAGGGGTATTATCCCTTTCTCAGGGTGAGGGCTGGGATACCAAGTCTACTCTATGGGAGAGGGGTGTGGGGACGCTTGCGTCTCCACTGGGGGCGCTGCGCGCCCCCACCTATCTAAACGACGCGTGCTATCTTCTATCAAATCATGGAGGATGCACGGCCTGTTCGTCGTGCAGCACTTCTTGCCCGTGAGCGGATTCAACAGCAGATGGATCAGCCCAACACCATTCATTATCCTGCGGTGAAACGAAAGGGCTCTACGGACCTTCTCGAACCATCTTCTCAGGTACAAAAAGTAGGAATGGATTCGCACATTAAAGAGTCAGAGGAGTCTGATAAGTCCGATAAGACCGAGGTCAGCGATGATGAGTATCAGCCAGGAGATTCAGAAGAATCGGAATCAGAAGAATTGGAAGAAGTCGAGTCCGAGTCAGAAGAATCGGAGGAATCAGAAGAGTCCGAGGAATCCGAAGAATCCGAAGAGTATGAAGAAGACGAAGAGGAAGACGCAGAAGATGCGGAGGAAGAAGAGGAAGACGAAGAGGCAGAAGAGGAAGACGTAGAAGACGAGAACGAAGAGGAAGACGAAGAGGCAGAGGCTGAAGAAATCGCAACCGACATCCAATCGTTTATCATGGCCCTTCGTAAATCCTCCGACGCCATGGTCCCTAAAAAATACAATATGAAGAAGGAGCCCGAAATGGTTCAGCGGTTTGTCACGCTTCTGACCACTCCCGTAGAAGAAAACACGATTGATACCCAAATCACTCAATTCAAGTCCCTCATGGAGGACAAACAGCACGAGATGATCCAGGCATTGGAGCATCGTCCCACCACGAACAATAACGGTCTCGGTCTCATGCTCAATCTCTTGACGCTGAAACTCCCCGCGGACATTCAGGCCATGATCCTCGCCAAATATTACAGCCTTCAAACCCTCGATACGTCCAGCAATGAATATTTCAAACTCCGTGCGTGGCTGGATAAGGTCGTCAGCATTCCCTTTGGCACCTATAAGGATATTCCTGTGTCCCTGGAGGATGGTCCCGATCGCTGTGGGGCATTCATGTCAGCGGCGCGTCAGTGTCTCAATGACGCAGTGTTTGGCCAAGAAGAATCCAAACTCCAGATTCTCCAATTCATCAGCACGAAGATCGCCAATCCCCAGAGCCGCGGTCTCTGTCTTCTCCTTGTCGGTCCCCCTGGTGTGGGAAAAACATCCCTCATCAAGAACGGTATCGCAAAGGCGCTAGGGTGGCCCTTCCAGTTCATTTCGCTCGGTGGCGATTCGGATGCGAGCACCTATACGGGTCATCAGCTGGTCTATGAGTCCTCGCACTGTGGAAAGATTGTGAACTCGCTCATCGCGTCCAAATCCATGAGCACCGTCCTGATGTTTGATGAAGTGGACAAGATCTCTCAGACGCCCAAGGGTGAAGAGGTGATGAACCTGATGATTCATTTGACCGATCCCGTTCAAAACAGCGACTTTGAGGACAAATATCTGTCAGGCATCCCCATTGATTTGAGCAAGGTGATGTTTGTCTTCAGTGCGAATGACCTGTCCAAGATTGACCGCGTCCTTCTGGATCGCATGACGGTCATTGAACTCAAGGGTTACGATCTGAAACAGAAGACGGCCATTGCGGAACATTATCTGCTTCCCTCGGCGCTTCGAGAGGTGAATCTTGTGGATAAAGTGGAGGTTCCCAATGAGATTCTGATGACGCTCATTGAGGACTATGCGAAAGAGGAAAAGGGAGTGCGTGAATTGAAACGGAGCATTGAACAAATTACGCAAAAAATTAATATGCTGCGAATGTATAATTCGCCTGATCTCCCTTTTTACATGAAGGATTTTGCGCTCCCTTTTCTGGTGAAGAAGGATCATGTGAAACTCTTTTTGAAGAAGAAGGAAGTCGATGGGCCGCCGCCGTTTATGTATATGTGAGTCTACTTTTTCTTGAATAATTCTTCATACAGAGCATAATATGCCTCTTTTTTTTTCTGTAAAGATGGAAAGGACTCGATTTTTGCATAGGTGTCATCTGTCATACCATTTGAAAGTAGGAATGCGATCAGATCTTTTATGGTGATCTTCTTATAGTCCATCTTTTCATTGAACTCGTAGATACCATGATTCGAGTTGTTTCCATGATTCTTATGAGTTTTTTTATTGGAGATTGCAACTTTAGAAATCGCATGGGATAGATTGTTTACAGAATTCTTGGAATTGTTATTCGATTTTTTGGCAGTCTTCGACTTGGCGGCCTTCGACACAGCCTTCGACGAACTGTATGTGTTTTTCTTATGGACCGAAGCGTAGGAACCGATGACATGAGGGGCAGCCTCTTGTGGCAACAATAATTTATAGTGCTGACCGATGCGCAGCATATGAAGTGGACGAGGTTCTGGATAGGGTTTCTGATTCGCACGAAGGCGACGAATAATAGGAGGATCCACATCATAAATATAGATATTCACTTTAAATATATCGGCTGCAATTTGAGAGAGGAGATCTCCCATATCATCCGCATATGTCTTATCTTTTCGCAGCCATTCAATGGTAGTTTTCATTGTTTTTCCTTTCTTAACAATAATGTAGGGGCTATAGTCATCCAGATGATCGAGTATATAATCCACCATGATCTGACGCAATTCATGATGGGAACGCGCTAATGGCGGATAGTGATACGCCCATCCATACGTTGCCAGGGTATCAAAAAAGCAATTGCCATCCTCGGCTGTCTTTATAATCCGCATCCCGATTTGTGGTGCCAACTTCTCAGAACATTCATGATATTCATCTTCATATTCATATTCATTATCATCACCATCGTCCAAATCACATTCATACGTCGTATTATACATCGACGCCATGACTCTATCAAGGGGTTCTTTTTCTTTTTTCTTCCTAGAATGTCTGATCAGTCCGTGTGGTCCCCACTCTACATCAAAAAACTCCTCTTTCAATGGGCAATGATTCTTTTAATCCTAGGAGGAATCAACTGGTTTCTCGTAGGCGTCTTTGACTTAAACCTCGTCTCTTCCCTGTTCGGAGACAGTGCGATCGCCACTCTGATCTATGTTCTAATCGGTGTCTCTGCGATGGGCGTTCTTGTTGACCGTGATACCTATCTGCCCTTCTTGGGGCCCATGGTAGCCCCCTGCTCCGTCTTACAGCACCGTGTTCCCCCGGGTGCGACAAAAGACGTGAAAGTGCTTGTCGCGCCGAACACGAAACTCCTCTACTGGGCCGCAGAGCCCTCATCGGAGCCCCTGAAGGGCCTCTCCACTTGGAAAGAGGCATACGATGGATACGAGAATGCGGGAGTCACCACCTCAGACGAGAACGGTGTGGCCATCCTCAAGGTGCGTGATCCCCAATCCTATCGCGTCCCTTTCAAGGGGAAGCTAGAGCCCCATGTTCACTATCGCGTATGTGGTGCCTCAGGGTGGATGGGCCGTGTCCAGACAGTGGACATGGTACAGCATGATCCCGAGGGGATGGAGGAGCCGTTCTATGGAGATGCGATGATGCATGCGGCGAGTTTGTATTAGAGCCCTAACCGCGCTGTGGGATACGTTTGAACACAAACATATAGTTGGACGATGAAAACCGAGGAGCAGGGAGCGAATGTGCGGTTTGATCATCAAACCACCACCACTCGTCAGAGAGCGGGTGCTTGAATTGCGCCGTGTAATGACCACCCATATGGGTCCCATGATGATCCGATACCCCTCGTAGTTCATACACCTGATCCTGATGTTCCGATTCAGGTGCGAAGAACCGAGACAAAGACAGATTCTCTCCTTCATACGGACAGGGGGTCATGTTCTTGTATCCATTATCGTGGAACCGACGCACGGTCAGAAAGAGATTCGGTGGGAGCCTCCAGAGATGGGACGTGAGCGTGGCCGTGTGACGTCCTGAACATCCATCACACTTGTATCCCTCCATCTCCGTCACATGGTTGACTTCATTCCGAATCCAATCGTATAAGGTCTCTCCCTCACACGGAATCTTAATCGTGTTGAAGACCTCCCATTTGTAAGTGCTCTGCTGACAGTGAGAACACGTGACCGTATTGCGCATCATCCCAAAAAACTGGCGAACGACTTCGCTGGAGTTCGTGGACACAAATTGGTTCCACCCCTGTTGGGCCAAGTGACGCATCCGCTCCGTGGGAGTGGCCTCGGCTGGCACAGGGGAAGGGGCCCATGGAATCGACGTTCGAAGCGCTTCGTGAATTTGATCCAGCACGTAGACGAGATACTCATGGCTGTCATTGGGAACGGGCATGCCAAAGCTGCTGTAGACGGTGCCCTGGACGGCCTTGCTCACCTCCGACAGAAACCCAGAGGGACGGACATAGGCGGGATAATGGGCCGACCATAGAGAGGTCAGTAGATCTTGATAGGCAAGCAGGATGATTCGGTGGGTGCTGTCGGCGGGGAGGGTTTCTAGATGGGCCATAAATGGCTTCGTAAGGCAATAGGCGTTCCAATCAGAACAGGCGCGAAGGATCTGTAACGTAGAATTGCAGTAGCATGTATTCCCCATGTTTTGAAGGCCTACGACGCCCTTGTGCGATGCATGCTGTAGCGGGGGATCCATGGTGCGGAAACAATATAAAATAGATGTGTGAGAAAGGCTTAAGCTAGAGCATGTCCTTCTATAGCATTCCGCTCCTTCGCGATCTTCATGACCACTTTCCCGATTTGTTGTATCGCCCTGAGCGATTTCGCAGTGTCTCCGATGTGCTTCAGTATGTGATCCGTGTGGCGAATCAGTCTCCTTATCGGAGGGGGCGCCAGCAGTTTATGAGCTCTTTTGAGGAGATACCTGTTCGATCTCCCTCTTTCATGCCGTTCCCTGCTCCTACCATGCCATCGGCTCCTGCTGCTCCTTCTGCTGCTCCTTCTGCTGCTCCTTCTGCTCCTGCGGCTCCTTCTGCGGCATCTACATCATCCGTTCTGTCTCACATGGTGTTTGATATCTTCTCAGATACAAATGTCCCCTCTTCCATGGACCCTCAGTTGATCCAATTTCTTGGAAGTCTTGGAAGTGTGTTTCAGAACATGGAGGCCCCGATCGGTGCATCAAGCGCGTCATCTGGTGCTGTGGGCCTTACCACTGACATCATTACCCGTTCTACTCATCTGGAGACTGCTCTGCAGACTCAAGAGGACCAGTGTGCGATTTGTCAGGATCACATGACAGAGGGTCAATCTCTTCGCACGATTCTTCACTGTCACCATATCTTTCATCAAACATGCATTGATGTGTGGTTTCAAACCCATGCCACATGCCCGACCTGTCGCCATCGGCTTACCTAATTTCTGTAGGTTCAATATATGGAGACTCCGCTCATGATGCTCGTTCATGCTCTCTTGATCGCCGTGATTCTCTATCTTGTGATGGTCTATGGTCTCCACCAGGCCGATGCGATCGCGCAGGCGCGCAGCATGATGATTGGAGCTGTCGTGTTGGTGTATATGCTTCTGTTTGGACACGGTCTCCCAATGTCGATGCGTCGCAGTATGTTGTAATTTTATGCTGTCTGCTTATGTTGTCTGCTTATGCCGTCTGCTTACGCGGTTAGCAAGGAAAGATCCTCAGGAAGCTCCGCAATCGTCGTCGAATAGTGCGTCTCCAGATCCTTGATCGCATGATGCTCGTCCCCACAAATCAGATTGATCGCCACTCCCTTTTTACCATATCGGCCCGATCGGCCAATACGGTGAACATAATTTTCACGCTGAATCGGCATGTCATAATTGATCACGAGGGATACCTGCTGAACATCAATGCCACGTGCCAACAAATCCGTGCTGATCATGACACGAACCGCACCCGAACGAAAATCGTCCATCTTCTTCTTACGGTCTTCTACCTCCATCTCTCCATGAATGTATTCCAATGTAAATCCCTGGGAAGCCAATTGTTTCGCCAACCATTCCGCCTTGTGACGCTTATTCACATAGATCAGCGCCTGATTGACGGTGAGGTTCTGATAGAGGTCCAAAAGGACGCTCAGTTTCCACTCCTCGCGCTCCAATGGCACAAAATACTGTTTGATCCCGTCCAATGTGACTTCCTCGGGAGGCAACAGAATTCGAACAGGATTCGTCAAATACGTCTCCGCAATGTCCAATACATGCTGGGGCATTGTCGCGCTGAAAAGGGCCAGCTTCGTGGAAGGTGGAAAGGAGCTGTCCAGAATGGCCCTGATTTGCTCGGAAAACAGTTCTTCCAGCATCTGATCGGCTTCATCCAAAATGATGTATTTCATCTGCTCTACATGGAGCTCTCCGCGGCGAATCAGATCAAACACTCGACCTGGGGTCCCGACCACGGCATGAACGCCCGCTTGAAGAGTGCGAATGTCCTGATGGAGTTTGTTTCCTCCTGTGGCTGAGAGCACTTTCAGATTCATAAAAGAGCCAATAGAGCGAATCACGCGCTCGGTCTGCTGCGACAGTTCACGGGTCGGGCACAAGATGAGCACTTGAGGCGCCTGGATAGCGGTATCTACCACACTCAGTGCGCCGATACTGAAGGCGCCCGTTTTTCCTGTGCCTGACTGGGCCTGCGCCAGGATGTCGGTGGAACCACTCATGGGGACAATGGCAAGTTGCTGGATCATGGAGGGGCGTTCAAATCCATAGCCATAGATCCCGCGGATCAATGGGTCGGGGAGACCCATGGCGTCAAAGGTGTCATAGGATGTCACGGTGGCAGTCATCCTCTATTGAGAGATAACGTGGTTGATCTTTATATGGTGGGGGGGGACACTGCCCGCCGAAGGCGGGCGTTGTCCCCCCTGCCCCCTCTCCCTTGGAGATGACGTGATATCCACCAAATCTCTCATGGGGGGACGCAAGTGTCCCCCCTGCCCCCTCTCCCGTGGAGATGACACAACATTTACCCAATCTCCACGAGAGAGGGGTATAGAGAGTTATGAATCTATCCAATCTCCACGGGAGAGGGGTGTGGGGACGCACGCAAGGCCCGAAGGGCCTGCGGTCCGTGTCTCCACAAGTGGGCCACCACCGCCCCATATCTCTCTTGATGCATCAGAAGCAACACCATCCGATCATGTTCCGACACACCCCATTGCTTGAGATCACGCTCCAATTGTCTAGTGCCATCATGCGTCGCAGGATAATGATCTAGATTCCAGGTCATCCCAGACATGGGAGAGAGGATCAAGGGGACAGGATCACGTAGTAGCGTAACAATGTCATCATATTGTTCAGTGATGCGAAAGCCATATAATGTCAAATAAGAGTCCACTTGATCAGGAAAGGGTGTGATGATCCCACGATGATAGAGAGCATTCATCTACTGCTCCACGGAACGAAAAGGGAGTAAATTTGACGAGGCTGAAAAGAATAAAAGAAGAGACATAGAAGAGACAGATAGAAGAAAAGATGGACCCCGCCGTAGACGAAGAAGAGTATGAAGAAGAGTGGGAGGAAGAATACGAGGAGCCCGAGGTGGAGGATCTCTCGGCGGATATGAAACCCGAACTCAAGAAGCTCTATCAACAGCACCCCGAATGTCTCTTGGACTACGTGGAACAAGTCATGCCCATGGTCCCCCTCCAGGTCATGGTTCCCCATGGAGACAAGGCAGATGCCAATCACCGGACATACCCGTTTATGACGGTCTTTGAAAGGACCAAAATTATTGGACTGCGTGCCAATCAGTTGAGCAAGGGATCGGTGCCGTTTGTTGCGATCCCGAAACACATTACGGATGTGCGCGACATTGCCCGCCTGGAATTGGAACAGAAACGTCTGCCCTTTATTATCAAACGTCCACTGCCGAACGGCACATTTGAATACTGGCGCGTGGCCGACCTACTTCTCTTGTAGTCTTCTTCTGGTATTCGCTGCATGCCCGTTGTCTTCCACGCTTGTCTCCTTGTCGACATTGATTGCGATATTCTAGTTCATGAAGTAAAGAGAACGAAATAGGAATATTTTTTGGAAGACTAGAGACCAGAGGGACCACAACACGCATCTATCCTTCTTGTATAAAATTGATGCGATTCTCTTTCTTTGATCCAGATAGACTTTTTATCCCATGACTACCCTTTCTGACTGGACTCTGGTCACACTCAAAAAACGCCCTCTTTTCAAAGAGGCACTCTCTACGATCGCGGCGAGCCCATTTCCCAAAAAAAGAGTCACCCCTGAATCTCTTCAGGCGCTCATTCGCACACGATTGCATCATGGCCTGACGCAACAAGAGGCCGATCATCTCTGCTCCTTTCCACGACACACCTTTAATAAAATAGAGTCCCATTTGATGATCCCCTCGGGAGAGCAACAGATCCATATTCAGCGTCACTTGGGAGTCTCTCTTCTTGTAGCGCCATGATGGCGAAAAGCCTGAAGTGTGTTTGCTACGACATTCGCTACGACATTCGCTACGACATTAGCCACCCTGGCGCCACTCCTTTCCGCAATTGAGGCACGTGATAAAGATCGTCATCGGCTCATCCGCCGAGCGCGTCTGTAGTTCATAGTAGGTGCACTCTCTTTTTTGACAGCGACGGCACTTGAACTGATCCGTCGCACGGCTTTTATTTCCTTCCAGGATCTTTTGCTCGCGTTGAAGGAGCTTATCTTTCAACGCGAACCACTTCTCAGGATACATCTCATACGCCGTCATGGTGGCGAGCGACGCAAGGGTAAACTCCCCCTCTTGCACACGATGCAACAGGCGTGTATTCTGAACAGGACTCTGAGGGTGAAGATTGCTCAGAATGGACATCATCCGTTGACGATAGACTTCGGAGAAGGAGTCAGACTTCCAATTTCGCGCAATGTAATGCTCCTGTGCATAGTGATACGATGCCTCAAAGATTGCCTTCTCCAGGGAATGGATCTCCTCTTCGGGAAAGAAGGCCGTTAAGAATTGAAGATGAGAGAGACAACGGAGGCGGAGCGGAGAGGATGCGGGCTCGGATGTGATAGGGATTTCCTCTTTCAGGGCCTGCGTATCCACCTTGGTATAGATGGGTGCCCGTCGCTTGGCGGGAACAGGTGCTTCCTCTGCTTCTGCTTCTGCTTCCTCTTCTTCCTCTTCTTCATCCTCCACTTTGTCAACGTGAGGATCCTTTTCGTCATCGCTCTCTTCAAAAGGGTCCTTGATTGATTTCTCCTCTTCTTCCTCCTCTTCTTCCTCTTCCTCCTCTTCTTGGTTTTCTTGGATTTCTTGACAGAATGTCGTCCATTGTTCCACGATGCACGGCAGAGGATGAGACCAGTCCTTAGTGACAGATAGAATCATCAGAGCGTCGCCAAACAGGACGGTGGCACACGCAGGTAGTTCCGTTTTGTTTTCCGTCCCTTTTTTGCCTTTTTTGTAACCCAACACGGTCCACACTTGCTTTCCCTGTTCGTATTGATGAATGACTTCAGGAGCATCCTTCTTTTTCATGTAGTGCTGAAGACCCTCCATCGTGAGCGTTCCATCCTCTGCGAGAGGGAGATTCGCCTTTCGGAGCTCTCCCTTGGTGGTAAGAAGGATCGTAGGAACGGGCATTGTGGTGTTTCATGAGAGGCGAAAAGGGATCAATTTTTATGGCCTCCGGTCTCCTATGAGCTGCTGTTGTGTGCGGACGATGATTTTCAAGAGACCAAAAAGAGATACGATGGCCCCTGCAATCTATTTGGGTGTGATCATCGTCGTTGGGTTTGTGGCGTATTGGTTCCTTCGAGATCGCCTATTTGGTGGAGAGGTGATGACCGATTCCTTCCAGGCGTTTGCCTCCGTACCGGCCCCTGCTTCCATTGAAATCCGTCAGGCGCCATTGTATCCCGAGCGCACGGTGGCCCCTTCCGGCCCAAATCCGCCGAGCCAGGCCCCGCAGGACGAGGTCGTTCACTATGCCCCTCCTCAGGCGACGGATCCCTACTCCCATCCCCAAGAGAGCTCGGAGCACCCTGAGAATCTCCGTCACCCTGAACGATCCTTCCGCCCTCCCCCGTTGAATGACAACACTTCGATCGCTCAATCATCTGGTATTGCGAGCACGACACAGCAGGTGACAGCGAGTGGCGCACAGGGCTTCTCTACGGAGATCATTCAGGGTGGTGGGGAGTTTATGGAAGGCGTATTCGCCAACGACACATTTGATGATCGCAGTTTCTCACCGTTTTAGTGCGTTTGCATATTGTTGATGATAAATAGAGATGTCGAATTCTATTAATATGAGACGTGATGCACTTGCTGCTGCTTATGCTCATAAAACTCCTGAACAGCTGGATGTCATCATTAAGAAATATGAGGGCATTAAAAAAATTGGTAACGCATCTTCTACGCAGTTTGCGGACACACACATCGCTGCAGCAAAACAGGCTCTAGATGCTAAAAAATCAGATTCCTCATTCTTTCGTTGGGGAGGTCGCTCCCGTCGTGTGAAGCGTTCCCGTGCTAAGAAGACGAAGCGCACTCAACGCAACCGCTAGCGACCCATCTAAAGATTCAGCATCCTATCTTCTTAGAGACCATGAGTATTCACAACACGACCCCTCGCTTTGAAAAGGCAAAAATCCCGCGATTCCATCGCTTAGATGTGGCTCACATCTCGGCCATTGAAGCCCTTTACACCAACTTCCCCTTTCTTCGCCAACGCATGGAAATTCATATGCCCTTCTCGCGCGCCCGTTCCACCTTTTCCTCGGGTTCCCTCTGGCTCTGGCCCAAGTTTGATAAGCGTCCCGTGGGTTATTTGATCTTTCTAGAGGGGTTCTCACCTTGTATCTGGTATCCCGAGCGTCAAGAGGGAATGACCTTCCGATGGCTTCTCCCTCCCTCCTTTTCGCAACAGGGCGCGACGATTTGTCTGGCCAATCTGTTGGCAGGCGAGTCCGTTCTCCAAATGGAGGACATCATTGTGTATGAAGGACGGGATCTCTGGTCGCATCAGACGTTTTCAGAGCGATGGGCCTCCCTACGCCAGTTTTGGCACTCTCTTCCGCCCGATCAACCCCTTCTTGCCTTTCAGCCCCGTGTGGTCACCCCCATTCCCTTGTCCGAATGGCATCTTCATTATCATTCGGCAGTCTATTGGATCATTCAAACGGATCAGGCCCGACAGCCCCGTTGGTATTGGAGGGACGTGGTGACAGTTGTGGAGCACAAGCCCGTGGAATTCATTGCGCCTGTGATGAAACGGAGCGCAGAGATCATCAGTGTGTTGTGCGCACTGTGTCTCCCTTATGCCAATATGAGTCTTCCTGATACGTATTCCCTCGTGTCCCAAGAAGGGACCTCATTGGGTATGGCATCCCTTCCGAATATGGCGATGTCCCTGGAACTTCGTGGGAAGATGGTGACGAAGGGAATTCCTGTGGAAGTGGTGTGGAAGCCGGCTTTTCAGAAATATCAGGTGACGCGTATTCTCCCGGAACACACGCCGATCACGACGGCTTCCTTCTTTTTTCATCGCACATAAACACGTGGTCTAGTAGAATGAGTCTTGAAGGAAAATCAGTGGAGGATCTCCAGGCGGAGTTGGCAAAGGAAGAGGCCGCCCTTGAGGCAGTAGGCTCCGTCAGTTCTTCCAATACGGAAATGAAGCGTCCCGTGGTTCAACACCATGAACAGCGCATCATTGCTCTTAAAGAGGCAATCGCATCAAAGGGGTCGTCATGGTATAACCCCTTTTCATGGGGAAAAAAAGGGGGTCGTCGTTCCCGCGTTCGTGGAGGCGGTTGGTCCATGGGCAGCATGATCACCCCTGGTTCCTATGAGTATACGAAATATGCGGGGGCTGGAATGGATTGCGCGGGGGCTCCTGTTCGTGCGGGATTCCTTCAGAGTGCTCCGAGTGGGGGTCTTCCGTATCGCGCGTCCGGTGGAAAGCGCAGCGGAAAGCGCAGCGGAAAGCGTAGTGCTCGTCGCAGTCGTAGCGGAAAGCGCAGCGCTCGTCGCAGCGCTCGTCGCAGTGCCCGTCATCACAGTGCGCGCCGTCTGCGATCTCGTAAGTCACGTGGTGGAGCGGCAGCGGAAGCATCTGCGTATGCGAATCATACGATCAGTATGCCTGGTGTTCAAATCCCTGCGGGCGCCCACACGGCCAATCAGGTTCAGCGTGGTGGACGTTATGAGATGACGATGGGTCCTCTTGTTGCAGGAAGTGCCATTGGCATGAGCGGTATCGGTATGGCCCACCGCATTCCTTGCGAACAAAGCACGATGAATCCTTTGAACCAGCGCGGTGGGGCGTTCCCTGCGGTCCAGGTGGGCGCCGCGGATATGATGCGGTATGAGGCTCAGAATGCGGGATATTCTAACCAAATGGTTCCCTTTCCTTCTGGAGGGGCCATTCCAGGAATGATGACGCAGGTCCCTTATGCGGCGGGATCGATGAACCGCGCCTGTTTGACGACGGGTGGAAAGCGTAGCAAGCGCAATAAGCGATCGAAGCGTAGCAAGCGGTCCAAGCGAAACCATCGCAAGTGAGGGGATGCTTCTTCTCTTAGAAAAGGGGGGGGGGCACTTCGCGCCCCATATTGTGAGGGTATAACCCATACTCTCTCGAGAGTATTCGCGGGAGAGGGGGCAGGGGGGAAACGAAGTGTCCCCCCATCAAACGGAAAGATGAAGGTGAATCCACTCCTTGATATCCTGATGATTTTTTTGCATCAAAAGAAATAAACCGTCCATCATGGTTTGCTGATGGATGGCCAGCGGCTCTTTACGCACACACAATAATGTATGATAGATCACTTGTAAGAGTGTCGAATCATATAGGCTACGAATCGTCTCAAACACCGCCTCCATCCCCTGTTCCTCGGATTCCTCCTGAAACGTGTGAGAGGGATGCTCCAGCATGTGGCGATACATATGAATCACCTGGATCACCGTATTGCAGTCGGAGGAGTGATACGTTTTGAGTAATTGCGTCAATCCCTCCATGCTCATAGACAGAATCAGTTGATACATCTCCACGGGAAGAGGGCTTTTCTTATTGGTGGTGGGGTCATACCATTTTATGAATCGCCGAAGGACAGCGTATAAAAAATAGAGATCATCCTTGCGATCGGAGTGATACCACCGTGCCAATGGCTGAATCAGTGTCGGATAGTGAAGAGAGACGATATTGTCATGAATGGTTAACTTAGTGCCAATGGGGCATAGACTGAGAAGAGCCAGTTGTATCATGGACTGGAGGGGTTCCAATATGACACTCGTTTTTCCATGAGAGAGAGAGATGCTGGAGAGAAGAAAAGAGTTCATGTTACTATACCCGTAGAATTCCAGTGTCATTCTTTTTCCTGCGTGCTCTTTGTACATAGACCCGCGTGGACAGTATTTCCTGTATCTGCTAGCGTAAACCGAAAGGCAAACTCCTGAATCGGTGTATCCTCTCGTTTCGAATGACCATGTGCGGGGCGATCCATGTGGACAATCGTATACTGGCATTCTTTATAGAATTTCTGTCTGACATACCATCTGCGCTTGTGACAGTCATGGGAGTCAATGATATCAATGATGTGGGGGGCAACTGCCCGTTCCTCCACCCGTTGTCTGAAGATGCGTCCCGTGGACTGTTCCACATGCTTTCGTGGGGTCGCCAGAAACACCGTGTTCAGCTTCTTCACAGAAAAGGCCTCGCTCGCCATCTGATACGTAGCCAGCAGGATCTGACAGGTTGCCGCATTCTGATCCAGAAGAGACTGCTTCATGCCTCCAATGTAATATCCGTGAACATACGGGGTGGCCTTGAGAGCCTTCTCGAACCACTCTAGTTGCGCAATACGATCACTAAGCACAAGAAGGAATCGGTTTGGATCAGCCGCATATTCACACATGACTTGAAACACGCGTTGATTTCGCGGCTCACAGGCCGCCACTTGATTCAAGAGAGTGGCTGTCACCGTTTCTCCTTTCCAGTTGACGGGGACCTCGTGATAGGCAGGGTCCTCCGAGTCAAACCAGATCGCCTTCACAACGGCCTCTTGATCTGGTGCGCGTTTTGTGTTTTTGTAGACGGCCTCCCCTAAATGATACTCAAAGACACAGGACAAGCCATCCTCCCGATCAGGAGTGGCCGAGAGACCCAGCATGTAGGCCGTTTGAATGGTGCGGAGCGCACGGGAAAAGTAGGACGCCCCCAAGTGGTGGCATTCATCAAAGATCGTCAACCCATATTGGTCAAAGAAGCCGTCTGGAAACTCGCGACGGCAAATCGTTTGAATCATACAAATGGTGACATCGTATTTATCGGCGTCCATTTGGACGGTATGGGCCTGAAGAATGCCGACCCGCATCCCCTCTGTGAAATTCTCAATCTCCGATTTCCATTGGTTCATGAGGAACTCCTTGTCCACAATGATGAGGAAGCGACGACGAAGACGCACCGCAATGTTCAGCGCCATGTAGGTCTTTCCGTATCCACAGGGGACGCAGATTAGTCCATTCCCCCCTTTGGTCAAGAAGGTTTGAATGATCTCTTCCTGGAAGTCGTGGGGAGGGAAAGATGCACGAAAGGTGACAGTGGGGGGAAGCGTGAGTCCCTCAGGAACTATGTTCGCTTCCGGTTCGCCGAATTTCTTTTTTCCCCAGTGTCGTGGAACATAGAAGCGCGTTTTGGATTCATAATATATGGGGAAGTGCGTTTTCTGGTATCGGTCGGATGTCTTGGGAGATACCGTCAGTTCTGAGCGAAGTTCATTGGTTTGAAGGGAGGTCAGCCAGGATTTCGTGATGGCATATCCTTTCGTCGTTAGCACCCGATTACTATCTTGAACAGACATCTAAGAGGGTCTAATAAAAGGAAAAAATGGAGCGCTGTCAAATTTTTTGTAAAACTCCTACACAGAGAGATGGATCGGCGCGAAGTCGTCTATTTTATTGTTCTAACCATCCCCCTATTGGCCTCCTCCTTTCTTCCCACGAATGCCCTCTTGCTCCTAGATCACATATTGATGCGAATGGCCGTGATTCTACTGCTCCTGTATCTCATCCACGTGGGACCTACGGTGGGCATCATGGGTCTCCTTGTGGTAGGAGTGCTCTATATGGAACGCAACCGTCGCAAAGTGGAGGTCGCGGCGAAGAAGTGGGATGCGATGGATGTCCACCAGCCTCCCCAGGCCACCGTGGAAGAGGCCTCCTTGCCACAACGGACAGTTCCTGTTGCATCGTTTGATAGACCTGACGGTCGCGAGTCTGCATTCCTGCCCGAGGAGGAGATGGATATTTCCATCTTTGAACCAGTTGGCGAGAGCATTCAACAAAAACAGGTGCTTGAGGGGGTCTACCCGCTATCCAATAATGCGAAGGGATCGGGTGCAGCGGATCTGTTTGAACACTTGGGAATGGGTCATGTAGAGGGCGTGGAGACACTTGGTGCTCTTTAAGTGGTCTGAATATTCATGATTGATATCGTTTGTTACGATACCCATCAGGAACTAGCGCATGTATACATCCGAATCTTGTAGTGTTTTATCTACAAAATAGGCTTTCGCCACTTCCGAAACGATCGTAGATTTTTTCAGCATTTCTTTTTCCTCATCACCGATCTGTCTATTATTACGTGCCGCGCGCGCGATCATCTCACGTGTTATCGAGGCGCGGGTATAGGACGTGCGAGGGACTCCCGCAGGATCTCGAAAAGAAACCTCCACCAGTTGTGGCAAATCGCGATTGTCTCGCAATGCCTTTTTACAATCCGTCCCAAAACAGGGGAACTCCTCCATCTCTTTGAGATTGGAACAGCTGTTTGCGGCGTTATCATTTTCCTTTTGAGTCGCATACACGTAGCATGTGGGCTGAGAGGATTGTCGCGGACCCATCATATTGTCCAACAGAGGTCCTGTCGTGCACCCACTCTTCTTTACTTTATCCTCAAAATAGGACTTCATGGAGGGTGGGCATATGCTTTTCATTTTCTTCTCTTGTGCCTGCTTGACAGCATCGATACATCGTGGAATAGTAGGTGTTTCTGCGCCAAGCGTGCATACTTTATCCGAGAGGCATTGATTGCCTACAACGTCTCCTGGACAGCACATAACGTCCCCACTCGATGCATAAAAAGTTTTGAAGCCCGCAGGACACTCTGACAAATAGGCGTCAAATGGTTCTAGTGTCATATTGCCCTGTCCCGTATAAGAAATGAAAATCAAAAGTGCAATGATCAACACGAGAAGAACGCCGATTTCCCACATCTACGTAGATGTGCGATAATGAACCGCATAGATCACTCCTGCAACAATCCCTACACCAATAATGGTTCCTGCAATGATGCCCTCCATTTGTTCCGAGGAGAACCCCGTCACCCGTGAGGTGTCTTGCATTTTTTGAAACCGTTCTTGTGTCTGAATGACATCTTTGAGGCTCGTATTTACGATTTCACCAGAAGTGACATGTTGAAGCTTATCAAAGGGGACACACTTGTATTGAGAGGTGGTAAGAGCCGTGTTTGTAATAGTAGAAGAAGGAGACACTGACGGAATGGGAGGAGGTCGTGTAAAATATTGAAGCTTGCTCTTGAATTCATCATTACAACTGTTTATAGTGGTCGTATACAAGATACCTTCCGTCGAGGTGTCCGTGATTTCTTTGACACCTTCGTTAAAACGATAGCTTGATGCCGTAGCTTTTCCCTCTCGGATCAAAGACGGAAGACGAAAACTCTGTAGTGTTTGTTGGGCCAAGAAGGGTTGAAGGACATTGGATGCGATATGGATGCCATGAGGGAACACAAATACGACGAGACTTCGTGTGGAGAATCCTTGGGCTTGGGCTTGCGATGCTTGTGCAGTGTCCTTCACCTCCACACACGTCTTATAAGACAGAGATACCTGAGAGGTGTCTCTTGAAGACGTATAAAACAAGGAAGACAGGGAAGGAAGATTCATAGCATCTGCCGTCATGGACCCTGTCATCACCGCCGTCAAGTATTCATGATGATGTTGCTGAGAGGGAATGGCCTCATAAATCGGTAGACATAGAAGAATTCCGTGATAGACCGCCCCTGCAGACGGGGTCCTGACATGAAACGATAAGATAAGCTCTGCGAGTGGCTGTCGTGTGTTTCCAGGTAATTGATAGCCCGTGTGCGTTTTTTTGCAGATCTGAATTCCAACAAGTTCCCCTTTGTTTCCACCGACTGTGCAGATGTTTTTGTCTGTATTCACTTCATCGATGAATGTTCCACGCCGTGTCGGTGGGGTGCGTCGTTCAGGAAGGCTCAATGACTCCATGGGAAGAGCATTTGCACCAGGAGTGACACTATTGAGTTGGAGTGTAGTGATCCCCCCTGTTAAGACAATCAATCCTGATGGATTATTGATGTCGCAGAGCATGACTCTTCTATCCCATTGGGGTGTAATTATTCTGTGGGGCTACCGCTCTACGCACCTGGCATCAGAGCCTGATACGTCTCTTGAAGATAACGAACATTCGGATAACCCATGCGTGAGATCTGTTCGGCCGCGCGCTGGGCCCGATCATCATCATTGGAATACACCAGAATATGGGTGTTGGTTGGGAGATCGAGGGGGATACCCTTCTCTAGGTTCTCCATCGACAGCGGGAGGGAATGAGGAAAATATCCAAGGCGGTCGCGCTCCACGGGGGATCGCACATCAAAAATGCGCCCGTATCGTCGGGCACGGGCCTCTTGCGGGGCCACGCGGAGGCTAGGGTGAAGGTGAGGGGATCCATACAGAGTATAGGCGACCATGCTGATCGCCACAATAACAGATAGTATGATCATCGATCGTGGACGGAGGGCCGATTGCATCTCTACACTATTCCTGGAAGATAGGTGGGGCCATCCATGCGATACAGTTGTGCCTTACCCTCTTTCTGAAGCCCGTCAACGACAACGGATTCTCCTGACATCATTTCGGAACAACCGACCCCATCCATACAGTTTCGCTTTTGAAACGTCACAGGAAGTGGGACCGGATTGTAGGTATCCGTGCGCGTATAATAATTCCATCGGTCGCTTCCTCCCGTCGTGCGACGACCATACAGTGGAAGCATTTGATCGTTTACATTAATGACGCCGACCGACTGAAACGATTCAGGGAGACCCTGCGTCGGAATATTAAAAGGAAGGGCGGTAGCTCCTCGTGGGGGAAATTCGGGGGCGGACCTCCAGTCCCGAAGAGGCTGGGGTGCACGATCATATCGGGAATCTCCTGATGGCGGAGGCATAGAGGACGCCAGTGCCACCACAGTAGGAGAAGGCATGGGTCCCGAAGGAGAGGGCGCAGAAGGTCGCAACAGGATCTGAACATACAGAAGGCCCGCACCGATCAGAAGAATCACAACGCCGAGTGTCAGCATGAGATCCGTAGATAAACAAAACACACCTGGTGGACAACTACGAGGATAGCGCATGTCGGCTCTATTCTTGTAGGATATTATGGGTCCCATGATAGGGAGTTATTACATACTAAACAACATATTCGCAGCACCTGAATTTCCACCAAACATGCCCGAGAAGGTCTCTAGAAGCTCCTTTCCATCCTTCAGCACGGGACGCATCTCATTCAGCATGCTCATGAGGCCCTTCTGAGTTTCCAGCAGCTTCTTGGTATCTGCCGTCATCGCGCTTACTGTGTTCTTGTCAAACGACGCCATTGCCTTCATAATGGTGCTTCCTGCATCCAAATGAGGACCCCCCGTGTTCTCAGAGGGCATTTGACCCAATTTAAAGAGACCATTGGTCGCGGATTGAAAATCTTCCTTCGCGATTTTGTTGTGTGCGTCCTTCTCCTTCTCTTCATGATCCACAGCGGCCGTTACGCGCTTGACCTCTTCAGGATCCACCTGGGGCGTAATCTGGGTGGCCGAGGAGCTGTCCGAGGGAGCACCCTCTTTCTTTTCGGAGCTCACATCCGCAAATCCCTCTACGCTCTTATGATAGACACCCTGAGGCTGTTGTTGTGCAGGGGCTCCCTTCTGCGAATACTTCTGTTGAATGGAACCAATGCGGCTCTTGATAGAAGAGGGAGAATCCTGAAACGGCTCCAGGTGCTTAATATACCGTTTAAAGACGAGAACATACAGCAGCGCGACAATGACACAGACGGCTGTCACCATCTCTACGCTCTCCAAAAATGCGGCAGAGATCATCGTTGCCGCTGCCACCAGCAGAATACCAGTCATTCCCGAATACATCATGAGATACACTGCGGTAAGACCGAGAAGGGCCAATGAAATGTGATAGGTCATTTGATTGAACCTCATTTCCTCTATTTGCGGTGGGAGAAACTTTTACGAGACCACCATGAGAGGGACGAGCACTTTTTGAATAAACCAAAAGAGAAATCCGCCTAGAAGGGATTTCACCACAAGACCCGCCGTAGTAAGATCGCCTCCAATGCGCAAGAGAGACGGGACATAATGTCCAATCAGCACATGGACAATAGGAAGACTCAGAAGAAAGACAATGATAGAGACGATAAGGGGCTGTTTGATCTGCGTGAGGATCTCCGCATACATATTGTTCTTGGCTGGTTCTACGAGGGTGGGAGGTGCCTGTTGTGACATGATAGGGGCATAGGAAGAATCCCCTGGACGGTAACTCGGAGAGTGCATCATGTTCGCAAAATCCGCAGGGGACGGATAGTCCTTTCCAATCATATGAGCCGTCGCAGTGGCCGGATCCATGGAAACGGGATAGGTCGTATTGGGGTTCGGATCCTGAATCATGCGACCGGACGGTGCATTCATGACCGGATTGGAAGAACTGGGGAGATTCATGTCGGCTAGAATTTTGTTGACAAGATCGTCATCCTTGTGATTCAAGACCGGAGCCTTTCCATCCAGATCACTTAATAGGGTCCCTGCGGATGCCATTTCTCTATCACGAAAAGAAATCCTTTCTTGTCAACTATTCACACAATGGGGGTGGGACGACGGGAAAACGCATCGGGCCTCTCCTCTTTCGGGGGTGCGATATCATGTTGCGGCAGCGGCTGCTGAAACGCCTCTACTGCACCTGATGCAGGACAAGAGACGATTTTTGTTTTAAATTGATAGCATTTTGCCCCCATTCGGTAGACAAACTTATCAAAGTCCTTTTCTTGAGGCGCTTTTCGCAGGGTGCAATCTTTCCCTTCGCATACAGGGCGAATCATACAGATGATGCCAATGCCAAGAATGACACTAAAAAAGACGTCAAACCGTTTATCTTGTAGGAAGTGTAAAATTCCCATTCTGATTAGCCCTCTTATATTTTCTATCCTCTTCATAAGATGATCCAGCATATCAAGTTGGTCCCTTTATTGTGCGGCCTTGCCATTGGTGCCATTGCCATTTTTTGCATCAAGCCCGAGCAGAAGGTTGTCTATACCTACCCCACTCCCGATACGGCAAAAAAGATCATTTATAAGGATAAAAATGATGTCTGTTACCAATACGATGTCTCTGCTGTGGACTGTGATCAAAATGAGTCTCGGCTCAAAGAGTTCCCTCTGAGCCACTAGGCGCGGCACTAGGCACAGCGGCACTAGGCACAGCGGCACTAGGCACAGCAGCAATCGGTCCAGGGCGACGAATGGTGCGTCTTGCTGATGACGCTGCGGCTGTGGCAGATGGAGCGGCTATAGGAGCGGCGATGGCTTCTGCTGGGACTGCTATGGCCTCTGCTGGGACAGATGGGGATGCTATGGCCTCTGCTGGGGCAGAAGGGATCGCATTCACAACACGTTTTGGACGCGAGATCACACGACGAGCGGCCACAGGTTCTGCCACAGCGGCCACAGGTTCTGCCTCAGATGCCACAGAAACAGAGGGCTTTGCTCGTGAGCGTTGCAAAGAGACCTTCGGTTGTTCTTGAAGCACCCGACGAACCTCCATCAACGCCTTTCCAAGAAGATTCTCACCCGTCCAATGACGTGTCTGTTTGGACTCCTCACGATCCAAAGAGAGACCGATGCCCAGTAGCACATCATTTGGAAAATAGGCTCCCAGCACCGCTGTGCCTGTTTTACGTAACATCGCCTGTAAGTCAGGATAACGAGTGAATTTATGGAGATTGACTTCATAAAGCAACCGTGTGATGTTCTCTTTCCATACGGCCTCTGATCCCGTCGCCTCATAGTGAATGGACAAAGGGGACTCCGTTAGCATGATCTTGCGCAAACCCTCCTTATCTCCCAGCACCTTCGCCATTTCCGCATAGACCGCTTGTGTCGCCGAATGATACATCGTTCCATTGATCTCTAGATCCACCGCCCACTCCAGAGATAAATACCCGTTCTCATTGGCATCAGGAGTAGAAAATAGAATAACGGGTTGCTGCTGCTGTTGCTGTTGCTTTATCTCGGCAACGCTTTGAAGCGGGGCAACTGCCTCTCCCTCACGCACATAATAGTCCTGTAGAGGAAAGGGGAATGCCGTTGCGACCAAGACGGGATAAGGAACCATCCGCTGATCACTTTTGGACGGATCCAGTTTCCGAATTTGAACACCCCATTCTCTACGTGCACCATACAGCGGAAAGCGAGTTTGATGTAGTGCATACTCTGCATCTTCCACAGCGCTATTCAGTTTTTTAATCAACGTATCATCAGTATCACTTGCACGAGAGGCATCATAGAGTGCGCGGCGAGCAGTTTCAAAGACACGGGTGGCTTCCGCAATCGCCGTTTGACGATCCCGTTCCATGGTATCACGCTCTTCATAGTGTAAAGGGCGATACGAAGGGAGTGCAATGGTTTTAGAAACAACATACTGTCCATCGTCGTTTTTAGTGCGCTCTACCATATGCCCATCCTCATCATAATCAAACCGTTTCTCATCCGTTTTAAAGGTCTTAGCACGATCTTTATAAAAGCGTGCTACGTCGCCTGACATTCCTACTACATCCAATGAATTTGACGGTTTACGCGGACACACTGTGTCCCCTTTTTCCTATAGAGAGGAAAGAGAGAGATGTCGCGTCCGGATACGACAAGCTCCTTTTCTATTGGCCTTGGTATCCTAGGAGGAATCCTGTTGGTCGTGATCATTGGAGGAATCTTTTTCTATTTCACAGGAACCTCTTTGTATATCGCTCTCTTTACGATCGTCCCTATTGTTGGATTTCTGCTTTCTGCACTGATTCATACCCAATCGCAGCTTATGATGTGTCCTTCCCTTCACGGGGAGACCATTTTATATGGTGGATTGCCTACTGTGGTGACAACCCTAGTGGGTATGGGAATCGCCTCGATCCCTTTCTGCCGTATACCTATTGCATCTGTGGTGGCACCGTGGGTGGCAAAACCGCCTGCAACCGCCTGTTGTGCGCCCTCTCTTTCTTTGAAAGAGGTAGAAAGGGCATATCCAAGCATCATGGCGGCGTCGTATGGTTTTTACACCTTTTTCGCAATGATGTTTGGAGTGGTAATTGGTTCAGGCATTTCGTCGGCATGCTAATCGGATGCGTCCATCTGATGATAAATCATATGAGGTGCCTCAGGCCCCACATAGATGTATTTTGGAACGCCTCGTTTGCCCGTTTCGTTCATGTCCAACATATAGTATCCCTCTTTCATATCCGACGGGGCCATTTTCTTTTTCGAAGCGGAGTGACCCGAAACGGAGTGACCCGAAACGGAGTGACTTGAACGAGACGTTCTAGACACATATTCAGGATCCAGTGTTTCGGTCGTAACGGGTAGATCCGTAGGGGTATGTACTCCCGCCAGACCGGTATGACTGGCAATCAGTAGGACAATGAGATAGGAAAGAATCGCCCAGATCATGGAGAAGAGCCAGAAGGGTAGCCACGTATAGGTAGAAGACGGGCGACCCATACCAAATTCTTTCCAGATCCCCTTTTCTGAAAACATGAGTGCAGGCTTGATCATCAAGACGATGGAGATGCCAAGTAAATACAACAATCCCGCATAGATGAGAAGGGACATTCCTTCGTGTTCTTCTTGTTCTTTATAGAAAAAACGGAGACCATAGACTCGTGACGTCGTTCATTTTATTCATAGTCATCATCGTCGTGCTGGTTATTGTCATACCCCTCTTCTTCCTCCGACCTGTCTCCCATGTCTCCCATGTCGTCCATGTCACCCATGTCATCCATATCATCCATAATGCCTGCACGAACACGTTTCTCTCTCTCCTGATCATGATACTCCTTGTCATATGCATAAATGAGCTTGGTTCCACCGACTGACCATTTTCCTAAGCCTTTCCGCTTATTCATCAGCTCCATCGCACGTTCTTCATCACTGAGGGCATTGAATTCCGCAACGATGTTGACACGCTCCTTTTCTTCACGAATGGCAATCTTGTTTTTAAGTTCTTGATCGCTGTAGCTGATGCGCTCCTTATTGTATTTTGCCAACAAGTAGGCGATGATGCGCGCGAGATGTTCCGAAGACGAATCCGTAGCGGACTGAATTGCATCCTTAAGAGAGGAGGACAACAGCATCGCCAACGGTCCATACAAGATGGCGCGCTGAAGATAGGCGAGGGTCTGTTCTCGTCCTGGAACACTCATGGGACGAATCGTAGAGGAATAGGATAGCATGGCACGCAATTGGTGAACAAGATACTGAATCTTATCAACGGTCACCTCAGGCAATTCGTCTCGTAATTGAACTTGAAGTTTCCGCTCGCGTTCCAAAATGGGTTCCAGGTCCTCTGTGACATGAATCACGGACAACTCTTTACGAAGCTCATACGAGAAAAAGAGGGCATCATTTGTAAATCCTGAAAGCATGCGTTGAAGGGGCACAATCACATAGGACTGAATCACCTGAAAGAAGGAGACCCATGGAAGCGCGGCGATCGTCTTGAGAAGAGGAAGAGCCTGCTGAAGGCGAAAGGCCTGGAACTGTTTCGTAACAAGCATCTCAGAGGCAATGGATAGATCGGAAAGAGGGCCCATTGCTACCACAATGTCATCTCGCGCGGCATCAGGGGGGAGTCGCAGCATCCGCGTGGTCGTTTCGGACAACACACTCTGCCATTCCATCAAGGGTGGGGGCTGGACGGCGCCAAATTGATTCATGATCAGAATGGTTTCTACGACGGAAATGATGTCCGATCGCGACACGCGAAGATCCTGTGATGTGATTTGATTCATGGCATCTGCTAGGATCCCCTTCCAGTCGCTACCCTGGTGGTTGGGGAAAGGTGAGGGCATGTCGCTTCGTTCCAGATGCGCCGTCATCGCCTTGATGATCTCGTCTCGCGAGGCCTGAACCTCGAGGGTGCTCATCTTGTTTGCCATGTGTAACAAAATGGTCTTCCATCCCATGGAATAAGAGGGGGGCGTCACATGATTCACACGATGGATCGTATCCAATAACATCGTAAATTCTGCGGGGCCCGTCACTACATTCTTGGAGGACAATGCGGCTTTTCCCTCTGTATCAGTATCCATAATGGAGGGGTGTTTAGGAAACTCAAATCCGCACCACGTGCATACATGGAGAAGATTCGGTTCATGGGCGTGCCCCATCTTAGGTCCCTGAAAACAGTATTTCAAGAACAACCGATAATACAGATCGGCATCAGGGTTCACCACATCATTGTCCAATGGGCGAGGGATAAAATGCGTTAATAGCATCTGACCCTGTTGAAGGGGTTGAAGGGTGCGCACAGGGAGGTCTCCATGAAAGGCTCCCGATTTCCATCCCTCTCCTGGTTGAATAAGGGGTGCCGTGCAACAAGACGTTTCTGAAAAGACGGATCCACGAATCAAGAGTGCGGTCTCTCTCGCATGATGGTGGGCCTGACGAATCCACAGGGTCACGAGGGCGCGCTTTCCCGCATTCCCTGTCATGCTCGCCACTTCGGGTGTGATCGCATCCTGCGCCGCATCCGCGGGAGATAGAATGAGTTGTTCGGGCAAAAAGGTAGATGGAATCTGATCATGGGTGTGGAGTTCCACCTTCTCCTGTCGCTTGTCATAGAGTCGTGCTTGAATGACCACATCAGGAAGGATCTTTTCAAGAATCTGCTCCATAAAGACGAGCGTGCCCTTTCGTCTCTTCTTCATGTCCATCGTAAGAAATCCCGTGCGGCTCCAGACGGTGGTATTGTTTTTCATAGAGGAGATCGCACACGCCATGTATTCCAGGCCTTGTCGCTGAGATTTGTCTTCTACCAGAGGATAGCCGTGAAAGGGTGACCCCTTCTCTGGCGCAGGGCAATCGGGCAGGACGGTTCGGATCACATAGGAGGGCACATGAGTTTGAATCTCAATGAGGAGGATGACTGCAGCAGACATAATCAAATGACGCGCATCAGTCACAGGAGTGCGTGTGGCCTTCTCTTCTACCTCATACACATGAAGATAGTCCATCACGGCCCATATCATTTTCATGTAGGCATCCTCTGTGACAGGGATTCCAATGTATTCCACCATATCACGGAGAATATGATAGCACGGCAATTCTTCAGGCGAAAGATGAATCACAGGGGCGGCCTCCACAGGAGCAGTGGTGAGGATATCTAAGAGATTGTCCAATTCGGCATCGTCATCGACAAGAACGGCTCGTCCCGTAACGGGCTTTCCATCCCCGTCAAACTTCATACTCGTATCCACATCCAACTCACGAATCGTCTGGCCACAAATGCGACAAATGTATTTCCCTTGAAATTGTCCGCCTGAACACGTGAGCAGAATCTCTTTTTCAATCACATGCTTCTCAGTCGTATGAAGATAGGCCTGGAGTTGAAGACGCTCATGGACACAAATCAGGTGCTCTTTACAGACCACACAATTCACCCACTGCTCATCGTGCGTGCCTTGGTATCGTTTTACAAATTTCATCAGAAGCGCGAAACGATCCATGTCCTCTTTCTCTCGTCGGATTCGCACCAGATCCGATACGTGCGAACATGTGTTTCGGATGGGACGAACCGCGCGGTCCTCATTCTCTTGAAGAATGGCGTTCGTCTGACGATCTCTCAGATAGGTCTCATGGTTCGCATTCCGAACGGCCTTTACAATTTCCTTGTTATTTTTCCCCGCCACCACTTGAACATAATTGGAATGATGCTTTAACAAATAGGCCATTTTACCGATGTCGGATTCCGCCAAAGAAGGGTTCGTCCGTTCATATTCTTCCATGGCATTCACCAAGAGGAGCTCGCTGCGAAGGATATCAAACACCGCGGGATTTTCTATCAAGGGATATACTTCAGGATGGGTGACGGGAATCTCAGACAGCATGGTGCGAAGGGTGGACAACGTAGAGACCAAGGTAGATTGATAGGATGACACATGCATATCCAGCGCATGAAGGGTATCGGCATGAAGTTCCATTTGATCCATTCCAATGTGTTGAAGAACCGAGAAGGTATCTCCCACTCCCAGCGAGGGGATGGTAAGACCCTCTACATAGTCTGCAAGAGGGATGTTTCCAAGAGTGTCCCCTGTCACGTCAAACAGCAAAATATCGCGAGTGGTGCCTACCTCTTTTGGATCGCCGAAGGTTTCCAACAGTTGGGTCATGATGCGTCGGGGGAGGTGACTACGTCCACTATCGGTAGCAAGATGGTGGGTGCGAGTGGCGCCCATCTCTGCCACGGCATTCATGGGAAACAGGAGATAGGATTGGAGAGTGGCGCTCTCTTCGGACAAATGGAGCTGTTTCCTGCGATCTCGTCCCTTACGATAGGTGATTCCAAGGGCTCGTTCCATTCCAAAGGGGATCTCATCCAGAATGGGGTGGGGGTCCTTTTTATTCTGTGAATGACGATATCCTGAAATCGTATCGGCAAGACGACAGGGTGTTCCAGGGCGACAGACAGGAGGCGTATTTCTAAAAAATTCAGAATCATCCTTGGCTCTCCAGAGGGGCTCTCCTTTTTCATGGGGTGTCCATGGAGACATAAATTGTGTCATAAATTGTTGCTGATCATACCATTCCGCACTGATTCCTTGCACTGCCCCTGCCCCAGACGAGCTCACGGCTTTCTTAGAGGGCGCAATCATACGCGTCAGTTCCTCCTCAAAATCGATCATATGAATCTGATCCGTGTTATACTCTGCTTCTTCATGATCCTCCTCAGGAGAATAGAGGGTCTTCGTGACATGAAGAACAGGCCGACCTAGTGGGATAGAGGTGCGATCCAATAATTCGGAAAGGGTTGCGGCAGATACCTCTTTGACTCCTTGGACCGATCCATCGGTTCCATAGGCGACGGTGGCCTGTTTCAACTCGAAGAGAAGCTCTACCAACATGCGCGCGGCCCGAAGGTTGCGGGGATCTTTCCGCTCCGCTTCAGTCAAACTGTAGAGATGATCATTGAGCGCGTCCGTTTTTTGGATGGCGTCAGGAATACTTTGCTCATAGGATTCAGCCTTCACGTAGATCGTGGGGCGCATGATTTCAATTTCTCCTATTACCTGAATCTCATCCTCTTCTTCTTGCTCTTGTTCTTGCGACTGCTCTTGTTCTTGCGACTGCTCTTGTTCTTGGTCTTGTTCATCGTCCTCTTCCTTCTTTTCCAAAGGGCGATGGCTAATGACCGCAAAGGGTTCATCCGATGAAATACCAATATAGTTAAATGTTAAAAGATACGTCTCTGTTTCACCGATCTGCCGAATGACGATCGCATCTTCCTCTTTTTTGACGTCGACAATGTCATAGGAATGATAGGCATCTCCCTGTGCGTCAAAGGTATCAATCTGATGATCTTTACGAAAGTCCTGTTGTTCTACAAACGATTCCACGACGCGCTTCTTCACAATATAGATGGCACGGACACCGTCTTTCTTGTCATACGCCTCTCTTCCGTCCTCCTCGTGAGTATCGAAGGTATAAAGCGTATTGGAGACACCCACTGGCTTGACCGAAATGCGATCTTCACTTCGATAATAAACGGTTCCAATGATTCGTCCATAGGTCGTGGACTCGACGACAACCTCATCGCCCAACTGAACAAACAGCATGGGATCAAAGGACATTGCGCCATCCATCTGTTCCACGGAGAGCGAGCTCTCTGCACTGTCTGCACTGTCTGCACCGTCTGCACCGTCTACACCGTTTTCCTCATTCACTGGCGGGGGAGAAATGTCTTCTATCTCCACTAGGTCGTTGGGTTCTATCTCATCCGTATCGATCACCTCCATCACAGGATCCTCTTGTATTTCTTCTGGAATCTGTTCAGAAGAGCTCTCCATACTCCCTATCCTCTTCTAGAGAATCTATTATGATGAAAATCACATGAATCATATAAAGAGAATCCATCTCTCCTTTTTAGAACTCCATGGCATTCTCCTATGATCTTTCCGTTTTTTCTGCGTTGCGTGAGACCTATCCCACATGGGATGCCTTTCGTGCCTATATGGAATCGAAAGAAGGAGGAGGGTTTCGTATCGTAGAAGAGCACCCCTCAGGTCTTTGTCTCCTTCGCTACGAGAAAGGGGTCTCCTCTATGGCGCTTCCTCATGCTCCATGGTGTCGCTCCATTCTGTGGGATCGGACCACTCATCTTCCCGTGTCCATTGCACCTCCTAAGGCCTGCAGTGAGGCGATTCCGTATGCTACAATGGGGGATGCCACGGAGGCGGGCGCAGTATGCCAAGAGATGCTAGACGGATGGATGATCCAGGCGTTTCGCCGTGCAGGAGATCCCACCCTCTACCTTGCCTCTCGTTCTCACCTTCATGCCACCGGAACCTTCTATTCCCCTCGTTCCTTTCGTGAACTCTTCTTGGAATCCTATCTTGGCACCACTAGCACCACTGGCACGGAAGAGGCCCTTCAGGCCGACCCATTCTTTGAGAGCCCCTGTGTGGAAAAAGGGGAAACCGCGGTGTTCTATAGTTTTCTTGTTCAGCACAAGGATCACCGCATGGTGGCTGCAATCAAAGACAATCGCGCATGTCTCATTCACAAGGGTGTCGTTCATGCGACGGGTCAGGTCACGATGGTAGAAGATCCCCCATCCATGATGGGGGTGCCACAGATATGTGTGGATCCTACCACTCCTTTCGCTTCATGGAATGCAACCTATGTAGACGCTTTGTCGTGGGAGCATCAGGGAATCGTCTGGAAGGATCGGACGGGGCGCCGATGGCGCTATCGCTCTCCTGCCTATGAGCTCGTTCGTTCCCTTCGCGGAAACCATGCGTCGGCCGTGGATCGCTATGCGCAACTCTACACACAGAATCTGACACAAATGTATCTACAGTATTTCTTTGAAGATTCCGTTCCTTTCTCTTTCTTTCGTGCGCTTCTCCAACGCATCAGCAAGGAGATCTTTCAGGCCTATATGGATGTCCATGTCTATCGGAATACCACTCGCGACAAGGTTCTCACCCTGTATCACCCTCATCTCTATCACCTTCATCACATCTATCGGACCCAGCTTCGCCCGATGGACGGGCGAATGAACAGTGTGACCCTACAGAAGTATCTGTATTCCCTTCCGTGGCAGCGGATTTCCTTCCTGCTTCGTCAGCATCCTCTGTGGAATAGTCAGTAAAGGGACTTAAGATACAGTGAGCATTCACCACATAGAACATGCCCGCCATCGGAATTGATTTGGGAACGACAACGAGCTGTGTGGGTGTGTGGCAGAATGACCGTGTAGAGATCATCGCGAACGAACACGGTAACCGCACCACACCATCCTTTGTTGCCTTCACGGATACCGAGCGCCTGATTGGTGACGCCGCCAAGAATCAGGTGTCTGCCAATCCCAAGAACACCGTGTTTGATGCCAAGCGCCTCATTGGTCGTGCCTTTTCGGATGCGGCCGTGACGGAGGATCGCGCCCATTGGCCGTTTCAGGTGACCGAGAGCGCCAATGGAAAGACCCAGATTGTCGCGGAGTGTAAGGGGGAGACGAAAACGTATCTGCCTGAGGAGATTTCCGCGATGGTGCTGACGAAAATGAAGCAGACCGCGGAGGCCTATCTGGGCGAGACGGTAACCGATGCGGTCATCACGGTTCCTGCGTATTTTAATGATTCCCAGCGACAGGCTACGAAAGATGCGGGGTTGATCGCGGGTCTCAATGTGTTGCGCATCATTAATGAGCCTACTGCGGCGGCCTTGGCCTATGGTCTGGACAAGAAGAAGGCGGGGGAGCAGAATGTTGTGATTTTTGACTGTGGTGGTAAACAAGACGCTCATGCTGCGTAATCTGCCTCCACATAAAACAGCCATGTGAACTGCTGGAAACCCCTTAGAGTTCATTATACCACAACGTGATGTCCCTCGTGGATGTGAGCGTGAAGGTTTGAAAAATAATGAAATTGGGCAATCAGCAGCCGAGTCCGCAAGGAAAGGTTCAACGACTAGGTAGGAATACCCACGAGTACATGGATAGAGAAGACATCATAGGTTCCGCCTGCCGGCACTTAAACAACCAAATGATGTACCTATGATAGGATAAAATGGAATCTGAATATTTTACAAACATACAACACATACGTGATAAAAAAACCCAACTTTTCATTGAGAAGACGCGATGTTCTATTCAAAAAGTGACATCTCCCTCTTCCAATACCAAAACACCTATCTTCAAATTGATTGTTGATGATCTACCAATCTCTCGAAATAATACATACACTGTCTGCTATGAATGTCATACATGTGATTCCCAAAGTGAAATCACGTTGAACTTGTATATGCGCAAGGTTAACAAGGGACTTACCAGATGTGATGTATGTAAAAATAAGAGTGAGGAGAAATGTGTTGCACAGAGCACTTTCATGAAAGAACACATGTCTACAATCATTGCGGGAACGTATATCAAACCATTGCCATTTGTGAAAGTCAAGTCATTGACATTTGAACAACATATTGAGAAATCACATACCGATTGGGATGCATGTGATCATCATGAATTCAAAGAGGCTTATTTTTTACGCCATTTAACTGTAGAGGAATTTGAAAGAATTCGTGACAAGATCATCAGTGTGAGCCATGATAAATTGGTGGACATCAAGGAATGGACCTATTTTCCTACCTATCGTGTCTATAATCAGTCACAGTTTACTCCTATGCTGATTCATACTGGTCATACGTGTTCAGAGAAGCCCCTCTATGTAAAGTTCAGATGCGAAAATTGCGATAGCGAATTTGTTCATCGTGATCTTGAAAGCGTGAAGAACAAGCACCGAATCTTGTGTCAAACGTGTACCTTGACGAATCGTGTCTTTCGGCGTAGACAGTTTACCCTTCGCAATGGTAGCACAATCATGTGGCAAAGTGTTCCTGAGAGAAGATTTATCGAGTGGTGTGAAGAACATGATATTCTAGTGACGAATGGTCCTACTATTGAATATGTGTTTCATGATATCACACACAAGTATATGGTTGATTTTGAACTTCCTACATATAAGTGCCTGATTGAGATCAAAGACAATCACTGTTGGCATATAAAACAGGTACAGACGGGAAAGTTTGGAGAAAAGGAGAGAGCAGCTCAAGAATGGTGCGCTCGTCATCAGTATACATATCACGTTGTCTTTCCAAAGACGTTACAAAAAATAAAAGATTCCATTTTAACATCTCTATAAGATATAGTCTGAGCTCATCATAAATGATGAGAAGTATAGGATAAACACCTATACGATAACAATAACTGGGAACGCATGACGTCAGTTTGATCACCATTGACGATGGTATTTTTGAAGTCAAAGCCACGGGTGGCGATGTACACTTAGGGGGCTCTGACTTCGACACCACGCTTGTTACGTGGTGTATCCAAGAATTTGAAAAGAAACACAAGGGCGTGGCCATCCAGGAGAATCAGCGCGCCCTCTCGCGTCTGCGAACGGCCTGTGAGAAAGCCAAGCGCAGTCTGAGCACCATGACGCAGGCAAACATTGAGATTGATTCCCTTGTCCAAGGGCTGGACATGAATCTGCTCATCACGCGTGCCAAGTTTGAGTCGCTGTGTGATGCGACTTTTCGTCGCACCATCGCGCCGTTGGAGCAGGTCCTGCGTGATGCGAATATGTCCAAAACGGATATCCATGAAGTGGTCATGGTCGGCGGCTCCACCCGCATTCCGAAAATACGTGAAATGGTCAGCCAGTTTTTTCATGGAAAGAAGTTGAACGATTCCGTTCATCCTGACGAGGCCGTGGCCTATGGCGCGGCCATTCAGGCGCACATTCTGACAGCGGGGAAGAGCGGAAACGATCGCACAGCCGACATCATCTTATTGGATGTGACCCCGCTGTCCATTGGTCTAGAGACGGCAGGCGGGGTGATGACACCGCTGATTAAGCGAAACACGACCATCCCGTGTAAAAAAGGGCAGACCTTCTCCACGTATGCGGATAACCAGCCAGGCGTGCTGATCCAGGTGTATGAAGGAGAGCGCCAATTTACGCGGGATTGTAACTCGCTCGGCACGTTTAAACTGGACGGTCTCCCGCCGATGCCCCGCGGCGTTCCACAGATTGAGGTGTCGTTTGATATGGATTCCAATGGCATTTTGAATGTGAGTGCTTCAGAGAAGTCCACGGGGAAGTCGCAGAAAATTACCATCACGAACGATAAGGGTCGTCTGAGCCGTGATGACATTGAGCGAATGATCGCGGAGGCCGAAAAGCATGCTGCAGAGGACAAGATTCGCATGGAGCGCGTAGAGGCGAAGAATAGTCTGGAGGCATATCTCTATAATACGCGTAATGCTCTTCAAGAGGAGAAGGTGAAGACGACTCTTGGTGGAGATGCAAAGAGGATTGAGGAATGGGTTCAAGAGGGCATCCAGTGGCTAGAAGAGCATGCGGAAGAGGAGAAGGAGGCGTTTCAGGCGAAACAGAAGGAAGTGGAAGAGAAGATCCGTCCCATTATGGCCAAACTGTATCAGGATGCGGGGGCACCTGGTGCGGAGGATGTTGATTAAGATCTAAACACGGCAGACGAAGATACACATAAGAAGGGGGGGCAGTGGGATGCAGAACACAGAAAAGGAAAAGGCGGAGTTTGATCAGCTGTATCATGTGCTTACGTCTTTGGCCCAAAAGGGAAAGCCTGTCTCCTCCGAAGAACTAAAACATGTCATGAAAGGGTCTTCCATGACACGAAAAAGACATCCTTCTGTTCATCTCCATCTACAGGCTCAGGCACTCAGTGCACAACAGGCACCGCCTCAGGCACCCAGTGCACAACAGGCACCGCCTCAGGCACTCAGTGCACAACAGGCACCACAACAGGCATTATCACAAGCATCGCAAGCATCGCAAGCATCGCAAGCATCGCAAGAGTCCCATGACTTCCGAAAGAGAAAAAAGAAACAGGCTGTAGGGAAAACCGTCGTGTTAGAAGACCCTCTTCAAGAGAGCACATCCGCCCAACATATGGTTCACGATATCCTTCGCATGGCCGAGTCGCGTCACATTTCCAAACGCGACTTGTGGGAAGCTCTGAAGAAAGAAATGGGAGAAGAATGTGAGGCATGCCTTGCACCCTTTGTGGATCGCGAATCTCTTGCCGACCACGTGGCGCAATCTCCCCTCTGTCAACGATGGCTCTCTTTTGCACCCCATGATCAATGTCGCACCCTTCAAGGCTCTCTTCCTCTTTTGATTCAGGGATGTCTAGAGAAAGCCATTGTGAACCATGACACCTATCAGTGTAGAACATGTCGCTGTATCTTCTCTACGAAAGAGGAGCTCTATCAGCATCTACCTACTGCGATCCTGTGTAATCGGTATGCATGCTATGAATTTAAAAAGATTGTGGCGCGCATCTAAAACCGTCGCACCCTCTTTTCATCATGATCTATTTGATTCTAACTGCCTCTCTACTCAATCGGTTTGGACCCAATGAGGAGAGAGAAGCACGCTATCACATGGCTCTGACCGAAACCCTGTCTCATCTTCCCACATCCATCATTCCCGTGCTGGTAGAGAATAATGGCAAGCGACCGACTATGCTGGATCACTATGTCCATGATGGAAAGAGAGTTCCTGTCGTCTATACTGATACGAATCGTAACCCTTCTGATAACAAGGGTGTGAATGAATTCATTGACATCAAGGAAGTGATCCGTGTCATAGGGATCCAAGGCACCGACATTGTCATGAAAGTGACAGGCCGCTATCGTGTCATGGACGCATCTTTCTTTACACAGGTCATTCAAGAGGCCGATGCTCACGATGTATGGATGAAATTCTATGGAGCATATCATCTCCGATGGGACCCCTATGACTGTATTATGGGATGTTATGCGATGCGGGCGATGTATCTCTCATGGTTTCCCCTTTCTATGATCCGTGCCTCCGCAGAAGTGGCCTTTGCCACCTATGTCCGTCGCAGTCTCCCTCGGATTCAAGAGATCCAGACGCTAGGTGTGGAATGTTGTTTTGGAGAGGATGGGCGCATTCTCTGTGTGTGAATGTGTGACGGGGCGGAGAATTTTTTTACGCCTCTCTGACTAATGAGTTCCTTGCTCCACCGATCAGGGAAACGGTTGTCTCCTTCCTTTCAAGAATTTATCAAACTTCACGGACAGGAAACCATTACCTCTCTCACAGTGTATCGGTGCCCGATCGCAGATCTGACCCATCGTGTATTCAATATACTTCTCTTTGGACAATGGGAAAGCATCAAAAAGACCCATGGGTTTCATGTGATGTTTCATTATTTCATTATTATTAATGAAAAGTATCTACTGGAAAAAACGGCCATTCCGATCATCAAATATGATGTGTCTCTTCCTCATGGATCAGAGCGGATTCCCATTCCGTGGAAGCCCTTGGAAAGTCCGACCCTGTCCGCCTTTCTAGAAAAAGGAATGGAGCGATATGGCGACGAGTTCTTCAGTTATCATATGGAAATCAATAACTGCGAGGCGTTTGTAGAGAAACTATTGTATGCTAATGGAGCATTATCTACCACAGCGTCCACTAAAGATACCTTTGTGCGTCAAGATCTGACGGCACTCATGAATTCCATTCCCATTTTATCTAAAGTGCTCGTGACGATCGCCGTTCATCTCCATGCCATTCTCCAATACATCTATGAAGAATTCTATCACGTCCTATGTGATATCTTTCAACGGTGTCTTCACATGATCGCGTCGATATGCTATTTCTGTATGTTTATGATGGAATCGTTAGTGTGTATTTTGTATACGAATCCATCCCCGTGTGAACATGTGCTCAGCAATACGCCACCCAATGATAAAAAATAGCAAAAATAGAAAAAAATAGAAGAGAGACCTGATTACGGCTTCTTCATGGCGCTCTTCAGAGCAGGGGCCGCTTTCGCAAGGGGTGCAGAGACAACCACCTGCTTGACATCCTCTGCAGATCCCAGAATGGCGGTGCGCCAGGCGTGACGAAGATTCTGAAAGAGCTGAACGCATCCCTTGGCCGCTTCCGCAAACGCCTTTCGCGCCGTCGTGATCTCACCGTCTTCCACGCCAATCCGAAGAACCATCTCATCGCGGAGCGGGTGGGGAACACAATAGCCCGCATAGGTGATCTTCGGCTCCGCGGTTCCCTCAATGTGATTCTCCACGAGCCAGGTTTGAAGGAGATTGCCCAGCGTGTGATCGTGTCCGCGAACGAGGAAATCGTATCCGATGATGCGCGAATCCGAAGAGGAAATCGTGATCTCAGGGGGGACATCTCCCTGCTGAAGGTTGACATAACGGCTGCACATGTTCTCTCCCACTTCACAGGCCCGTTTCACAATGTAGGGAACGGTCAGACATCCCACCGTTTCGATCGTAAAGTCGAAACTGTAGGGTTCTCCCTTGTCATTGATCTTGAAACAGCGCTTGATCTGCATGGTATTGAATTCACGCCTCAGTTCCTTGTAGCGCTCTGAGTCCTTCTCCAGCGCAGTAATCTTTTTCGCAGAGACCAGCCATTCCGTAAACATTTTCTCTTGGCGCGAGGGAGTGGTGTCCAACGTATACTCATAGGAGCATTGCGAGACGGGGCTGAAACGGGCATGCTCCCGCCCGGTTCCCTTGGTTGCCTTGGCCACAATATGAATTCCTTGGGGGGCCGACCCCACCACACGAGGGAGGGTCGCAATAAGGCACGTCTGCCCTGTCCGAGGATTCGGTGGAAAGAATGGGGCACTCTGCACGGCAAGCTCTTGCTTTTCAGCCTCTTTGGAATCATCGGAAGAAACGAACTGTTTGACAGTGAAATCACTGGCAGTCACATGGGTCATCTGGTCCTTGTTTCCCGTTGCATTCAGAACGAAGAGGTATTGATCCTCTTTCCATTGAAGGGGGTCGGGGATACAGAGAGGAAGAAGACCAATACGGTCTGCCAGCATCTCATTGGTCATGGGGGTGTCATTTTGTTCTACTTTCACATCCGTCGTGGAGCCCGTGGGGGTCATGTCCGACCGAAAGGCGATCGTTTCCACTCCCGTCAGAATGAGACGACGTAGAGTGTTGGCATAACTGACCTGGATGGGAGCGAGAGTAAACTGATACGTCCGCTCATCCTCGCTGATAATGGGCTTGCTAATCTTCATCATGGGTCCTATCTTATCTTCCGAATGAACAAACGAATCAAATTTTATGAGGACGCGTTTAGAGTATTTTGGATTCGTTCCTTGGATAGAAAAGGATGAGCCGACCTGCTCCCATTCATATTTGCTTTTATTCCAACCGATGCGACTGGTCCAAAGCCTTCGTAGAAGAAATCTCTACCACACCCTATGCCCGTGACTTTCGTTTTATCTGTGTGGATCCTGGTCCCAACCGCCCCGCTCTTCCCTCCTGGCTGAAGCAGACTCCGACACTTGTTATTTCAGGAGAACCGGAACCACGGACGAATAGCGAGGTCATGAACTGGCTCTATGAAACGAAAATGAAAGACGGGTCTCGTGCCAAGGCGACTGCCTCCTCGAGCACAGGCGCATCCCCTGCTAGTGCGATAGGGGAACCTGAGCCCTATTTGGATACGGAGATGGGAGGAGGATTCGGAGACAGCTATTCCTTTTTAGGGGTGGATACGTCTGCACAAGGCAATGGCGGAATGTCCATGATGCATAACTTTACTTCTCTTCAAGGGAATGACTCTGTTGGCACAAGAGAGGCCTCTTCCTTTCAAACCACCAATAGCAATCAGAAGCGGAATAAAAAAGAGGAGATGCTGGATCAGCAAATGGAAATGTATATGAAATCACGCGATGATGGAGTCCCTAAACGCGTGGCTCGACAGTAGTGCCTCGTCTGTGGCTCGGCAGTAGTGCCTTGCTACAGGATGTAGTTCGGCAGTAGTGCCTTGCTACAGGATGTAGTTCGGCAATGATTCTTCTCCACATCTTGTGCTATATGGCACGCAATCTAAAGACATCTCCGCATAACAGAACAGAGTAAGGATGTCTGCATTGAGCGCCTTTACAGCACATTTGGTGGCCTTCTTTGATGAATTGTGTGCCACCTTTCCGGAAGAGAAAGAACTCCACATGGCAACGGAGGCCATTAAAGGCGCGAAAAAGATCAACCCCCGACTTGTGCTAGACTTGTTTATCACCCATGTCTACAATGATTGTTCCGTGGCCATTGCGAATCGTGATGCGCATCTTTTTCGCTCCATTGCGCAAGCAAAGATTGCCAATCAGTTTAATGAGATGCTATCTGCCCTGTCCATGTTTGATAAGCATTGGGACACCATGGGAACACAAAATCAGGAGGTGATTTGGCAATATCTGAAAGTGCTATCTATCCTTTCTGAAAAGGCTCGCTCATCGTAGGGCCCATCGTAGGGCCCATCGTAGCATTGCGCTCTTTCTATATGATTTCATCCTCTGTCAAAAGAAATGTCAGATCCGACCTATCGTGAATTTGTAAAGGATATGCGAGATTCCCTCCCCACCCACAATGGGCAGAAACAGGAACCTCCAATGACATACAAGTATCCACGCATACGGCGGATCGCGGGTCCCATCGCCGTGCGTCCCTTACGGAATGTGATTTCATATTCCCTAAGAAGAAATGGCAGCCGCATCACCAGACGTCTCTATGTTTCAACAGAAGTATAATGAATTCGTGGATGATCTGCGGGGTACCCTCCCTGAATACGAGGATGCTCTGTCGGCCGCACTCGTGCTGAGCGCAGAGGACCGTTTGACACGCTTTCAGCAAGAGGTGAAAACCGCCAATATGTTTCATGAGCACCAGCACAAAGAAGTGCATGATATCAACCCACGACGCATCCTTCCAGGAGTGGAACTGACGGATGCCATCTGGACGAGACTTTCAAAGAATACACAGAAGGCCATTTGGGAGCATACCCGTGTCTTGTCCATTTGCTGTTTGATGGAGGCGGGCTTCAGTCAAGACACGCAGCCCAAGTGGGTGGAGGATGCTTTTAGTCAGGCGATGAAGGATGTTCAGGATAAAATGAAAAGCACCGATCTCGAGGGTGTGCTCAAGACATTTATGACGTATTTTCAGTCTATGAAAGGGTCAGATGATACGGATGACACAGATACCAAAGACGACTCGAAAGATGCCCAAACGCCCAAGAAAGGTCTCTTTGAGAATGGCTTCCCTTCGCTGCCCGAGAAATTCATGAAAGGTCACCTGGCCCGATTGGCACAAGAGATTGTGAAAGATATTACCCCTGCGGATTTGGGGATCACTGCGGAACAGCTGAAGGAATGTGAGAAAGACCCGTCCCGGGCCATTCATATCCTCTTTTCTACCTTTACGGAACGCCCTGATGTCATTCAGAAAGTGGTGACGAAGATTGGAAAGCGTCTTCAGCAAAAAGTGGCATCGGGTTCCATTCGTCCCCAAGAGATTGCGAGAGAGGCCGAGGAGATGATGAAGGAGTTCTCGGAGAATTCCAGCTTTGTGGACATGATGGAGAACATCAAACGGGCGTTTGGCATGGAGGACATGGACATTGCTCGAAAGACGGGAAATGAGGGAAGTGCTCGGTTGTCGCTGGCACGTGACCGGTTACGCAAAAAATTGGAAAAGAAGAAAGAGGCGCAAGCTCAGGCCCAGGTAGGCGCAAGCGCAGGCGCAAAAGGCAAAAGTAAGAAATAAAAGACAGTTAGGATAGGATCACATGCAGAATCAAATAGAGGATCATTGTGAACAACCGTTTTGGAGGGATCCCATGATTCTCTTTCGTCACTTTACTCTTGAATATCGCCCTACATGCTCTCATTCTCCTTTTAATTTTACGGCACGGCTCGTTCTTCTCTCTCTTTTTGTGGGGATCATTGGAAGTCTATGGGGAGGGCTCTCCCTTCTGATGGTGGGACTCGTCTTTGGTCTTCTTACGGCCATGGTGATCATCATGACGACACCGATGAACGATGAGAAACGCGACAAGCGTAATGCACAACGTAGTGAGCGTAATGCACAACGTAGTGAGCGCAATGAGCCACGTGGATCAGAAGACAACTGGCATACTCTTCCCTTTCAGGCAGTAGTTAATCCTGCAACCCATGTCAAAGTGCACCCTCACCATGAGAAGCAAATGGCACAGCAGGCGCAAGCACCGCAACAACAGGTCACAGAGCATTTTGTGAATGGCGGAGCAGATCCTCGTAGTGTTCAGCCAACAGCTTCGCCAATCGGTCTAGCCGCCATTGATGCCTTCCCTTATTCAGGATGCGCCCTTCCCGACCATACCCCACCCACGTCACGGAATCCATTCATGAACATTCTCCTAGACGACATCAAGTATCACCCTCAACGCCCTGCAGCGTCCCCTGTGGATCACCCTGATGTGGCGCAAACGATGGATGACTATTTTCGCATTCAGTGGTTTTCGGATCCCACCGATGTCTTTGGAAAGAATCAGGGCCAACGGCAATTTATCACGCAGCCGTCTACCACCGTGCCGAATGATCAAGGGTCGTTTGCAGATTGGCTCTATAAAATCCCTGGAAAGACGTGTAAAGAGGGGGGTCGAGCCGCATGCCAATCAGGCTCAGATGGAGGACTTCTCCCATGGCTTAGTCATTCTTCATAATCTCTACGATGATGTGATGAACATAGTCGTTACTATCATATCTGCCATACACCTTGTAAGACAGTGATGATAATCCGTTGGTTGAGAGGCCGGTTGCCATTTCTTGATGATAGGCTTCTGTATTCCTACGGCATGATTCGCCCTCCATAGAGACATTTCGCGAATGCGAAGGAGCGTAACATCGCTTGGTATCATAAAGGGGCACAATATCGGTTTCATCAATGGGAATGCCATGACGCTCCAAACGGCTGCGAAACGTAGTATCCTCTTTCCCCCACCCCGCATACGAAGGATGTCCATTCACGAGTTCATATTCTTTCTTCCAACAAGAACAGATCCCTCCCACATTTTCTAGAGGAGTTCCAATCGGATGACGAACTTCATGTGGGCGAGGTTCATACCGAATGGATCCCCAATAAGTGGGATAGAGATCAACATCGTGAAAGATCATGAGACCCTCTGGACGTGTGACACATGCTTCTAAAAACCCAATGTTCAACAGCGCACCACGATTAAATGGGTCCGCTCCGAGTTGTTCCACGACATAGATTTGCATATCCAATTGATGCTCTTGTATGAATCCTGTAAATCGTGCGATAAACTCATTCAGATGCTCTTTTCGTTTGCGATATGGAATGATGATATTGTATTTCATGGCGTATTTGTTATAGGTGTTGTCTTTTTAAGTGTTCGGAGATACGGCGAGGGTCGGCAATGAAACCGTTGTACTGTTTTCCCTCTGGATTGAAGAACGGAGGTGATACAGATTCCAATGGCTGCTTTCTCCTTCGCTTTCTTGGTTCCCGCCTGCGTTGGACGCACCCGTTTGATACACCGACATAGTTTGGCGGCGAGACTTTTAGACTTTTTGACCCGTGGCATTCTTTCGGTTCGTGATATTTTTATGGAGAGGGGTGTGGGGAAACGAAGTGTCCCCACGTGGCATTCTTTCGGTTCGTGATATTTTTATGGAGAGGGGTATGGGTTTGCCCCCATAGGGGTGTGTTTGTGAAGCATGCGCGAAGTGTCCCCACGTGATATTTTTTATGTCTTATTAGAGATCATGGAGATCAATCGTCTTACCCATTCACGCGATGACCTATGTGGCATTCAATCCTACTATTCTCAATCCGTCGGACCGGGTCGCTACACCACAACCAATCTAAACCCCAAGGCTACCGGCGTGAATCCTATTGCGTCCGATCAACTTCTCATGTACCCTCGCGAAGGCTTCGGATTCAACAATGCCGCTATTGATGCCGACTCTGTGCTTCGCAATCAGATGGGATTCACCAACCACCGTTGCCAGATCCGTCCTCAGTCCCGCCCGTTTCTGACGGTCCCCTTCATGGCAGGTGGCAGCCCTTCACGTGATGTGGAGAGCCTGCTTCTTCACTCCGAGCAAGTGCGTATGGGGAAGGAATGCGGAACGGTCTCAGAACAGTTCTTCTCTCAACAATACACTCCGATGATCCCGATCCTGAAGGATAACATTCAGAACCCGAAGAACATCATCTCGGAAGTCGCCGCCCCTGGATGGATTCATGGTGGAATCCCTTCCCGATCCTATCTCCGTGATGTCAATTGCTAAGTAGCCCCTCTTCCTTTTTTCACAGACAGAAATAGAAGATGAGCAGTGAGAAAGCGCGTGTGTCGCTACAGAATGAGCCATTGGCAGAGAATGTCCCACAGATAGAAGAGGTAAAAGGCCCATCAGAGAGCTTGAAGGCGCGGAAGAAAGAAGAGGCCCGAGAGAAGCGCAAGGCCCGCATGAATGCTATGTCTGAGAGCACCAAACGGCGGAAGCTGGACGAGGCTCGAGAGAGACGCGCGGCCACGCGTAAAGCCAAGGCCAACACCGAGACCGCGAGCTTCAAACTGCGGAAGTTGGAGGCGGCTCGAGAGAAGGCAGCGGCCACTCGCAAGGCCCGTCTGAATGCCATGTCTGAGAGTCTCAAGGTGCGAAAGCGGGAGGAGGCTCGAGAGAAGGCAGCGGCCACTCGCAAGGCCAAGGCCAATTCAGAGACCGCAAGCTTCAAACTGCGGAAGTTGGAGGCGTCTCGAGAGAAAGCACGGGCCGCCCGCAAGGCTCGCCTGAATACCATGTCCGAGAGCACCAAACGACGAAAGCTGGAGGAAGCCCGAGAGAAGTCACGGGCTGCTCGCAAGGCCAAACTCAATGCGCTGCCCGAACATGAGAAACAGCAGAAGCTGGAGGAGGCCCGAGAGAAAGCACGTGCGTCCCGCAAGGCCCGCCTCAATGCGATGTCTGAGAATGAGAAACAACGAAAGCTGGAAGAGGCCCGAGAGAGAGCACGAGCTGCCCGCAAGGCCAAACTACATGCCCTTCCTGAGAATGTGCAGGAACAAAAACGTCAAGAGGCACGTGCCAAAGCAGCGGCTACTCGCAAGGCCCGTCTGAATGCCATGTCCGATAACGAACGGCGACGGAAGCTGAATGAGGCACGGGCCAAGGCCGCTGCCACCCGCAAAGCCAAGATCAATGCGATGTCTGAGGCAGAGAAGGAGCAAAAGCGTCAAGAGGCGCGAGCCAAGGCCGCTGCGGCCCGACGTGCCAAGCGCAACGCGCTCCAGGGGCAACCGCCTGCGCCCACACAGGCATGGATTGCCGACCTTCCCAATGAGGGAGAGGAGCGCCGCAAAGCCATGCTCAAGCGGTTTCAATTGAACACGGCCACCCGACGCCGACTACAAAAAAAGAACCCGTATGTCAAGACGATGAATGACTGGGCGATCTAAGTGTAACTAGTATCCTCTAGTAGGCAGCGCGACGCTCTTGGATAAACGAGTGAATCTGTGAAAGAAGATCCTTCACAGATTGATCCGGTTCCGTAGAAAGCGTCAAGACAGGAAGATTCGTCCCTTGAATCCATTTCTTGTGTTGCGCATCCAGTGCATCCAAATACGCCAGACCGATCCGATCTTCTCCCTGACGATTCCGGATTCCAATGCGCTCTTTGGAAGTGGTCGAACTGGTCGACAGATAGATGATTCCATGAATGGGATAGGACCGTCCAAACGTGTTGAACCATTCTTGATAGAGATCCCATTCAATCTGGTTCATGTCTCCTGCATCATAGAGCATTTCCGCAAAGACGTTCTTGTCCGTGAGCATGGAGCGCTCCGTCAGGATCACATGAGGTCCCTTCACGGTGGGGTCCAATGCGGCGACGGCCTCCTGAATGTTACGGAGACGCATCCGAAGCGCACACGTCTGAAAGGTATAGGACCACCGCTTCTTGTCCTCATAGAATAACTCCAGCAGGCTCTTTCCGTCCTTGTCAAACATCGTCGTCCATTGTCCTACGGGTTCGTCCACCACATGGAGATCATGGAATTCATTGCGGATGTGATGGAGGAGCGTCGTTTTTCCTGATCCGATGTTGCCGTCCAGCGAGAGGATGATGACGTTCGGAGCAGTGGAAGTGGACATGAAGAGAAGTGGAAGACTATAGCCTTTTTCAGAGGGTCGTTCGTGTCAATTTTTTAAAAAGGAGATAGGTAGTTCATGGCAGTCTATCTAAGTAATCTCTCAGAAGCCTACGGTCCGCTAGTGACAAGCCATTGGGAGAAAAAAGAGAACCCCCAACATTACAACGATCTCCCGTTGCCATGGGCGAGCCCGAATCCCCACCGCCATATCCTCGGTCTCGTGGGAGGAAATGATGTCAGCCCCATCAAGGGCAATCTCGTGGATTTGGAATCGGACTTGAGAGGCATCAACATCCCGCATACCTTTGCGCCGTGGAGACAATATCAGCCTCCCCAACAGCAGAATGAGATTGTGCGAGACAACGTGAAAGGGTCGGTTCAGATTAATATCGAAAAGGCGCATTTGCCGTCGTATCAGATGATCGCCTATCCTGCGGTCATTGCTCCTCTTCCGATGGTCAGCGAAGTCTGTATGAAACCCGAAAAATATTAAGACCGTGAGTTTAAAACATCCGAGAGCAGGTAAACCTTAGAGATTCTCTATGTCCAGTGAAATCATCGCCTATTCTGCAACGGGGATTTCCATCTCCGCACGATTCATTTTTATGTATTTATTATATACTACGCGGTGTTTTCAATCATGAATATGGTATCTTCTTCCTTATGGATTACCTATAGTCGTATGATGTCAGACACACCATTATTGGTAAGGGGATCCTCCGATCTCGTATTATTTTCCATTTCCACTCTCTATATTCTCTCTAATCGTTTTGATATGAATCGTATTTATCCTGATCCTCTCCAGGTGACCTAGAGAGGACGCGAGTTCCCTCTATCATTCTCATCCTCCTACTAGATAGAATGTCGTGTCATACCACTCAGCAATCCATGACACGGTTGCGCCATGATCCATTTCATCAAGTGGATGACATGCGCATCACCTCCTATTCCGCCCGATACTATTTGAATCCCCCTGCCATGAATTGTCCGACCACCTTTCCCGTGAACGCCACGACACGTATTCAGAAAAGCGGCGCGTCATGGGTAGAGGGTCAATGGAAGACGGATGTGGAATCGGACCTCAAAGGCATTTCCCGTTTGGGATCTAAGATCCGATGCAGTCCTGAGTACTCCGACAGCAAGCCTACTCTCGCTCATGCGGCGGATGAGAATGTGCCTCAGACCTTTGCGCGTCTGGCTAATCCTCCGTGCACCCTACGTGCGACCGGCTGGAATCGATGGGATACGCTCTTTCACAACCCCCAGGAGACCTTTGAGACCCCCTTTGACTTCTTTATTCCGTCTCGTGATGTGGACAAGGAGAAATACAATACGCATAAGGAGTCGTCGTGCTATGTGCCGTTTCAACAGCCTGCGATCCGTGAACTGAACCATGAACAGCACATGCGCTGATTTGTGGACCCTGAGTAGATGAATCGCCCCTATGTGATCATTGGGATAGGCATTTTATTCCTTCTTGTGTGCGTCTATCATGTTCGCGAGGGCTTTGCGGCAAGTCTTAGCTGCCGAGATGTTAGCACGCCTGGACAAATTCATGGAAATGGACATACCATCTATTTAGATCGTCTTGATGTTCGTTGTGGAGACAATGAGCTCCTCTCTCAGTTTCGCCTTCAGCACTTGGGTGGTGGGTGGTCTCGCTATAATTACAAGTGCTGCAGTGTGAACGAGGTGTCAGGGCCACGAGGTGCTCAAGGAGAACGAGGACCTCAAGGAGCACAAGGCCCTATTGGACCAGTAGGACCGATGGGACCGAAAGGGGTTGACGGAGCAAAGGGTGTCGCGGGCGCGGCGGGATCCGCTGGACCTGCAGGCCCAATGGGCCCTGGAGGAGTCACAGGCGCGAAAGGAGACAAGGGAGACCGAGGTGCAGTGGGTCCTATGGGACCGATAGGCCCGATGGGCGTGGTGGGTCCGATGGGCCCGATGGGTCCACGGGGCGCCACAGGTATGTTGCCCGATTCTTCTTATCTGAATGATAGCATCAAACAGCTTACAGATATTCATCAATCGATGGTGGAACTTGCGGCGCAGAATGCCTAGGTGGGGGCGCACGTCTCCACTACACGTCCTCCTCCTCAGGCTCCAAGAGCCACATCTGATGCTCTTTCATTTTTGCCATTTTCATATGGCCCACCACCCAATTAAAATGAACAAGAACAGGAGACAATTTCGTAGTCAAATGATAAAAGATAGCCCCATTTGGATATTGAATCAATGGGAGTGCCTTCATTTGACAATACGGTTTGACAAACTGATTAAAATACGTCTGATCATTATTTACAAAGGCACACTGTTTGTATTTCTCCTGACCCTCCGCAGAAACACAATCATAGAGAGAAATCGTTGTGGGAGAAGAACGAAGATACATGTATCCCGTGCACATGTTCCCATGCTCACTATCAGAATGACCGTCATTTTGAATCCAGATATCGGTGAGTGAATCGGCTTCCCATCGCTGAAGATCCTCTGCTGGATTTTTGCGAAACACAATGTCCCCATCAATCAACAGAACGTTTTTACCATGGGACAACAAACAATGAATCCATTCTAGCTTAATATAGCAAATGCGATCATATCCTTTCGTATTCCATGGACAGAAACGTTCCAATGAATCCCCTTTCATAGGAACAACCTGATACCCGCGACGTCGCAGGATGTGTTCGCTCTTTTGATCCATGGTCAAAATCAACACTCGACGATCCAGACCAAACGGGGCGAGACTCTTGAGCATATTGAGCGTATACAAGAGATACCCATAATTCGTAATGGTCGTGAGGATCGTCGTGTCCTTATAAGGAGAAAGATCCACACTATTGATAAGACGTGACATGCTCAATGAATACGTTTTAACGTATGAGGACCTTTAGATCGACGCTTGTTTTTGTGTTGGTGTTGGTTTTTGTGTTGGTGTTGTTGCTGACGTCGACGCGTATTTGGATAAGACGGATGGGGCGTTTGATGGATACGACCCGATAACAGTGGTGTCTGATAGGACACAAAACAAATACATGCGAGGGCAGTTCCATGATGCGCCTTTATTTTCAGGGATTCATAGACAAAATGGGTCCCTGGGTGAATCCGATAGCCCCTATCTGTGGTATTATCCTGATAGAGTCGTAAGAGGGGGACGGTGCCAAGTCCTCGGCGTTCAATGATACCCGTGATGGAGGCTGCTAGACTTTTCTCCGCATCCTGTTTGTTCTCTTTTCCCGCATATTCACATGCGAATCCCCCTAGATAGGTGCCTGATGGATCATAGACCGACGTTGTAATCACGGCCGCACTAACAAAAGATCCCTTGGGACCATTGGATTGTGCTTTAATACACTCAATCACCTCTCCCCATTGAATACGCTTGAGCCCCTCCTCTTTTGTGATTTCATGGGCAATCGTGGGGATGACACTCGTATATTCTACAATGTTGGCGTTCTCAATTCCTGCATTGGTAAGGGCCTGATCATAGGATCCCGTTTCATACGGTAATCCATCGCATCCCGCATCGGATTCTCCTGTTCCGCTGGTCACAAAGTATTCATAGGGGACACGATTCCCCACGATGATATGCTTCATCTAGTGATGGCGAATGTTTTCAAAAAATTAAAGGAGGAAACCTGTAGTATGGAGATCGCGGCTCTAGCAAGTCTTCTTGGATTAGGCTATGCCATCTCACGAGCCAGTGGTCCAGAAAAAGCCAAACAGGGCCAACAGGGTCAACAGGCCCAACAAGGACAACAGGTTTCCTCTCAGACTCTCCCTCCATCTGATCGTCAGGTCCGCGAAGGATTTGTTCCCGCTGCACGAGGCCCCAATTCGGATCCCCTTACGATGGCACCAAAAGGCGCATCCGCTACGGGATTTGGTCCCGAGTTGGACATGATGTATCAGACGTCTAATGGACGCACCTATCCCTCCGAGCCCAGCAATGGCCCCTACGGAACAGCGCTTGGCTACGCTTCCAATCAACCACCCTATGCGCCTGGTCGGGTCCCGGGCACACGGCCCGCCCCCTCTCCCATGGATTCCAATATTCCCATGGTAGAATTCCGATCCGATCATACCGAAGCCTCCCCTCAATACGTGGACAGCGACTATGTGATCAGCCCCCTCTCGGGTCAACGCATCCCCTCCGCCGAATACAAACACAGCAACATGCAGCCCTTCTTTGGAGGCCGCATCAAGCAAAACATGGCCCCCCAGGCCAATACCAGCGTGCTCGACATGTATACTGGCAACGGATCCACTCAAATGAGGAAGAAAGAGGTGGAAAACATGTTCGAGAGCTCCCGTGCCCCCTATGGAAACCCCAATGGAATGGAGGACAATACGGAGTTCTTTCAGTCTCGCATTGAATCTCAGGCCCCTATCGTGCGAAACGGCGAGCGCCCCTTTGAGCCGACGAAGGTGGGATCCGGTATCGGAGAACGCTATGGCGTCACGGGAAAGGGCGGATTTCAGCAATTGGAAATCAACGAAATCATGCGTCCGAAGGATACGAACGATCTCCGTGTGCTCTCCAAACCGAAAGTCACCTTTGATCAGCCCGTTGTGCCTGGTGCGCATTATGTGGGAACCAGCGCGGATACGACGGATCTGGGTGAAGTTCGTAAGTATAAGCCCGATACCTTCTACATTGATCACACGGGTGAACGGTTTTTTGTGACCACGGGTGACCTCGTAAAAGAGACCGTGCGCTCCACGCAGATCTTGAATCATACCACACGCCCTGAGACCTCTGTGGAATACAGCGGATCGGCGGCATCGCAGGATTTTGGAGAGAGCTACGTGGCGGGTTCGTATCGCATGCCCCAGGGTCATCAATACGGCGGCGCGGGATACCGCAATGCGGACATGACGAGCTATTACACGAAGGATGTGGGAGACGAGTCCGATTATGGCAAATCCTCGATTGAGATTCGTCCCAACGAGCGCAATGAGACGTCCGAGCGCGTCATGGCGCTGAATGCGGCCCCTGCAGACAATCGCCTCGTGTCGGCACACTATACCGATGATGCGCGTCCGACCCGTCGTAGCGAAACCGTGGGGAACATTCGGATTGCGGGTATGGCGAATTATGGCGACATGGCCCCTGCGATTACGGTGTGGGATCCGAAGGACATTGCGCGCACGACGGTGAAGGAGACAACGATTTATCTGGATCGTCCTGGTATTGCGGGTGGTGATGGATCGTCCATGCCGAACCGATTGAAGGTGTATGATCCTGAGGATGTCGCGCGATCCACACAGAAGGCGCAGTTGTCATCGGGTCTGTCATGGACGGGTCCAGGTGGTAATGGTGCGTGGAGCGATGCGATGGACAACTCGTTTGCGTATAACATGCGGACCAATCCGAACAAGGAGCAGATTGCGAAGGGACGTAAGCCGATTGCGGGTTCGGGTGGCACGGCGACGTTTAATGGTGATCCCGGTCGGCAGCTCTCCAAGAAACTGGATGTGGACATTATGAATGATCGTGCCCTTGCGGTGAATCGCTCTCTGGACATTACGCCTGGTGTGGGCGACATTGGTCGCGTGGAATACCGTGTTCCCCTCAATCTGGATGTCAGTCGTGAGCGTAATACGTATGATTCGGTGTCGGCGACGGACAACAATCCGCTGATGCAGAGTCTGCGGAAGAATGCGAATGCGGATGAGGCGGCGATTCGGGAATACCAGCAGTTTTTGGCGGGGCACGCTTGATACGCGGCGCGCATGTAAAGACATGACGCGCAGTTGGGATATCATGTCTACTGTCCCGCCGCTCGATCTTTCCCTCTTGTCCGAATTGTCTGAGGATACAGACCTTGTCAGCCCGACGCAGGTGACGACGTGGATGCGCTCATGGCGCCCTTGGTATCCGTCTTCCTTTTGGTGTGGTGTCGTGGTGGGTGGACTGACGGTGTTGGTGACGCAACGGGTGAGTCGGTTGATACGCAATACGGCGTGATGTTTTTTCAAAGGGTAGAATAGATGGCTACTATATGCGGTGTGTCGAAAAAAGCCTCGACAAACAGCAGCAGCAAAGCCGAATATGAGGTAGATTGTAATAAGAAGAAGTCTGCGAATGCTGCTGGTGCGAAGGCTGGGAATACTGGGACTGGTGGGACTAGTGCACCTAGTGCGAATGCGACTAGTGCAGCTGCTGCAGCAAAAACCGCGAAGAAGAATGCAGCTGATCAGGCAGTAGCTGCTGCAAAGAAAGTGATGAATAGTGCACAACAGGCGCACAATTTGGCACAGTCGACGGCGTCGCAAGAAGTGAAAGCTGCACATGCAACAGTGCTTGCTGCAGCAAAAGAAGTGTATGATGCAGAGAATGCTATTTTGAATGGAATGAATGCAAATACGAATGACGTGAGGGGAACAAAAAGTGTTACATTGGCTGCTGCAAAAAGGGCGTTAGAGAAGGCAAACACCCAGTTGGCCAGTGCTACTAGTTCACAGTCTCTTTCTGAAATTCCTGCTATGCCAAGTGCACAAGCACCACCGCTTCCTTCTGTTAGTGTAAGTGCGTCATCTAAGGAGGATGTGGTGGCTGCTGCAGAGGCCTCTGTGGCTGCCGCTAAAGAGGCCCTGAAAATTGCAGATCAAGCGATTAGTCAAGCGAATAGTGAACCAAATCATAATAGTAACGTCGCAGCACCTACTAGGACTAAGGCTTCTGATGCGGCAATGAAGGCAGCAACTTCTGCAATGGCTGCTGCAGATAATGCTAAAACGCTTTCATCATCTCTTTCAACAGATCCATCCGCTAATATGATTACACATGCAGCCTCAATGAATAAGTATGCAAACGTAATGAAATCCGCAATCAAATCAACATTTGGTAATGCAACTACTAAATTTAGAGAGGCAACGAATGCCTTTTCTGAAGCGACAAATACACTTAAAGGAACACCAAAATCAGGCGGTCGTCGCACCCGTTCTCTGCGTAAGAATCGCCGCACCCACTCCAAAGGCAAACGCAGTAAGCGCAGTAAGCGCAGTAAGCGCACGAAGCGCACCAAACGCACGAAGCGCAGCCAAACCAAATAGCAAGGCGTGAGAGTTTTCAATGAGTAGAATAGATGGTTCACGCTACGGTAAAGCGCGAATCAGATAATTTCTTTACGGTTACATTTGGTGATGCGAGTTCATCCGAGGATCCAAGTGGAACTACAACCAAGAAAATGAGTTCTAGTTCAGCATCTAGTAAGAGTGCGTCTACGGATAATGTGGGTGCACGTAAGGCACAGGCGATAGCAATGGCAAAAGAGGCAGTGCTATACGCACGAGATGCGGTTCATGCTGTGGAAATCACAGATAAATTTATGATATTACCTGATTCAGAAAATAAGGAAACTTTACTACAATCAAAAAATTTAGCATATAAGGCCGCAAGTAAAGGTATAACTGCTATTGTAATGTTGAGAGCATTAGGATTAGTACCAGACGGTAATGAAAAAGGTGGTATGCAGGAGTATGTAACGAAAATGGTCCAACAATCAAAAATTATAAGAGATAGTAATGTGAAAGATACGTTTTCAAAAGCAAGAGAGGAGTTTTCAAAAGCAGTAGATGGGTTTGAAAGGTCAATTACAACAGTGAATAGTAGGACAGCTATTCCTAAGAAAGCAAATTCATCTGATTCTAAAAAAGCAGCAGATGCTGTGCGGATGGCGTATGCCGCAATAAAGGAAGCAAATGAAGCGATTATTGGTTATGTCCCACAAACGCTGCATGACAATACACCTCTACAAGAACGTCTAATTAAAACAGTGAACGCCCTACAGGATGCCGCTGAAACGGCGATCGAAGTAGCAGCTATGAATAATACAAATACAGATATGATGACTCATGCAAACGATATGATGGACCGTGCAAATTTATTTTGGATTACCATAAGAATGGGTTCAGATAAACTTTCTCAAACAATTGAAGATTTTAAACGATCAACCGATGAATTTTCTAACGCGGCTGGGACTACTCTTCCGAATGCGAGTGCGTCTAATAGCACTTCTGCGAGTGGGGCTACTGCGGTGAGTGCTGTGTCTAACAAAGAAATGCTTACTAGTAAATTAACAAAAGCGAATGAAGCATTCAGTAAAGCAACCGAGCATATAAAAGCAGTATCAAAATCTGGAAAAAATTTTGTTTCAGCACAAGCTAGTATTAGTAAGGCGCGGATAGAATGGAAAAATGCTCTGGATGCTGCTACAGCAGCAGGAGTAAACGTTGCTACACTCCCTCTAAAAATACCATTGCCGAAACCGAAATCGAAGAAGGGCGGGCGCCGCACCCATCGCAAGCAACGAACCCATCGAAAGCATCAAAATCGGACCCACCGAAGGCGCACAACACATCTCTAAATAGCATACGGTGCGTCTGTTTGAGCCCTTGACATTCCTCACACTTAAAATCTATCCCCCATAATATAATGTCGGTTGGTCGTGGATATGCTCAAGTTGCTCCCAAGAAGAACTTTGTTGTTGATGTAGATACCTCTGGATGGGGGGCAAACGTATATCTCCAACAGGATTTTGATGCGTGGTATGCGGCCAATGCTACTGCGGTCACACAGGTAGGAAGCGTGTATGTTGTAAGCTCTGCGGCCAATTTTATTGACACGATTAATGGCTCTAATGTTCTTGGACATGTGCTTGGCGACAGCTTTCTCCAAAGTTACAATAAGCGCACGTTGATGGACATGGGAAAAGAGATCAGCATTGGAATCCCATCCAATCCGCGTATGCTCGTCTTTCGTCAAGTCGCTCTTCCATTTGAACCCGCTCTACAGGGAACGGGTGTGGTGGGATACGTTGTTGTGGAGAACAATGCCTCTGACTTGACTCGCCCCCGTTTTCGTGTGTCTGTTGCCCGTGCTTAAATAGAAGTGATCTAAACCCATGAAACCCATTGTATGTAATGGACCCTCTTATTCTCACAGGTCCTCCTGGATGCGGTAAAAGTTACTGGATTCAGAAGTATGCAGAACAAACACAAAAACAACTCTTTGTCTGTCCATGCCGCAAAGATCGCACGCTACGAGACGGTCGTCAGAAACTCCACGTCTGGGCCCGTCGAACCGAACCCGCCATCCTCTGGCTCGAGGGCGCTGATGATCTCACCCCTGAAGCCCAAGCCTTTCTCCGACGTATTCTGGAAACACACGCCTCCGACGTTCTATTTGTTCTGGAATGCCGCGATCCTGGTCGTCTCCAAGAGCCCATTCGCTCCCGATGCCGTGTCAAGAAAATGCTCTCTCCGACATGGTCTGATCTAGAGGCCTTCCTTTTACACTCCTTTCCCACTTCTCGTCCCCAGGAAATCCAAGACTATCTGTTGTCCTCTGAATATTCCTATCGTCGGGCCATCCAATGCGCCACCCTCCAACTCCTTCATTCCGATACATGGCGCAGCCTTCTCATTCATCGTAAGAAAGAACAAGATACGATTCAAGGCCTACAGGAAGAGCGGTTAGAAGAGCATCTCATGACCTACGTGAAAGAGGGATATCACCCTGAACGGCTCATTCGGTCCTTGATGCCCCATGATCGCCTTCTTACAGACTACGGGGCCTGCACCGAGGCATCGGGATCCCTATGGGCATTTTTGGGATATGCGTTCTATCTGCTTCGGACAACAACGGGGAGGGAAGAAGAATGAGCCGAGCTGACTCCGTCTTGTCCGTCTATTCCGATGCACGCACAGAATACACCAAACAGCTCAGTGTGTTTCTTGTCCCCGCCTACTTCCAATTCTACGTGGATCTGTTGGAAACCTCCCGTCAAACCATGGCCGCCGAGCCTAAACGAGCCCTCTGGCAGTTCCAAACCTATCTGAATGAGATCCATGATTGGAACATGGAGAAGGTTCGGCACGAGATTCAGACCATTCAGAGCCACTGTGGATGCGACTATCTAGAGGACCTCTTGACGGCTGTCTTTATTGCCCATACGAAGGTTCTAACGGCCATTCGTCTCTCTACGAATCAAAAGAAAGTGGAGATTCATATTCCCAAGATTGACCACTTTCTCTTTAAGGTCTTGTGTGAGACTTCCAAACTCTTGTGGAGTTCTACGTATCTGTTTCGCGATAATATTTCGGGAATGGAAAAGCAACAGAATTATCGTCAGATTGAACAACTTCTTCATGAGGGAATGCTACAGGCGGTGCGCAGTCTGGTTCCTGTGAAATCCATTCTGAAGGACTTTGTTCACCAGGGCCAAGAGGATGAAGAGGAAGAGGAACCTCAGGATCCAAAGGTGGAGGCACCAAAAGAGGAGCCACAGGAGCCGAAGGTGGAGTCACAAAAGGAGCCACAAGAGCCGAAGGCAGAGCCACAGGCTCCAAAGGCAGAGCCCCAACTACAAAGGGAGGAACCACAAGAGCCGAAGGTGGAGTCACAAAAGGAACCGAGTGCTCTAGAGCCTATCACTCTTGCAGAACCCTCCGATCCATTTGAAGAGCCTACCGAGTCCACCGATCCCCCTACGATCGTTGTGAATGATAAACCCAATGTCCGGTTTGGACAGTTTCATGCCATGTTTGATTCTCAAGACGGGGAGCAATCCGAACTAGTATACGATGAGGGAGATGTATCTGATGTTCCGGACCAAGGAACAGGTATGTCGTTAGATGCAGATGATCTAGATTCTTTTGATCTTACTGCTGCTCCAGAAAGCGTAGATGACTATGAGGAGCTCTAAGACGCGAGACACGCGGATACGCGGGAAAGCGACGTGCGTTTTTCTCGCACCTTCTACATAATGACACCCGTATGGTTCCCGTGGATGTTTGTAGGAGGGATCCTCTTTATTGTTCTCAGCTTCATTGGGGCTAAATACAAAGAAAAGGAATACCGATCCATCCAATTTCTACAGGACTTTATCAGCGGCTCTATTTTGATTGCCTTTACGGGAGTTCTCATTCCTGATGTGTTCCCTGCATTTCCTGCACTTTCCATGCTGTCTCTCCCGACACAGGATGCGTTTGATGAAATGGAAATGGTTCAGGTGGGACCTCCTCGGCTGATGAGGCGCTAAGAGTATTTCTTCTCTACGGATAGACATGCCGACCACCATCTTTGACAGTTCGCTTCTGACACAGCGTCGTCGTGATAATGCGAAGGCGGGCTCTTTTTTGAATCGAATTCAGAACCCGTCCCAGCCTCAAACGGGCTATGCGCCTGCCCTTGGCATCTATGATCAGTCCATCATCACGGATGTAAAGATTGGAAACATGCCGTTCTTTCGAAAGGCGAATGGTGTGACCACGGTGATGAATGGATGCCCGTGCCAGCCTGTTGCTGACTCCTGCCAATAAGCGGGGGACACTGCCCGCCACAGGCGGGCGTTTCCCCCGTGCCCCCTCTCCCTAGGAGAGGACGTGTATCTACCTGATCGAAGTGTATCTCTATTGTGAAACGTATTCACACCTATCTCTACTGGAGATGGGTGTGAGCACATAATATGTATAGAAATAAGGGAACACACGTCCGCTCCTATGATCGGGTGAAGACACCATCCACTTCTAGGGAGAGGGGGCACGGGGGTGAAAGAAAATCGCAGATTTTCTACCAGTGAAACGCCCGCCTCTGGCGGGCAGTGTCCCCCGCTTAGATACCCAAAGAATATACCGTCTCTGCATCCACTGGATCACGTGTGATAAAGGACTGAAAGATCGGACGGTGAAGCTGCTCCTTCGGAATCGCTCCATGAACATCCTGCGCAATCCGAATATACAGATCAAATCCCTCATATTTCTCATTTCCCTCTTCATCCTCATAAATAGTGCGACCCTTATCATCCACCATCCAGCTCCATAACAGATTGTAAAGGGGCGACTTGGTTTCATACACCTTCCACGATCCCTCCTGGCTCATCACGGAAACCCCCTTTCCCTTCTTTTTCGGAGGGATCTCATCAAACATACCATCCATCAAACTCACCGCCAATCGGCACAAATCAAACGAGGGGTTCGGTGGGTGTTTTGCCTTCTTGTGATCAAAGAACGGTCCAAAATTGTATTGATCCCCCGCATCCTGATCGGGCCAGTGATCATCCGAGACCCATAGACGGCGTCCCAGACGGAAAATGGAACGGCCGAAATCAATGATACTAAAGATCTTTCCAAACGTCGGCACTTTCCACACCGTCCCGTCGCGCTCTTTGTAATACAGATAGGGTTGATCGGTTCGTCTCCATACGATATTATTGGAGTGAAGATCATTGTGGGTGAAACAAATGGCCTTCTGTAAAAAGGTCAATACCGCAACCACTTGGAACAACCATGCCGACCACTGTGATTCCCATTCTGGCGAACCACGTGCGTGGCCATCCAATGATTCTTCATTCAGGAGGTCATCCATCACACCTTCTTGCGCCTCTTGATTAATAAAGATCACAGGCATATTGGGAATCGTTAGGCAAATGTCCAAATCGACTTCCTCCGAACCAGATGATCCAGACGATCCTGAATCGGATTCAGATGATCGGGACGAACCAGACGATCGAGACCGAGACGAATGCGACGAGTGGGAGGAAGGGGTGGAGGAAGAGCGAGAACCAATCGTCAGCCCCGTCACCTTTTGATGAAGTTCATAAATCGTATCGGCATTGTCCGTATCTTCCTCGATCGTATCAAACGTAAACGAATGAACGGACTCCACATCGGTATTGTCTTCCACGCCATCTAAAGGAGAGATCGTCACCATCTCCTCGTCATCAAACGGACACGTCACGAGTTCACGACAAATCTCCTCTAGATCGGGGTGCGAACAATCCCCCTTGAGCACCGTCAGACAGGCACGATACGACTCCATTCCCTTCCAAAACCATCGGCATTGGCGATACGAATCGTATTCGGGTGTGATATTGTATTGATACTTGTTACTGATTCCTGTCATGGCTCCATAGGACAGCACGCAGTGCGGCGTCATGTTTGTTTCACGAAACCGACTCAGCACGAAATTCGCCACCGCATCCACATAGGCCTGATTGTTATGCCGATGAAGGGCGTGAAGGGTCTGTTTCCATGCCTTTTCACTTTGGGGAAGAAGCGGATGTTCAGGGCACACATATTTCTCTTTGATCAGGTCAATCGGATTCAACAGATGGACGATTTTGGTAAAGACCTCGCACGATTCCAATTCCGTAGTGGCCGATCGGCGACGAGCCTTCCAGAATTTCGGACGATCCTCTTTCTCCCATTCTTCAATCCAATACTGACTAGGGAGTTCGGCGTCTTTTGCATTCATTTCAGGGACAGAAAAGTAATCCATCGCGGGAAAGTATCGTTGAAGATGGGAATAGTCTGAAAAAGTGACACGATCATGATCGGTCAAGGGACGACTTCGGCAGGGCTGTTGGAGGAGCGTCTTGCGGACGGCCTTCATCTCCTTCCGTCAAAGACTTCTGAATGTGTTTCTATGGCGCACCTTAAAACAGGCGATAGTCTAGAAATCAGGATGGCGGCACAAGGAGGAGTCAATGTCAGTCTCCGGAAGTTTGTCATGAAATCTATTCCACAAGATGCGGTTGCCGTGTTCATTGGTCGCCGCCGTACCGGTAAGTCCACTCTTGTTCGCGATTTATTGTTCCATCACCAAGATCTTCCCATGGGATGCGTCATTTCAGGAACGGAAGAGTCAAACGGTTTCTTTAAAAAGATCGTGCCCCCCATGTTCATTCATGGTGAATACAATGCGGTCATTTTGGCCAACTTTGTCAAGCGCCAGAAACTGGTCATGCAGAAGATTCAACAAAACGAAGAGAAGGGCATTAAAGCCGCCATCGACCCTCGTGCCTTTCTCATTCTAGATGACTGTATGTATGACGATTCATGGACCCACGACAAGAACATTCGCTATCTGTTTATGAACGGTCGATGGCTCAAAGTCTTCTTCATCATTACCATGCAGTTCCCCCTTGGCATTCAGCCCGCCCTTCGAACCAACGTAGATTATGTCTTCATTTTGCGAGAGCCCTATATGAATAACCGACAGCGCCTCTATCAAAACTACGGTTCTGCCTTTCCCTCCTTTGAATTCTTCTGCCAAATGATGGACCAGTGCACTCAGAATTATGAGTGTTTGGTCATTAATAACAATACACAGAGTAATAAACTGGAGGATACGATCTTTTGGTATAAGGCCGAAGTTCACGGAGAATTCAAGATGGGTGCGCCTGAATTGTGGCGGCAATCCGAAATGCTCGCTCGCATCAAAGAGGAGGAACAGGTGAATGATTTTGATCCGAGGGCCAATATGAAACTCCGAGGACCGGCCATCAATGTTCAGAAGAAATGGTAAGGGCATTGCAACGCTTTGCTTCACAACACCTTGCACAGTAAAAAAACTCTCCTACGGCTAGAAGATGGCGAACACGAAACCGATGGGTATCGTTGCAATGCTTGTGCTCCTTGCTCTTGTTGTAGCCTTTTTGCCTGCTCTGATCCGTTACATTGGTCAGGTGGAAGTGCAGTATATTGTGTCTGGCTTTGAGGACATGGTAGAAGAGAAGGCGCAAGCGCAGCACCAAGCGCAGCACCAGGCACAAGAGCAACAGGAACACCAAGAGAGTGCGTTTGTAGACCATGATCAGGCCTTTATTGATGTCCCTGCCGCAGCACGCGGCCAGAGTCTTGCCACAGGACACGCCGATCCGTTTTGCCGCAAGGCCTGCCCTGAAGGGAGCTTCTGTGACAATCACTCCAAATCATGTGTCTCAAACTATGTGGGTGGCAATGTCCCATCCGATGGATATTACGCGTAATACCTAGATCATAAAAAGATAGGAAACGCTTTTTTTCATAAAAAAGTATTTGGTATCTCAATGTCTATGATCGGTTGTCTTTTGATACAGGATTACGGCGTGATCGTGACATTTTTAGCCGTTTCTGAGGTCTCTTCCTTCGAATCATCCACACGCTCGATAGTCACCACCGGTTTCTCCATCTTTCGCTGAAGTGCCAGGTCTGAACCTCCAAACATGCCATCCATCGCATCCGAGGCCTTCGTGGACGATCCAAAGACCTGCTTGGAGCTCTTGCTGCGCTCCTCAAACGCCTTCTCACGCGAATCCTCGTTCTCCTTGTATTTCTTCATCAGCGTGTTGAGCTGATCATTGTTATACTCCTGGTCCTTCACCTCATGCGGAGATGGGTCCCACGGCGTCCACTTGCCCACATCACCCATAAAGATGTTGTGATACTTGTCCTTGCCCTGGAGCTTCTTCGCCTTAATCTCCGCCTCCTTCTGGGTCGCAAAGACACCTCGGATCTTCACGCCACGAACGCTCGTGCGGAACTCATTCTTCGCATAGAACTCCTCCTCCAACGCAGTCTTCTTCGCAAACATGAAGTCATCATATGCCGTGACAAGCGCAGAAGAGGTCACCTTCTCCTGATTCTTCTGAACATAGGTGCTATACTGGCTCATCACGTCATCAATACGAAGACGATTCTTACGGCAGATCTCAGCGGCCTCCTGCAGGTCCTTCTTCTCCAACTCCTTGGACTTCTCATCCAGCTCCGCATTGATATGCTTCACGGTGTCCACGAGGAATCCCTCCAGATTCTTCAGCTTCCAATCTACTTCATAGGTCTTTAGGAAGGACTCAAAAAAGAAGACATCCTTCTTCTCCAGAACTTTCTCCGGGCTGATGAAGCTCAGAAGAACGTAGCGCTGGCCAGGGATCTCAGTGTCCTCCTCCAAAAAGTCTTCCACGATGTCGGGTGTGCTCATGTCTAGAAGAGGAAGAGGGGGATGCTTTAAACTCGTTGCGTATACCGTGCGTATAGGGTGGATCTCTCCGACGCGCGTCTTTTTTTCTATGGATGGAATATAGAACATGATGGGCTACGGATTTGCTGAGATTATCAACCGCATTATCAAGTATTTGATTGAGGGTCTTGTGATCGCTGCGGCGGCCATCTTTATCCCGAAGCGCACTCTGCCGATGGACGAGGTTGCTACCCTGGCCGTCCTCGCGGCCGTCGTTTTTGCGATGCTCGATGCTGTTTCACCGTCAATGGGTGTTACTGCAAGACAGGGGTCATCATTCGGATTGGGCGCAGGTCTCGTCGGCTTCCCGCGTATGATGTAATAAGCGAGAGAAATCATAGGGGTGGGTGTCGTAAAGTGTATTCACTAAAAATACGTCATGACCCCCCTCCTGACTCACTTTCTATTTTTGGCAGATTTTGCCGGTTTTGGGACTTTGTAGAGACCCTATGAATCCATTTATGGCTTCACACGATCTTGAATAACCATACGATACGGGACACTTTCTTGAAGACGATGGATATGGATCTGATATGCGGATGCGTCCAAACAGAGGAATGCGCATATCGGGTCTGCACTTTCCAATGACGTCATCACCTCACGAAGAGCACCCTTCCAATCATAATGATTCTTCCAGACATCTTGTTGAAGAAGGTGGATGATAGAATACCCGTTCTGGATGCTGTATTGAATCTTCTCCACGTCTTTCTTTTGAACCTGTTCAGGTGTTCCCCAATTAGACACTTGAGTAAAATGCTGCTCTCCGTCTAGTTCAATCAGGATCGGATGATCCTTTCGCATAACGTCAAAGGGCATGATGTTGCCTGTCTCTGAAAAGCGACACCAGTCAAAACGGGCCTGTTTCTTGATGGAATACTCTTCTTCTAAGAAGGCATTGAGGATCGCCTCTGTTTTCTTCTTACAATAAGGGCACCAATAACCCGTTAGCACATTGTATAGTTTGGAGTCAAATGCTGAATGGCAGATCTCACAATCAAATCGGGCCGTTTGTTCGGACCCTTTGAACACACTTCGCGGCATCACGGGGTTGGTTGGACTCCAACAGAGAACTTTGGGATGCGAGGCAAACGATTTCTGAAAACAAGTGATACACTCCTCTTTCTCACAAAGGCGTTGATTGGCACAATAAGAACATCCTTTATCATTGCGTGTGCAATGATTGGGGGTCGTTGTATAGGTATGACTGCATACAGTGCAATTAAAGATGAACTTTTTGTTGGACTGTAGAAAGACGTCTCTCGCGGTAAGTGGGTTCTCAGGAGCCCATGATGCTTTCATGCGTTCATGGGAGGCACACGATTTATCTAAGCACATATGACAGTCCTCTTCAGAACACAGACGTTGATTGGAACAGAAGGGACAATGTTTGTCATTCTGAACGCTGTAGAGCGCCGCCTGAAATGAGTGTCCACAATCTCCACAATCAAACAAGCACTTCTGATCAGATCGTTTACAGATGTCTCGAGGCATTTTGTCATTTTGAAGAGACCAATAAATTGCCATCGGATGAGACGCAAATGACTTTTGATGGCACTTATCACAAGAGGGATCTGTGCATAGCTTTCCACCATGACAATACACACATCGATTCGCAACACTCAAGCTACTAGGAGCTGTAAACAGCTCGTGCCCACAATCTCCACAATCAAACCAGAACTTCTTATTGCTACAACGGAGCACTTCATGTGGCTTCTTGTCATTCTTTTGACTCCAACAGGGAGCACGATGATGCTTTGCAAAGGATCTCTCCAGACATGTGGAACATGTCTCTTGTCCGCAGAGGACTTTTCGGGTCTCAGAGCAACTCATTTCTAGTATGTGTTTGATGGCAACAAGATGAATCAATTTTATTTGGTCTGGGTGGCATTGTTATAGAGAGTAGAACGCTAATAAAGCTTATTCTCATCACATTCTCTCCACATCATGGATACATTCTGTCCTCCCCCTATAGTAACATGCCCCTCTACGGAACCCATAACAGTTGCACCTACGGATCCCTGTTGAACAGTTGTTCATGTGTTGTTCTCCCATGGGTCCGAAATCAATCCCTCACCATCACAGAACAATTGGAAAAAGGCATACGATGGCTTGATTTTCGCCTCTCTTTTTACAAGGGGGATGTCTATCTATCCCATACCTATCTCATGGAACATACCCTGACATCGATCATGGAAGAGATCGCACACTACATGGCACAACATCCTGATTCCCCTTTTCTTATGATCCATCTTCGTGTAGACTTTAATGATCGGGCCAATCAAGTTGATATCGAACCGATTGTTCAGGAGATCTTGTCCTCGTCCCTCTGTATCCAAAAGGACGCCTTTGATGCTACCATCCCCCTTCTAGAAAATACAACAAAGGGGAAGGTTTTATTTTATTGTGCCGATGGAACACTCTCGCACCCATGCATTTTTGCGAGTGAGTTGATGCCCACTCTGTATGGGTGGGATGCGGGATCGATCGACGCATTGGAAGAACGACTATTGAACATGAATGCCTTTTGTAGCGCGCAGACACAGACCTTTTTGTATCCGAAAGAACGCATGATCAACTTTGATTATTCTAGCACGGCACCTCTATGGTGGACTGACCGACAACAACTGGAACTCATGCGAAAACACGAGTTGTTCATTAGGAATCAACGCCCTACGATTATTGCTGGGAATCACATAGAGGACTGGGGAATCTAGTTCATTCTCATAGAAAATAGTTTTAATCCTTCATGAAACAGTCGGATGTCCGCTAGAATTTTCTTTGCCAGCGCCGCCGTGTTTTTCTTGCGATACGAGGAAAAGACCCATATACGATCATTGTGCTGTTTCCATTGCTGATACTGGGTATAATCGGAGCGAATGGTCATGTAGACGCTATACAGTTCTTTTTTATAGGCCTGTCGGGCTTCCATTGTGTCCGTTTCTTTGACAGGTTCATCAAACATAATACGCATCCATGGAAGAAGCCGATCCATATGGAGCATGTCTAATTCTCTCTCTTCATCCACATCGTGGCGGACGAGCGTAGGGTCCTGGCGTCTTGAAAAATAAGAGGAAGACAGTCCCGCTACACTGGAGGCCAGAAGGGGTGCCATATGATTGATGATAAATTGGTAGATCACTTGGGCGGGAAGGGATGCCATCTATCTACGCGTTTTAAAATAGTACTCTCTTGTATATGTATACAACCCTATTCTGGATCTTCTCTGCAATGTTCATCATTCTCTCTGGATATTTGCTATGCTGCACAAAAAAGAGTCATGTCTTTTATGCACAGATACTTTCAGGATGTGGAATATTCGCAACAAGCAAAATTGGACGCGCCTTTTTGGGCTTGGAATAGTGCTATCATATCACGGGATGGGAGCTGTGTCTCCATGAGAGGGTATGGGGACACCGAGCGGAAAGCGAGGGTGTGTCTCCATAAATCGCACGTGGAGAGCAGAGGAATCGTGCCGTTTTTTGCGATAATTCTGATACGTTCCTCCACACTCGCAGCTGACAATGGCTTGATCATGAGCAAGCCGTTGTTGGGTCTTTTGCTCTCGTGCTTCACGTTTGATGCGACTCTGTTCCGCTCTCTCGTCCTTTGTCTCCTCTTTCTTTCGCTGGGTCCATTCTTTTTTTCTAGCGGCAACGGCCTCTTTGTTCTTCTCGGCATAGGTCTTGAAATATTCCTTCAGTTCTTCTTTGTGGTTATCATTGTATTCTTTTTTCTTCACGCGAAGTTCCTCTTGATGTGCCTTTGCATACACGCGTTGTTTTTCAGCGAGCTCTTTGCGGTGAGAGGCTTTGTAGGCGGCCTGGTAGGCAGCAATCCGATCGGGATGCTCTTCGGAATACCAGGCTTGATAACACGTGATTTGCTCTCTATTTTCTTCATAGTATTGTTTGCCTATCATCTTCCGTTCTTCTGCAGTAAGATGCGCTCGGTTGGTATTGAGGCATAAGGGGTCATCTCGAACGGGCGCAAGATGATATTCCTCTCGCTCATGGAGTTCTTCTGAGGAATTGCATGGATAGTCCTCCAGCAATTCTATGGTGATGTTCTTCCATCCTACTCGTTTGCAATATTCGTAAACACGCGTGTCATGTGTTTTTGAAAGCTCTTTGTGATGATTAAAGCGAATAATGAGGGTTTGTGTGGTAGATCCAATATAATAGTGACCATCGTCACCTGACATCGAGTAGATCTTACCGCGCTGATAGATATTCAACATCAGGTAATTCAAACAAAGAGGGTCGTCCTCGTGAGAATCAATGTGGTGCTGTAAGCGTTCCTTTTTTTCAGTAGAAAGACATTCCTCTACCAATTCGATGGTGATCTGATCCCATCCCACTTTATTCAAATGGGTGTAGATTTTGTTTAGGGTGGTCTTGGAAAGATGCTTATGAGTATTCATGCGCAATGACAATGATTGTATTGTTGCTCCGATGTAATAGTGACCATCTTCACACAGAAGACGATAGATGCGTGCAATTTGTTCCGCCATGGTTCCTACCTATCTCACTTCACTGGCCTTTATGTCCTTATTATTTGTAATCTCTCTTTTTTACCCGTCAATTTTTATTTATTAAATTTTTAATTGTAATTAACGGGAAAATTATATAAAATTGGCTTAAGTCGTGCGCAAATACTGCCAACCCTGATCTCCACATATAAGCTGCCACGTCTTATCCTGCAAATACAATTTATCTCTGTTTTTCAGCAGTGGAAAGCATGCCAGATATTCATCCATCTCCAAGAGCTCGCAGAATTTATAGAGCACATACCCATAGGACAGGAAATTGCGCCGACCCTTTGGACAGTGCTTTTTAAACGACGGCTGAATCTCACGAAACATATGACGCAGTTTCTCCTCGTCTTCCCGTGACATAAAGGGGGCATGTTGGCCATTCAGGCGATTAATAATATGGGGGATGTGCTCATAATATTTGGAGCATTTCATCTTTCGCAGAATCTCTCGAAGTTTAGTGGGTTTCAAGGTCCCCATATTCGTCATTCGCTCTTTCTTCAATTGAACCAAAATGGCATCATAGACGTCCGAGGGAATCTCCGTGCTCTCCTTGGCCTGAAATTGCGCCAACCATTCATTAAAGTGATTGATCTTCTTATAGGCATAATAACAAACCTCACGAGGTGGATCCTTATAAGAGGGCTTATCACTGTCTACGAGGATAAATTCCTGCTTTCCACAGGTAGAGCACGTCAGGTTTGCTTCATTGAGGCACATGATCATCTCACTTCCACAGTGCTCACATTGTGTCCATGGATCATCGTATTCTTCCACTGTCATACGGGCCATGGAGGGATCCTCCAATTGTAGATAATCGTTGAGCAACTGATTCCGTTGGAAACCCTTCTTTCCTGAATCCGCCACGACGGTTGACTTCCCCTCTTCCAACGCCACCTCTTCTAGAATCGCCAAAATGGATCCTGGTTTGGCCTTGTTCGCAGAATAGGTTTGGGTGCCTTGTTGAATTTGGTCCTGGATGTCATAGTAATTATATAGGATGTCGCCCGTTCTCAGGTAATAATCCATGACATCTGTTCCGTCTTCAATGGTTTTGATTCGTTTTTCAAGTCGCTCTTTGTCTCGCTCTAGTTTCCACAATTCCATATCGGTGGTGGCGCGAGAAATCTTCTCATTAAGTTGTGCGAGCTCTTCTTTGAATTCACCGATGTTGTCTTTTTGTTCTGCCATCTGCTGAATACGCTGATGATGGATGGCATCTAAGGTGGTTCGTGCTTCAGGGTTGCTACGCTTTGAATTTTTCACCTTAAAAAATGCGCTATCACTCATGTCCGTTACACGGTATCAGAAGGGGGTTTTTAAACCCTGTGGAGACACACCGAGCCGAAGGCGACCGTGTGTCCCCACAGTGTGACCTAAAGAATGTGATGCATATTGAGATATAATGTCTGAGTTTTTACCAAAAACACAGATTGGCAATGGATGTGATGAACATCTATTAGAGAATGTTCATTTACGAAATAAAATCATCCATTACATTAAAAGTGATGAATGCATTGGACGATTTCTAAAAAATGGTCATTACTGGGAAGAATGGATGTTTCACTATATTAAACACTTTTATGTACCACATACCAACATCATCGATTTGGGCGGTAACATAGGGACAACAACCTTGTTGATGAGTGAAGTATTGTCAAAAGATTGTAAGGTATATACGTTTGAACCGATCTATAGCGATATCTTGTTTAAAAACATAGTTGACAATCATCTAATAGATCGTGTCACGGTATACCCCTATGGTGTGGGAAATAAAATAGAGACGCTACAAATGAAGCCCGTCCATTTAACGGACCATATCAATTTTGGAGGAGTTTCTATCATACGTTCATTAGATCATAGCGATACGAGCGTTAGCGTCCCGATTGTTCCAGTGGATCATTTTCATTTTGAAAATGTAAGTTTGATCAAAATCGATGTAGAACACATGGAAATTCAAGTATTAGAAGGATGCATTGATTTAATTCGGCGCTGTAAGCCTACCATTCTTATTGAAACCTATCAACTGGATGAAGTCGCACAAACCAATGTGTTTAAAGAAATCATGTCGTTAGGCTATGAAATCCGTATCATTTCGGAAGGCTGCCATGATTACATCATGAAAATAAAAACGGCGTAGGCATGTGGAGACGTTCCGTGTGCTCCACAAACACACCCCTCTCCATAGGAATAGACATACGCCACACCCCTCTCTATAGAAGTTGTATACATCTCCACGATAGAGGGGTGTGGATCTATGGAGAGGGGTGTGGGGGTTACGTGCCCCTGGGA
>Ga0247722_10000015_pt1 | contig 156061 bp, 108 predicted proteins | sample MSEWelMarce3H_FC_FD_189094 | JGI IMG/M metagenome (GOLD analysis project Ga0247722, IMG submission 189094) | Subsurface sediment microbial communities from gas well in West Virginia, United States - MSEEL Well Study Marcellus 3H_FC | ecosystem: Environmental > Terrestrial > Deep subsurface >...
GAAGTGGCTGAAGTACGCCATGGAAAATATCCACATCACACCTGCCGAAAATTTCAAAGAACTTTTGCCGCAATTTATTGATAAAAAATTACTCCAGGAATAAGGTTTTGCTGGGGTGGATACGTTGCAAGGACCAGGAGGAGTTTGTTCTTCAATCGTCAGATTAAGCGCTGTGCCTGGATCCGCCAAAGTAATAGTTTCATCTACCTGACAGTTATTAGCGTCTGTAACGGTGACTGTATAACTATCCTGCACAAGGCCAGAGATGGAAGCATCTGTTCCATAACTAACGCCTGCAGCATTTACCCATGCAATGCTGTATGGAGAGGTGCCCCCTGAAATACTGATGGTAATGGTACCATCAGAAGCACCCGGTGCACTTGGATGCACTTCATTTTCAATGGTAATGGCCGGAGCAGTTGCCGGTTCGGAAATAGTATAAATATCCGACCAAAGATCACAAATATTATCATCGAAAATGCGCACACGGTAATCTCCGGCGGGACGATCAGCTAAAACATTAGTGTTTTCTCCTACCAAAATATCATTCACACCACTTTCAACACGATACCATTGATAAGTATAAACCGGTGTTCCACTGGTCATATTGGGAGTTCCACCGCCCACACTTACCTCAATCAGAGATCCCGTAGCTGTTCCATGACAATCAACGTCTTCAAGATTATCCAGAGCAATCACCATCGGATCGGGCTGGGTGATTTCAACATTATCGATATCTAACTTGGTACAATAAGGCGCACTGGTATCAAGGTCGCGCATGGAAACAGCATACACTCCGGCGGCGAGATTGTCAAATACCGGGCTGATTTGCCAGGTGGCTCCACCATCAATGCTGTACTCGAAGTTGTCTGCCCGACTGGGAGTTACCTCAAACCTACCATCGTTGCCTCCATTGCAGGTGACATTCGTAATATCGGCAACAGGATCGACAATTGAAAAACTAAAATCATCCGGCTGCCCAACTGTTAATACATCAACACTGGTTGGATCATTTTCCGTAGCTACTTCACATCCATTAGCATCAACAACAGTAACCATGTAGATTCCAAGTCCTGCAGGATCAATGGTTTGGCGATTCGCCAATGGCTCCCATAGTCCTGAAGTTGAATTGTATTTCTCCCATATATAATCATAAGGAGCTAAACCACCTGTTGCAGTAGCAGTAACGCTGCCATCTGCTGCATTATAGCAACTTGCATCAGAGGCTGAAGCATCAACGGAAAGGGTATTGGTATAATTAAGATCAAACTCTGGTTCCGGAAGTACGCTACATCCATGAACGGCATCTGTCAACACTAAGGTATAAGTCTCCGGTGCCAGATTTGAAATATCTTCATCGGTGGAAGTAAAAGATCCTGAACCATCAGACCAATTGTATGTATAACTTCCTGAGCCACCAGTGACAGTAATATCGATACTTCCATTGTCCTGACCACTGCAAGTTGGCTGAATCACAGTCGCATCAATAGAAATATTTTCTAATGAAAAATCATAAGTAAACAAACAACCATCAGAAGCTGTGGAGTTGGCATCGAAAACCTCCAGGGTGTAAGTTCCTTCGATCAGGTTGGTAATATTTACCGGGGAAGTTGTTTCAATATTGTTGTAATATTCCTGATTGTTCTCCTGACGTATCAGACGAACATCATATCTGAAACCTCCATCGTCCACACCACCGGCAACATCAAAAATGAGCCAGCCACTGGTCAGCTGATCACACAGAATACCGTAATCAAAATTGGTTACTTGTAAGGGAGCAGGTTCTGTAATTTCCACATTCGGAATATCATCACTGCAACCATTGGCATCAAAGACTTCAAAGTCATAGAAACCAGCGGTAAGACCTGTGGCAGTGAAATCTCCGGTACCATCCCATGAAGTTTCAACGGTACCATACTTAATAGTGTAAGGTGCAGTACCACCGACTACAGAAAAACGTACGCTTCCTGAGTTATCTCCATTACAAGTGGTCACATTGTTTTTAGCCACCTGAGTCAGCACGACTTCAGCGGGCTCATCTATTTCTATTGTTAATGGAGGAACCGGACAATTGGTTAATGCCTCTTCAGCAGTAACTCTGTAATACCCGGACTCAAGATTGGTTAAGGTGCCTGTAGTTGCAGGGTAAGCAGCCCAGGTACCATTTTTGTCTGCGTCAATTTCCCAAATATAAGTAAAAGAAGTACCTGCAGGACGACCGTTAATTTTCACAGAAAGCGAACCATCATTGCCATCAAAACAGGTAACATCCTGTTTTCCTGTCAAATCAATGGTCAACTCGTTCGGCTGATTAATCGTAAAAGCATCTAAATCACTACAGTAGTTTGCATCAGCGACTACGATTTCATAATCATCAGCAGGTAAAGTATTATTCACTAATACAAAGTTGCCTGTGCCATCATCTTCAACAAATCCGTTTATTGCAGATCCGTTTTGGGGAGTGATGGTATAAGAATAGTAATCTACATCAGGAATGGAAGCATCCAATGGATCTCCTGCAAAAGGCGTTCCCCCCGTAACCTGAATAGTGATCTGTCCATCGCTGTTTCCATAACAAGTAGCATCATTATCCTTGGTCACTGTCAGCGCGACAGGATCAGGAACAGTCAGATGAATATTGGTAATTGTTTCAACCACACCGTTGTCGTCCTCGACCTGAGCGTTGTAATAACCCGGTTCGAGATTGTCGTAATAGGCAAAACCTCCTGATATACTGGACGCAGCAATAGCTGTACCCGGCTGACGTGTAAGTGTGAAGGTATAAGGCGCCTGACCTCCGGTAGCGACTAATTGAATTTCTCCATTTACAGCGTCATTACACGGTTGAGGAGAAACACTTGATGCATTTAATTGCAATAAGGCACCCGGCTCTGTTATTGTAACGATTTGACTAACAGGACAGCTATTGCCATCCAATACATTCACCCTATAATTTCCGGCTGATAAGCCATCAATAACATTGGAATTATCATCAGGGTGTGTACTGAGATCATCAATCAGAGCACCAGTTCCATCCACTTCTTCCCAATCGAAGGAGTAAACACCTGTTCCGCCGGTTACACTGACTTCGATACTTCCATCGTTACCAGCAGCAGCAGAAACATTGATCACGCTTTCCACAGTGATGGTTGGAGAAGTCAAGGGCTCGGTCACTTCATAAATCATTGACCATACCACACAACCATTGTCATCAGTCACACGAACCCGGTAATCGCCGGCGCTAAGACCCTCAGCAAGATACGGAGTTGCAGGCAGCGAAGGAGAAATACTTATATTACCACTACCAGTAACCCGATACCATTGATAAGTATAGGGTGATGTGCCACTTCCTGACGGAACTTCAACTTCAATAGAACCGGTACTGTTTCCTTTACAATCAACAGGAACAATATTTACCAAATCAACAACCAACGCCGAAGGCTCTGTAATTACAACACTTTCAATATCATACTTGGTACAATAAGGTTGAGCCGAATCACGTTCGCGCATAGAAACCTGGTAACCGCCGGCAGATAAACCGGAGAAAGTTTCGTTGATTTGCCAGGTGGTGCCGCCATCAATACTATATTCAAAGTTCCTTCCTGAAACCACAGGATCAGGATCAGGAATTATTGTAAAACTAGCATCACTTCCACCATTACAGGAAACATGATTATTAACTGCATGACTATCAATAGTAAAATCATCTGGACGACCAACTGTTACAGTTGTTGATGGATCAGCTGCTATGGTACAACCATTAGCATCAGTCACAGTCACGCGGTAATCACCAATTCCTACAGGATCAAGTGTCTGACTGTTCATCAGGGTTTCCCATGCACTTGTTGTAGTATTGTATTTTTCCCAGATATAATCATAAGGAGCAACGCCTCCTGATGCAGTAGCAGTTACACTACCATCAGTGCTGTTGAAACAGCTGACATCTGTTTTAGAAACAGCGACAGCTAACGTATTGGTATAAGCTATGGTATAATCTCGGGTAATAACACAACCTTCATTATCATCTTCTACCTCTACAAAATAAGTACCCGGTGAAAGGTCTATTATTTCATTAGTAATGGATGACAATTCATTTCCAGGAGCAATCGAACCGTCGTACCAAGTATAATTATATACACCTGATCCTCCGCTAACAGTGATATCGATACTTCCATTGTCCAGGCCACTGCACGTAGGATGAACTAATGTATCTTCGATGGTGATATTCTCTAATGAAAACTGAGTTTCAAACATACAGTTTGAAGGATCAGAAGAATTGGCATCGTAAACCTGAAGGGTGTAAGTGCCTTCGATTAATTTGTCAGCTCCAGCAATGAGAGCATCACTTGAAATTGTTTCCGGCTGTGCAGCCACAGTAACATCATTGCTAATATAAACCTGATTATTTTCCTGCCGAACCACACGCACATGGTAGGTATAATTACCGGCGCCATCATCCAAACCACCTGAAACATCGAAGTTTACGTAACCGCTGGTCAGATCCTCACATTCGATACCGTAATCGGTAACGCTTACAGAAAATGGATCTGGTTCTGTAATGGTCACACTTTCAGTAGATGAGCATCCGTTGTCATCAACCACCTCAAAAGTATAAGAACCGGCTGAAAGTCCTGTAACCGTGTAATCGTTCAGACCATCCCATGAATCTGAGACTGTGCCGTAGTTTATTATGTAAAGTCCGGTGCCACCAGTGACAGACAGACGCACACTTCCGGTACTTTCTCCGTTACAAGTGGTAACATGTGTTGTATTTTCAACTTGTAAGTCAAGCTGCATAGGTTCATCCACACCAATGTTACCAGAAACACTTAATGGACAAGTCGTTCCGGATTCTCTCACAGAAACACGATAGGTTCCTGCAAAAAGTGAAGTTATGGTATTGGAAGAAGTTCCGGTAACACTACTATGCAGATTCCAACCAGAAACACCATCATTATACTCCCAGACATAATCAAAGGTTGTCCCACCAGGTCGCCCATTTACTGAAACAGTTATTTCTCCATCATTGCCAGCATTACATTTCACATGCTGAATATCTTCCACATTGACAGTAAGCTCATTGGGTTCAGTGATTTCAAAGAAGTGGTTGTCGTAGCAACCGTCAGCGTCGCGAACCTGAAGTTCGTAAGTATCGGCTGATAATGGAAGATTACTTTGACCAGCAGCATAAGTATCAGGTGTTCCAGTTTGAGGTATAACTGTAAACTCATAACTACCTACTCCGGTTCCACCGGTTGCACTAAAAGTTATCTCACCATTACCCCCAAAACACTCAGCATCTGAGTTTTTGGTAAAGGAGAGGATCAATTCAGGATCTTGGGAAAGTGTAATATTTTCAGAATAACTAAGCGGCTGACCATCAACCACTGTGGCAGTGTAATTTCCAGCCACCAACCCGGTGTAGTTGGCATAAGTATCTCCGGAGCTAGAAGGAGTAATCACATCACCACTACTGTTGGTCAGTGTAATAGGTGCATAAGGCAGTACACCACCTGTGGCAGTCAGACTGATTTCGCCATTGTTGTTGCCGAAGCATGGACCAGGATTTTTGGATAAGACAGTTAAACCAAGGGCATCATTGTCATCAACATCCAAATTGAGCAATTCGTCAAAACAACCATTGGCATCAGTTACTCTAACAGAGTAAGTTCCGGCTGATAAATTCGATTGAAGCGTCACTCCATCGGTAACACCCGTGCCTGTCCAGTCGATTATAAAAGGAGCAACCCCACCGGTAATGCCGATTTCAATACTACCATCTCCTGCACCCGGAGTAGATTCATTGGTAATAGCCTCCAAATTAACGACAGGTTTACTGGCCGGGGCCTTAACATTGTAATAGCCTGATGTTGAGCAGTTATTCTCACCAAAGATATCTACCCGATAATCTCCGCCAATGGTTATGGGGAACACTGCAGGGGTACCATCCGGCTGATTATCATCATCTACCTGCACCCAGTTACCCGGGGAGGCCTCTCTGTATAAAACATAATTAAAGGCGCCAGAATACCCTGCTTGGTCACCCTCGACTTGTATCTCGCCAGGAGTGGTACAATCAACGTTAGTCACACTACTGCTGCTGGCTATAGTAACCGGTCCATTCGGTTCATCAATATCAACCTCATTACCAGCTGCAAGTGTCTGAACACATGAAGGGTTACCGGCATCACGCACCTGCACATCGTAGGTACCTGCATATAAATTGGTAAAGGTATATTGGGAGGAACCGTTGGTTACCCATGGTGTTCCATTCAAACTAAACTCATAGCTTCCTGATTTACCGCCGGTTGCAGCAATTCTAAAAGAACCATCATTCCAACCATAGCAGGTGACATCATTTACATTACTTGGCGTTAATGCAATTGCATTAGGTTCAGTCAACGTAACTGTGCTTAAGGCTTCAGCAAGAGGACATCCGTACCCATCAACTATAGTAATCTCATAAATACCACCTCCCAAACCGGTAAATTCACCGGTGTTACTGGTAGCAATATCAGTAAAAGTTCCTGTTCCATCATCCTCGGCAAGGGTATAAGTAAAATCAGAAGAAAGACTGGAAGCGGAAACATGGATTTCTCCGTCAAGTGCCCCATTGCAGGTGGGGTTAATGGTATAGTCAACAACTGCAGTTACTTTGTTTTCGCGAACTTCGACGGAGCCGTTCATCATGGAGGTGCAGGCATCCGCAGTAGCAGGTAATTCAGCACGCACAGTATACGTACCTTCTTCGGTTACCGCCGGAAAAGTAAAAGAAGTTTCCGACGCTAAACCAGTATAATCATCTACAACAGTCCCATCTCTTAACAATTCATAAAACACATCTTCTTCTGAAGAACTCAAACCTATAGTTGCATCACTTCCAAAACAATAAATTCCTCCGTTAGGTGTAGCCGGAGTTACGTCAAAGACAGTTGGTGCCGAACGTATGTTAAATTCTTTGGTACGGGTGGAAGTACATCCGTTTTGCTCATAAACATAAGTAATCTGTTCTGCCGAGGATGCAGCAACCAGTGATGGATCGAACTCTGCACGACCGTTGTTATCAGTTCCGGCACCATCAACTTCATTGTCAATTCCAGGAGCAGTAGGGTTGCCCGGGCTTCCGAGCATGAAATAACCTAAACCAGTCGCACCACCACCAGCATATCGGCCTTCAAAAATAACAGGAGAACTGTTTTGGCAGAATTCAAGAGGATCAGTAGTTCCGAAGTTAACTGAAGGAGTCTCTATAACTGTTACTTCAAAAGTCTCAGTCTTTTCACATTGTCCGGCAGCGGTATTATCAAAAACTAAAGTAATATCAAATGTACCAACAGGTGCTAATGTAGGATCAAAATAAATGGGTGCATCTCCATCACCTACAGGAGTAGTATTTGTTTGAAAATAAGTACGGTTACCAGCGCCGTCCACAGTAAACAGGCACTCATTCGGTGCAGAAAAAGTATATTCTGCACTTTCAAATCCGGCATCAGCATCATAAACTCCACTTGACAATACAAGATTGTTGGTCTGTAGCGGATAAAGGGTAGCATCATTCTGGCAAAATTCATTATCAGCCAAAACAATAGCAATCGGAGGATCATAAACCGTTAACGAAATAGTTGATTCAGAATAACAACCACCGGTATTTATGGAATAGGTAATATCATGTACCCCTTGTCCGGCAAGAGAGGGATCAAAACTGTCACCCGACACACCATTTCCTGAATAGTTACCACCTGGCTGCGTGGGTGTAAAGAGAACGGGGGAATCGTTTATACAAAATTCAGTTTGAGGACTGGTAAATGAAGCATCCAGTTCAGCCGGGATAAGAATTTCATGGGTTATAATATTTTCACAACCATTGTAATCATAACTATACTCAAACACATAGTTTTCATCAGTTGCTCCCAGGTTCGAGGGAACAAAATCCATTTCAGGGTTGGCTGTTGTACTGGTTACCGTACTTATAGCAGTTTCTGTGCCATCCAACGGCAAAGTTGTCCGGTAAAGATTAATAGTTCCACCATCAGGCAATGTTCCATCTACCGGTTCTCCATAAATGGTATAAGTAGAATTATCACTAATACAATAAGTATCAACAAGATTACTACTAAATTGAAGATTTGTTCCAATTTGTATATTGTAACTTACACTTCCCGAACATCCATTAATATCGGTATAATCGAACGTAATGGTATGAGTCCCGTTGCCGGCTACTGCCGGATCAAAAATTGCCAGGCCATCATCAGCAGTAGCATCATCCACGCCATTACCGGAAAAGTCACCGCCACCAATGGCAACTCCTGTATCAATAAAGAATCCTTCAAGATTAATAGAGGCATCATCCTGACAAAGAATCAGATTTCCTGTAGCAGGAAAGGTATGCCAACCGGTAGCATCCTGATACCGGAAATCAATATTGTCCGTCAGATCTTCATGGAAAGTTGTACTTTCTGATGCCGAATTAGAGCATCCGGTAATTGGATTGGTATAAGTATATACAAAGGTAAAAGTTTGGGATCCGTTAACGTTTAACAAGGCATCATCAACATTAAAAGTTGCAGAACTTCCATCATGATTTGTAAACCATGATGGATTGCCCAGCCCCTGAACCAACCAGCTATTATCGGTATTTGCCCCTGTCGGATTTCCATAAATTGTCTGATCTCCTGCCCCTGAACAATAATGATCAGGAAAAGGAGCGATCGAAACAACCGGTATTGGATTGACATCTACACTTCCGTTCATAGGTGTCATGCAGCCATTCAGTTCGGCAACAACGGTATAATTTCCTTCAGGATAGGCAGCTGAGAACTGAATAGGGGAGCCTGTTGTCCCACTCAGCTCAGAGCCGGCATAAGGGGAACCATCTCTATACAATAAATAAGAAACACCGGTTTCGGAATTAGAAACATTAATAGTTACATTCTCTCCTACACAAAAAGGGCCACCCGTAACATCAAAATCGTCAGGTGTTTCACTTATCACAACCTGCTGACCGGTCAGAGGATATTCACAATTATTATTAACAGCCGCTACCAGATAAGTTCCGGCAACCGATTGAGGAACAGGAAAATTGACATCATTACCATCTCCCCATACTGAAGTAACCGGAGATCCGGTAAAATCGTCTCGGTAAAGTCTGTATAAAACACCTACCTCCGAATCAGAAAGCTGAATGGTATGTGATCCCCCTTCGCACACAGGTCCAACTGTAGTAGTTGAAAGCGTATAAGTTAAATCGGGGGTTTCATAAATAACAATATCCCCCAGATCAGTTGTACATGCACCTCCGGGACTTAATGGATTTGAAGCAATTATAGAATAAGTACCTCCGGCAGAAATACTACTACTAAATGTTATTGGATTTCCATCTCCGGTTCGGGTCTGAATATTAGTTCCGGTTCCATTTATATTATCAAATAAACGATAGTCAAAATTATTTTCTGACCCGTCCAACGCAACTGTTAACGGGGTACCCTCACAGCCCTCAGTATCCACAATGTTTTGCATATCCGGGGTTTTGAAAATTCTAACCGGACTACCGACTATACGTGAACACGATCCCCTTTCAGCAAGCACTTCATAAGTTCCGGCAATATCAACACCGGAAAAATCAAGATCACCCCCTCCTGCAATGGTACGGGGCGACTGCACCAATGTTCCATCGTCAAGATAAAGAGAATAATACACTCCATCCTCTGAAGCCAATACTCTTATTGTGTGAGTATCGCCCGAACATTGTGACCCGATAAGGTTTACTGTTTTATCGACAGGTGTATTGGCAACAGTGATCGTCCCATTCATCCATTCTGTACAAGTACCACGAACCCCTCTTATTTCATAATCACCCGCAGCAGCTGCTGAAACATTAAAACTAATGGGATTTCCAGTTCCATTTTGAGTAGCAATAACGGTACCTGAAGGTCCATAAAGCTCATAATCCACATCTCCCTCACTATCGGACAAATCAATCTGAATATTGGTACCAGCACATCCTATACCGGAAACATCATATATAAGTGGATAATTATTAATCTCAAAAAGAACAGGATTGCTAAAGTCTGTAATATTACAGGCAGAAGTTGAAACAGCATTTAATGAGAATGTCGTAGAAGTATTAATTACAGCTCCCCAGGGGATAGATGCTGAAGTTGCCCCATCATTATCCGGATCGTTAAGAGATGCAGTGGCAGTCCCACCACTACCATCAGAAATAGTCACATCCCAACTATCTCCGGGCTGTCCTATTATCTCAACAAGAAATGAGGGTTCCACTGGGCCACAGCCGCCCATATTCTCGGCTTCCATTGTTGCCATGGGTGTAACCACGGTAACATCCTCTGTTGCCGAACGATAACACAAGGGATTATTGGTTTCATAAACCCGAAAGTCATACGAAGCAGTTGAATAGACCGTACTGGAATTCGTATAGGGCGAAGCATTCAAATCCCCTGTACTATAAGGAATATCATTCCGGGTCCACTCATAAGTGACAGGCTCTGAATGTGACGTAGCCATGCGTCCTTCAAGGGTTACTCCTGCCGTCGCATCACACAAAGCAGCAAATCCGGATGGATCAATGGTAACCTCAGGTAATGAGTAGTTTTGAACTGTTACAATTTCTGAGGTATGCTGTCTGTTACCATAATTACCTGTATAAACAAAAGCCCTGTAATCGCCAGGACCGGTAACCGTTGTTGCATCATATGGAGAAGAAGGGGCAATTACCGTCCACCCGGAACCATCATCATACTCCCAGGCATAGTTGAGATCCGGGTCATATGGTCTGACAAAAAGATTGTACCCATAGGTCCCATCACAAATTGACTGTCCTCCCTCGACTCTAAGTTGTAAGGTTCCCTGCGATATTTCAATCGGGTCAGTCATTACAACACAGCCACCCGGGTCAGTAATTACCGCATGAATTTGATAAACTCCGGTTGCCGGAACATTATACGAAAAAGTCGAGGAAGATCCACTCTGAACAACTGACGGAGTACCATCTGGCATTACAGTTTCGTAAAAAACAATGGAGGAACCATTGGTAGGAGTTACCTCAAAATCTTGGATAGCTCCTGAACTAATTACATCAGAGGAATTACCGGATTCATTTAAAAGTGAATAGGAAACAGCTGTTGAAGGAACCGAAATATTAAAAGAATAAATTTTGGAAGGAGTTCTTTGCCAAAGGATGGAATAACTTCCTACACTTTCATCAAATCCTGTAATAAGGGGATTAGCCCCATAATCCGAGAAAGTCAATCCATCATCATCAATCCATGTTCCACCAGACCTATGTCCATCAGGAACTCCACCAGCATCCATCAACTGATCACCTGTAAGAAAACTACCTCCACAGGTTGTAAGGGAAACATTAATGTAAGTTTGTGCATTTAAATTATGAACAAATCCCCCAAACACAAAAAGCCCGACAAAAAGCAGCAAACTTTTCAGCGAGTTATTGATGATCGAATTCCTCTTTCCTTGTAAACCTTTATTCATCCGCTTATACAAATTTTGCTCCACGCGGGAAGCATTAAAACCTGCAACCGGTAACTATCAATTACAACGGTTACCATACACCAAAACCATAAACGGGATTCTATTTTGTCAGAAGGTGATCATCCATGGCCCTTGGTGTCACAAGCTCAGACTGCATCATTAAGCGTTCTGCCAATTTTTAAAAACAAAAAAGTCAGAACATTTTTGCAGTCGGGGTTTTCTTTTCTTTTTCCTTTTGGGCGGGGTTGTATATAAGGTTAATCCCTGAATTTATTGCCTTTACATAATGTCTGTCCATAAAATAGCATTTGCGTCGTTACGCTTGCCGCCAAATCACTCATTGACCCAAGTAAACTCCGTTTTTGGCAGCTTCGCAAGCCTTGCAACTGGCACTTTCTGACCAGACACATGACTTTTTACAAACTTTTCCGACTTTATAGACGGGCACCACATAAAGGTCTCACATTCTTAAACATAAAAAAACATTAATTTATGCAAAAAACAAAAAATCTCAGGTAATATTTTTACGCAAAACTATTAAAAAAGTTGGCCCTGAAAGGCATAAAATATCAGTATCACTGAATTTTAACATTTGAACCATGGGTAATTTCAAGGGCATCAGCAAGAAAGACAATGTGTATTAATGGAAGATTTAAGGTTTTTGGTGGAAGAATAGAGGCTTTTTATCAAGCTCGGTTAAGAGGGTGATGATTATGGTAAATAAGCGTTTTGGTCGTATCTGTCACCCCGCCGGGGCTTATCTTGTATATTGTCATCTATCTACCAAACTGTCGCCCCCCTCCGGGGGCTGAGGCAAATACATTGATAATTTCGAATATCCCAAATAATATTCCCCTATCACAGGTAAAGGACAAATCACATTCGGTTTTTCTGTTCAAATTGAAACAGCCCCGGCAGGGGCGGCAGTATGGTAGCCCCGGATGGGGTGACACGTAGAAAAAACAATCTTCTAAAACCAAATAACCACATCCCGTTTTTGAAGAAATGCCGTTTCATTGTACATTTGTGACGCTCAATTCCCACCCAAAAAAATGAATTTACCTGTAAACTCATTTCTTATTAAAACCAAAACACCGTTAGGATATACAATTTACACAACACCATTGGTTTAATCAGCGTTTTAGTGCCCGAAGCCCCCAACTACTAACTACTGACTATATCTTTTTTGAACATGGAAAAGAAATTACATTTAATCCTTATACTGATTCTCGCAGCATCCGCAATCCGCGCCCAATACAATGCTGACTCCTGGCTCATCAGCCCCAAAATATCCTTTGCCGATTATTCGGATTCTGACAACTATGACGGCTATTCCATCAGTAAAATTCCACCTACCTCCTTCTTTGTGGAACGGGGAATCAATGATTATTTCAGTGCCGGGGGCTTTATCGGCTACAACCGCGACAAATACAACAACGACACCATCCCGAACAATGAATTACGCTACAGCACATTCAGCACGGGGGCTGTTGCCACCATCCATTACGCACACTGGATTGAAGCTTTGAGCGGATATAAATGGTTCCTGGGCGATTTTGACTTTTATGTTTCCGGGGTGGCTCAACTGGCCTTTGAAAAATCCACAGAGGAATCTGTCTGGAATACTGAAACAGAAGCCTTTGAAAACAATAAAGAATCGGACGTCAAGGTTCGCATCCGCCCTATTTTCGGATTGCGGTATTTTCTAACCGACCGCTTCAGCATGCTCATAGAAGTGGGACGGGGAAATCCGGGAATGGTGACCACCGGGGTTAGCTGGAACGTTGGGGCCGGGTTTTGAGTTCCGGGTTCTGGGTTCCGGGTTTTGAGTTTCTGGTTCCGTGTTGGTTCTGAGAGTGGTAGTTCCCCCTTCAGGGGGTTAGGGGGTAGTGCGCAGGGAGGATGAGTTTTGAGTTCCGGGTTGCGGGTTTTGAGTTTCGGGTTCTGAGTAAACAGCTACCATTCTCCTTTCCCTAATGAATACTGACTAAAATTTACTTTTACCGAAAAAATCCATAAATTCACAGCTGCAAACCCAAAACCCAACACTGTGTCTGACAAACAACTACAACACCGGATAGCGCTCAGTCTCATCAAAGGCATAGGCCCCAAGCTGGCCCGAAACCTTATTGCATATCTGGGGTCCGAATCGGCTCTTTTTGAAGAAAAAATTCCCACACTGGCCAAAGTCCCCGGAATAGGGCCAGCCCTCAGTCAGTTACTCATGAACATAGACAGAAATGAGCTCATGAAACGTGCTGATAAAGAAGTACTATTCATCGACAAACATCAAATCAAACCATTCTTCTTTTCTGACACCGATTATCCCAGCCGACTCTCCTACTGTGAGGATGCGCCACTGATGGTTTATATTCATGGACAGGAACATCAGACGGCCTCCCGAATGATTGGAATCGTAGGCACCCGCACCCCTTCAGATGAAGGTATAGACCTGTGTGAAAAACTGGTGGCTGACCTGGGGACCAGACATCCCGGGACTGTGATTGTCAGCGGACTGGCCTACGGAGTGGATATTTGCGCACACAAAGCAGCTTTGAAAAACGGATTACCAACCATTGGGGTGCTTGCTCATGGTTTGGATCGCATCTATCCGTCCATTCATCGCAATACCGCCAGAGAAATGCTGGAACAGGGAGCCCTGATGACGGAATTTATCAGCGAAACAGTTCCTGACAAATACAACTTCGTGCAACGCAACCGCATCATTGCCGGGCTGTCAGATGCCCTGGTTGTGGTGCAATCGGCTCGCAAGGGTGGGGCCCTGATTACTGCCGAACTGGCCAGAGACTACAACCGTGACGTACTGGCATTCCCGGGCCGACCGGGAGATACCTTTTCTGCAGGTTGTAATTATCTTATCAAATCGAACATTGCAGCCCTCATCGAAACGGTTGAAGACCTGGAATATGCGCTGGGCTGGGACACGAAGAAAAAACCACCGGTGCAGGGAAATCTGTTTGCCACTATCGAAACAGAGGAACAACAAACCATCATGGAAAGCCTGATTGAGGAACAGGAGATGAATCTGAATCTGCTGAGCCTCAAATGTGGCCTGCCCGTCAGTAAATTATCAGCAACCCTGCTGGACCTGGAATTTAAGGGACTGGTAAAGAGTAAACCGGGGGGGATTTACAGGGTGGTGATGAGTTAGCTGAGGTTGAGGCTGAGGTTAAGCCTTAAAGCGAACCTGAAATTATCTGATCTTTTTCCCGCAAGTTCCAATTGGTTTTGTATTTTTGATTTTTATTTCTCTTTACTACTTACAAACCAGAACGGCAACCCATCTGATGCTTGCCATATTAAAAACAAATAAAATGGAACATACACTCCATGGCGACAACGGATACGCCAAAATTGAATCATACGACGATAAAACCACTGAAGCACTCAGCGATCACTACACAGAAGTATTAAAGCTGCTCGGAGAAGATGAAACCCGAGAGGGCTTGGAAAAAACACCACTGAGAGTGGCTAAAGCCATGCAATTCCTGACGCAGGGGTACAATATGGATCCGGAAGACATACTGAAATCGGCCATGTTCCGCGAAGATTATCAGCAAATGGTGGTCGTTAAAGACATCGAACTTTACAGTATGTGTGAGCATCACATGCTTCCTTTTTTCGGCAAAGCTCATGTGGCTTATATCCCACGCCACCACATCACCGGATTGAGCAAAATTGCACGCGTGGTAGAAGCTTTTGCCCGCCGCCTACAGGTTCAGGAAAGACTGACTACTCAGATAAAAGAATGCATCCATAACACATTAAATCCCCTGGGTGTGGCTGTAGTAATCGAGGCCCAGCATATGTGCATGCAAATGCGCGGAGTACAAAAGCAGCATTCGGTCACCACCACCTCTGATTTCACAGGTGCCTTTCTGAAGAACCAGGCTACACGTGAAGAGTTTTTCAACATTATTGGATCATCATTACATTAGAGTTAGGGAATAGTTTGTAGAGAATAGTCAGTAGAATATAAAATGGGAGTAGTTGATTTTTTTATAGGCAATATAAAAAAATCAACTACTCCCATTGTTTTAACGGATAATCCAGACCTAATCGGAATTGTTTTTTTCCTCCAGTAAGCCGGCTGAAACGACCAGGTTGGCATAAGAGACCGAAAATGCTGTAAAGAACCCCAGTGCCCCATTGCTGATATTACCGGGCACATTGGCCGGGGGCCCACTGAACAGAGGATACTGTCCGCGACCTTCTCGCTGAACACTTTTCACAAAATCAAAATATGCTTCAGTAATTCCACACATCTGAAGCGTTACAACATCCCCCTCCTGTAATGGTTCTGCCTCCTCATTGGCATTGATAGACTGCACCCAGACACCATCGGCTCTGCCATTCTCAAAAAAGCGGTCGCTCACCACGGTAAACTCAGAAATCCGCTCTGAAATAAGCGTCCCATTCAGCAATACCCGAAAAAGATAATAATCTTCCGAGTCGGGCGGATCGTTAAACCACAGCAATACTTTCCACATCTCCCAGGATGCATCAAACAAGAGATCGATAGAATCAGGTTTGTTTACATGTGGCATATAAGAAATTGCCTGATACGACTCCTCCACCCCGTCACCATCTATATCCACCTCCGAAACAGTCAGCTCGTAAGAATTTCCGGGAGTGGCAGCAAAACCATTCTTTGCCACATAAAAACCGGCCATCTCATTCGCTTCACGAAGAGTTTCCACATTGTAACCATCCGACAGTAAAACTCTGGCCCCTGATACCGGAGGAGAAACTGTATCATCCATAAAAGCCACAGATCGGGACAAACGCACATATTGTATATGTCTTTCACTGGTAATCATGCCATCCACTACCAGTTTCTGATCACTTGTTTCCAGGTCAAGATCGATGTACTCGGCACACCCCCAGCTTAGAAAAACCGCCATAACTATGTTGATGATAAAAACAAGTTGCTTCATTCGTTAAAATTTAAACGTATAGGAAACAGAGGGCACAACCGAAAAAAGATATGTTTTTTCCGCTCTTATACCTGAATCTCCTTCCTCGTCATTCACAAAATTGATTGCCCATGCATTCTTTCGTCCATAAGCATTGTATAAAGAAAACACCCACTCTCCCCCTTTTTCCTTTCCACGTTTACTGTGAATAATACAGGAAAAGTCCAGACGGTGATAATCAGGCATTCGCTCTCCATTGCGCTGGGAATACAACGGAACCATCGTTCCACCAACATCAAATCTGCCCACAGGCAAAGTCACCGGAGACCCGGTGTAGTAAACCCAGTTGGCCGACAGCGACACACGCGAGGCCAGGCGATAATCGGCAAATACAGAGACATCATGGGTATGGTCATAAGGCGACAAAAAGGGCTTCCCATTGTTAATTCCCCCGGCCACCCGTTCCGATTTCAAAAATGTATATCCCACCCATCCGGAGAAACGGTCGGTGTTCCACTTCGACATCAGCTCAAAACCTCTGGCCCAGGCTTTTCCAAAACGCACCTCTCCCTCAATGGTTTCGTTGAGCAGCAAGTCGGGATGATCCTTAAAATCAATGGTGTTCTCCATCCATTTATTAAAAAATTCGATGCTGTGCTCAAACACGCCATTGCGTGACTTACCGAAAAGCCCTAAAGAGACCTGATCAGAGGTTTGCGGTTTCACATTTGGTGATGCAGGAAACCACACATCCAGCGGCGTAGAAGAAGTAGAATTACTGGCCAATTGAATATACTGACGGGTTCTGCTGTAACTTATTTTGGCTGTGAGCCGGGGCGACAGAAACACCGATGCTCCCGCACGTGGCTCAAGCCCGTGGTAAGAATTAAAAATATCTCCTGATGAATAGCTGATGGTATCTGTAACTTCATAAGCATCATCAAACCGGAAGCTTTTCCCGGGCCCAACATTCTGAAAAAGGGAATACCTGAGACCCACCCTGAGCTTCAACCAGGAAGCAATCCGGTTGCTGTAACTCACATAGGCTCCATGCTCAAGCGAATTATTTTGCGGCAGTTCCACCTCCTTCAGAAACGAATTCTCATCCGGGCCGGTAACATCTCCGGGAGCGATGCTATGAAAAAAGGATCTTGCTCCAAACCGGAATGTCTTCTCAGGTGCAAGAAACCAGGAAAAATCCGCCCCAAACATATAGTCATTAAATTCCGAAACCCACTCCATATCATCGATGTCGGTTTCGGAAGTACCCAGAAAGTAGTCGTACTGCCCCCTTACAAAGGTAAAATTGGCAAATAAAGAGGGAGAAAACACCCGATTCCAGCGAAGCGATAAAGTACGGTTTCCAAAATTGAGTCGGGCCATTTCGTCCCTGAAAACATCGCGCCCCAGGTAAGCACTCAGGAAAAACCGGTTTTTCTCATCGGCAATCCAGTTCATTTTAAAGTTGGTATCGTAGAAATAGAGTTGATTGTCGTGCAACTCCTCATCACTGGCCAATGGCAAAAACAGATCAGCGTAGGTGCGTCGTCCGGTAAAAAGAAAGGAGGCTTTATTCTTTTTTATTGGTCCTTCAAGATTGAGTCGGCTGGAAATCAAACCTATACCCGCAGATCCCTGAAATTGTTTCATATTCCCATCGCGGGTGTGCACATCAAGCACAGAAGACAACCGACCGCCTTCCGAAGCAGGAAAATCGCCCTTGTACAACTCTACATATTTGATGGCATCATTATTAAAAACCGAAAAGAACCCCAGCAAATGTCCGGCATTGTAAACAATGGCTTCATCCATCAACAAAAGATTCTGATCAGGATTTCCTCCTCTGACAGTGAAATTGCTGGAGCCTTCACTGGTGGCAGAAACTCCCGGCAACATCTGAATGGCCTTCAATGGGTCGGTTTCCCCCATAAGCACAGGCATCCGACCAATGGATGAAGGCTCAAGACGTTCCAACCCTAACAGTGAAGAACGTACAGAAACGGCTCCTTCCTCTCCCGCTATGGTTACCTCTTCCAGCAATTCAGGCTGTGGAATCATCTCCACAGTCAGGTGAGTCGTCTGTGAAACTATTCTCTCCACCGGCTGATATCCTAAAAAGCCAAATTGCAAAATCTGTTCTCCCGGTGAAAGTTCTATTGAAAAAAAACCATAAACATTGGTTACCGTACCGGTACCGCTGCCACGTACAATCACAGATGCACCCACCAGCATTTCTCCTGTTGCTCCATCCTTCACATAACCACTCACCGTAAATACATCCTCTCCCACATTCGGGCGAGCCTTCACAGTTGCCTGGTATTGCAAAAAAAGGAGGAAAAAGATGAAAAAAAACTTGAAATTAGTCATGGAGCCAACGCCTTCAGGAAGTGCTGAAGATAAGCATTTTTAATCTTTCCTGCCAGAATCGACAGCCGGATTATTCTTCGGAAGCAGGAAACAATTATGGCATCCAAATTGCTTATTGAAACGAGTATGGCTAGGAAACCACAAAGGATCATGTATAATATTCTGACATGTGAGTTCCATCAGGCCAATAACTTAGTTTAATTATAACCTGATAAAATAGCACTAACAAAAAAAGAAAGTTATGAAAAAGAAAATTTTGTTTTTGAGTATCATGCTCGCAGCAACATCCATGATGTTCAACAGCATGGCCCAGGGTAATTTCGCAATTGGTGTCAAAGCCGGTTACAACTCATCCAAGTTCCGGACTGACAATGCAGGTGAAATTATGGCAGGAGATCAGCAATACACCTTCTCGGATGCAAAAGATGAAGCTAAAGGCGGGCTTATGCTTGGAGCTTTCGCCCGTATAAGACTGATCAAAAACCTCTCATTTCAGCCCGAACTTCTTTATGTGAAAAAAGGAGGTGAAACAAACTTCAGCGGAGAGTTTGACAACACCGTCAATACTGAATACCACACTTGGGATATTCCCTTGCTGGCTCACCTAAGACTAATTGACCTGAAGGTCCTGAACATTTACGGAGTCGGTGGCCCCATGGCCTCTTTTGTGGCAAGTGAAGAAAACAAATGGGGAGACATCAACAACTATGATTCCGTTTCCGAAAATATGAAAAATGCCCAGTGGAGTTTCCAGGCAGGCGGCGGTGTTGAATTTGGAAAATTAAATCTGGATGTCCGATATTCATGGGGGCTGGGAGATTCCTCCACCGAACTGAAAAGGGTTAACAACAACCTGACATTCTCTGTAGCCTATAAGATTTTTGATTTGTAATTTTGAGGTAGTCACTTGCAAAATAGTTGGCCCCCATTCGGGGACCTGCCCTCATTCCTTCAGTTTCACCCCGGGTTATCGACCCGGGGTTATTCAAATTTGCCCCCTCCGGGGACGAGCCAAATCTGTCATATTCCCATTATGCCTCAAAATTTAATTGAGGTGAGCACTTGCGATGACTTTTTTACTGTAAGATAGAAGATGTTGGTAAAGGGAACGCATCCCGAATAATCGGGACTCGTTTTATTCACTAAAAACCACTACTCCCTTATTGTTTTTCCCGTCAATCATAGTTGAGAAAGGTTTGGAGCAATGCACATGTCTTACATAATCTGTTTCCTCTTCTGCGCCGTGACTGTTCAGCATCTCCATATTGATGTTTCCCTCTCCAATATGAGGATTGATTGTAAGGTAGCCTACCCGCAATGAGGTAAGGTTTTGAAAAAAATGTGTTCCCTGACTCGGCTCCACATGATAATTTTCCAGTCCCATTTCCACAATGGTTCTGGCACCTGCAATTTGTCCCCAACGGACCGGCACTCCCAGCCAGGGATCCTGAGACCCCCAGCGACCGGGGCCAACAAGAAGGTAGGGTCTCCCGGCCTTTTGTAACTTATCATTGATCTTTTCTATGTGTCGTGCAATTTCCGGATTCAGCGATGGCTTAAATGTTTCAGGTTTCACATATACAATATCCTGCACATCATTCACCACCCCATTGCCCAGTGCTGAATTGGAATAGATAAGACAATCTTCAGGCTCAAAATCAGACAAATCAGGTCCGGAAGGATCCTTGGTGTCCACAATGGGTCTGATTTGAAGCAGGTAAAACACCGGTTTGCCATCTGGCGTCTGTAGATCCACCGCAAATTCGATCTCGACAGGCTGTTTCATCTCATCCTGGCCAATATGCAACACTTTATTTACAATATCGGCAAGGGGAAAGGCATCATATTTCAGGATATTGGCAAAAGTGATAAACCTCGGTCCATCAGCCATCAGCCCATCTTTGATCATGTGATTCTGCATATCAAATACAGAAGCCAGCCACTTCAGTGAACCATCCTTCTCAGCATCCCCTACATTCAGCTTCAGGATATTCACCCCGTCATTTACCGAGGCTTCAAAACTAGTGGCATCCAGATTGAGTGCAAAAAAAGACTTCTGGGTTTCCCGTACCACCATTTCCGGAGACGAGAGTTGAAGCACCTTGGCCGGGTATCGTGGCGAGAACCTTAGGGAAGCACCTCCCTCCACAATCTGGCGACCAAGTCCCAAAGCCACATTCACCACTCCATCCTCAGCCTTTTCGGGCGGAATAGGGTAAAAGTTGACCGATCGTGCGACACCGGAAAATGTAGGATAAAAGCGGTTTTCATGTGCCTGACCAACAACTTCCTGAAGGACAATACCCATACGTTCCTCATCAATCAGGTTCATGGTACCATCCATATAAGCTTTACTCGATTTGTAATAAACCGAAGCATACACACATTTTATGGCATCGAGCAGCTGCTCCACCATCTGTTTCTCACAGGATGGTGCAATCATATAGGTGGTATAAATTCCTGCAAAGGGCTGATAATGGCTATCCTCCAGCACACTTGACGAACGCACCGCAACCGGGCGTTTCACGACCTGCACAAAACGAAGCAGGTCGGCATACAAATGAGCCGGCAATTTTCCTTTAATGAAATGCTGTAAAATCTCCTCATCCGACATATCCGAAAGCCCCACGGCGTATAAATCGTTTTCTTCCATAAAGGTTTCGAATACATCGATTCCCAGCACAATGGTACGCGGAATCATGATGTTGACCTCAGGGTGCTGGTTCAACTCTGAATGACGCTTAATGATCGTATTCAGAAATGCGAGTCCGCGGGCTTTACCGCCAACCGATCCCTGTCCGATACGCGAAAAAGTCATATATTCATCATATCTTATCCGATCAAACGAAGCAATAATCCCTTTACTCTTACTCTTCCTGAATTCTGAAATCAAGCGGACCAGACGTTCTTTATGCGCCTTCATATTGGCATCATCATCCACCTTCAACTGTCGCACCACATCGGCTATCGGAAATAATGCCCGGGCAGTAAGCCACTTGGACACATGGTCGCGCTTAAAATGGTAATGAAGTGAATCATCGGGAAGATCCATTAATTTATTCTGCAGTTCACGAAGGCTTCCCACCCGGTCGATTTCAGCTCCTGTTTTTGGGTCAATAAACACAAAATCCCCGAAAGCAAGATAGGTATTCAGAAAATCCCTCAGCTCTTTCAGCAGGAATTTGGAGTGTTTATGAATGAACCCCACCTTCATCTCCTTGGCAACTTCAGAGACTTTAGCATCCGATGACTGAAGCATAAAAGGCATATAAGGATTATCCTTCTTCACTTTCCGGGCAAGATTTACCCCGGCACCAACTTCCTTCCTGCCATCATGATTAAAGGAAACATCAGAAATAATCCCCAACAGATTGTTGCGATACTTGTCATAAAAAGCTTCAGCCTCCTCATAGGTCCGCGCAAGCAAAATCTTTGGTCTTCCGCGCATTCGCATCATCATCTGATGTTCATTGAGGCCTTCGTGCATGAACTTTTTAGACTGCTTAAAAACAATCTTGTAAATCAATGGAAGGTAGCTGGAATAAAACCGCACAGAATCTTCCACCAAAAGAATGCTTTGGACTCCCACCTCACCTATGTCGTGTTCGGCATTCATGCCATCTTCAATTAGTTTGATGATGGCCAACAATAAATTGGAATTTCCAAGCCAGCAGAAAACATAATCAATGGCACTGGTATCTTCTCTGCTAAGCTGAAGAGATACCTCCCTTGAAAACGGGGTCAGTACAACAATGGGCACCTGCGAGAAGGATTCCTTAATTTTACGTGACAAAGAGAATGGATCCATCCCTCCCACACTCAGCATGGTAATCACCAGATCTATCTGCTCCTCCTCCAGAACAGCAAAAGCCTCCTCTGCTGAAGAGACCTGAATGAAGTGCGGGGGATAACGCAGGCTTAAAGAGACATACTCATTAAACAACTGTTCATCAATGCGCCCGTCCTCCTCCAGCATAAAAGCATCATAAGAACTGCAAATCAACAGCACTTTATGAATGCGGTTTTGCATCAACTGATCAAAAGCTGTTTCGGAGAAGCGACTGTGCGTAATATTTAATTCCATGAGAGATCTATTAAAGGAGATGTGAGATTCAATGCCCTTAAAATAGCAAAAGCCTGTGGAAATGCCAATATTGAAGGACACAAAAAAACGGGATTGACATAGTCAACCCCGTTATATCTGAAAATCAAATTTCTGATTTTACATCGGTACTTGATTTACCTGACGTGCCGAATAACTGATTTTAAGTGCCTGGGCTTTTCTAAGAGCCTGCTTAACCTCAGTAATGATGCCCATTGGGGTATCAAAGTCGGCCTTGATTGAAACCGTCATTTTAGAACGATCACTCTCTCGCATCGATTCGCGCTCCTGCACAATATAGTTGCGAATATCATCTACAGTAGAAAACTGGTCATTGAGCTGCAAACGCGGTTCAGAACCGAAAGTTCCCTGATATTGTTTCTGGGGAACACCCACATAAATATAGGTCACCAATGATTTCTTCTCCAACTTGCTCAACTCAGTAGCTTCCGGCTGTTTCAACTGAACTTTCAGTGCTACCTCTTTCATGGTGGTTGTCACCATAAAGAAGAACAAAAGCATAAAAACGATATCGGGGAGAGAGGCGGTATTAATGGCCTGCTGGCCACTACCTTTTTTCTTTCTGAATTTTGCCATGCTATTTCCCTCCTATGTTTTTAGGTTCAGCTTCGGAAATCTTTTGCGGATAGATATCACGAATTGCATCCTGTTTGTCTTCCTCCAGTTCGTCAAATTTTTTGCCGAATTTGGATTGTGAAAGCTCATTACGGAGCTCATTGTAAGCAGCAGCCAATTCGTTTTGCACCGAGAGATACATCTGATACTGTGTTCCCCGGTCATTCTGCAAAGAAATCACACCTTTACTCACAGGATAAATGCCAAAATATTCAATTTGCTTTTCCTCTTTCTCTGGCAGTCCCTCTTCATCCAACGGGTTTTGAATAAACTCTTTGGCGGCGTCACGAAGTTCTCTCAACTCCATCGGCTCGTTTTCGACCAGCAACCGGTTTTGAGAGTTTATCAACACCTCAAACACGTTTCGGTCTTTAATGGGCGGTGGAGTTTCCTGATCTTCAGGCACCGGGGGAGGAAGCATGCGTGACAAACCGGAATCTGTGTCCATCGTGGTTGTCACAAGGAAGAAAATAAGCAAAAGGAAAGCAATATCGGCCATCGATCCTGCATTCACTTCCTGAACATCTCTTTTTCCCATAAATTTAAAATATTTTTAGTTGACAGAGCTTAATAAAGCTCTGCCATCAGTCATGTTTACTTAAAAATCCGGGAAACTTCGGTAAACAATATTGCAACCAAAGCACCACCAATAAGGATATAAGTAGAATACAAGAATGTATCGCCCAAAATCAACATACTAGGTACGTTGTCTGGTCCTTTATATCCAACCAACTGCAAAGGAGTTCCGTCTCCCATGCTGTAAGCAATAACTACAATCACCCCCAAAAGGGCAATTGAAATAAGTGATCGGATAGCAGCCTGAGGATGCAAAAGCAAATTTGCAATCTCAAAAAGAATTGCTACGGCAGCTGCTATCATCAACAATACCTTTCCCCAATTCAGGAACGACTCGGTATATAACGGGTATCCGGCATCTTCCACTTCACCTCCGAAGTAGAATAATCCTGCAAACACCAACGTTACAGCCAGGAGAAGATATAGTACATAACTCAAATATTTCGAAAGCTTAGTCATAATGACAATTATTTTTTCATGTTATACTTAACCAGAATGTCCATCAAAGAGATTGAAGCATCTTCCATATTGTTTACAATACCATCGATCTTAGAAACCAGGTAGTTGTAAAAAATCTGAAGAATAATGGCAACAATCAAACCGGACACTGTGGTAATAAGGGCCACTTTAATACCACTTGCAACAGCAGTAGCAGAAACGTCACCCATAGCAGCGATGGTATCGAAAGCGTCGATCATACCAATAACTGTACCCATGAAACCAAGCATAGGGGCAATAGCGATAAACAATGAAACCCAGGTAAGTCCTTTTTCCAACATTCCCATCTGAACAGAACCATAAGAAACAACGGACTTCTCTACTACTTCAATGCCTTCGTCGAAACGATCCAACCCCTGATAGAAAATAGAAGCAACAGGCCCGCGGGTGTTGCGACATACCTCTTTGGCAGCTTCCACACCACCTTCGTTAAGCGCATCTTCAATTTTCTGAAGAAGTTTCTTGGTATTGGTGGTTGAAAGGTTCAGATAAATGATTCTTTCAATTACAATAGCCAAACCAAAAACGAGAGCCAGCAATACGAAACTCATAAATACTGCACCACCTTCAATAAATTTAGCTTTAATCTGTTTGTGAATTCCCTGGGGCTCTTCACCTTCTGCCGGTTCTGCAGCTACTTCTTCTTCCACTGCAACTTCCTCTTCTGCAACTTGTTCAGTTGTAGTCTCTTCAGCTACCGACTGCTCTTCTTCCTGAGCATAAATGGATGATGCACCCATGCTAAGCATCCCAAAAACTGCCAAAAACGCAAATAGCTTTTTCATAATCTGTAAAAAATTTTGATTTGTATTGGTTTGTTAATACTCAAAAATAATTCATTCTCACTCTCTGAAAATGGAGAACAAATTTAAAATCAATTAATAGAATCTCAAAATTAAATTTGAGTTGCCCATTTTTCAGGGTTGCAAATTACAAAAAAAATGTCAATTACAAGTTTAGGATCCAAAATCATCCTAAAAAACTTCAAACCATCCCTCTTTCGGGAAGGTCTTGTAAGTGTCAAAAAAACACACAGACCCCACGCAATCAAGCCATAACAGGCTTAATCTCTCCTTTCAAGGAATCATTCAACTTATCTTTAATCTCTCCCATGGAGACACTGTTGCCCAACAAAAACATCAACTTGGCAAGGGCAGCCTCGGTGGTAATGTCATGACCACTCACAACGCCCAAATTGAGCAGATGCCTGCCGGTTTCATATCGCCACATCTCCACATTTCCGGCCAGACACTGCGTGACATTTATTATAATGACCCCGCGTTCTATGGCATCCTTAAGTGCCTTCATAAACCATTCACTGGTGGGAGCATTTCCCGAACCGTAGGTTTCAAGCACAACGCCTCTTAATCCGGGAGCCTCCAGTATCGATCGAACTACATTTTCATTAATTCCGGGAAATATCTTCAACAACGACACATTACTGTCCATTCTCTTTGAAACTGAAAATGATCCGTTTAATGTTGTGTAGCGAATATACGGATAATTGTATTTGATGTGCAACCCCACTTCGGCCAAAGGAGGATAATTATCGGAACGAAAAGCCCGAAAATGTTCCGCATTATATTTGGTAGTCCGGTTTCCCCTGAACAGTTTATCCTGAAAATAGATGCAAACTTCCGGCACCAATGCCTGGTTGTTTTTATAAGTGGCTGCAATTTCCAATGCGGTGAGAAGATTTTCTTTGCCGTCGGTGCGGATGGCACCCAAAGGCAACTGACTTCCCGTAAGTATCACGGGCTTTTGCAGGTTATGAAGCATAAAACTCAACGCACTGGCCGTGTATGACATGGTGTCGGTACCATGCAAAATCACAAATCCATTGTAGGCAGCATAATTCTCCTCAATAATTTCAACTAGCCGCGCCCATATCTCAGGCGACATCTCTGAAGAATCCACAATCGGATCAAAGGAAATGCTGTTTACCTTAAAATCGAACTTCCTGAGCTCCGGAACTTTACGAGATATATTTTCGAAATCGAAAGGTACCAAAGCATTGGTATCCGGATCAACCGCCATACCAATGGTACCTCCGGTGTAAATAATGAGAACCTGCTTATCCATTTTTCGTTTTGAGTTTTGAGTTGCGAGTTTTGGGTTTTGAGTTTGGGTTTTGAGTTTGGGAACTTCGGGCAGGGGTTCCCCTTTCAGGGGGCAGTGAGCAGCAGGTTAATGGTCAATAGCAAACAACTGCCGGGCATTTCGGGTGGTGATGCGGTCCATCTCATCAGGGGTAATCCCGTAAACCTCAGCCATTTTTTCCAACGTATTTTTCATATAAGCAGGCTGATTGCGCTTTCCGCGATAGGGAACCGGGGCCAGATAAGGGGCATCCGTCTCGGTCATAATTCTATCAGCAGGAGCTCCTTTCAGTACTTCATCAAGTTTGGCATTTTTGAAAGTTACAATCCCGTTGATTCCCAACATAAACCCGGGATATTCCAACGCTTTATGCAAATGCTCTTTATTTCCGGAAAAACTGTGAAAAACCCCTTTGAGCCGGTCATCACAAACCTTATCCAATTCCTGAAAAACGGCTTCAAAAGCTTCACGAACATGGATGACAATGGGAATACCCTTTTCTTTGGCCCATTCGGCCTGTTTCCGGAAAACGACCCGCTGCTCCCGCTCCCAGGTTTTATCCCAGTAAAGATCAATCCCGATTTCACCTATTGCTATAAAATCACGCTGACCAAGCCAGTATTGCACATTGGACAATTGCTCTTCATAGTCTCCTTTTACCGAAGTGGGATGCAATCCCATCATGGAATAACAATAATCCGGATACATCTCTTCAACAGCGAGCATCGGACGAACACTCTGACCATCAATATTGGGCATCAGGATTTTTTCCACTCCTGCCAACCGGGCTTTTTCCACTACTTCGTGTCGATCCTGATCAAATTCAGGCAAATAAATGTGTGAATGTGTATCTATCATGCTTCAAAAGTAATGAAATAATCTTTTGTGTTCGGTGTTCTGAGTTTTGATTTCCGGGTTCGGTGTTCTGAGTTTTGGGTTCGGTGTTCTGAGTTTTGGGTTTTGGGTTGTGAGTTTTGGGTTTTGAGTTGTGAGTTTTGGGTTTTGAGTTGGGGGTTAGCAATTGAGGGCGGGGATTCCCCTTTCAGGGGGTTTAGGTTTACCCTGTGAGGAACTACCTCTACAGGGTGAACCCTGTGAAGGAGTTTTCTTCATAGGGAGGTAGTGCACAAGGCAGATTTGTTTTGGGTTTCAGATTGCGTGTATTCGATCCTCATCGAGATACAAGGTCTGATGTATTTGCGCTCCGGAATACACAAAACACATAAATAGGGGACAGCCGGTTTGACTGACACATGAGAAATCAAACACAACTATCCCCTTAAAAAATCAACCTATGATTACTGACTCATTATAATATATACGTACAATCCGTTATCAAACAACTCCCTGCGCCAGCATAGCTTCGGCCACTTTCACAAAGCCACCGATATTGGCACCTTTCACATAATTGATTTTGCCATCGGGCGATTTACCGTAACGTACGCAGGATTGGTGAATGTTATTCATTATCTGGTTCAGTTTTTCATCAACCTCCTCACGTGTCCAGCTGATACGCATGCTGTTTTGGCTCATTTCCAGTCCTGAAACAGCAACCCCGCCGGCATTAACCGCCTTACCCGGAGCAAACATAACCTTTTCTGTGGCCAATGCTGCCGCCTCTGCTGTACATCCCATGTTGGAAGCTTCAGCAATAAGATAGCAACCGTTATCAATCAGCGTTTTGGCATCCTCTTCGTTCAATTCATTCTGAATGGCACAGGGAATGGCAATATCCACTTTTTGCTGCCAGGGTTTCTCGCCTCTGAAAAATTCAGCCCCGTACTTTTCTGCATAAGGCTCCACCACATCCATATTGGAAGCCCGCAACTGCAGCATATAATCAATTTTACTTCCGGAGATACCCTCCGCATCATAAATATATCCGTCGGGTCCGGAAATGGTCACCACTTTGGCGCCCAATTCGGTAGCTTTCAGGGCAGCTCCCCATGCCACATTACCAAATCCGGAAATGGCAATCGTTTTGCCCTTAAGTGTATCATTCTTCTCTTTCAACATCTCCCGGACAAAATAGACGGCACCAAAACCGGTAGCTTCAGGACGAATCAGACTTCCACCGTATTCACGTCCCTTACCAGTCAATACTCCGGTAAATTCATTCCTAAGTTTTTTATACATCCCGAAGAGGTAACCGATTTCACGACCGCCAACGCCAATATCACCTGCAGGCACATCGGTATTGGGTCCTATATGACGGAAAAGTTCAGCCATGAAAGCCTGGCAGAATCGCATGATTTCATTGTCCGATTTTCCTTTGGGGCTGAAATCGCTTCCTCCCTTTCCTCCCCCCATGGGAAGAGAAGTCAGACTGTTTTTAAAAGTCTGTTCAAAACCCAGAAACTTTAGTCCGCTCAGGGTTACACTCGGGTGAAAACGCAAACCTCCTTTATAAGGTCCGAGAGCGGAATTAAACTCAACCCGGTACCCACGGTTTACCTGAACTTCTCCCTTATCGTCCACCCAGGGCACACGAAACATCACCACACGCTCGGGTTCAGTCATGCGCTCCAGTATTTTAGCTTTTTGATATCGGGGATTCTCAAGGTAAAAGTCCCATACAGTTTCCACAACTTCCTGTACGGCTTGTAAGAATTCATCTTCGCCGGGATTCTTCATCCTGACGGTGTCCATAAATGCTTTAAATTTATTTTCCATATCCCTGGATTTATTTGGTCTATTAATTACATCAAAAATAAGGATATTTTTTATACGCAGTAACAAATTGAAAGTTTTTATAAATCCACAAAAACAACACCTTTACCACTGCTTTTCAACATATTAAACCAAATAAGAATTGTTTTTATGATAAAAATCAATATTGCCTGCACAAAAAAATGAGATAATCTGTAAGCACTTATAATAACCAAAGCCCATCACACTATTACATACCCAGTAAAAAAGGGAACTTCAGGAGATAACATAAAATGGATAAGGGGCCTCCCCTAACCCCTCCCAAGGAGGGGAACTGAGGGCCTCCCCTAACCCCTCCCAGGGAGGGGAAATGAGGGCCTCCCCTAACCCCTCCCAAGGAGGGGGACTGAGAAAATGATTTTAGCTTGAAAATGGCCGTCTGTGAGACCAGAAATTAAATGAATATGGTTACTCATTATCACCCATGCATAAATCTCCAACCCTTTCTCTGCCTGACAATACTCTAATGAATCCATTATAATGTGTTTGTACACAGGCCTTGTAAATACATCAATCCAGTTAACGACTGTTATGGTAGAAAAAAAAATTCACGGTTAATTCGACGTGCAATATCCATGATTCTTTTCATTCGCTTAAAATTTTGTAATTATCTGATAAAAACCTAATTAAAAATTTGAGAACGAATGTAACCGCTTCGCTCTCGCATAATATTTTTTAAACATGTTCTCCTGTGATTTATGTTTAAAAAATATCATGCTCGTTTCATCCGTATAAAATTTACTAATTAAGGTCGGATGGAACTCGCATGCAAGAATTTATACATGTTCTTTTGAGACAATCACAGCCATGCTCGTTTCATTAAGATTAAACCACAATATACTAATTATCAGACAATATATTAGCCTACTCCCGTCCGTGTGGATTTGTAATCCGCTCCATATAAACCTGCTTCTCAAAAATCTTTTTCCAAACTAAAAAATCATTTAATTTCTCTAGATTGCAAATCCGAAAAAGGAAAACGGCGTGCCTACCCAAAAAAGTTTGGGGAATAATGTGTAAATGACAGGATTTGCTCGTCCCTGAAAGGGGCAAATTTTAATAACCCCGGGTCGATAACCCGGGGTAAGGCTGAACGATTGGAATCAGGTCCCCGAATGGGGGCCAACAACTACAACCCTGACTTTCCGATTGTTGTAAAAAATCTGTCATTGGTAGCTTGTCGAAGAATCTGCTCGCTTAAAAGACAGATGTTTCGACTATGCTCAACATGACATTTTTTTGTGCTTTGAACTTGTTGGACAAACCCCCGTCAGGGCTTTCAACATTGCAAGAAGTGGCCAATATTGCACCAGAAGCAGCTAAAACTTCGCAAGGAGAGGTCAATATTAAACAAGGAGCGGTAGATATTGCAAAAGGAGCCACAAAAACGGCACAAGGAAAGGTAAAAACTGTACAAGAAGCAGTTAAATCGCAACAAGAACCAATATACACAATAATCAGAAAAATTGCACAATAGACAAGTACCTGATTACAATACTGATTAAAGCGTTTCTGGGTTGCAGATCCTTGGATGGAAAAAGGTGTGGATTGCTAATCCATACCGATGGGGCAAGGTTTTAACCCGGAAATGAATATCGATGAGATTAGCACCGGTCTTCAGGCCGGTGTGTGTCAGACAGAACGCACACAGCAGCCGGCTTCAAGCCGGCTTCCTAATTACAACAATGCCTTTGTAAATTTTTCAAAAAGCCGGCTTGAAGCCGGCTCTCCTGAATTACCTACTATAATAGTACCCCCCCTAAAGACGGGGGGCTATACTCATTATAATTTACAAAGGCTATAGTTTGAAGTGGATTACTGCCCGGCTATGCTGCTTTGCTTGCAAAAAATTCCACGCCGACAGGGCCGACGGAGGCCCGCAAAAAAATTCATTCAAAAAACACCAATAAAAAAGGGCAACACCGAAGTGCCACCCTTTTTGATCTATTTGGTATTTCAGTTTTTGCTTAGGGTTGAACCTTGATATCTAACCTTATATAATCTCCCACGCTATAACCAGGCTCAATCTCCAACACTTTTATCAAACCTTTTTTGCCGTAATTATCGACAAATTCAAGCACATCTCCAACGGCAAGATTCGTTACTGTTTCTTCTGAAGATTGAGAAATTCCATCCAATTCTGAAGCTGATGCAATGGCATCAAACTCTTCGATGGTTAACTCTGATTGTGCAAAATAAGTATGGTTCAATTCTTCCAGGGTAATACCAGCATTTGTTTCAATATCGATAATTGCTGAAGGATAATTATATGTTGACACCAAGGAAGCACCATATGCTGCACCATAGAAATATCCAAAATCCCAGAAAGCTGCAAACTCACCACCTCCATTAATCTGAAATACGTTTCCATCCATTAGCGAAAAAAAACTATCTGAAGAACCATCTGATAAGGGAGCAGCCAAAATTTTAGCTGTATATTCTTTCACCTTTACAACTTCAGGATTCATCCCCCCATAATTGATAGTAATGGTTCCGGGACCAGCAACCAGCCTCTTATCAGTGTCGCGATAGTCACCTCGGCCTGATGTTGTCCAAAGTGAGTACACAACTGTTCCTTCGCTCATGGAATGTACAGGAAAAGGGATCTTGTAAGTAAATTCATTTCCGTCCTCACTTGGTAGATCAACAGAGCCATCCCCCTTTTTATCGAGACCTTCAATATCCAGCTCATAAACCTCATCACCCGCACCGGCAATATTCTGAGTCATGTACAAACGTCGCATAGTTTCCTCAATTGAAGAAAATTTCACTGTTACGTCAACACTCGTGACCCCTGTTTCCAAATCACTGGCATAAATAGTGATATTAGCCGTATTGTCTCCTTCATAAATTATTATTTCAGGGATTACTGGTTGCTCATCTTCCAATTCTTCTTCGGTAATAAAAGATAAAGATTCTCCATAATTCACACCCGCATCACTTATAGTATATACTCTGAGATAATACTCTGTAGCAGGTTCCAGACTTTCAATACTTTCATGAAATTCATGCTCATAAATTTTCTTTGTACTACTATTAATTGTAGGTTCTTCCTCCAATCCCCAACAAATTCCCATTTCAATTATCTCCGCAGAACTTTCTTCTGAAACGATACCATCAACAACAACCGTATTGCTTGTTACATCAAAAATACTAATCGGCCCAATCGCTGGATACACAAGTGTGGAAAACGAGAGGGTCATACCATAATTTGTTCCAAACTCATTGGTTGCATAAGCCCGAACATAATACTCGGTACCTGAATTTAGGTCTTCCATTATGCTTTCAAAAAAACCACCTCCAGAACCATCCTTTGATCTGTTTTGCTCAATTGTGGGGTTTGGGTTGATGTCCCAACAAACACCTCTTTCAATTACAGTACTTCCGGCATCATCATCAATAATTCCTCCGCACGCTGCTGTTTCACCGGTTATTTCTGACACTTGATTTGTTGAAACGCTGGGAAGCCTTTCTGCATCCATTTTTTCATCATCACATCCAGTAATCGGAAAAAGTGCAATAAAAAGGAATAGTGTCAAGTTTTTTAAATTCATAGTCTTGAAATTTATTTTTTTAACATCGATTTCTGTATCATTTTAACTGGCAAAATTTGACTATATACTTCAAATCTTCATCGCCGGATACGGAACTTCGGCAAAAAAGTTTGGATTTGATTTTAAACAGATTCTTGCAAAATTTTAGCTTTCGATAATTTTCAGATTATTCTGCTCCCGTCCGTGTGGATTTCGTTCCAAGCAAAGCGGCATAATCGAGCGGTAATCTACCATCGCTACCCCTCTGGCTCCCCTGAAAGGGAGTACCCCAGCCCGCAAACCAAATCAACCAGAAAAATCTTGCAGTTTGAAAATGCCGCGCGAGGGAGTTCCCCTTTAAGGGGGTTAGGGGGTAGCGATGGGGCTATTCTTATTATTAAATTACAATGGCAATATTCGCCTGTGTTGAATTGGCAATCCAAATCCTTAATTATCATACTGATACTGCATGCAATACTCATGAATTTTGAATAACAAAAGCTACCCCACCATTCATTAATGCTGCCTTTTCGGTAAATGGATTCACATCGACGCAGGAATTCCACAAATCGAGGAATCATTTCCACACCAGCTAAAAAAAGGTCACAGCGAAGGAAATGAAACGCCACAAAAAAGGAAAAATACACAAGAAGGGCTTTCAACATTGCAAGAAGTGGTCAATATTGCACCAGAAGCAGCTAAAACTGCGCAAGGAGAGGTCAATATTACACAAGGAGCAGTAAATATTGCACAAGAAGCCACAAAAACGGCACAAGGACGGGTTAAAACTGTACAAGGAAAGGTAAATTCTGCACAAGAAGCGGTTAAATGTAAACAAAAACCGTCCGTGTGGATTTGGAATCATCGTCCGTGGGGATAAGTAAACGATAAATTCATTCAAAAAACACCAATAAAAAAAGGGCAGCACCGAAGTACCACCCTTTTTGAGCTATTTGGTATTTCAGTTTTTGTTATGGTTGAACCTTGATATGCAATTTAATGTAATCCCCTACTCCATTTCCAGGTTCAATCTCTATTACCCTAATTAATCCTTTGTTTCCATAATTGTCAACAAATTCAATAACATCATCAACGTTCAGGTTTGTAATTGTTTCCATAGCTGATTCAGTCACAAAATCCAAATCGGAAGCATTAGCTACAGCACCAAACTCAGTTTCAGTCAAATTAGACGAAGCAAAATAAGTGTGGTTCAGTTCATCTGCTGTGGTATTTGCAACCTCCTTAACATCAATAATATTAGATGGATAGTCAAATGTAGATGCCAGCGAAGCCTCATTTGATGCGCCATAATAATATCCAAAGTCCCAATATGCAGCAAACTCTACACCATCTTCTATTGGATAAACCTCACCATCAATCAAAGAAACAAAAGTTTCAGAAATTTTATCAGCAGTCGGAGCAGCCAATAAAACAGCCTCATACTCCTTTACCCCGGTTGCAGGATTGGTTCCACCATAATGAATAATTACTTTCCCGGGACCTGAAACCAGACTATTTTCAACATCCCGATAGTCACCACGTCCGGAAGTAGCCCAAAGCTGATACTCAACAGTACCCTCTGTCATACCCGACAAAACAGGAAACGGAATGGTAAAAGTAAAATCATATCCTTCACCACTGCTCAGGTCAATAGATCCATCACCTTTTGTATCCAATCCGTCAATTTCCAATTCATACTTCTCATATCCTGCACCGGCAATATTCTGAGTCATGTACAAACGTCTCATTTTAGAGTCGGCAGATGTGAAATTCACAGTTACATCGGCACTAGTTGCTCCTGGTTCGAGGTCACTCACATAGATGGTGGTTACTGCGGAATTATCGCCTTCGGCAATATTGAGTTCCACTTCTTCGTCTTCTCCTGTTGTCAGAATACTTTCATCTTCCTCACAGGAAGTAAATCCAAAGCCCATAAAAAGGGCTGCTATCATTAAGCTTACAAACTTTAACTTTTTCATTTTCAAAAATGGTTTTAGTGTTAAAAATTCAAATTATAATAATGTTGTTTCTAATCAATCTCCACAACAGAGGCTCCAAAAAATCCAGAGCATATTTATTGTCCTTGGCAACAAGACATTGTATTACAGATAAAACATACCTGCAGCACACCATATTTTCTTGAAAAATATCGGAAAAAAAATGAATTTCGGGCCGGCCCCCTGCCCTTACGAAGCAGACAAACGTAATAGTGTTTTTGTTCAACTCAAAACACTTTAATAAAATCTAACGTTCTTTTCTCTAATACGCCAACTTCTTTTTCCTCTTAATCAATAAGCCATCAATTATTCAAACATCCCGAATATTCCAATTTCCATGCCAAATAGAAAATGATTGCCCAAACAGCAATCCGGATTCTTCTTTCACAGATATTGTTAATATTTGTAAATTATTGCTTACGGAATTAAAACATTTTTGTTTCCTCTAATTATTCTGTGATTAAAAATATTTTTCAAAACAGATCAGAAAACAAAAATATCGTGGTAAGGGTAAATCGACCATCCCTTGCCACGATATTGTTTAAACTTACCTCTCAGAAGACGAATAAAAAATGTAAGGGTTGCACTCGCTTACAAAAAAGAAAGATTTAATTTTGAGAAATCCCCATTTGCCAAAGGCGTGAACTGACTACCAAGCCTCGATTTAAGGCATTATCTTTATTAAATTCATATTGTATTTTACCTTCCCGGATAATGAAATTTATGGCAGCTCCTTGTGCAATCATACCTTCCTGCTCGGTAACCAATAAAGTACAGTGTCCTTCAAGTTTTTGAAGAACCTCCTGCATCTGGCGGCTTTGCCAATGACCAACAAACATAATATGAGGCTTACCCACATTGGATGCCGACATATAATTTCGTACTTCAATGGGCTGACTACCGGCTTTTTTGCCCTCCGCAAGCTCCTTAAGCCGTTCATAAACGGATACATGGCCCAGGACCTCAATTACAAAATTCCCTTCCCTTGTCTCTTCCGGCCATTCAATGTGCCGGGTAAAATTTAGCAGATAAAGAGAGATGTAATTCTCCTCCTGTGCCTGACTACTCAAAGAAAGAAGGAGCAATATTCCAATCATCAATATTTTCCTCATGACAGCTCCTTTTTATTTTTCAATGGAAAATCGGATGGTTTTTGTTGTCTTATTTTCCAGCGCATCGGCAGCCTCAATGTCAATTGTATAATTGCCGGGTTGCAAACCGCTAAGCGGAATTTTTTCCGACACCTTACTGCCATTGACCGAATACTTCAAAGATTCCTCTCCGGCAACATCATCTGTGGCACCAATGTATATCTTGGTATTGGATGGATAGATGACGTAGTTCTCCTCCCGGATCGTTTTCTCTCCAATAGGCTCCACACTAAAATGATGATGAATCGAAGGTCCTTCCCTATCAACCACAAACACAAGAGACTGCAGTTCTTCCTGATTATTCACATTATCGGTTGACCTCCATTCCAAAAGATTCTCCCCGGAACGATCTCCTGAAAATGATTCTCCGTATTCCTTCTCCACTCCATTCAGGGAATATGAAATGCTCTTTACACCGCTTTCCTGATCTTTAGCATCCAGGGAGATTCTGGTCTGAGCTGCAAGAAACAGCGTATCCCGGTTTCTGAACACAGGACCATCAAAAGAAACTTTGCTCCCGGGGGCTGTTCTGTCAATATAAAAATGGCGATCGGTCTCCGGAGCACTGTTTTCTACCCAGTCAACAGCAGAATAACTAAGCACTACCGGACTGTTTCCTTCAGGATGAAAGGAATTGTCGTAAACCTCATTTGTCAGAAATGAGTTATTACTATATAGAATAGATTGGACTCCCGACTTGTCGTCCTTTGCCGATAAAGCCACGGTGGTTCTCCCGGATATATACTCACGGTCGCCTTCAAAGTAATCTCCCTCAAATTCGAATGAAACCACGGGCGCGTCCCTGTCGATGTAATAATCAAAGACCTCTCCTTCACCTTCAGCCTTACTGGCACCGGAAGAGAGGGTCCCAATATATTTATGTGCCTCTGCATTGCCTACACGATCTCCAGCATAATAGGTTATTTGGCCATCCCCTTCTTTCAGTCGCGAAACAGGAATAGGATTTTTGTATTCCTCAAATTCACCATCATCTATGGCAAAGAAAACGTTGTTCACCCCGGACAGACTATCAACAGCAGACAAACAAATGGTGGCATCAGGAGCTAACACATTATTTTTATTGATGCCGCTGATTTCATGCGTTGATATAGGGGCAGTATGATCTACCGAAAAATCAAAAGAGTGCATATCCTCCACGTTTCCCACATTGTCCACCGAGTAAAACTTCAAAGAATAATCCCCTTCTTCATCAACACTCAACGGAGATTGTTTTTCCCCCACGAACCCAGATCCGTTTAATGAATAATAAACATCCGTTACTCCGGACATTTCATCTGAAGCATCAAATGCAAGATGCACCTTTTCACCAAAGAACACCTTGTCATCCGTCCGGACATTAACAGATTCCCCCCATAGCAATCGGCTTTTGGGTTGTAATCCATCAGCATAAATATCAAATATTATATCCTGCAAGGGGTAAACCGTCTTTCGGGTAGCAGTATCAACGGCTGAAGGAGATCTGAGGGTATTCCATCCTTCTGTATCCAGGTACATGGGATTTGAATACTGAGCGGTAGTATTGCTTTTTAGCAGCCATGATTCGGCTTCATCATCGGGATCGGATGATATGCGCAGATACAAAGGTAAATCTTTGTTAACAAACAGTTTTCCGTCTTCTGACTGATAAAAGCGCTTTTCGTGTTGTAAAGGTTCCTGAGCAGAAGAGGAAAAATTTCCTGCTGAAGTCAGCATCAGGGTTGTCAAAAGTGCAGTTCCCGCCAGTCGGCGAGTACAGAAACTCGTTTTTTTGAATGGGCCAATACGTAATTCGGTATTCATTTTTCTTTTGATTTAGGTTACGCATCATGTACGCATCAACCTTAATTTTTGATAATATTTTTTGCCGTTCATTAACAAAGCCTTGACCAATTTCGTTTTTTGTTTGATAAAGTAGTGCAACCTCCCGGTTAAAACAACAAAATCTGCCGCCTCTTATGTGTATTCAGTCCTTGCTTTCAACCAAAAAAGTACCCTGCTTTCAAGACATCTCAGAATTTTAATATTCGGAATTCACAATATTTCTTATCTTTACACTTACCTAAACAAATTTAGCAATGGCCAGATTCACATTAAACCAGGTTGCACAGCAGGCAGGTGTATCCAAAACAACAGCTTCGCTGGTTTTAAACGGGAAAGCTGACAGCGTAAACATAGCGCAGTCCACCCGGAGAAGAGTCTTAGATACCGCAAAATCGCTCAATTATCAACCCGGAAAATTCAATCCGGGACGACTCAACGGGAAAAGTGGAATGATCGGCGTCTTTGCATCTGATTACACTAATTACAGCAATCGCCAATGGCTCCAGGAATTGATCAAAGCAGCGGAAAAGAAAGGTTACGTAATCCTGCCTCAGGTGGCGAGTCTCCAAAGTCTGAAAGAAAAGTTAAATGCACTTCCATTCGATGCAGGCATCATCATTGAGCATGAGTTGGTTGGTGATAAGATTGACCAGGAGAAAATTGAATTTCCAATTATTTGTGCGGGTTTCATCCCCGGTCCCGAAACAGTTAAGTTCATTGCCCCGGATTACCATCAGCAAACCAATGAAGTGATTCAGCTCCTGTACCGGCACAACAAAAAAGCCATCGGAATGCTCTGTGCAAAAGAGGACACGAAAGAGAAACATCAAAAAAAGGTGACTTACAAAGAAAATTATTGTGAGCGTTTCGACATACCGCCCAATATGGCAGAGTTACCGTCAAAGGAATTTAACCCAAAAGAAATCAAGGAAGCCTGCCTGCAACTTATTGAGAAGGGGGCAAATGCCATCATTCTGGAAACACCGGAAATGACGTCCGAAGCTATGAAGGATGCAGAAATAAGAGGAATCGGGAAAGAGGGAGTACTGTTTGCCACGTATGATAAGATCGAAGGAGGTGAGTTCCTGCCCCAAAACTTATTAATTCACACCTCTTCTGACATCGCCAAAATGGCCGATCAGGTTATTGAAGAATGTGTGAAAGGGATTTAAAAAAAGCCCCGGACCATTTCCCTCTGATTAACTTTGGGCGAGTTAAGCAGCTAAACTTGTTTATGGCAGAACAAATCATTGCAGTCATTGTAAAGGAAATGGCTCCGGAGCAATATTCTTTTAATCTGATTACTCAGAGACGAAAACAAAGTTGCAGGGCCCAATGCCTATATTATCCTCATAGGTCTCAACGGCAGTCCCGTTGGCAGAATAAATCTCCACACGCCCCGCTGCAGTAAAGTTAGGCGCAACACCAACATACAAATCTCCATTGGCGGGATTTACGCCCAAACCCGACGGAGTAACATCTGCAAATGTTTCCTGCGGCAATTCTGATGCAGTAATATCTACTTCCCATATTCCGGGAAAACCATATCCACCTCCGAAGTAAAAACTTTGTCCGTCAGCAGCCAGCGCAATTTTTGTGGCTTTTCCGTAAATAACCTCATCTGGAAGAAAGGTTTGCTCAACATCATAAGAAGAAGCATTGATATGGTGAATTGCAGCAGGACTAACACTAACAAAGCTTCCAGATACTGCATCATACTCAGAACGGCCGGTTGCCAGCACCCAAACATCACCGTCGGCATCTACGATCAGGTCCTGTGGATTGTCATTGACCGTAATTTCCTTAATTACCTCATCGTTGACAGGATCAATTACTGAAATAATATTATCGGTAGCATATCCTCCACAGTTGGCCACCCACAACTCATCACCAACAACTTCGAGCCCCTCGGGACCGACCCCCACATTAATGGAGCTGACCACCTGCATCTGTTCAGGATCAACAACAGCCACTTCACCGCCGTTTCCCCATTGAGACACATAAATTAATCCATCATAAACAGCGGCGTACCTAGGGTTATTTATTCCTTCAGAAATCTGTCCCACATAATTGAAGTTCTTATTATTGACTACCATCAGACTGTGCGAATTATTCAGCACGAGAAAAGAGAGTGTATCCACAGAAACCATATCCTGCAATACATCGCCCAACACGGCACCGTTCCTTTCAGCAAACAAATTGCCCATAACAGTATCCTGAGCAATAAAAGAGACAGAGGCATTGGCAGCATTCATTGCCCCCTGGTTAAGCACAAACACACCATTAACAAAGTCACCCTTATCCTTTACAATCACCGGATCGTCATCGCTTTCACAAGAAACAAAAGCCATAAACAAAGCTAAAGAAAGTGCTTTTAACACACCAGCACTGAAAACTCCCTTTTTTAAAAAATCCATTTTTCTCATTCGTTTAAAATTTTATAATTATCTGATAAAAACCTATTTAAAAATGTAAGAACGGATGGTACCGCTCCGCTCTCGCAAAATATTTTTTAACCATGTTCTCTTGCGAAATTTATGCTTTAAAAATATTATTCTCGTTTCATCAAACTATTTTTAAATGGTTAAATCTATTGAAAGCAAATAATTTCGTGGAGGCATAGCGTACCATGCCACTACCTGATAATCAGCATCTGTCACATTCTTTATTTTAAAAGAAAAGTCTGCACTGATTCCGGAAATTCTGAATTTATATCCCAGGGAAGTATCCCAAAGTGAATATGCATCAAGCGTGTTTTTATAGTCGTAATAGCGCTCACCGGTAAATCGTCCGGCAAGTGTTGCATAAAAGTCTCCCCGTGAATAGCCAAACACGGCATTCATATTATGCTCAGGCGTATAAACCATTTGCCGGTTGTCGTATTCATCATCGGAAAAGAGCGTGGATTTCACCCGGGTATAAAAAATACGGGAACTTATCCTGTTTTTACCTGCGACTGCCGTCACTTCCACACCAGCCTCAACACCACTTGTTTCGCCAATTTCCTTGTTGTGTGGCTTCCACTTACCTCCATCTTCCGGAAGCCATACAATAATATCCTCGGTGCGCGAAGCAAAATAAGCAGCACTCAATGTGATTGCGAAAATGCCATTCTGAAATGAAAAATTTGCTCCCGCATCTCCTGACCAGCCTGATTCGGCAGACAGGTCCGGATTCCCCATGGCATAACCATCCTCCATCCAGTAGAGATCATTCAGATTTGGAATCCGGTAATTTCTGGATATATTCCCTTTCAGTTGCAACCTGTTCCACAAAGGATGTTCCACCCCCAAAGAAAAGACAACAGGCTGCAGGTCAGCATCGCTCATTTCTTCCCTAAAACTCAGCACTATGGCACCACGACCTGCTGTAAGGCCATATCGTCCGGAGGCAAAAGCAGCGACCCGGTTGCGTGAAACATCACCACCGTATCCGTCGGAACGGGCAAGTTCGTAAGTGTAATTGACTCCTGCATTCACAGAATGATATCTCCCCAGCCGATGTTTATACTCGGCTTCATTTATCCACGAAAAAGAGTTGTTATCGGCCTGGGGATCTGCCAGGTCAGGATCACTGTAAAGTACTTTATTTCTGATGAGTCCCTGTTTTACATTCAGGATACCTTTTGATCCATAGTATTTATAATTGACCGAGGCCATAATATTTTTATCCCTTTGACTGGTTTCACCCGGCTGTCTGCTGGTCATCAAGGTCTGCAAATCCTTATCATAGTCCTGATACCAAAAACCGGTTGTGAGGAGTGATTTATCAGACATACGCCATTGGTTTTCCTGCAAAACACCATATTGTACAACCCCGGCATTGGTTTGTGTCTCCTCAGGATTTCCGATTCGGGAAGTATTGATAAAGCGAAAGTCGTTATCGGCCTTTTGCCCGAACACCGAAAGACGGGAAGCAAAGCTGGTGGTTCCGGTCTTTATTTCTGCACTTGCAGATCCCAGCCCAAAGCTTCCTTTGGTCAACGAGGCGCTCAGAGCATTTTCTTTTCGAAGCAAATCGTTCCCCGACAAATGAATCACTCCACTTATGGCTCCACTGCCAAATAAAGTTCCCGATCCGCCGTGCTGAACCTCCACATGATCAAAAAACTGTACCGGCATTACCGAAAGGTTAACCCCTCCACTCATAGGGCTCTGAATATTAAGCCCGTTCCACAACACAGGCGTATGCGAAGATCCCCCACCCCGGATACTGACAGAGGCAAGTCCTCCCGGCCCATAAGTTTTTAACGAAATGCCGGATGTATTGGCCAGCAATGAAGATAAAGAACCGCTGCGATGCAGCTTGACCAGATCAGAATCAGGCTCCGACACGGTAGCCCCTACAGCATAATCGTGTAACCGTTGTGAGGTTACGCGAACTTCTCGCAGTTTCACCGGATCTTCCTGAAAAAAATCCTGTGCCAAAAGATTGGTTGCCGAAAGCAGCAACACACAAAAAACAGATAACCTTAAAAACATAGTTACAAATGATTAAATACAATTTTAATCATTCGAAACATCCGGTCTTAGTGAAAATAGAACAAGAAAAAATCGTTCATATCTTCGCTTTTCCACCCGAAAGCTACGAATTGAATCATCTGGCAGGTCTTCTGGCTTACTCAGGTCTGAATGGCCTTCCCGGAATCAATTAACAATGATCAGTTATCAATTAGCAATGATCAGTTACCAATGTTTAATTGATAATTGGTCATTGATCAATGTAAAATTCCAGTGGCGAAAGTATTATTCAAACCATATTAAGAGCTTACAGCTGCGGGGACAGCTCCGGAATTGAACCGGATTCCCTTTTAATCGTATTCCTGAAATCAGAAAGTACGAACCAGTCTTATTGCCGGCAAATTTAAAGTAAAAATTTCAGAATCCGGACTTATTGGAGAACAAAAAAGAAAGAAATGGCCCTCATCTATTATTTGCCAGACAGTTCGGCTTACCGCAAATGAACCGAATGCGTGCGTTCGTGTTAAACAATTAAACAAAAAGAGTATGTCAACTTATCTGATTATAAATATTCTTGTGGTGATTATTCCTTTTCTGTTCAGTTTTGACAAGAAGGTAGCATTTTTCCGTATCTGGAAATATTTTATCCCAGCAATGCTCATCACTGGAGCAGGGTTCATTCTCTGGGACATTCTATTCACCCATATCGGGGTTTGGGGCTTCAATGAGGTGCATCTCAACGGAATAAAAATCGTCAACCTCCCCATGGAAGAGTGGCTGTTTTTTGTCACGGTTCCTTATGCCGTGGTTTTTACTTACCGGGTATTAAATGTGTGGCTGCCGATGAAAAAGCACCCCGAGATGCAGCGAACCATCAGCTATGCACTCATCATCGTATTTGCAACTGCCACAGTGTTGTATTACGACCGGATTTATTCAGTCGTCACTTTTTCTCTGGCGGCTCTCTTTGTTTTGGTTACAGAATGGCTGCTGAGGACAGACTATTTGTTGCATTTTTACAGAACCTACCTGATTGCCCTGCTTCCTTTCCTGATCACCAATGGAATATTAACAGGCTTCGGTTTAGACGAGCCTGTGGTCTGGTACAATGACTCCATGAACTCAGCAATCCGGATTGGGACCATTCCTATCGAAGATGTAGCTTATGGGTTTGTACTCATTGGCCTGAATATCGCGCTTCTGGAATGGTTTGTTCCAGGAACGGCTTCAACGCCGAAACTTTCGGATACTAAAAAGAAAAAATCCCATTGAGCCCACACCAACCAAAACACCAGCTGAAGTTCCCCAGAAAGGATCAAGGAACAAACCTCCTGTTTTTACCGGTGCCACCAGGAGATAAGCTGCACAAACAATGGTCATAAAAGTGGCAGGCAAAGAAAGCATCCAATGGCTCTTTTTCACTTTGGCCAGATACATGGCTCCTGTCCATAAAACCACCACTGCCAATACTTGATTCGACAGGCCAAGATACTTCCAAATCGTTGCAAATTCGAGTCGTGAAAGCACAAACCCAACGGCAAAAAGGGGAATACTAATAATCAACCGTTTGTAAATAGAGGATTGATCAAACTTAAAAACATCGGCAATGGTAAGTCTGGCGCTTCGAAAAGCCGTATCGCCGGTGGTAATCGGGCAGGCTATTACACCAATCACAGCAAAAACAGCCCCCACAGGCCCCAACCACGAACGACTGATTTCATTCACCACCCATGCAGGATTTTGACCGTCCACCATCATGGTTTCATTCAGATTTCCGGCGTTGCCGAAAAAATTCATGGCTGCAGTTGCCCAGATAATAGCCACAACCCCCTCTGCTATCATAGCTCCGTAAAAAACATGACGTCCATGACTCTCCTTTCGGATACAACGAGCCATCATAGGAGCCTGGGTAGAATGAAATCCGCTTAAGGCGCCACACGAGATAACAATAAACATCATGGGAAAAAGCAAATTCTCTGTTGGATTGTGATGCCAATTACGAAAACTGCTCAGTTGAAGTTCATGAATAACCAGGTCACCGGTTATTCCGTAATAAATCATCGCACCGGCAATACCAAGAGCCATTATCAGCAACGCTGCTCCGAAAGCGGGATAAATTCGACCAATAATCTTATTGATGGGCAAAAGTGTAGCGATCAGGTAATAAGCAAAAATACTGTAAAGCCATATTTCAAGTCCCCCAGCGGTAAGATTGGCAAGTAATCCGGCAGGACCAGAGACAAAAGCCACCCCCACAAAAATCAGAAGAAGTAAAGAAAAAATACGCATAAAATTCTGAAACCCAGGCCCCAGATATTTTCCAACAATTTCAGGAATGCTGGCACCGTTGCTCCTAACGGAGAGCATACCCGAAAAATAATCATGTACCGCTCCCATAAAGATACACCCCAACACAATCCACAAATAAGCTATAGGGCCATACATTGCTCCCAGAATAGCGCCAAAAATGGGGCCCAGTCCGGCGATATTCAGAAACTCTATGGTAAAAACCTTCCAGGTAGGCATGGGAACATAATCAACCCCGTTGTTTACCCGAACGGCCGGAGTGGTTCGTTCATCCGAAGCTCCAAAAAAACGTTCCACAAACTTTCCGTAAAGGAAAAACCCTAAAACCAGAGCTGCGATAGAAGAGAGAAATGTAATCATTGTACAATCAGGATTTTGCCATTTCAAAGAAACAAATTCTTTCGTTTTTGACCGAGAAAAAAATATACATTTTTATTGAGCCTGCCTAGAACTCACTAAATATGGGGAGGGTACTTTTCCATAAAATAACAAATCGGGAATTTTACTGATGAATAATTCATCTTTCTAAAAAACCCATTTTCAACACACTAAAACCCATCAACAAGAGGAAAAACTTTTCTTATCACTTATCCGGGATGGGTGATTCCGATTATCAACAAATGACAATTTGTGGGGATTGCCAGCCATTTGGGGAACAGATAATTTTGCAACATCAATTCCGGTTATTGAAATAAAGAAAAACCTCTCAATTAACTCCCGGATATTTATTAATTCAATTTTTTCGCTATAAAACCTTATTACACATGAAAAAACTATTTATCCTATCACTTCTATTGCTCTTTTATGCAAATATACAAGCTCAGTACGGCTCCATTACCGGGAAAGTATTGATGCCCGAAGATGAACATGCTCCGGTGAGCATTGGAATCGCAAGTACAAACAAGGGAACAATCACCAACGAGCATGGAGAGTATTATATATCAGACATCCAGCCTGGCGATTATACTCTGAAGGCATCTTATGTCGGATTTGAATCTCAAACAATAAATGTAACGGTAAAGCCGGGACAGATAACCCGGGCACCGCTCATTCGCATGCAAAAAGCCGACAGGGAAATAGCCGAAGTCAGAGTTGTGGGTGAACGTCAGACAGATTATACTGCAGACAACACCTCCTCTTCTCTGCGCTATCAAACGCCTTTGCTGAAAATGAGCCAGAATGTGCAGATCATCAGTAAGGAAGTACTGGCTGACCAGCAGCTCACCAATATGCTTGAGAGTGTAACCCGAAACACCAGCGGGGCTCAGATGATTGAGCACTGGGGAACATTTGCCCGGATAAACATGCGTGGATTTAAACTGCCTGCTTTTCGAAACGGAATGAACGTTGATTTACCCTGGGGCCCTCTGACTGAAGACATGTCAATTGTGGACCGAATAGAATTCGTAAAAGGGCCGGCAGGTTTTATGCTATCATCGGGCGAACCCGGAGGTTTTTACAATGTGGTAACCAAAACGCCTGACAAGGATGCAGACCGGGAAGTATCCATCATGGCTGGTTCATTCAACACAAAGCGGGCCACCCTTGACATTGGTGGTGCAATTGATGACAATCAACGGCTGAGTTACCGGCTCAATCTCATGGGCTTAGCACAGAATTCGCACCGCGACTTTGAATACAACAACCGATATACCATCCATCCGTCCATCAAATACGACATCAGTGAAAAGACCAGTCTGACAGCCCAGTACATCTACCAACACTCCACACTTTCGGTGGTGGGCGCAGCTTATGTTTTTGCTGCCGATGACATGGGAACTCTACCCCGCGATTTCACTTTGGCAGAACCGAACATTGACCCGACAAAAATGCGGGAGCACAATGCTTTTGTAACGCTGAACCATCAATTCAACAATCGCTGGAAACTGACCGCCCAACTGGGGTACTTAGACTATAAATTAGAAGGAAGTTCACTGTGGGCCGATTCCGTTTCCAATGAGGGACTGATTTACCGCTCTCTTTCCATCTGGGATGCCATCAGCACAGCCAAATCGGGACAAATCTACGTCAGCGGTGAGGAACAAACCGGGCCTGTAAGACACCGGATACTGACAGGGATCGATATGAGTGACAAGACTTATTATGCCGATTGGTTCCAGAGCGGTCCACTGGCCGGTGCAAACAATCCGCTGGACAGCAACAATCCGGTACACTATGTCCACACTTCCCAATTTCCGGAATTTGACCGCTCACTGAGCATTCGCCAGAGAGCCTACAATGGCAGCTATCCGGCAGCTCAAATCACAGGTTCATCCGCATTCTATTTTCAGGATGAACTCGGAATCTTTGAGGATCGGCTGAGACTGACACTGGCAGGGCGCTATACGCATTTTACTACTTCTATCTACGGCGCCGACACCGACGATGATGTTTTCACCCCAAGAGCCGGGATCAGCTTTTCTATTGATGACAACACCTCCATCTACGGACTTTTCGACCAGTCTTTCCTTCCCGAATCGGGAACAGACAAGGAAGGCAATGCTTTTGATCCTGTAGAAGCCAAAGACCTGGAAGCCGGAATAAAACGCAAATGGGCCAACGGAAAATGGAACTCATCGCTAACCGTTTACCAAATCACCAAAGAAAATGTACTAACTACGGATCCGGAAGACGTGAATTACCAGATTCAGCTGGGAGAGGCACAATCCAAAGGGCTTGAGGTTGATATTCAAGGACAAATCGTAAGAGGATTAAATCTCATCCTCAATTATGCCAATACCGATGTAAAAATCACTGAAGACACCAATCCCGAGAATGTAGGTAACCGTTTGGCCGGACATGCCAAACACATCAGTAACGGATGGCTGAAATACACCTTCAGAAACACTTCTCTCAGTGGATTGGGAGTAGCGCTGGGCTACCAATACCAGGCTGATCGCGCTTCATGGAACTGGGGCGCCGACAACCAGGCCGTTCTTCCCGATTATTTCCGTCTCGACGGGGCACTCTCCTGGCAATCCAATGGTTTTGCAGTCAGGCTGAATGTCAACAACCTGCTGGATGAATACCTCTACTCCGGAAGCGGTTACCAAAGCTTCTACTATTGGCAAACCGAACCAGGCATCAATTATCGTCTGGGGGTAAGCTACAGGTTCTGATTGATAGTAAAAAACACGAAAACACAGAAGATGTCCATCTTTTCGTTCACACGGAGAGATGGATTTCCCGGTTTTTATAAAAAGACCGAATCATGGTAAAAAAAATCATTTTTCAGCTACATCTCTGGTTGGGGCTGCTGTCCGGCATCATCGTTTTTATTGTTTCGGTAACCGGCTGTCTGTACGTTTTTCATGAAGAGATTACCACCTGGCTCAGAAAAGATGCTATTTATGCCGACAAAGAAGCTGGCACCCAACGTCTCCCTCAGGAGAAACTACTGCAGACAGCCCAGCAAGCATTTCCTCCAGGTGAGGTCATCAGCTGGTTTAACATTTACAACAATCCGGAAAAAAATCAGGTGTTTTATAGTTACAAAAACAACCCAGAAGGTCTCACCTACTTCACCAACATTGATCATTACAATGCTGTTTTTATCAATCCCTATTCAGGCAAGACAGAAGGGGTTTACAACGAAAAGACCGACTTCTTCAATGTGGTTAAATTTCTTCATTGGAGCCTGTTGTTCAAAACTTCGATAGGGCAACCCATTGTTGGGTGGGCTACCCTGATTTTTGTAGTGCTTTTGATCACTGGTCTGGTTTTGTGGTGGCCCAAGAGCTTCAAAAGTGCCCGTAACCTGTTTCGGATCAAATGGAAGAAGACCACGGGGATTTACAAGAAATTCTATGATCTGCACAATGTTTTGGGCTTATGGGGACTTGCCGGCTTACTGATTATCTCTCTTACAGGAATGGTATGGGCATTTGGATGGTTTCAGGGACTGGTATATGTGGCAGCATCCGGCACAACAACGCCCCCCGAAAGGCTTAGGGCCGAATCGAATCCGCAGGCCCTGCAAATTGAGCAACCTCTAAACGAAGCCTTTCATGAATCGCTCAAGCTTCATGACGATGCAGCAGCATTTAGATTTACTCTACCACAGGACAGCGCAGGAATAATTAATGTATATGTGCAGCAAAAAGAAGGATTGTATTATCAATCTCATCAGCTTCAATTTGACAGATATACCGGGGAATTACTTGCCAAAAGAAATCATGAGGAGAAGAATGCCGGAGAAAAACTGATTACTGCCAATTATGACATCCATACCGGAGCCATCTTAGGAATGCCCGGAAAGATTCTGGCATTTATATTGAGTCTGATCGCTGCATCCTTGCCCGTCACCGGGTTTATGATGTGGTGGAAAAGGACAAAAAAACGCAAGAAATCCCTGTTCTGAAATACCGTTGGCATCTCAATTACATCAAAAACTTACATGATGATCAAAACCAAAATAACGAGTCTGTTCCAAAAGGGGCAAAAAAACGCTCCGGCCGATGTAACCATCCTTTATGGAAGCAAGTCTGGGAATGCAAGGTTTGTGGCAGAAGAGACAGCAAGATACCTCAGTAGTCAAAACATCACTACTGATGTGCAAAACATGAAGCGGTTTACGCCTGAGAAAATGGGCTCCATCAACTATTTGTTCATCGTAGTCAGCACTCATGGTGAAGGAGATCCCCCACCTTCAGCTGTTTCTTTCTATGAGCAGTTAATGGCATCGGACCTTTCCCTTCGCCACCTGTCCTACTCAATATGTGCATTGGGAGATTCCGAATATGAGTTTTTCTGTCAGGCAGGCAAGAACATCGAGCGAAAACTAAATGCCCTGGGAGCGCAACCACTCGTCGAGAGAGCTGATTGTGACACCGAATTTAGGGATACTGCCCTTCACTGGATTCAGACAAGCTATCTTCATTACCTGAAGAGAAACAATCCCAAAGAGGTACCAATTGAACCAAATCAACTTTCAACCGTCTCACCAACCGGGGAGAAAGTTCAGTTGTACACAGGAATCATCGAAAGCAGACACCGGCTTAACCCGGACTCAAAGGATGAAATATACCACATCGTGGTGGCCGCCTCCTCCGAAAATATAAAATATCATCCTGGCGATTGTATTTCAGTGGTTCCGATGAATCCCGGAATAATGGTAGATGACTTACTGCATCTTTCACAATTCCAATGGAATCAATCAGTAAAGTACCACGAAAAAAATGAAAGTCTCGGCGATTTGCTGCAATCAAGACTTGAAATCACCTCTTTATCACAAAGATCAATCAGAGAATATAATGAGGTTACATGCAACCAACAGCTTGCATCGCTGCTTAAGCAAAAAAAAAGACTGAAGGATTATATCCGGAACAACAACCTGCTTAATCTGCTGATTGATTTTCCGGGAAAGCTATCTCCTGATGAGTTGGTTACTGTTGCCGGAAAGATAAAACCACGTTATTATTCCATCGCCTCCAGCCAGATGGTAACTCCCGGACAAATCCATCTTACAGTAAAACAGATCAGCTATCAGAGCCAAAGTAAAACCTATTACGGAGCCTGTTCATCTCACCTGAGTCAATTTCTCAAAACCGGGTCAGAAATTCAGTTCAGAGTCATTCCCAATGAAAATTTCAGACTGCCCCATAAAACGGATCGGCCCATTATCATGATTGCCTCAGGAACGGGAATTGCTCCATTCATTGGTTTTTTGCAAGAGCGAAACCTTAGTGCCTCTACTCAAAACTGGCTCATTTTTGGGGAGAAAAACCGAAAGCAGAATTTTCTCTATGGAGAATACCTCACAAAACTGAAAAAGAAAGGTATCCTTGCTCATCTGGATCTTGCGTTCTCCAGAGATCAAAACCAGAAAGTTTATGTTCAGGATAAAATCAAAGAAAAAACAGATGATATCAAAACCTGGCTAAATCAGGGAGCGGCAATTTATGTCTGCGGATCTGTAAAAATGGGAGAAGGCGTAAGAGCAGCATTCAATTTGTTGGGCGAAAAACCTGAAGATGCCTCTTTCACCAATAATCTGGAGGAACAGGAACGTTATTTTGAGGATCTGTATTAAATAAAAAAAGCCGGCTGATTGCTCAGCCGGCCCTGTTTTCATATAGGCTGGTTCTTAGAGTTAACGATTAGAAACCGGGATTCTGATCTTCCTGTTCTATCTCATTATTAGCTGAAATTTCTGATTGAGGTATCGGAAAATGTTCGTGTTTCCCGGCAACAAAACCATCTGCAGACAGAACATCTGCAGCATCCCCCCAGCGAACCAAATCCCAAAAACGACTGCCTTCAAAAGCCAACTCCAATTGTCTTTCACTCTTTATTGCTTCACGAAGAGCATCTTTCCCCATCTCAGGCAACTCATCCAACCCGGCACGTTCCCGTACTTTATTGAGCTCGATCAATGCCTTAGCAGGCTCATTATCCTCATTGTAAGCCTCCGCGGCCATTAGCAAAACATCCGCATAACGGATTAATCTCCAGTTAGTAGTAAAATTCAATTCTTTTACTGCGGCAGAGGGATTACTCTCACTGGCATGTGTCGAATATTTTATTCGAATATACTTATCATAATCATGAAAGTCATCCTCTGTTTCTCCGGTTATTTCGCCCCCGGCAGCCAAAAAATCCTCTTCACTCAGCAAAGATCCTCTGTAGCGGGGACCATCGTCTCCCATTTGCTCAAAAGCCTTTCCAATATTCTCACCGGGCAAATTAAAACCCCATCCACCGATAAGACCTATTGCACCCACATTTCCAAAAAGATCACCACGTGGCCCCATCAATACAATATGCACATTAGACTCATGCAGACCCGGGCTCCATGGGAAGTTACCCCAGTCATACCCTTCCTGAGATGTGTACAAGATCTCAAAAACTGACTCAGATCCAAGTTCTGCAACCTCTTTCCACACATCACCAAAGTCCTCTTCCAGATCATATACCTCCCCTTCAGTAGCAATCACTTCACTCAGTACTGCATGTGCAAGCGGCCACTTTTCCTGGTAGAGATAAACTTTACCCAGCATAGCCTGAGCAGCCCCCTTGGATATCCGGAACCTTTCATTCGCCGGCAACGCAGTTTTTATAGGCAACACATCAATAGCCTCTTTCAGATCATTCTCTATTTCCACATAAACATCTGATTTTGGTGTTCGTGCCCTATGAATATTCTCCATAGTAGTCGGTTCAGTAGTATATGGAACATCTCCATACATGGTAACCAGTTCAAAATAGTTCCAGGCTCTTATAGCCTTTGCTTCTGCAACTATATGTTCCTTATATTCATTATCAGCCTCCAATCGGGCAAGCAGGATATTACAATGATTAATGGTTTTATAGAAACCTTCCCAGATGGCTGTAGTGACAGTATTATCAGCCTCATTCACATAGTCATCAATATTCTGATATGGTAGCTGATCACTGGCAAAAGAACCGGCATTCACGTCATCAGCCGGAAGATTTTTAGCAAAAAAAGCACTATTCCAGTCTCTTCCATAGTTCCACTGCATCAAATCGTAAGCACCAATCAAGACTGAAAATGCTTCTTCATTGTTTTCGGGATAATTTTCATTTTCCCATTTTCCGGCCGGATCGACCTTAAGAAAATCATCACTGCATGCCGTTGTCAGAAGAATCAATAAGACCGGCAGCCATATAAACAATATATTTCGTTTCATAATTAACTGATTTTAAGAATTAAAACTTAACAGACAGTCCAAACATCGTTTTGCGGGGAATTGGGTAAACACCACGATCTACCCCCTGACTCTGACTATTGGTACTACCAGCCTCGGGATCGAGACCTTTGTAATCAGTTACTGTAAAGTAATCATCCAAAGAAATAAAAACCCTGGCTTTAGAAAGTCCTAAAGAATTGATAAGGTTTTCGGGAAGTGAATACCCAAACTGTAACTGTTTAATCCTCATATAGGAACCATCCTGAACCATCAAATCGCTACGATAAATATACTCACTGGTTCCATTTGCCCTGGGCATAGAAGCATTTCTATTTGATGGCGTCCAACGATCAGTAAAGAAATATTTGGGTTTATTACTGGTGGCACGATCAGGACGATACCAGGCCGTATAAATGTCATTCCCCTTTGATCCCTGCAGGAATAATTTAAAATCAAAACCTTTATAATCCACATTGATATTTGCTCCATAAAGGAAATCAGGGTGAGGATCTCCAATTTTTGTCAGATCTGCGGAAGTAATTTCTCCATCTCCACTCACATCTACCACATTAGGCATGCCTGTCTCCGCATTGATTCCATCAGTCTTGTACCCGTTAAAATACCAGATAGGCTCGCCTTCTTCAAACCAGGTAAGGTTATATCCCCGAACATTAGCTCCGGCAATAGGGGCATCCTGATCCAGACGAGTTACCTCGTTCTTCAGAGTAGAAAGATTGGCATTAACCGAGAGGTTTAAATCCCCAAATTGATTATTGTATCCCAACTCGAATTCAAAACCCGAGTTTGAAACATCACCACCATTAACATAAGGGACACTAACACCCCCGGATAAGGGTAACATGGCCAGAACAATCAAATCTTTGGTTGTTTTATCGTAATAATCAACCGAGAGATTCACTTTTCGATTAATCATTCTCATATCTATCCCGAAAGCCATCTGCTCGGTACGCTCCCACTTCAGGTCTTCATTAACGAGCTTATCAACCTGGCTACCTGAAAAGTATCCATCTTCAGATGCCGTAGGATAGAACAATCCTGAAGCAGTCCATAACTCTTTATCTGCAGTGCCGGCCAGAATTGAAGTACTACCATTCTGTCCCCAACTTCCACGAAGTTTAAAATAGTCAATAAAACCGTCACCCCAGAAATCCTCTTCAGAGACAATCCAACCCAATGATGCAGCCGGAAAGATTGCGGCTTTATCATCTTCTGAGAATACACTGGCAGCATCTCGTCTTACCGAACCTTGAAACATATAGCGTCCCAAATAATTATAAGAAAACCGCCCAAAAACCGAATTCATTGTTTCTTCCAGTAAGTCTCCACCTACCACATCCTGTTTGCGTGAAGTCGCATAATCGTGGTAAGCAAACTGATCTCCCTCACGTGCCATGGGGCCGGAATAGAGATACCAACTGGGATGTAACCTCTTTTCAGCAGAGTAACCTACCAATACGGAAAAATCATGATCATTTACACGCTTCTCAAAAGTCGCAAAGTTTTCCCACAACCAATTAAAATATCTATCCAGGTTATCACTCATCGTGTTGGTTCCATTTTGGCTCTCAGATGAGAAATAGTACTTCTTATTCCATTGATGATAATAATCATACGTCAAATCCAACCCCAACCGGGAGGTAATAGTCAATCCTTCTATTGGAGTTATATTCGCAAATAAAGTACCTAACAACTTATCAATTGTATTCTTGTTATTGTAGGTGAGCATTTTTGCCACGGGATTTCCAATCTCTCCCGACACATTTAAAGGCAATGCATAATAACGTCCCTGCTCGTCTGTTAGTAATGTATTACCCGCATCCAGCGCCTCTTGCTCTATTGAAGTTTCCTGACCTATTTCATAACGAACAGGAGTCGTTGGATCAATCAATAACGCATTGTTTAAAACACCGCGATACTCATCATCCTCTCCCACAGTACTTCTGTTGGAATGAGAATAAGTCAATGTATTTCCAACTTTCAACCAATCTTTAATCTTATGATCTGAATTGAATCGAAAAGAAAGCCGTTCATAAGAAGCTTTATCGCCCCCAACAACACCATCCTGTTGGTTGTATGATACGGAAGCCAGGTAGGCTGATTTCTCGCCCCCACCGGAAAAACTTAAATGATGTCTTTGCATCGGGGCAGATTCAAATATTTCATCAAGCCAGTCCGTACCTGTTCCTACTCCTGATGGAACAGTTACGGAAGCACCCTGTTCCTCCATATACTGTGCATATTCCTGAGCATTCATCAACTCCATCTTGGTATCAACACTCTGAATAGCATACTGCATATCATAAGAAATAACACCTTTTCCTGCACGCCCGGTTTTAGTAGTTATAATTACAACACCATTACCACCTTCTGATCCATAAATTGCGGAAGAAGCGGCATCCTTCAGAACTTCAATAGACTCGATGTCTCCAGGCTCAATATTCTCAATTCCTGAAACTTTCATCCCATCTACAATATACAAAGGTTCGGATGTCTGATTGGAATTGGTACCGCGAATACGAACCTGTGCACCTGCCCCCGGGGATCCAGAAGTAGGCATAACGGTAACACCAGCAGTGCGCCCCTGCATCGCTTGTTCGACACCTGTATTGGATGTTGACTCTAAAGCTTCAGCGTCCACACTTGAAATAGCGCCTGTAACCAGAGATTTTTGTTGAACGCCATAGCCTACTACAATTACCTCATCCAGGTCAGAAGTTTCCTCATCCAAAGTCACATCAATGGTAGATTGGTCTCCAACAAGGACTTCTTTTGTGGTAAAGCCAATAAAGCTGAATTGAAGAACATCTTCCCCTGAGGCCTGGAGTTCGTAGTTACCATCCACATCGGTAATGGTACCTTGCATGGTACCTTTGATAACTACGTTCACCCCGGGGAGGGGGCCGTTTTGAGTATCGGTCACCGTACCGTTGACCGTTTTAGCATCTTGTGCCAACGCGACGGAGGCACTTAAAAATGTCGCCATAAGAGCGATCGCAATACCGGTAAGTGTCTTTCTCCCACCGGATTTGACCTTTTTTAACAGGTCGCCTTCTAAAAAAGACCGAATCTTTTTCATAAATTTGCCGTTTTACAGGTTTTAACAATAGTTAGAACTAATCTCTGGGGTGATCATTCGGTCCAACGCCAATTTTTCCGAATGACATCCCTTTTTTATTTACTCCATTATAATCATAAGCTTTTTTTTTATCCCATTTCTACCAATACATCGTGTTCTTTTCCGTCGAAAACGGAAACCACATTGCCCCTCACCTCATTTCCATCCACAGTCATTCTTGCAACCCCTTTGCTTACAGAACCCGTGTTAACCACTTTTATATTAAAAGTAGTTCCTCTCAGCCTTCTTTTCACAGAAAAGCCTTTCCAGTCGGCTGGAATACATGGGTCAACCACCAATCCGTCATAATCGGGACGAATTCCCAGAATATAGCGGGTAATGGCATAATAGTTCCAGGCTGCAGTTCCTGTGAGCCAGCTGTTTTTGGCTTCACCCGGTTTTGCTGCATCTTTCCCGGCCACCATTTGAGCATATACATAAGGTTCGGTACGATGCAATTCGGAAATCTCCTCCAGATAAGCCGGACAAATTTTCTTGTAATACTCCCAGGCTCTTTCGCCCCGACCGATATTGGTCTCTCCAATCATTATCCAGGGATTGTTGTGGCAGAAAATCCCTGCGTTCTCCTTGTATCCGGCAGGATAAGTAGATATCTCACCGTACTCAATCACATATTTTGTAAAAGCGGGGTTGTTCAATACAATGCCATATTTTGAGTCGAGTTTTTCTTTTACTGAATCCAAAGCTTTTTTAACCATGCCCTCTTCTTTACCTACTTCGGCCATAGCACACCAACCCTGAGATTCAATAAATATTTTTCCCTCTTCATTCTCGTTGCTTCCCACTTTGTTGCCATAAAAATCGTATGCCCTCAGATACCATTCACCGTCCCAGCCGTGTTTTTTGATGGCTTCCACCATGTTGTCCACGTGCTTTTGAGCCTCATCAGCTTCGGCATCTTTACCAATCTGACGACAGAGCTTCACATATTCCCCTCCATAGACTACAAAAAGGCCGGCAATCATCAATGACTCTGCAGTTCCGCCCGATTTATTTTCAGTGGTCTGAAACGACTCATTGGGATCTTTCGAGAAACAGTTCAGGTTCAGACAATCGTTCCAGTCAGCCCGCCCGATAAGCGGCAATCCATGGGGCCCCAGGTGATTTACCACATGGTAAAAAGAAACCTTCAGGTGGTCGAAATGACTTTTGGCCACCGACAGATCATTGTCGAAAGGCACCAATTCATCAAGAATACCATAATCACCTGTTTCTTTGATGTATTCGGCGGTGGAAAGAATCAGCCACAAAGGATCGTCGTTGAAGTTGCCACCGATGGCATCATTTCCACGCTTGGTAAGAGGCTGATACTGGTGATATGCACCACCATCCTGAAACTGGGTAGAGGCAATATCAATAATCCGCTCCCTGGCCCTTTCGGGAATCTGATGTACAAAACCAATCAGATCCTGATTGGAATCCCGGAATCCCATTCCACGTCCGATACCCACTTCAAAAAAAGAGGCTGAACGAGACATATTAAAGGTAACCATACACTGATACTGATTCCAGATATTCACCATACGGTCCAGCTTCTCATCACCACTATCCAAAACGAATCCATCGAGCAGATTGTCCCAGTATTTCTTCAGCTCATCAAAAGCAGCATTGACTTTTTCAACGGTATCAAACCTGGCTATCACTTCCTTTGCCGGTTTTTTATTGATGATATTTTTGGCTTCCCACTTTTCCTCCTCTTTATTTTCGATATATCCCAAAAGAAACACCAACTCTTTACTCTCACCCGGTGCCAGCTCGATCTCAAAATAATGAGAGGCGATGGGAGACCATCCATGAGCCTTTGAATTTCGGGGTTTCCCATCCAGCACTGCTTGAGGACCTGAAAATTCGTTGTAAAGCCCAACAAAACTTTCCCGGTCGGTATCAAAACCCTGTACCGGCTCATTTACATGGTAAAATGCATAGTGATTGCGACGCTCTTTGTATTCCGTTTTATGGTATATCGTTGAATCATCAATTTCAACTTCTCCGGTGTTCAGATTACGCTGCAGGTTATTTTGATCATCTTCCGCATTCCACAAGCACCACTCCTGAAAAGAAAAAAGTTTAAAAGTTTTCTTTTCTCCGGTTTTATTGGTCAGCTTCATTTTTTGAACTTCGCACCATGACTTCAGGGGCACAAAAAACAATACTTCTGCTTCCAGCCCGTCCTTTTCACCTGTAATCTTGGTATAGCTCAGTCCATGGCGACATTCATAATTGTCCAACGTTGTTTTTACCGGTTTCCAACCCGGCGACCACACGGTACCTCCGTCATTGATATAAAAGTAACGTCCCCCGTTATCCATGGGCACATTGTTGTACCGGTAGCGTGTCAACCTCCGAAACTTGGCATCCTTGTAAAAAGAATAGCCTCCCGCTGTATTAGATATCAGGGAAAAGAAATCTTCATTTCCCAGATAATTAATCCATGGCCAGGGGGTTTCAGGAGTATTGATCACATACTCTCTCCGCTCATCATCAAAAAATCCAAACTTCATAATGTTCTTCGTAAAATATATAGTATCTAATAGTTAATGTGTTTTTGTTAAGCATGTTCGGCAGCTCTTCGTGCATTCAGTTCTGTCGTTATTTCATCCAAAGCATCCTGATCAAGCGGATAGAATCGCATCAATACAGCAGCAATAACTGCAATCACGGCTGGAATCCAACTCATCAGCATTATGATACCCGGCACTGCCCCCTGAATCGCCACAGCATTTTGTCCGTCGTAATGGAAGAAAGCCAGGACTGCGCCAATGATGGCACCTGCCAGACCACCTCCAAATTTGGTGGCAAAAGATCCGGCCGAATAAACCAGTCCGGTGGCTCTGCGGCCATTCTTAAATTCAGAATAGTCGGCAGCATCACCCAGCATGGCAAAAAACAAGGTGGGAAATATGGCTGCACCAAATTCAGATATGATACCGATGGCAAATATGGCGGTGGTATCTTCCGGATCACAGAAAGCAATCAGGGCATTCACACCACCCGAAAACAGCAGGGCATAGATAAACAGTTTTCTTTTACCCAGTCGGCGTCCAAGTGGCGAAGTTGCCATGGCTCCAAGAATGGAAGCAATCATCAGCATCACCATATAAGACCCTGCCAGCAACTGATCGTGCAGATAATGGGTGAAATAAATGACTGTGATTCCTTGTTTTATGGAATTGTAAACATTAAACAACAAGCCAATTATCAAAAGAATCAGCCAGGGCTTATTTTTTACCAGATCCTTCAGATCCTTCAACAGATTAGTCTCCTGAGTTTTTGGGGGAAGCACTCGCTCTTTGGTAGCTGCAAAAGTGATGAACAATGAAATCACCAGCACAATGGACATCAGAAAAATAGACTTGCTGTATCCCTGTTTCTGATCAACAATGCGAATTTTGGCGGCTTCCAATTCCGGTTCTCCTTCCACAATAAACGCGTAATCTTTGTTGGCCTCCATTGAGAAACTTTTTCCTTTGGTAGGAATATTTGAACTATCCGCCAGTGTTGCATCCGCCCAGCTAAAAAGCGCCACTCCGTCTTCAGTTTTGATGTTTACGTTTTCCACATTCTCAGGGGTGGAAACAACCACTTCATACTTCTGATTCTCGATTTGCGCTACTTCGATGGACGGGTTGATATTTCCAAAGTGTGCAACCAACAGCAGCAGTGCTCCCTGAACCAGCATCCCTCCGGCAAAAGCTCCCACCATGCGATAAGACCCGATACTGGTGCGTTCCTTGTCATCGCCGGTCATCACCGCCATCAGCGCCCCGTAAGGAACATTATTGGCGGTATAAATGAGGGTAAATAAGATATAGGTAGAATAGGCATAAACGATTTTGCCGGTATCACTTAGATCAGGGGTGGTAAACAACATAGAAAGAATGACTCCCAGGGGAACTGCTGTCCAGAGAATCCAGGGCCGGAACTTTCCGTATTTCGAGTTGGTGCGGTCACCCACAATTCCCATCAACACATCACTGATGCCGTCGCTGGAACGGGCAATCAACATCAACAAACCAACAGCCGCGGGATTAAGCCCGAAAACATCGGTATAAAAAACAATCAGAAAAGTGGCCACCCCTCTCCAAGCTATATTGGCTGCAGCATCTCCCAGGGCATAACCAACTTTCTCTTTAAAACTTAATTTCTGAATGATATTGGACATGGGTTCCTGTTAAATATTAAAATCAAAAACTTCTTTCCGGGTCTTTTCATAAACTTCCCGACTGAACATGTACAAGCGTGCAGGTTTATGGGCCACCCCTTTTTGTTTTTCATCCAAAGGTATGAGGTACTTCATGCGTGCTATTTTTTTTCGGAAATTCCGCTTATCCAACTCAACTCCCAGCACCACCTCATACAATTTTTGTAATTGTGAAAGGGTAAACTTTTCGGGCAACAGTTCAAACCCGATAGGCTCATAAAGCAATTCTCTGCGCAGGGCTTGCAAGGCAGATTGCAAAATGGTGTAATGATCAAAAGCCAGATCGGTCACTTCAGCCACCGGATACCATTTTACGTTTCGGCCTTTCCACTTCAGGGTCACCTTTTCGGTGGCAAGGAGTGAATAGTACCCCACCGACAAAATTCGACTGTGCGGATCTCTTCCACTGGCTCTGAGCCATGCCTGATCATTAGGCTTTAGTAATCGTTCGGTATCTCCAAATGCACCAAACTGTTTCAGGTAGATATTCTCGAGGCCGGTAAGATCAAAAAGGATCCGGGCAGCAGCATCCTCAAGACTTTCATCTTCAAAAATGTGATTACCCGTCAATGTAAGATCAGAAAACAACTCTTTCCCTGTTTTTTCATCCACCAAAACACGGTCCACCAATAAAACATTGAGTTTCTCAAAATCAAAACCGAATATTACGCAGTCAACGGATATCGTATTATTTAGCACCTTTTTCATCATGTTTTACCGAACCATTTTAGAATTAAAAAAATATTAGTAATTTCATCAGTAAATAATTTATCTAAGTTATTGGTCTGATGGAAATCGCATGGTCGATTGTTTACATTCTCTTTTGAGGCAATCGTTGCCATGCTCGTTTCATCAAAGAACCATCCTGTTTAGTGTTGAAAAAACACTTTGATTTTGCTTCGCTAAATTAAAAAGGAATCCGTTAACTGCAAAGAAGAAAAAAGTATTTTAATTCCTTAAAATATATTTATTGTAACTTCAACACTTAGATGTATTGATAATTCTTGCCTCCAGTGAATAGCCGACTTTGAAAAAGAATGCAATTTATATTCATTCTAAATAACAAAGCGTCTCTGCATTGAAGAAAATAAAAGGCAGAAGGCAGAAGAGGATTTTGAGAAACACTATTCGTAGATGAAACTTTTAGGATCGAAACTAACCTGCATTATTCACAAATAATCTATTCCGATGTCCAAATATCTGCAAAATCCAACCGTCCTCAATAAAATGGATTTGAAAATAATCCATTATTTCCTGCATCCATTTTATCTGCGGGTGATTGTATTTCTTGATATTTGAACATCTCATAACGATAATTCATGAATAAAGCAGGCTAAATAGTGCCTGTCCATAAACTAAGCAAAATTTATTTCTGGTCATGTGTTTGTCAAGAAAGTGCCAGTTACAAAGCCTGCCCCGATTTTTCTTCGGGGGCTTGCGAAGCCCGAAAATTCGCAGTTTACTTGAGTAAATGAGTAATTTTCGGGCAAGCGTAACGCAGTAAATGGCACTTTATGGACAAACACTTCTAAATAAGGTTAAAATCTCCATTGAAATAATCCTTATCGACCTATCTTTGTTACCCTACAAAACCAAAAACAATTAACGAATGGCAAAAAGTCAGGTATATACCAAAACAGGAGACAAAGGAAAGACAAGTTTGATTGGGGGAACACGAGTGGACAAACACCATTACCGACTGGAAGCATACGGCACGGTGGATGAACTCAATGCAAACATCGGGATGATTCGCTCCTGGCCCAATGAAGAATCCATCAACAACGTCATACTACACATTCAGGATCAGTTGTTTATGATTGGCGCCTACCTCGCCACCGATGATGCCGTATCGGATTTAAGATCCAGATTGAACTCCGACGAAGCTGAAATCACCTTACTGGAAACAGAAATGGATAAAATGGAGGAGACACTTCCCCCGCTGAAAAATTTTATTCTTCCCGGAGGCCATCCGGCGGCAACATACGCACACATTGCACGAACCGTCTGTCGAAGAGCCGAAAGAAGAGTCAATGAAATGGCGGAAAAGACAGAGGTAGCCACATGGGTCATAAGGTATCTCAACAGATTATCGGATTATTTCTTCGTGTTATCCAGATATTTATCCAATTTTTACGAGAATAATGAAATTCCATGGAGTCCAAAGTTGTAAGATTGTTTTTTTTTTCTAATTTCGCAGAAAATCAGCAATAGTAAAAAACAAAATATTATTAAGAGTTAAACTGTTAACGATATGTATTGGACTCTTGAATTAGCTTCTAAACTTGAGGATGCTCCGTGGCCTGCCACTAAAGATGAGTTGATTGACTTTGCCATCCGGTCGGGTGCGCCGCTTGAAGTAATTGAAAACCTTCAGGAAATTGAAGATGAAGGTGAAGTGTATGAAAGTATTGAAGATATCTGGCCGGATTATCCGAGCAAAGATGACTTCTTCTTTAATGAAGATGAATACTAAATACCGCAACTGAAGGTGTAAAAAACAAACAAGGGGTTCCAATAGAACCCCTTGCAATATCAGGTGGCCTGAATTGTTACAACAACAATGACAGGCCATTTTTTTACCGGCATTACTGGTCAAATTGATATCCGCTGTAATCAGCACGCTTAACATCCACCTCCATTTTCCGGAAGTTAAAGATGGATTCATAGCTTTTGGGCCGATACTCTTCGAGCCAGACAAAACCATCAAGTTTGGTATCCTCGGGAGCTAAAACCAAAGGAGGATTCATATTTCCTGACGGCTGAGTTCGCAAAACAATGGTATTCACCTTCCGATCTTCCAGAAAAATAGTAAGATTGCTGCTCTCAGCCCGGTTGACCCCTATCACATACTCCCGGTCTTTAGGATAATAGACCGTCTGACCGTTTCCATCGACATCAATCTTATACAACTGATTTTCTCTAAAATAGCCCGTCATCAACTTACCTTTGATCTGATTGTAATGCATGGTATCCTCGGGAGCTATCAAAAAGGCGTTGTCAATCATCTCTGCTTTATAGAGGGCACGTTCTTTGGTGAACAGCTTAATGGTTCCGGCAGTCATTTGATTCCCCTGAGCCCAAATAACCGGATCGTGGTAAAAGGTATTGGTACTGTCCCGAAAATCGTACACCATGGAATCACAGCGTCCCTGTAAATCAGTCCTGTAAAATTGCACATGATGAAATGCCCGGACAATTTTATTCTCAGGATCATCCTCCACCGGATCGGCGCGAAGGGTGTCGGCATGAAGAAAAAGGGTGTCTGCACCATAAACCTGCTTAAGTACAGCACGCCGGGTGGCCATGGCACGCTCACTTAGCTCATTGTAGAAACCGTAATTCCCGGTTATTATAACATTGTTGGCAGTATCCTCCAGCTCCATAGAGGAAAAAACCTCCCCAAGCCCGTTTTTTCGGTCATAATAGATGGTATCACCCCGTAAAGTTTGCTCCCCCCCATCTATGTAATTATTCTTCAAAAGACGGGCCTCATCCTTTTTAGTATCATAAAAACCCAACTCGGAATAAATGGTATTCTGATCACTGACAATATCGGTAGGCCCCAGAATCTCCACTACCTCCGTCCTGGTAAAATATTTCAGGGTGTCACTGTACATCAGATAATCCGGATTGGTCAGCACAACACTATCTTTAAAATTTACTTCCCCAATGCGTGGATAATAAAATCCGAGTCTGCTGACCAACTCATTGCTTTCATCAACAATGCGGCCTCCGTTAAAATAATAGGCCACATCGTCACGCCGGTCGTAATCCAGATGATTGGTAGTCAGAACCACATTTCGGTTTACCAAACGAACGTTATCGCGAACTTTCGCTACCTCCTCATCACCATCGTAATAAAGTTTATCTCCATAAAGATCAATGGTATCATTCTGAATGATATGAATAGACCCGAAAGCTTCAACTTTATTGGAATCTCGAAAAATAATGGCACTGTCACAGAACATTCGTGTATTGTGGTGCCGCATTTTCACATTTCCTTTAAGAGCCTGAACATTTTTACCCAACCGTTTTTCAGCCCCCTCCAAAACATCTGCATACTCAATTAAAATAGTCCCGTTTCCCCGCTGACTCTCCTGGGGAAAGACTTCCTGAATGCTGATAAAGACAAAAATGAATATAAAAAATATTTTGGTAAAATTCATTCGTTTAAAACTTCGTAACCAACTGATAAAAAACCACTTAAAAAACTCAAGAAAAAACAGAACCGCTTCGCTATCACATACAGAAACTTATGCCTATATTCCAGAAAAAAACTGCACATTTCGTCTAATTCCCCTAAAGCCTAACCGCCGACTCCCATTAGTCCAAACCTGATTCCTGAAATTCAAGATCAACGGGACTTCTATCCTCCGGAAGTCCACTCATTTCAGCAGATGCCGAAACCGGAAAATAAAAACGGTTTTGCAAATCAGGCTGGAACAAATAATCGAAACGAATTCCTGTCTCCTTAACCTTACTTCCATCCGGCTGCTCATAGGAGAGAATACATATTTTATCTTCGGGAATCATCTTAGCCACATTTACCCCGTTTCGGCAAAGCACAAAAAAACCGGCTTCTTCCCCTGTCAACACGTAACTCTTCAGATATCCCGATTCGGGAGCCTTGGTAACACTGGTTATAAAGTCACTGTTTTCTGTCTGCAAAACAGGGAAAACACCTCCTTTAGGCGAGGCATTCAAAACCATCTTCCCGTTTTTCGGATTTACTTCAATCCATATATCAGCGCTGTCGAGATTCAATGTATTGGTGCCTTCCAAAAAATCGAAGCCCCACTTCATTAAACTGCCTGCATCCGATCCGCTTCCTGCAACAATATGCTTATCTCGAATAAATGGAATGGAAGCCGAAAAAGCCCCCTCATCCATTTTCCTAACGACCAGACTGGCATTGAACGGATAAGGTGACAAAAAAATAGTGTCACTGATATCGGGTTTTTTAACAACTTTGTAATCGAGGCCACTCAGAAATCCGGAAGCGCTGGTCCGCACTGTAATTCCAAATCCGCGACGAAATGACATCCGAAACCGACCATACTCATCACTCAGCGTATAGTTTTTCAGAGCTTCCGTTTCGTCAATATTAGCCTGATAGGAAGATGAGGCAAGAATACGCGCATGTTTCACAGGTTTTCCTGTCGTTTCATCTACCACAACACCTTTCCAGGAGATGTTATACGCTTCCCTGACGCATCCGCTCATCAGCAAAAGCATCATAAAAACCACACCACCCCAAATCAATGTTACCTGCCTCATAATTGCCAGCCTATTTTGTATCTGTCCATAAAGTCACCTTTGCTTCGTTACCCCATTCCCGAAAAGTACTCATTTACTCAGGTAAACTCCGCATTTTCGGGAATGCCAAGCCTTGCAAACGCAACTTTCTGAACCGACACAACTCAAATTACCATTTTTCCCGACTTTGCAGACGGACTCTATTTAATCCAGCCCTCAAATTCAAAATCACAATTTCTCCAATCACCGGAAATTGAGATATAAGTTTCCTCCTGTTTTCTCTTAATCCAATCGTTAAACGTTTCCTCCTGTTTTTTGTTCTCCAGCATTCGCTTAATAGTCTGATAATCATCTACCATATTGGCACGATGCGGAGGGGTCTTTTTCTGTAGCCGAACAATGGTATATTGATCGGTTCCCAATCGCTGATCTTTCATAAGAAAAGGATTGGATACAGCACCTTCATCCATATTTTCAATAACCCGCGCTATCGTGGGAGGGATTTGCTGAAGTTCAAATTTGGTGGACTGACTCTGAGGATTAATGACAGTCCCTCCGCTGGCCCGTGTATCTTTATCCATGGAGAATCGCAAAGCTGCATCCTCGAAGGATATGCTGTCTGCCCGAATCAAAGTAACCAGAGAATCGGCCACCTCTTTGGCCTCCTCAATAGCATCTGCCGACGGCTTGGGCTTGAGCAAAATGTGACGCACATTAATACGGTCTCCCTGTCGCTCCACCAATTGCATGATATGGAAACCAAACTCAGTCTCCACAATCTTGGAAACTTTATTTTTGTCTCTTAAATTGAAAGCCACCTGCGAGAACTCAGGAACCAAATTGGCTCTCGGAGTAAGGCCCAGTTCACCTCCGCGAGCAGCACTATTGGGATCTTCAGAGTACAAAACAGCCAGTGTGGCAAAATCACGCCCTTCACGCACCTGGCGCTGAAAATCACGCAAACGCCCCTTTACCCTGTCAATCTCCTCCTGACTTATTTTCGGTGTAATAGCAATTTTTTGGTACTCAAACTGAGCGGGCATGCGTGGAAGACTGTCTTCGGATGATTCCCGGAAAAACCGACGAATCTCCATTGGAGTTACATTAATTTCTTTGGTAATCTGAGACCTCATCTGCTGTGTAAGCATTTGATTGCGAACCAGCTCACGCTGCTCTTCCTTAATGCGAAGAATAGACTTATTCAACCACTCCTCAAGTTTTTCACGCGATCCCGCACGATTGATAAACTCATTGATTTGACGATCCACCGTCATCAGGACCTGATTCTCACTCACCTCCACACTGTCAATCTTAGCCTGCTCCAACAGAAGCTTCTGAACCATCATTTGCTCCAGAATGTGACATTTCATATCACCGGGAAAGTCAACCCCTTCCATTAGAGCCTGCTGATGCTGAAACTCGATATCTGACCTGAGTACAGGCTCATCACCCACAACGGCAACAACCTGATCTATCACATTTTTTTGCCCTTGAGCCAATAATGATGAGAAAATCAGAATAAGCAAAAAAGGAAGTCTGACGCGATGAATATTTATCTGCATTTGAAAAAGTTTTTTCATTTTAAAAGAAAGAACATTCAGCCCGGGCAATTGGGGCCAAAAGAATATTAATAAAAATTTATAGTTTTCTTTTGAAGTGCTTCATTATAGAGCTCTTTTTCGAGACTCTTAATGAATGCTCCACGTTTTTTATTCAAAAGTATGGCTTTAATTCTCTCCTCCACAAAACTAATAGGGGCAATACTTCCGATAAATTCATAATCTGTCACTAAAAAGAAATACCGAAATTGCTCATCGGTGGTTTCATAATAACGATTGTATCTCAAAAACCGTTCCTCATTTCTAACGGGCTCGGGCAAATTGGCATTTATTCGTTGAAAAGGCACCCAGGTATCCAAAAACATCTTATACATACGTGCATTTTGTAAGCTGTAATTTTCCAGCTCAACCAAACTCTCCGGGTCGGCAGTCCTGCACCACCGGCGAACATCGTTCTGTCCCGGAGCATCCAACGGAACTTTCAACATTAGTCCTTTGACAATATTCTCCTGCAGTTTAAAGTTGTCCTGCATCTCATTGTAATATTTTTCAATCTCTTCATGCTTCAGCAATGGAGAATACTTCTGTTCAAGCATTTTCTGCTGATACTTATTTACCAGCAACGAAGTCCTGTATTCATCCAGCATCTGACTTACATCTTTCTCTTCTTCTGTCAGATTCGATTCGGCCTGTCGGAGAAACAGTTTACTTCGCACCCATCTGTTGACATACTCATCTGCAAGCGCAGCACTGTCTTCTTTGCTTACATCAGTAGGGAGCACCTCCCTCAAATCACTATCTGTCAACACCTCATCCCCAACACGAACAACCGGGTTTCCAACATTTTCGGGCGAAGAATCCCGGCAGGTTAGCAACAAAAATGAAAAACCGGTAAATAAAATCAATATTGTAAGTACTCTAAACTTCATCCGAATATTATTTTGTAATCGGTGCTTTAAAAACTTCAGGACATTTGATCCTACCCCTAACCGATAAAAGATGAAGGGGTGTAATGTTTTTCCGCAGTTTATTAATCACACAAAAATAATGGAATGTTTGGTGGTTGACAAACAACAATATAAACAAACCTCAAAAATACAAAAAAGAACCCGGAATAACGCGAAGGTTTATTCCGGGTTTGTATAATACTTTCCTATGAAAGACTTCAGACTATCGCGAATAGTTTGGAGCCTCACGGGTAATGGTCACATCATGGGGATGACTCTCCATCACACCGGCATTGGTAATGCGTGTAAACCGTGCACCATGCAATCCTTCAATATCACCGGCACCACAGTAACCCATTCCGGCCCTGAGACCACCAATCAACTGATAAATAACTTCATACAAAGTACCTTTATACGGTACTCTGGCAGAAATTCCTTCGGGAACCAATTTCTTAATATCATCTTCCACATCCTGAAAATAACGATCTTTGGAGCCTTTTTGCATCGCTTCAATGGATCCCATTCCCCGGTAAGTTTTAAATTTCCGACCATTGTAAATAATGGTTTCCCCAGGGGACTCTTCCACCCCGGCAAACAAGGAACCTGCCATTACCGAATGAGCTCCGGCGGCCAGGGCTTTTACAATGTCTCCACTGTAGCGCAAACCACCATCAGCAATGAGCGGCACACCTGTTCCTTTAAGGGCTTTATGCACCTCATAAATGGCGGAGAGCTGAGGAACCCCCACACCTGCAATAACACGAGTGGTACAAATAGAACCGGGACCAATACCCACTTTCACTCCGTCTGCTCCTGCATCAACCAAATCCCTGGCTGCTTCAGCTGTGGCAATGTTTCCCACAACAACCTCCAGGTCGGGATATCTCTTTTTTGTTTCGCGCAAAGTATTCAAAACACCTTTTGAATGGCCATGTGCAGTATCAATAACAATGGCATCAACATTGGCATCAACAAGTGCCTGAATGCGCTCAAACGTATCGGCCGTAACACCCACACCGGCAGCTACTCTCAACCGCCCTTTGGAATCTTTGCAGGCAAACGGTTTATCTTTGGCCTTGGTAATATCTTTATATGTAACCAAACCAATCAGTTTGTTGTTGTTATCCACAACAGGCAACTTCTCAATCTTGTGGCGCTGAAGAATATCCACAGCCTTTTCAAGATCGGTAGTCTGATTGGTGGTAATGACATTTTCAGAAGTCATCACCTCTTCCACAGAGCGGTCAAAGTCCTTTTCAAAACGCAAATCCCTGTTGGTAACAATCCCCACCAGATAACCTTCATCATCCACTACAGGAATACCTCCGATTTTATATTCACTCATCAGGCCCAGTGCATCTGCCACTGTTTTATCCCTTTTTATGGTAACCGGATCGTAAATCATTCCGTTCTCGGCTCTTTTCACGATTTCCACCTGCTTAGCCTGCTCTTGAATGGTCATATTTTTATGAATTACACCAATACCTCCCTCTCTGGCAATGGCAATGGCCAGGTGCGATTCGGTAACGGTATCCATCGCTGCCGAAACAATAGGTGTTTTCAAAATAATATTCCGTGAAAAACGAGTTGACAGATCCACCTCCCGAGGCAATACTTCCGAATAGGCCGGTACCAGAAGTACGTCATCAAAAGTCAATCCGTCTGATGCGATTTTGTCGTTGAGAAATGACATGAGCTGATGCTTTTTAGGTTAAAAAAAATTTTGGCAAAGGTAAGAAATTCTCTTTTGTTTTGCAGTTCCTGTTGGATAGATTATTTGATTAATTTTGTCCGTATGGCCGACAAATATCATGAGCTGTTAAAAAAATACTGGGGCTTCGATAACTTCAGGCCTCTACAGGAGGACATTGTGCGATCTGTTGGCGCAGGAAATGATACATTAGCCCTGATGCCAACAGGCGGTGGAAAATCCATCACTTTTCAGGTTCCGGCACTGGCCGGGGAGGGACTCTGCCTGGTGGTTACCCCCCTTATTGCCCTAATGAAGGATCAGGTGGAAAACCTCAAACGAATTGGGATCAAGGCAGAAGCCATTCATTCAGGGCTTTCATACCGCGAAATTAAAATCACTTTTGACAATGCGACCTTTGGTGGCACCAAATTTTTATATGTCTCACCCGAAAGACTGTCCACCGAACTTTTCCTGCAAAAACTGCCTTTTCTAAACATCAACCTTATTGCAGTGGATGAGGCACACTGCATCTCACAATGGGGATACGATTTCAGACCCTCCTACCTGAAGATTGCCGCCATCAGGGAGATAATTCCGGACACGCCTGTATTGGCTCTTACCGCAACCGCCACCCCCCAGGTGGTGGAGGATATCGTTGAAAGGCTGATGTTCCGATCGAGAAATATTTTCAAAAAAGATTTTGCCCGGTCCAATCTGGCTTACGTTGTTCGCCCCACCGAAAGTAAAGAGACAGAACTGGTAAAAATTTTAAAAGCCGTAAAAGGATCAGCAATTGTATATGTCAGGAGCCGAAAAAAAACTCGTGAATATGCCCAATTACTCATTCAGAACAACATAAGTGCCGATTATTTTCACGCAGGTCTTACTCACATCAGTAAAAACGACCGTCAGGACAAATGGAAAAAGAACCAAACCCGTGTGATGGTTGCCACCAATGCCTTTGGAATGGGTATTGATAAACCCGATGTTCGGATGGTCGTACACATGGATGCGCCGGACTCTCTGGAGGCCTACTTCCAGGAAGCCGGCCGGGGTGGACGAGACGGAAAAAAATCTTTTGCCGTTTTGCTGTGGAGCAACAACGACAAAGCAAAGTTAAACAAGCAGGTTAAAACCACTTTCCCGGAGCCTGAAGCAATAAAAAGAATTTACGAAGCGCTGGGAAATTTCTTCCAGCTGCCTGTTGGCGCAGGTTTTCAGATGATGTATGATTTTGACATGGGAAAATTCTGCAGTGCTTTCAAACTCAACATCCTTCAGGTTTTCAATTCGCTGAAGATACTCCAGCGTGCCGGATACCTCACATTTACCGAGGAGTTGGACATTCCCTCAAAAGTAATGTTTCTGGTGGAAGGGAACGATCTCTACAAATACCAGGTAGCCCATGCAGACATGGATCCGTTTATAAAAATCCTGTTACGAACCTACACCGGCCTGTTCACCGAATATGCCTCCATTTACGAAGCAGACCTGGCAAAAAAAACAGGGACTGATGCGCAGATCATTTACAAAGCGCTCCAAAAGCTATCCAAGGCAGGCATCATACACTATATCCCAAGACGAAAGACACCTTTAATCACCTACCTCCAATCACGCGAAGAATTGCAGCATCTGCGTCTGCCTCCTGAGGTCTATGAGAAAAGGAAACAACAATACATGGATCAGGTAGGAGCCGTCATTGAATACGGATCGTCGGACCATATCTGCAGAAGCCGTCTTCTGCTCAACTATTTCGGACAAAGCAAATCAGAAAACTGCGGAATTTGTGATGTCTGCCTCTCCCGCAAGAAAACCGGACTGACAGACACCACCTTTAATGACATTGAAAAATCCGTGGAAAACATTCTGAAAGAACATCCCATGGAGGCAGAAAAGCTGGTGGACACCCTCGGGTTTGATAAAAAACACACCTGGGATGTTTTAAAATGGCTTGAAGATCATGAAATAATAGGCGAAATGGAAACCGGGGAAATGGAGTGGCTGAAATAATACAGCTGTTGCCATGTATTAAAGACAGACCATAAAAAAAGGGTTTTACCCCGATTAAACACAACATTATCAATATTTATCACTAATTTTGCACCAATTATGCAGACAGATTTTGAACATCCGGTATATTCCAAAAACGTAGTAGAGTTTGTAACTGTTGGCAAGGAATTCTGTGTATGGCTCGAAAGCACCCTTTCGCTGCCACGCAGAGACTTTGTGGAGACAGGCCGCAAAATGCTGCCACTATTGTATCTGAAAGCATCCGTGTTGCCCAGGACGGAAACCATGCTGAAAGATGACTTCCTGGAGAAGTTTGTGGATGAAGATGAATATCAGCAAGTGCTCAATGCAGTGTTGACCAAAATGGGCCCATACAATGATTACCTGGAGGTATTTACAGCAGATATGCAACGAAGTGTAGAACCGCTCACTGCAACAATTTCTGAAAACCTTGCCGACATCTATCAGGATGTGAAAGACTTTTTGATGAGTTACCGAACAGCCGTAACTGAGATCATGAATGAAGCACTCATCGAACTGATTCATAGTTTTGAGGAGTATTGGGGACAAAAACTGGTCAACGTACTCAGGGCTATGCATGAGGTTGCCTTCAACGGAGAAAACATTGATGAGGAAGAAGATGAAACCGATCCGACGGAAGACCGTAGAAACACCGAAGACTGGTTAATCTCGAAAATGCAAAAAAACTGGCAGGATGACCACGAAGAAGATCGGAACAACATTTAAGTGTATGTCTATAAAGTCCAACTTCTGCGTTGTTGCTCAAAATCTAAATCCTCAAATACACTAGTATTCTGCGGCTTAGATTTTTCAAACGCCTTGAATTTGAGCTTTCTAGTTCAAACACTGAAAAACGCTTAGTTTATAGACAGACTCAAAATAGGGCCGGCAAAAACAAGCGGGCCAACCGTAACATTTTAACTGAATGCAGCATACAATATCCAAAGACGCAATCAACGAATTACCCCTGAAACAGTTTGAAGGGAAAGTGACAGTGATCGAAGATCCTGATCGCGTTCCCGAAATCGTGGAAAAGCTTCAAAAAGAAAAAGCCATTGGTTTTGATACCGAAACCAAGCCCTCTTTCAAGAAAGGTGTTTCTCATGACATTTCGCTCCTGCAACTCAGCACCAAAGACGAAGCCTATCTGTTTCGTCTTCCCAACACAGGTTTTAACGGAGCCCTGACCAAATTGATGAACAACCCCAAAGTTGCAAAAGTGGGCGTTGGCATTCGGGACGACATCCGGGGCCTGAAGCATCTGAACAATTTTGTTCCCAAAGGATTTGTGGAGCTTCAGGAAATGGCGCCCAAATACGGAATAGAGGTGCTTAGCCTGAAAAATCTTGCCGGTTTGCTTCTGGGTTTCAGAGTCTCCAAGCGGCAAAGACTCTCTAACTGGGAAGCACAGGAACTGTCGGAGGGACAAATTCTTTATGCTGCTACCGATGCCTGGGTATCTCTTGAAATTTACCTCAAATTAAAAGAGCTGAAGCCGGTCCCCCAAAAACCAAAAGAGACTCAACCACAAGAAAAAAGCTCATAACAGCCAACCTTTATATGGAATTTGCTAAGATTATTCTAAAACCGGGAAAAGAACAAAGCATTTTACGGTTTCATCCCTGGATATTCTCCGGGGCCATCAAATCTGTTTCCGGAGAAATTGAAGAAGGAGATATAGTAGAAGTTCTGGACTCCAACAACAATTTTCTCGCTATTGGGCACTCGCAGATTGGCTCCATTGCGGTAAGAATCTTCTCTTTCACTCCTGTAACACCGGATGAAAATTTTTGGGAAGAGAAAATCAGAAAAGCCCTGGATGTCCGGAAAAAATCAGGACTTATCAACAACCCGGAAACCGATGCCTACCGCCTTATTCATGCAGAAGGAGACGGCATGCCTGGACTAATCGTGGATATGTACAACCAAACAGCTGTTATGCAAATCCATACCGTTGGAATGTACCTCATCAAAGACACATTGTGCAAAGCGCTTCAAAATGCTATGGGTCCGGAACTTAAGGCCATTTACAACAAATCGGAGGGGACCATTCCCTACAAAGCCAATATCACTGCCGAAAATGGCTTTCTTTATGGTAAAACAGAGGATAAAACAGCCATTGAGAATGGGTTACGGTTTAATGTGGACTACGAAAAAGGCCAGAAAACCGGTTTTTTTGTTGACCAACGCGAAAACAGAGCTTTGCTGGAGAAGTACAGCAAAGACAAAAAGGTACTCAACCTGTTTTGTTATACGGGAGGATTCTCCTTTTATGCCTTGCGGGGAGGAGCATCGCTGGTACATTCGGTGGACAGCTCCGAACGTGCCATTGAGCTGACCCGTGAAAATGTGGAACTCAACTTTCCGGGAGATGAGCGGCATCAGGCTTTTGCCGAAGATGCCTTTAAATTCCTGAATGCCCCCAAAGAAGATTACGACCTGATGATTCTGGATCCTCCGGCTTTCGCCAAACATTTGAATGTGGTGCCCAACGCATTGCAGGGATACCGGAAATTAAATGCCAAAGCCATTGAGAAGATTAAACCCGGCGGCATTATCTTTACCTTCTCCTGTTCACAGGTCATCAGCAAAGATGCATTCCGAAAAGCAGTATTTTCAGCTGCCGCCAAAACCGGTCGTTTTGTGCGAATCCTGCATCAACTGGAACAACCGGCAGACCATCCGGTAAACATTTATCATCCCGAAAGTGAATACCTGAAAGGGTTGGTTCTTTTTGTGGAGTAACAGTAACTTAAAAGAAAAGATTTTGAAATTTACAGAATTTGGCTTCTCACAGGAAGTAATTGACGGACTGGAAGCCATGAGATTTGAAAAAGCAACCCCTGTTCAGGAGGCTACCATTCCTCCCATTATGAACGGGAAAGATATGATTGCCTGTGCACAAACCGGTACCGGAAAAACTGCTGCTTACCTGCTCCCGGTGCTTGATCGACAGGTGCAATCCAATTCTGAGGGACTCAATACTTTAGTTTTGGTGCCAACCAGAGAGCTGGCCATGCAAATTGACCAGCAAATGGAGGGTTTTGGATATTTTCTGCCCATCACATCCATTGCCGTATATGGAGGTAATGATGCAGGCTTATGGAATGCCCAGAAAAATGCACTAACTACCGGCGCCAACGTAATCGTGGCTACTCCGGGTCGCCTTATTCAGCATCTGAGCATGGGCTATGTGAAGATGGATACGTTGAAACACCTCATTCTCGACGAAGCAGATCGTATGCTCGATATGGGTTTTTATGAAGACATCATGCAAATTGTCTCCTTTTTGCCCAAAGAGCGACAAACACTCATGTTTTCTGCTACCATGCCGAAAAAAATCAGAGACATGGCACGGGAACTTCTATCGGAATATGAAGAGGTCAACATCGCCTTGTCAAAACCGGCAGAGGGAGTGCTTCAGGGAGCTTATATGACTTATGAGACCCAGAAAATGCCGTTGATTAACAGTCTGCTGAAGGGGAAAGACCTGAAGAGCATTGTAATCTTCTCCTCCACGAAACAGAAAGTAAAGGAGATTCAGCAATCATTGCAACGAAACGGATTCCCCGCAAAAGCAATTCATTCAGATCTGGAACAAAAAGACCGGACTGAAGTAATGCGCGAATTCAAGAACCGCAACGTGCAAATCCTTGTGGCCACCGACATCATTGCCAGAGGAATTGATGTGGAAGGAATCGATCTGGTCATAAACTTTGATGTGCCAAATGATGCAGAAGATTACGTACACCGGGTAGGACGTACCGCCAGAGCCTCCTCCACAGGAGTGGCACTGACATTCATCACCGAAAAAGATCAACAGGATTTTCAAAAAATTGAAGAACTGATTGAAACCACCATCATAAAAATTCCTTTGCCTGAAGAGGTTGGAGAAGGCCCGGAATACAACCCAAAATCATACAACAAAGGAAAGAAACCGTATAAGCGTTTCAACAAAAAGGGAGGAAAACCGTCAGGCAAATACAGGAAGGACAAAAAATAGTGTCACTTCATAAAGCATCTTTTCCCATCGCATTGCAAAAATGCAGGTTAAGTTTGCACCATTGAGAAACCAAAAGGCTGTGTGAGCCGGGATAGTCCCCTGTTTATGCAGCTTTTCAGCATCAGGGTGGTGCAGAGACAGGTAACAACGAAACAAATATATAAAACCATTCACTATGCAAACCATTCCAAAACTCATAGCTGAAAAGACAGGCATTTCGGCAACCCAGGTCAACAACACCATCGAACTCCTTGACGAAGGAGCTACCATTCCATTTATCAGCCGATACCGGAAAGAACGCACGGGAAGTCTGGATGAAGTAGCCATTGGCAACATCAAGGAGGCCTACGACAAACTTCAGGAACTGGAAAAGAGAAAAGCAACCATCCTGAAGACCATCGAAGAACAGGAATTGCTGACCGATGAATTAAAATCAAGAATAGAAAACTGTTACGACAGTACAGAACTGGAGGACATCTACCTCCCCTACAAGCCCAAGAGGAAAACACGTGCCACCAAGGCCCGGGAGCTGGGGCTCGAACCTCTGGCAAAAATCATCATGAAACAGCATGAACGGGATGTGGAATCCCGGGCCGCTTCCTTTCTGACCGATGAAGTCACGGACACTGAGGCTGCATTGCAAGGGGCCCGCGACATTGTTGCGGAATGGATCAATGAAAACCAGACTGCTCGTGAAATTGTCCGCAACAGATTTCAGCATCACTCGGTAATATCTGCCCGACTCGTAAAAGGGAAAGAAGAGGAAGGAGCCAAATACCGTGATTATTTTGAATGGGACGAACCCCTTAAACGCTGTCCTTCCCACCGTTTCCTGGCTATGCAGCGTGGAGAAAAAGAAGGATTTCTGAAACTGGGAGCTGCCCCAGACGCTGAAGATGTTTTGCCCCGGCTCAAACGCCTCTTTGTGAAAGGAAACAATGACACATCAGATCAGGTGGAAATGGCCACCGAAGATGCTTACAAAAGATTACTGGCCCCCTCGCTGGAAAACGAGACCATGGCACTCTTCAAGGAAAAAGCCGACGAAGAAGCCATCCGGGTATTCAGTGATAACCTGAGACAGCTTTTACTGGCTCCGCCACTTGGTCAGAAACGGGTGCTGGCCATCGACCCGGGCTACCGCACCGGTTGTAAAGTGGTATGTCTGGATGCTCAGGGCGAATTGCTGCACAATGAAGCCATTTACCCCCATCCTCCGCAAAAAGAGACCGGAAAAGCCATGAAGAAACTTGATTCACTGGTAGATGCCTACAAAATTGAAGCCATTGCCATTGGAAACGGAACAGCATCCCGTGAGACGGAGGATCTGGTACGTAAAACAAAGTTCAATCGTGACGTACAGGTTTTTGTGGTCAGTGAAGACGGAGCATCTGTTTACAGTGCCAGCAAAGTGGCACGCGATGAGTTTCCTCAGTATGATGTCACTGTCCGAGGGGCAGTATCCATCGGCCGTCGATTGATGGACCCGTTGGCAGAGCTGGTGAAAATAGACCCCAAATCCATCGGGGTAGGTCAATACCAACATGATGTGGATCAACATCAGCTAAAAGATGCCCTTGACAGAGTGGTTGAGTCGTCAGTGAACAGCGTGGGTGTCAACCTCAACACCGCAAGCCATCACCTGCTCACCTACATCTCCGGTCTGGGGCCTGCACTCGCCAAAAACATTGTTTCCTATCGAAACGAAAACGGCCCGTTTGCCAGCCGTGCAGCATTGAAGAAAGTTCCGCGCCTTGGAGCCAAAGCTTTCGAACAGGCGGCAGGATTCCTGCGAATATCGGATGCCAAAAACCCGCTGGACAGCACGGCAGTGCACCCCGAATCATACCCCATCGTTAAACAAATGGCTGCAGACCTGGGATGTGAGATAACAGACCTGATTAAAGACAAGTCGCTTAGAGAAAAAATAGATCTGAATCGTTATGTGACGAATGATACCGGATTACCAACATTGAAGGATATCATGCAGGAACTGGAAAAGCCGGGTCGCGATCCGCGTCAAACCATTAAAGTTTTTGAATTCTCCAAAGACGTCCACAGCATGGAAGATTTGAAACCCGGCATGACAGTCCCCGGAATTGTCACCAACATCACCAATTTTGGTGCCTTTGTGGATGTAGGCGTCAAACAGGACGGACTGGTACACATTTCCCAATTGGCCGACCGTTTCATTTCAAACCCCAATGACGTTGTAAAGTTACATCAGCATGTGGAAGTGCGCGTACTGGAGGTGGATGTAGCCCGCAAAAGGATTCAGCTATCTATGAAAAACATGTAGAGACGATTCATGAATCGTCTATACATGAATCGTCTATACATGAATCGTCTATACAGCAAAAAAAGGCGGCCCGTCGGGTCGCCTTTTTTAATAACAATAATTCATTTTCCTAATCAGAACCGGAAACCAAGTTTAATTACCGGTTGTGAAAAGATTGCAGTATTATGTGTAGCTGCATCCTGTGCTTCCATACCACTCTGATGATACACACGTTTTGCATTGTACATATAATTAAACGCTTTAATCTCAATCCCAAGGAACATTCCTTCGGACAGATAGTAGTCGATACCCCCGACAACACTACCGCCAAGGCCATAAGCCTCTCCACGACGAGTATCATGAGTGGGAATCACCTCTCCATTATCATCAACACCGCGGAAGCCATCAGCAATTTCCATCTGACCGTAGGTAGCATTGACTTGCACACCCCCGTAAGGGTTCACTCTCGAATAGTTACTGGCGAAATAATAATCGGCACCCAAATCCACATAAAATTGTTTGGTGGTGCGGCTCTCCATCATCTCCCAGCCGGGAACGTATGTTCCGGGATATGCAGGCTCTCCGTCCACGGAAGCCTCCCCGGTCACCATTACTGCATCGGCTGCGGGAGAACTCATTACAGCTCCGGCACCACTAAAACGGGCAGCAATCTGTGAGGTGATAAAATACTTGGCTTCTACGCCAATCATATTGGTCATGCTGTATTGAGTGGAAAAACCGGATGATGATGGGGCACTTAAAGAAGGTGCAACTCCATCAAAATTCCAATATTCAGACTCATTAACAGCACTGTTTACCTCAGCGTATTGTACATCACCAAACGAAACAGCACGTCCAAAACGTAGGGCCATCGATTTATCGCCTGCCTGCGGACCAAATGATTGTGCCATTACTCCTCCCGCAAGAAGGAACATAGTCACCATCAGTGTCCACGACATTTTTATCTTTCTCATAAGAATCAGGCTTTTTTTTAAAGGATTATAGTAATTTTTGAAAAGTGGCCGGGAAACGGAACTCCCCGGCCGGAGAATATTTATTCCTCCTAAACTACTCCTCTGTACCTAATTCTGCGTCAATTAACTCTTTGTAATGATCAGCTTCTGCCTGATAGATATCAAGTTCGGTTTGTTTCTGGGCAATTTTTGCTTCCAGACTGGCAATCAAAGCCTCCCAGTTTGCAAAGTCATTGTCAATTTCAGCAATATCAGCCTCTGTCTGAACAATCTGCTCTTTAAGACCGGTTACATTTTCATAAAGATCATCAGAAATATCCTCCCCATTTCCTTCAAGAACCGACTCATAATCTTCAGCACGATCTAACTCAGCTTTAAGAGTGGCCAGTTCGGAAGAAACTTCATCATAGGTAACCCTTGCAGCATAAAATGCAGCTTTGGCATCCTGGTAAGCAGTTTCCAGAGCTGCCAGGTTACCTGACTGAAGACCTTCGAGATAAGCAACATAACCCTCAACAATCTCCAGATTGGCTTCATACTCATTCATATCATCATCCCAACCATCGATTTCTGCCTCCCAACTTTCAATTTCTGCATTAAATGTTCCAATAAAATAAGGGATATTTACTACTTCCTCATCAGAACCTAAAGGACTTTCCGAATAGTTGGCCATATAGAGGAAAGAAAGATCAATGTCAGAATCATTGACATCCTGAATAAATTCATCGTAAGCGGTATATGCATCGTAGAAAGTTCCTGAAGTAGAGTTCATCGGATCACCGGGATTGTCCGTAACAGCCTCAAGAGCATCCAATGCATCATCCAATGCATCCTGACTTGCAGTTGTTTGTTCTGCCTGATTGGCAATTTCAACCACATTTACCTCATGCAACAGAGGTTCGATCTTTTCATATTCTGTAATAACATCCTGTTCAAGAGCGGCCAGTTGGGATGCATATTGCTCATGAAGCTCTTCCAGCAGAGCAACCACATCTTCTTTTTCGGAAATCAGCTCCTCATTTTTAGTAATATCGGTTTCAAAACTTTCAATCCAATCATTGTAAAATTTGTATGACCGGAAATAAATCCCTTCAGTATCAAAATCAGAATCACCCGCTCCGGTTTCTTCAATAGTGCCAGGGTCAACCACATTGGTAAGATAACTGTAAGGAATGATTTCCTGATTTACATTTTCTTCATCAGAAAAAGTTGCAATCAATAAATCCTTATTCACAACTTCTTCCCATGCATCGTAAGCAGTCTGGTACTCTTCAAGCGCAACTTCGCGGGCTTGTTCGGCGAGCTCCTGCTCCACCTCTTTGTCATCAATCTGAGATTTAAGATTGTAGATATCTTCTTTCACATCTACCAGTTCGTCAGCAATGGTTGCCAGGTCGCCCATTACAGCCTCATAACGCTCTACCCATCCCTGAAGATATCCAAGTCTAATATTTAGATATTCCTGCTGAATGGTTTTGGCAGCAGCAAGATTTCCAGAATCGGTAAGGTCATTATTGAGGAAATACAATTGAGCTGTTGCAAGATTTCTCTGAAGTCCTACAATCTCCTGTCTCAAAGAATTAACCTCTGAAATAGCTTTTTTGTAGGCGGTCAGATAAGCAGAAAGATTCTTGTTTTTTGCAACATCAGCAGCAATCTCGGATTCATACTGTGAAAGCGCAATCTCCAGTTCTTTCTGGGCTTCAGCCAGTTCTTTTTCAGCAGTAATAAGAGCCTTGTCAATGGAAGCCTGAGTTTGAGCCTGATTCAGGTCGGCAGCGATCTGAGCATTGGCAATTAAAATTGCATTGTTAGCCTCACTGTAAGCATTTTGTATTTCTTTTGCCCGGGCTTTCGCCTCTTTAATGGCTACTTCGGCTTGCTTAACCGCAGCTTCAGCGTTTCTGTAAGCAGCTTCAGCTTCAGCCGCCAGCGTTGTTGCGGTAGCTTCGGCATTCAATTTAGCTGCCTGGGCTTGTCTAAGAGCCTTTACACCGTCAGCCTCTTCGTTCTTTACACATCCGGTAGTAAGTAGTAGTCCGGCCAAAACAGCCGTGCCGGTTAGGAGTTTTAAATTTTTCATTTAACTAATTGATTAAAATTAAACACAGATAAAACAATTCTGAATTATTTATAATTCACGTTTCGAACCTGGATTATTCATTAATTATCTATTGCGATGTTCAACTACCTTCTAAATTCAGGCGTCCTCAATAAAATTGATTTGAAAATAGTTCACTATTTCCTACCTCAATTTTATCTGCGGTTACCAGAATTTATTGATATTTAACCATCTCATAACGAAAAATCATGAATAAACCAGGTTTAGACAATTTTTCTATTTTAACTCAACAAAAGACAGACAACACGACAAAGTCGCTTGAACATTTGTGCCTCGGTTGTAAAGTTCTTTTCGGGGAAAACAAAAGAAACAACACTGTGATATCTGTCGGATAATGGAGAGAATGCTGTTGACCTCCTCCATTAAAAACGCAACAAAATTACCTGAAGAGAACCACAATATCCAGTCAGTAAACCATCCGCTTTCTGAACAACCACCATTGTTTTCTGAGCGCATAGTTTCAGACAACGAACGACAGTCCTTGGCCAACAGGCAGCAAAAAAGCTTTCACAGGTAAACCCTGAGCCGGTTTCAATTGCTATATTTGCAATTACCAACCAATTAACAACCTAAACTTATGCAGGAATTCACGAATATTCTCACACAAATCGACAGCATGATCGGTGGATCGGCCTGGTTTGTTTACCTGTTATTGGGAACAGGACTTTTCTTTACCATTTATCTGGTATTTCCCCAAATAAGGTTTTTTAAATATGCCATTAAGATTGTCAAAGGAAAATTTGACCGCGAAGGCGACGAAGGCGACACCAGCCATTTTCAGGCACTGACCACTGCACTCTCCGGAACTGTAGGCACGGGAAACATTGCAGGCGTGGCCCTGGCTCTTCACCTGGGTGGTCCGGCAGCCCTGTTTTGGATGCTGGTAACTGCGATGATCGGTATGACCACCAAGTTTGTGGAAGTTACCCTTTCGCACAAATACAGAGACAAAGCCTCCGACGGGTCTATCAGCGGAGGGCCGATGTATTACATGAAAAAAAGGCTGAACCTGAAACTACCATCAGGAAAAATTCTAAAAACAGGAAGTCTGCTGGCCGTAATATTTGCGGTGGCTACCATTTTCTCCTCTTTTGGAACCGGCAATCTTCCTCAAATCAACAGTATCTCCAATTCTCTTTTCGAGGCTTTTGAGATCCCCCATATTCTTACCGGAGCAGTATTAAGTGTACTGATGGCCTTTGTAATTCTCGGAGGAATCAAAAGAATTGCCAAAGTGACCCAAACACTTGTTCCTGTTATGGCCGTAATCTATTTTGCCGGTGCCCTGTTGGTAATCATCTATAATTATGAAAACATTATCCCGTCACTTCAGGCCATCGCCTCCGGAGTCTTTACAGGAAGTTCGGCCACAGGTGGTTTTTTAGGCGCATCGGTAGCCTTTGCCTTCAACCGGGGAGTAAACCGCGGATTGTTTTCCAACGAGGCAGGTCAGGGATCGGCTCCCATTGCCCACGCTGCAGCCAGAGCACACGAACCCGTATCTGAAGGACTCGTGGCCTTGTTGGAACCGTTTATTGACACCATCATCATCTGCATGCTCACCGGCCTAACACTCATGGCCTCAGGGGCTTGGAACGAAAAACTCGAAAACCGGTTTCAGATGACCGACATGGAAATTATTGAAGGGCATTACACCGATGCGGATCAGCGCATTTTGCAGGAGCATTTATCAGGAGAAAAGGCGCTGCCATTGTTTACCGGTGAGCTGAAATCTGAAAACGGAACTCCGGAGGGTAATGTTACCATTCTCCATGCCCGCTCTGTAGCAGAGAAAATAAAGATTTACCGGGATGGCAACCTGTTTACCGGAGACATCGAAATAACTAACGGTCAGCTAAAAGCACCCGATCGTTACACCATAGAAGGAAAATCACTTCTGCACAGCGCCCCACTTACCACAGTTGCTTTTTCCAGAAGCTGGCTGGGAGATTACGGGAAATACATTGTTTCCATCGGCCTGCTCCTGTTTGCTTTCTCCACCGCCATATCCTGGAGCTATTACGGTGGCAGAGCCGTAACATTCCTTTTTGGCATCAAAGGTGTTTTATGGTACAAAGGCATCTATATTATCGGGTTCTTTCTGGCATCCTTTACCGACACCACCATTGTCTGGATATTTTCGGGAATTACCATTGCCCTGATGACAATCCCCAACCTCATTGGACTTTTGTTTCTTCACAAAGAAGTAAAGCAAGAGGTAAAGAGCTTCTGGAAGGAATACAATGAAAGTTTTCCGAATGAAAATGGGCCAAAGTGGTAAAAAGAAAGAAGCAATAACCGGCCTGAAATCCCAATCTTAACCTCAGTCTCATCCTTAACCTAAACCCCAAACAGACTGTTCATTAATAAAGAAACCAATACCTGAATGATATCACTTGCCGTAATAGGATTATTCATCGTTGGCATAGGAATAGGGCTGCTGTTCCGTAAACACCCGATTGTTTTAAAGATCTCGGAGCCACTTGTTTCTGTGGCCATTTTTGCCCTGCTGTTTTTTCTGGGGATATCAGTGGGGACTGATGAGCGAGTGGTTCAAAACATCACAACATTGGGATGGCAGGCCATCCTATTGAGCAGTGGAGCCATTCTTGGCAGCCTGATTCTTGCACGTCTGGCTACTTCATTTTTCCGCGATGGAAAGGAGAAACAACCAGAAAAGGAAAAATCAAGGCACAAACCACTGTCCTCAGGATGGTTTATCCAGATTTTAAAAAATCAAAGTCTTTGGATATTGCTATTCTTTGTAGCCGGCACACTGGGTGGCCGATGGGGACTTTTCCCCGCATTTTGGGGCGATGCACTCGTGGCAACAGCCACTTTATATGTTATGATGATACTTGTGGGAGCCGGACTGGGAGCAGATCCCCGGGCACTGGAAATTTTAAAAAGGACAAGCATCAGAATACTTCTGGTTCCTGCCATTGTTGTTGCAGGCAGTCTCGGCGGAAGCCTGCTTACGTCCTTTCTTATTGACAGTGTGGATACCACAAACGGAATGGCAATCGGTGCAGGCTTTGGCTACTATTCCCTGTCAGCCATATTTATCGGACAAATCAGCGGAAGCGAAATGGGCGTAATAGCCTTACTTGCCAATATTTTCAGGGAAGTCATCACCCTTCTGGCGGCACCGCTCATGGTCAAATGGTTTGGGAAGCTCGGAGCTATTGTTGCCGGAGGGGCCACAGCCATGGACACCACGTTGCCGGTTATTGTGAAAGCCACCGGTAAAGAATATGCGGTAATCAGTATTTTTAGCGGAATTGTTCTTTCCGTTTTGGTGCCGGTATTGGTGCCGTTTATTCTGAGTTCCTAAGACTTGAGGCAAAGAATAAGATTGAGGTTGAGGCTAACGTTAAGGTTGAGATAGAAATAGAGGTTGAAGTTGAAGTTGAAGTTGAGAAGAAAACAGAGAAATTGAAGATTACGACTTATAACTGAAACGTTGTATTGGTAGGTTATGGAAATGCACTCTCGCAGGGCATATTCAGACAAATCTCAACTCAAAACCCCGAACTCATCCTCCCGGCACACTACCCCCTTAAGCAGGAACAACCGGCCCGCAACTTGCAACTCAAACCCCAGAAGTCAAACCTCCGAACTCAGCACTTTTTCCACCGCCTCGTCACTTTCTACAACTCCATCGCGCAACCGAATAATTCTTTTGGCATGTTGGGCAATATCCTCTTCATGCGTAACCAAAACAATGGTATTGCCTGCATTGTGAATATCCTCAAACAGACGCATGATATCCACAGAAGTTTTGGAGTCCAGGTTACCGGTTGGCTCATCGGCCAAAATAAGAGACGGTTTATTGACCAATGCCCGGGCCACGGCAACCCTTTGCCGCTGTCCACCGGACAATTCATTGGGCTTGTGTGTCATTCTATCCGACAGGCCCACATTCTCCAATGCCTGACGTCCTTTGTCATAACGTTCGTCTTTTTTCACCCCCGCATAAATCAATGGAAGAACTACGTTATCCAACGCAGAATAACGAGGCAAAAGATTAAAAGTCTGAAAAACAAACCCGATCTCACGGTTTCTGATTTCGGCCAACTGATCATCGCTCATGTGGCTCACATCGGTGCCATTTAGAATATAGCGCCCCGACGTGGGAGTATCCAACGCACCAATCAAATTCATCAGGGTAGATTTGCCGGATCCTGACGGCCCCATAATCGCAACATATTCTCCCTTCTCAATCGAAAGCGACACGCCATTTAGCGCTTTAACCACCTGGGTGCCTACCTCATAATGTTTCTTCAGATCGTCTATGTGAATTACAGCTGTATCCATTGGATGAGTCAATTATAAAAGAGTTTCAATACAAAAAAATCAGATCAAGCCGGGGGATTATCTCCCCGTTTGCAACCAATACAATCAGATACTTTGATAAGCTAAAACCATAATGGTTTAACAAAAGAGGGAAAAAACAATAAACAAAGCCCGGAAAACAAATGCCCGGGGCTGTTAATATCGAACCACATAGTGCTGTTTTGTACATTCTTCCCGAAAGAAAACAATTCCTATCCGGTATAAATCCATTGATACGGTTACCTCAGGACGATTTGCTATTTCCAGCCATGCTTTCTCCATTTCCGGAGACCAATGGATATCGTCAAAAACAAAAACGGAGTTGTTGTGGATCTTTTGCAAACACATCTCAAAATAATTCAACGTGCTATCACACTGATGATCACCATCAAAAAACACAAAATCCAGGGATCCCGGTTCATTTAGAATCAATGGAAGATGTTCTTTAAATGAGCCATTGAATAGTCGGACATTCTTCACTTCAGTCATTTCAAAAAGACCGGAAGCCACCTGTTGCAGGAATCTGTTTCCATCAATGCTAAGAACCTTTGCGCGGGAAGACGGCAAAGCCATATACAGGGTTGACATTCCTATGCCGGTTCCCAGTTCAAGGATCTTTTTACATTCCAGTTTATTGATCAACCGAAACATCAACTTTCCATATTTATCGGGGATACTCCCCTGTCCTGCAAGGTTACGAATACTCTTTTGGTTACCCGAAACGACAGAAGGCTGCCCCAGTGTATCCACTTTGACCCTTTGTTTATTTCTCAATAACATCTTTCGTGCAGCATCTATCTTATCAAATGCATAGAAAGGATGGGACTCCCAAAACAGTTCGCGCACCAGATAAAAAACAAAAGGAGAGTGAATACCAAAACCCTTGTAGTATCGCGCTTTGAGCCAATACAACATCCAGGATTTTAAACGGTAAGAAAGAAGATGAATATTCAATGGTTAAACTTAAAATGTCTATTAAATTAAGACTCCAAAGATTGCAATTAATGAAATATTTACCAAACAACCTTTTGTTTCAATCTATCTTTTCTCCTGAGAAAAAATCCAGAGAAAGTCACTGATTCCATCATGAATATTAACAATGGAGTTCAGTTCATAAGAGTCAAATATAAGACTGTCACCTTGCTTTAAAATAAAAGGTCTCCCCCGTAAATCAATCTCTATAGATCCGGCCAATACATGACAAAATTCCTGGGCTCTCCGCGAGCCTTCCACAAGGCCCTGACAAGTACCCCTGTTCTCAAGTCTGACCATATAAGGCTCAATGCTTTGAGAAGGACTGTAATGCGTAAGCATAAACAGGGATGCCCCCCACTCAGTTTGCTTAACAAGCTTTCTCTCGTTGAAGCCCATAAACGGATTGTGTGAAAGATTCTCCTGCTCACCAATCAAGGTTCCAACAGAAGAATTCAATGCTACCGCAATATTCTTTAATGTATGTAATGATGGATAGGTTTTGCCGTGCTCTATCTGTGACAAAAGGCTGAGACTTGATCCGGAAGCCTTGCTCAGTCCGCTAAGAGTAAGGCCCACGGCCTCCCTCCTCTGTTTTATTCTCTTTCCCAGTTTATCCATAAGAAAATACTTTAATTCGAATGGCAAAATTAAGCGTTTTTTCAATTAAACTGCATATCCAACCATTAAAAGTTTAACTATACTAAAACTCAAAAAAATTTACACCAGATCAACCCCGACTTTTTCTACTGTTTTATTAGACTGTTTTTCAATAAATTAATTTACACAAAAATTAAAATAAACAACTTTTTTTAAATATACGTAGTTAAAATATACTAAATAAATTTCATCACCAATATTTTTTTATATTATTGCAATCGAAACGTAACAGATGATGTTTTCATCGGTACAAAATTTAAGGATTAATATCTAAACCTGCTTTATTCAGGGGTTTTATGTACCGTCTGTCATAGCATCCGCTGGCATGCTCGTTTCAATGTTTATTTTTGACTTTAACACGGAAATAAAAAGAGTTAAATTTACAGTACAGGTGAAAGAGATGGTTTCCGGTTGAAGCCATCAACCTGAAACAAACTCAGCTTTAGACTCAAAACTAAAGTGTTTAATGATTCATTCACAAATTGAAACCAAAAACAAACAAATATGAGCGACTTGATCAAAAAATTAAAGGAGAAGATTGATCTGCCGGAGAATGTACTGGATGTTCTGGAAAACTGCAAAGCCGTACATTTCTTCAATACGACAGATGAACTTGTGGAAGCCGCTACCAATGGCCAGAAAGAATACGAAGTAAAGTATGATATTCCCGGAAAGGGCGAATATGTGGAGGCAGTGGTTCAGAAAGTGAAGAACGGTATTTCTGCCAATTACACCGAGGCCTATATGAGAAGGCGGGACCCCGGAACCATGGTTATCGCTGATGACAAGCCTACCGACAAAACACGTTTTAAGGACAAATACGGATATGACTTCCCAGGCCTGCAGGAGGAAACATTTGCCTGGCTCAAAGAACAGGAACTTGCTGTATTTTTCTACTTTGCCGGACGCGCAGGAATTGGATCTCTCGGTATTGCAATAGCTCCCGCCAATGCCGGGTTCTTTGCACTGGGACTAGCCATGTTACAGGAGCATGTCTCTCTGGAAGAGCTGAAGTCCGGGGATGAGATAAAATCCTCCATCTTTGTAGCTCCTGTCTTCAGACATACCCATTTCGACGGAAAGCAGGTAGTGGTTCATAACCGCACCGACAAAGTACACGAACTCTATTCATACAACCTGTATCCGGGACCGAGTGCAAAAAAAGGATTGTACGGTGTTCTTCTGACCCAGGGAGAAAAAGAGGGATGGGTTACCGCTCACTGCTCAGCTGTGCAATCTGTCAGTCCTTATGACAACCTCACTACTTTCATGCACGAGGGTGCCAGCGGGGGCGGAAAGAGTGAACTTCACCAGCACATCGTGCGGGAACATGACGGACGTGTGCTCATTGGTACAAATACCATCACCGGCGAGAAAAGATATATTTCCATTCCAAGATTCTGTTCCTTCACACCCGTGGCTGACGACATGGCTTTTTGCCATCCCGACGTTCAGGAAGATGACGGTAAACTAAGGATTGTAGATGCAGAGAATGCCTGGTTTGTAAGGGTTGACAGTGTAAACAAATACGGAGATGATCCATTTCTGGAAGAAAAAACCATTAATCCATCAATGCCGTTATTGTTCTTAAACATTGACACCAAACCGGAATCTACAGCATTAATCTGGGACCACATTGAGGATGAGCCGGGTGTCAAGTGCCCCAATCCAAGAGTCATCTTGCCGCGTAAAAGTGTAGAAGATGCCATTCCCGGCGAGGTAGCCGTAGATATCCGCAGCTTCGGTCTCAGAACGACACGTTGTACCAAGGAAGATCCAAGCATTGGCATCGTAGGTATGTTCCATATATTACCTCCTGCTATTGCATGGCTCTGGCGTCTGGTTGCTCCACGGGGTCTCAAGAACCCCAGTATTGTGGGAACCGGAAAAATGCAAAGTGAAGGCGTCGGATCCTACTGGCCTTTTGCCACCGGTCGGATGGTCACACATGCCAACCTCCTTTTGAAACAGATCACGGATACACCAAGAACCACCTTCACTTTAGTGCCAAACCAGAATATTGGTGCCTGGGAAGTTGGATTTAAGCCTCAGCTGCTAATGCGGGAATATCTGACTCGTCGTGGAGCTGCCCGCTTCAGAGAGGACCAATATCAGGAAGCACGTTGCCCGCTATTGGGATATGAATTAAATCACCTGACCATCGAAAGTTCCAAAATTCCTTCCAGATTCCTGAAGGTTTACAATCAGCCTGAAGTTGGAATTGAGGGATATGATGCCGGTGCAGAGTTATTGAAAAGCTTTTTCAAAGAAGAACTTCAGAAGTATCTGACTCCAGATCTGCACCCTACCGGTCGTAAAATCATTGAAGCTTGTTTGAATGATGCAAGCGTAGAAGAGTACAACGAGATTGTGCCTATGAGTTTTGAATATGGATATTCCTTTAATAAAATTGAAAGCCATGAGTAAAGCAGTAATCATAATGGGTTCCAAAGGGGACCTGGAATGGGCTCAAAGAATTTCTGAAAGTCTGACAAAGTTCGACGTTGAATCAGTGCTGTATGTTGCATCGGCACATAAAGTTCCGCTGGAGTGCTACAACATCATAAAAGAGGAGGAGAAAAACAATCCGGTATTCATTACCATTGCCGGAATGAGCAACGCGCTTAGCGGGTTCAGTGACGCTCAAACACACTGCCCGGTAATTGCCTGCCCTCCATCAAGCAGTTCATTTGCGGGATCCGACATTTACTCGAGTCTCAGAATGCCTTCAGGAGTAGCTCCACTGGTAATTCTGAGTCCGGAAAATGCAGCTCTGGCCACAGCCAAAATATTCGGCATTTCCAATGAAAACATCCGGCAAAAAGTGGTTGAATTTCAGGAAAAACAGCGACAAAAGTTAAAAGAGGACAATGCTTCTCTTTCCTGATTAAATAGTGTTTGTCTATAAAGTCCAACCTCTGCGTTGTTGCTCAAAATCTAAATCCTCATCCTGATTGTGTTTTTTGTTGGTTTTTTGTTCAAAAAACCTTACAAAAGCTACTTCGGGACTGCGGTTTAGATTTTTCACACGCCTTGAATTTGAACTTTCTAGCTCAAACACGTGAAAAACGCTTAGTTTATAGACAGGCACTAAATCGGGATCAAAGAACATCCATGAGTGACAAGGTCTGAGATACAGCATATCTGACCTTCCTCATGGATTTGTTTTTTATAAAACCTGACCGATTACAAGTCATTCAGGAAAGTATTACCTTTGCACCTCAAAAGTTTTTAACGCTTTCTATCAAAGGCAATATTGAACAGAACCAACTATGCAAACAGGAAAAGCAATTCAACACGCAGCAAGATTAATCCGTGAAGGAGAACTTGTTGCTTTTCCAACCGAAACAGTTTATGGCCTGGGAGCCAATGCATTTAATCCCGAGGCCGTGGCCAACATATTTCGCTTAAAAGAGCGTCCCGCTTTTGATCCGCTGATTGTCCATATCGCCAACCTGGACCAGGCTGTCTCATTATGCAAACATTTCGATGACCGCATTCGTCTTTTGGCAGAAAAATTCTGGCCCGGACCACTCACCATCGTAGTGGAAAAAAATGAATCGGTACCTGATATTGTCACATCAGGTCTCAACACCGTCGGGATACGTATGCCCGATCATCCGCTTGCTCTCCAGCTCATTTCTGAGGCGCAAACGCCCATCGCAGCTCCGAGTGCCAATAAATTTGGAAGAATCAGTCCCACCAGAGCCATTCACGTAGCCAGTCAGTTGCCCGAAGTACCGTATATTATCGATGGCGGCCCCACCACTGTGGGCATTGAGTCGAGTGTAATACGATTGCATGACGACGGTTTTGTCATGCTCAGACCCGGAGCAATTAATGCCGATGAAATCAGACAAATCATCCCCGAATCAAAATTTATTCAGGACGAAGAAGATACTTTTCACTCTCCCGGCCAGATAAAATCACATTACAGTCCGCAGAAATCAATGTTTCTCGGAAATACAAATTTCAGCAACTCAAAGTTAAGCAAGGCCGGCCTCATTGCGTGGGGAACACCGGAATATGCATCCAAATTCAAGAAAGTAGAATACCTATCAAAAAACCGTAACCCTGAAGAAGCTGCCATCAATCTATTCAATGCACTCCACACAATGGAAGCAGCTGACGTAGATTTCATTGTTGCAGACACCGTCCCGGAAACAGGAATCGGCATTGCCATTATGGACAGACTAAGAAAAGCAGCATACAGGCACAGCAATAAAGCATCATAATTAATATTTACATTACTCAATAGTTCGTTAAACTTTTTCAAAGCTCTGGAAATTAAATCTTTAAGTTTAAATGAGTGTTTTTGATAAAATGCAGAATGTCAATATTTTACGATTTTCTCTAATCTCTAACTTCTAAAATCTAACGATCTATTGTTACTCTCTGCACCAAAACCATTGGTGTTTTTAAATATTTTTTTAAGGTTTTTCGTCAAATATCCTTGTTTTTTTTATAACTTGCCCTCAATATGATGTTTACGCATTACAATTTATCAAAATTTCAAACCCAAAATTCACTTAAACTATGAAGAAGTTATTTTTCATTGCTATCGTGTTTGGCCTTATGTCATGTGCCGGACAATCGGGAAAAGAGAACAAAGCTGAAGAAGCTGCAGAAGAGACCACCGAAACGGTTTCCGAAGCTGCCGAAGATGCTGCTGCCAAGGCAGAAGATGTTGCTGAAGATGCTGCTGCCAAGGCAGAAGATGTTGCTGAAGATGCTGCCGACGCTGCTGAAGATGCCGCCGATGCTGTAAAAGAAAGCGCAGAAGACGTTGCTGATGCAGCCGAAGAAGGAGCTGACAAACTTAAAGATGAAGCCGAGAAGTTGTAAAACCTCCTCGCTCTAATAGTCAAAAATTAAAGAGGTTTCCTGACCGGGAGCCTCTTTTCTTTATTTAGTGTTTGTCTATAAAGTCCAACTTCTGCGTTGTTGCTCAAAATATAACCCCTCATCCAAATTGTGCTTTTTGTTGGTTTTTTGTTCAAAAAACCTTACAAAAGCTACTTCGGGACTGCGGTTTAAATCTTTCACACGCCTTGAATTTGAACTTTCTAGTTCAAACACGTGAAAACCGTTTAGTTTATGGACAGAAATTATTTAGTGCTTGTCCATAAAGTCCCGTTTACTGCGTTACGCCATTAGCGGAAATTGCTCATTTACTTGAGTAAACTCCGTATTTGGTGGCTTCGCAGGCCTTGCAATTCGCATTTTATGATCAGACACATGACCAGAAACAAATTTTGCTTAATTTATAGACGGGCACTACATAATTGAGCTCATCATTTGTTTCAAATGGAGGTTTCTCCTATTTTTGAGCTCTGAATATGTCTGATCTCTCCACACATAATATCATGTATCTGCCGGGGGTAGGCCCCAAGAAAGCAGAGATTCTTAAACGGGAACTTAAAATAGTTTCTTTTGAGGATTTGCTTTATCATTTCCCGTATCGCTATGTTGACCGGAGCAGGTTCTACAGCATCCGTGAAATAACCGGAGATATGCCTTACATTCAGGTAAAGGGAAAGATCACTTCTTTAAAACTTGCAGGAGACGGCAGAGGAAAGCGCATGGTGGGAACTTTCACAGACGGCACCGGGACACTGGAGCTGGTATGGTTCAAAGGTCTGAAGTATCTCAAGGAGCAAATCAAGCCCAATGAAAACTATATTCTATTTGGAAAACCATCCAGATTCAACCACACGATAAATGTGGTACACCCGGAACTGGATAAGGAACAGAACGGGAAAGTTCAGTTCTTTGCCGGTCTTCAGCCCTTTTACAACACCACCGAGAAAATGAAAAGCAGTTATCTCGGCTCCCGGGCAATGTTCAAGCTGGTTCAAAATGCTTTTCAAACCTACAACTCTGTTATTCCCGAAACACTCCCTGCCCGCATTACAGAGCAACTCAAACTGATGAATCTTAATCAGGCGCTCAGACACATACACATGCCTCCTGATGCGGAAACACTCCAGAAGGCATCATTTCGCCTGAAATTTGAGGAACTTTTTTACATTCAGCTCAATATACTGAGGTTACGCAACCAGCGCACATTCAACCTTAAAGGACACATCTTCTCCACAGTAGGGCAACATCTGAATCGTTTTTATTCCGAAAATCTCCCATTTGAGCTCACCAACGCACAAAAGCGTGTAATTAAAGAGATTCGGCGGGATATGGGGAGCGGCCACCAGATGAACCGGCTTCTGCAGGGGGATGTGGGAAGTGGCAAAACACTGGTTGCCCTCATGGTAATGCTGATTGCCATCGACAATAATTATCAGGCCTGTATCATGGCACCCACCGAAATTCTCGCAACACAGCACTTCGAAAGCATCACCGAAATGCTTAAGGGAATGGACATTCAGGTAGGGATACTGACAGGATCCACAAAAAAAGCTGCCAGACAGGAGTTGCACAGCAGATTACAATCCGGCGAACTCAATATTCTTATCGGCACCCATGCACTTATCGAAGATACAGTCCGATTTCATAATCTGGGATTGGTGGTTATTGATGAACAACACCGCTTTGGCGTTGCTCAACGGGCCAGGTTGTGGAAAAAAAACACATCTCCACCTCATGTGTTGGTAATGACTGCAACCCCCATCCCCCGTACACTTGCAATGACAACCTACGGGGACCTGGAAGTATCCGTTATCGATGAATTACCTCCCGGACGAAAACCGGTGGAAACCACACACACTTATCACAAGAAACGACTGGGGATCAACAAATTTGTCAAGGAACAAATTGATGCCGGCCGCCAGGTTTATGTTGTCTATCCACTGATTGAAGAATCCGAGAAAATGGATTTTCAAAACCTGACTGACGGATTTGAATACATCAAAAGTGTATTCCCAAACAACAAGGTTTCGATGGTTCATGGTAAAATGAAGCCGGCTGAAAAAGATGCCGCCATGCAGGAATTCGCCTCAGGGAAATCTCAGATTCTGGTTTCCACAACCGTCATAGAAGTGGGCGTTAACGTTCCCAATGCTTCCGTGATGGTTATTGAAAGTGCCGAACGTTTTGGTCTGTCGCAACTGCATCAGCTCCGTGGGCGTGTTGGCAGGGGAGCGGAACAGAGTTATTGCATACTGATGACCGGATATAAACTGTCGGCTGAGACCAGAAAACGCATGGAGATAATGACAGCCACAAACGATGGTTTTGAAATAGCAGAGGCCGACATGAAGCTTCGCGGACCGGGCGATCTGGAAGGAACCCAACAGTCGGGCCTCCCCTTTGAATTGAAGATTGCCAATCTGGCCAAAGACACACGCATACTACAAATGGCACGTAATATAGCTTCCGACATCCTGAAGGAAGATCCTCTTTTGGAAAAACAGAACAATGCCATTCTGCGTCGCCAATTGAAAAAGCTGGCACAACAAAAGATGAACTGGGCGATGATCAGTTGAGAAAGAATACGGAAAAAATTCCTCAATATAAAATCGTCTAAATTATCCTGTCCACCCCTTGCTATCACACAATCCTACAAGATGTTAAATGTTATTTTAATTTGTTCTAAACAAAAAATAGAACCACTCACTATCCAATCATTCCCAATTATATACATTTGTGCCGCACAAGGGGTATAAAACATGTCAGAAAAAAAACAAATAGAACATCAGGGCATTGTAGAACAAGCTAATGGCGGGCGCGCAACTGTGAGGATATTGAGCCAGTCGGCCTGTGCCTCATGTCATGCCAAAGGTGTTTGCACAGCAGCAGATCTCCAGGAAAAACTGATTGATGCCTCCTGCGACCGTCCTTTTAAACACGGAGACCGGGTTACGCTGGTAGGAGAAAGCAAGTTGGGGTTACAAGCAGCCTGGTGGGCATATATTTTACCTTTATTTCTGATCCTTGCCACCCTTATTACCACCTTCACACTTACCAACAATGAAAATATGGCCGGCTTGCTGGCCCTGGGAATATTGATTCCTTATTTTCTTATCATCAGGTTATTTAACAACAAGTTTTTTAAAACGTTTTCTTTTACCATAAAACCATCTACGGAGTAGTGTTATGAGTATTGTTTTGATTACCATATTGACACTGGCCGGCCTGGGTGCATTGGCTGCAGTGATACTTTATCTGGCTTCCCAGAAATTTAAAGTTTTCGAAGATCCCCGCATTGACCAGGTGGAAGAAGCCCTTCCTGCGGCCAATTGTGGTGGATGCGGATTCCCCGGCTGTCGGGCGTTCGCCGAGGCATTGGTGAAGGCTGATGACATATCGGATCTAAACTGCCCGGTGGGAGGACCCGATGTAATGTCCACCGTTGCTGAAATTCTTGGAAAGGAAGTGGGAAAAACCGACCCCATGGTAGCAGTTGTCCGATGCAACGGAACATGCGAACATCGTCCGCGCCTCAACGAGTATGAAGGGGCAACCTCCTGTGCCGTGGCTGCCGCATTGTATGGTGGAGAAACCGGATGCTCCTTCGGGTGTTACGGGCTGGGTGACTGTGTGGAAGCATGTGACTTTGAAGCCATGTATATGGATGAAGAGACCGGACTTCCGGTTATCATCGAAGACAATTGTGTGGCGTGTGGTGCTTGTGTGGATGCCTGCCCCAAAGACATCATCGAACTTCGCAAAAAAGGTCCCAAGAGCCGTCGTATTTTTGTCAGTTGCGTAAATCAGGACAAGGGAGCAGTAGCTAAAAAGGCCTGCGACGTTGCCTGTATCGGATGCGGGAAATGTGAGAAAGTTTGTCCGTTCGATGCCATCACCATCGAAAACAATCTGGCATACATAGATTACGACAAATGTCGTTTGTGCCGGAAGTGTGTTCCTGTTTGTCCTACCAATGCCATTCATGAGATAAACTTTCCTCCGCCGAAGCCCAAACCGGCTAAAGAAGAGGAACCGGCCAACACACCCGCAAGCAGTAATTAATCTGGATGTTCACTAAAAAGAAATATCACCGTGCTTAAAACATTTTCTATAGGAGGAATCCATCCGGCCGACCGCAAAATATCTGCCGAAAAGAGCATTGAGGTGCTTCCTCTCCCCAAACGAGTGGTAGTGCCGGTGGCTCAACACATCGGAGCTCCGGCCAAAACCGAAGTCAAAAAAGGGGATCTGGTAAAAGCAGGACAGGTTATTGCCAAATCCGGTGGTTTTGTATCTGCCAATATTCACTCTCCTGTGTCAGGAAAAGTATTCAAACTCGATGAAGTAGTGGATGCATCGGGCTACAGAAAACCGGCAGTTATCATTGACGTTGAAGGCGATGAGTGGGAAGAATCTATTGATCGCTCTGAGACATTAAAGACTGAAATAACTCTTTCTCCTGAAGAAATTGTAAAAAAAGTGGGAGAAATGGGAATCGTTGGAATGGGAGGAGCTACTTTCCCTGCCCACGTTAAACTGGCCCCGCCTCCCGGGAAAAAATGTAAGGTACTCATTATAAACGGTGTGGAATGCGAACCATTCCTGACCAGCGACCATCGTGTAATGCTGGAAAAAGGGGATGAACTCATCGTTGGCATCAAAATTCTGATGAAAGCCCTCCACGTTGACCGGGCTGTTATCGGAATCGAAAACAACAAGCCGGATGCCATCAAGCACCTGGAGCAACTAACCAAAAAAGAACAAGGCATCGAAGTTCAACCACTAAAGGTTCAATATCCTCAGGGGGGAGAGAAACAACTTATTGATGCCGTTACCGGCCGCCAGGTACCTTCCGGTAAACTTCCCATTGAAGTAGGAGCGGTTGTTCATAACGTGGGAACAACACTGGCCGTTTATGAAGCTGTTCAAAAGAACAAGCCCCTGATAGAACGGGTAGTAACCGTTACCGGACCGGGAATAAGCAAACCATCCAACTTCCTTGCACGCATCGGAACTCCCGTGAGTCAACTCATTGAAGCGGCCGGGGGCCTGCCCAACAACACCGGAAAAGTAATCGGCGGGGGCCCCATGATGGGAAAAGCATTGGCCAGTCTTGATGTTCCGGTAACTAAAGGAAGTTCAGGAATTTTGGTATTTCCACAAGAGGAGGCACACCGAAAACCTATGGAGAACTGTATTCGCTGCGGTAAATGCGTATCTGTTTGCCCAATGGGTCTCGAGCCTTATCTCCTGATGATTGAAACAGAAAAAGAGCTGTTTGACCGGGCCGAGGGCGACAATATCATGGACTGTATCGAATGCGGATCATGTAGTTTTACCTGCCCGGCCAACCGACCGTTGCTGGACTACATCCGACTGGGAAAAGGGAAAGTGGGACAAATCATCCGAAACAGAAACTAATACAAAGCATCATATAAAATGAACCAAAAATTAGTTGTATCTCCATCCCCGCATGTTCACAGTGGTGATTCTGTATCAAAGAACATGTATGGAGTAATTATCGCACTCATTCCGGCATTGCTGGCATCTTTGTGGTATTTTGGCATCGGGGCCCTGATTGTAACACTTACTGCCATTGTAGCCTGTGTTCTTTTTGAATGGATTATTCAGAAATACCTGATGAAAACCACCCCGTCAATTTCTGATGGCTCAGCGGCATTAACAGGATTACTTCTGGCTTTTAACCTTCCAACAAATATTCCGATAGGACTCATCATTATTGGTGCAGCAGTTGCCATTGGTATTGGAAAAATGTCTTTTGGCGGATTGGGAAACAATCCTTTTAACCCGGCACTTGTAGGACGTGTATTTCTCCTAATCTCCTTCCCGGTACAGATGACGAGCTGGCCGGTTCCGGTAACATCACGTTTTCAGTATCTGGATGCCACCACCGGTGCAACCCCCCTGTCAGTAATGAAAGAAGGATTGTCATCAGGTGCTTCATTCTCTGAGATAATGTCAGAGATTCCATCCTATCTGAATCTTTTCATGGGAAACATGGGAGGAAGTGCAGGAGAAGTAGCCGGAATAGCACTGGTTCTCGGGGGCATTTATCTTTTGGTACGAAAAATCATCACCTGGCATATCCCGGTAAGTGTTATTGGATCCATTGCTGTTTTCACCGCCATTCTTCACTTTGCCAGTCCTGATGCATATGCAGGACCTCTGTTTCACATCCTCACCGGAGGTGTTTTACTGGGCGCTTTCTTCATGGCAACCGATTATGTAAGTTCCCCCATGTCGAAAAGAGGAATGTTGCTCTACGGAGTGGGTATTGGCGTAATTACCGTTCTCATCAGAGTATATGGTTCATATCCGGAAGGCGTTTCATTTGCAATTCTTATCATGAATGCATTTGTGCCGCTGATTGACAGATACATGAAACCGAAACGATTCGGCGAAAAAATAAAAACAGCAAAAGTTCAACAACAATAAACAGGACGATTGTATGGGCAAGAAAGCATCAACACTCCCCAATATGGCAATAACGCTGGTTATCATCACCATGATAGCAGGCGGCTCATTGGGGTACATATACAAACTGACCTCAGGCCCTATTGCTGTGGCCAAGGAACAGAAACAACAGGAAGCTATCCGTTTGGTAGTTCCGGAATTTGACAACAATCCGGCACAGGAGATGTATAAGATTGCTGCCGATGGCGGTGACTCACTGAATGTATTCCCGGCAAAAAAAGACGGCATCAACGTGGGGGTTGCCATTGAGAGTGTTAGTCACAAAGGCTTCAGCGGTGATGTAAAGATTATGGTAGGTATTCTTCCTGATGGGACCATCAGCAACTATGCCGTCCTGGAGCATAAAGAAACACCGGGTCTGGGAACAAAAATGGTTACCTGGTTTAAGCCATCTGACGATGCAGAGGCAGGAGCTTCCGGCAACGCTTTTGCCAACTGGCTTTTCGGGATAAAAAGTGATTCTGGTGGAGGAAATACCAGCATTGTAGGTGTAGATCCAACTGAAACCAATCTTACCGTATCAAAAGACGGTGGAGACATCGATGCTATTACTGCAGCGACCATCAGTTCCAGAGCTTTTCTGGATGCCGTGCAAAAAGCATGGGCCACATACAATAAAAATGCAGATGCATACAGCTCTGCCACCACAAAAAGTAATGACGCTCAGGAAGGAGGTGCCCAATGAATCAATGGAAAAATTTCACAAAAGGATTCTTCAAAGACAACCCGGTATTTGTAATGTTGCTGGGTATGTGCCCCACTCTGGGTGTTACGTCATCAGCCGTAAACGGCCTGGGCATGGGACTGGCCACCACGTTTGTGCTGGTAATGTCCAACATCGTGGTAGCTTTGGTTAAGGATTTTATTCCCGATAAGGTCAGGATTCCGGCTTTTATCGTCATCATCGCATCGTTTGTAACCATTGTGGAGATGGTCATGCAGGCCTACATTCCCGCTCTTTTTGAGGCGTTGGGACTTTTTATTCCACTGATTGTGGTAAACTGTCTGGTTCTGGGCCGGGCAGAAGCCTTTGCATCCAAAAATGCAGTCGGCTCTTCCATCATTGACGGCCTTGGGATGGGACTGGGATTTTCTATGGCCCTTACGATGCTGGGAGCCATCAGAGAACTTTTAGGCAGCGGTAAGATTTTTGGTTTCTCTCTTTTTGCAGAAAGTTACGGGATGCTGATATTCGTCCTCGCCCCGGGAGCTTTTATTGCGTTAGGTTATCTAACCGCTTTCATCAATAAAGTACGCAAAACCTGAAGAAGTCAATAATACCAAGTTATTAGTCAGTAGTTGATAAAAAGAATATATCATGACTTATTTTATCATTATCATATCAGCCATATTTGTCAACAATATCGTGCTGAGTCAGTTTCTGGGAATATGTCCTTTTTTGGGTGTTTCCAAAAAAATATCCACCGGAATCGGGATGACCGGGGCGGTAACTTTTGTAATGGTAATTGCCACCATCGTTACCTATTTTATCCAGGAACTTATTCTTGAGCAATTCAACATTACCTTTCTGCAAACCATCTCGTTTATTCTGGTCATCGCAGCACTGGTACAGCTCGTGGAAATAGTTCTGAAAAAGGTAAGTCCTCCGCTTTATCAGGCGCTGGGGGTTTTCCTTCCGCTGATCACTACCAACTGTGCCATCTTAGGTGTGGCCATAATGACCGTGAGTCGCGATTACAACCTGGTGGAAGCAGTAATTTTCTCCGGAGCATCAGCATTGGGATTTGGACTTGCGCTGGTAACTTTTGCAGGTATTCGGGAACAATTGGATCTGGTAAACATCCCAAAAGGAATGCAGGGAGCCCCCATTGCATTGGTGGTTGCAGGATTGCTGGCCATGGCTTTCATGGGATTTGCCGGAATGGTATAATCTGCAAATTTCAGAAAAGACTAAAAAAATCTGATTTTTTAAGAAACATATAAAGGCTTGCAGCGTAAACTTTGCTGCAAGCTTTTTTTGTACGCAAAATGGTGTAAATTTGCGGAAACACTCAGAATTTCGAAACAGATAAGAAGGGAAAGAGAATGACTACCAGGAATCAACTCAAGACATTTAAATTTTTATCGGGAAGTGCTTTATTGCTCGCTGCTATTTTTGCATGGGGACTGTTTACCTATTCAGCGGAGCCTGAAAAGCAGCCGACAGAACCGGATCCCACGCATTTTGAACAATTTCAGAGCGAATACAATATATTCTCTTTGCCGGTACCTAAAAACCCCACTTTTGCAGGTGAGGCGGTTCCCATTGAGCGAACTTACATCCGCGAAAGCCTGGATCGTGAATTGCTTGTCAATACATACTGGCAGTCACAAACACTGCTTTTCATCAAACGGGCAGCCAAATATTTTCCGACCATAGAACCCATTCTCAAAGAAGAAGGTGTTCCGGAAGATTTTAAATACGTGGCACTGGCAGAAAGCGCTCTGATTCTCCGCGCTGTATCGCCTGCCGGAGCTGCAGGCCCATGGCAGTTTATGAAAGGGGCAGGCAACGATTACGGACTGGAAATAAACAGCCAGGTGGATGAGAGATACCATCTTGAAAAGGCCACAAGAGCTGCAAGCAGATTCCTGAAAAGCAGCTACGAGAAATTTGGCAGCTGGACGCTGGCTGCAGCTGCATATAATGCCGGAAGAAGCCATGTCATCAGACAACTGGACCGTCAGCAAACCAACAATTACTACGACCTGCTCCTCAACGAGGAAACCGGACGCTATGTTTATCGGATAATTGCAATTAAAGAAATACTTGAAGATCCCGTTAGTTACGGTTTCCATGTTAAAGAAAGAGATCTTTACCACATGGAACCCACTTACACAGTAGAAGTGGACAGCACAGTCAGTAACTTTGCCACTTTTGCCCGGGAATTCGGACTTTCATACAAAGAATTGAAAGATCTCAATCCATGGCTTCGGGACGACCATCTCACAAATTCCAGAGGAAAAACTTACGAGATAAAAATCCCCGAAGAGGGCGCTTTTTTACGAAAAGACTTTCAAAAAACGGGAACTTCTGCATCTGAACTGGATGAGCAGACCCAGCAATAATCGTTTTTACAACCAAATTAACCTCAATAGATCGTTAGACTTTAGAAGTTAGAGATTAGAATAAATCTTAAGATATTGACATTCTGCATTTTATTAAAAACACTCATTCAAATTTAACGGTCTAATTTCCAGAGATTTGAAAAAGTTTAACGGACTATTGAACCTGCCTTATATATAAAAAATATAGCAGGGCGTACCGATGCAGGCTGAAAGTCTGTTTTATGTATAAGGTAGATTAAAAACCTTTTTTCCCCTATTTTGATTTTGCTATCTTTGTAAGTTCCAAAAAATTGAAACGTGAAGACAGCAATAAACGACACATTACCCATAGAGAGTGACCTGGAGCAGATTGAAGTTTTGGGTGCCCGTGTACACAATCTTCAAAACATCGACATAACCATCCCCCGGAATGAGCTGGTAGTCATTACCGGTCTCAGCGGGAGCGGTAAATCTTCACTGGCCTTCGACACCATATATGCCGAGGGCCAGCGACGTTACATAGAGACCTTTTCGGCCTATGCCCGCCAGTTTCTGGGAGGAATGGAGCGTCCCGATGTGGACAAAATTACAGGACTGAGTCCTGTCATCTCCATAGAACAAAAAACCACCGGCAAAAACCCGCGGTCCACCGTGGGAACAACCACTGAGATTTACGACTTTTTTCGCCTGCTTTATGCTCGTGCCGGGGAAGCCATTTCCTACGAGACAGGTGAAAAGATGGTAAAATATACCGACCGTCAGATCATCGATCTGATTCTTTCCCGGTTTGAAGGAAAAGGCGTATATATTCTGGCCCCGATGGTAAAAGGCCGAAAAGGTCATTATAAAGAGCTTTTCGAGCAAATCCGGAAGAAAGGATTTCTCAACGTTCGTGTGGACGGAGAAATCAGGGAGATTAAGCACGGAATGAAACTGGACCGCTACAAAAACCATTTTGTGGAGGTCGTCATCGACAAACTTAAAGTTTCGGACAAAGACAGGAAACGGCTGGAAGAATCGGTTGCTCTGGCGATGAAGCAGGGAAAAAACATCATGATGGTACTGGACAAAGAGAGCGACCAGCCCCGGTATTTCAGTCGCCAGCTCATGTGTCCCACCACCGGAATCTCATACAATGAACCGGCTCCGCATAATTTTTCTTTTAACTCGCCACAGGGAGCCTGCCCCAAATGCAAAGGATTGGGGTTTGTGGATGAAATTGACATCGAGAAAATTATTCCGGACGACAAGGTTTCCATCTACTCGGGAGGTATTGTGCCTCTGGGACGGTATAAAAACAACCTGATTTTTTGGCAACTTGAAGCACTGGCCGAACGACACGGGTTCAAACTGAAGAGTGCCATCAAAAATATCCCTGAAGAAGCTCTGGATGAAATTCTTCACGGAACCACAGAACCATTAAAGCTGAAGAATACACCTTTGGGTACTTCATCCAATTACTCCCTGAGCTTTGACGGAGTAATCAGCTACATTCACAATCAACAATCGAACGACACTTCACAGAAGGCCCGAAAATGGGCCAACCAGTTTATTCGTAATACAGTGTGCCCGACCTGTAACGGACAACGCCTCAACAAAGAGGCACTTCATTTTATGATTGACGGAAAGAACATTGCCGAAATCAGTAAAATGGATTTGAATGAACTTTACAATTGGACCGAAGGGTTGGAGGGGCGTCTCAGCAGGAAGCAACAAGCCATAGCAACGGAAATATTGAAAGAGATACGTTCGAGACTTGGTTTTATGCTGGATGTGGGACTTGAGTACCTGGCTCTGGACCGCAGCGCCATGACTTTGTCGGGCGGAGAGAGTCAGCGTATCCGCCTGGCTACACAAATCGGCTCTCAATTGGTCAATGTGCTTTACATTCTGGACGAGCCAAGCATTGGCCTGCACCAACGGGACAATCACCGGCTTATCGAGTCTCTGAAACAACTGAGGGACACCGGCAACTCCATCCTGGTGGTAGAGCACGACAAAGATATGATGATGGCTGCCGACCATGTTATTGATATGGGGCCGCATGCAGGTCGTCACGGCGGAGAAGTGGTAGCACAGGGAACTCCTCAGGAGATACTGAATTCCAATTCATTGACCGCCGATTATCTCAAAAAGATAAAAGAGATCGCCATTCCCGAAGAAAGAAGAACCGGAAATGGTACACTCCTTACCATTAAGGGGGCAAAAGGCAACAACCTTAAAAACCTGACTGTCTCATTTCCTTTGGGGACCTTCATTTGTGTTACAGGTGTCTCCGGAAGCGGAAAATCAACACTTATCAATGAAACACTTTACCCCATCCTCAATCAGTACATCTACAAATCGGTAAAAGATCCGCTGACTTACAAAAAGGTGGAAGGACTGGAATATGTGGACAAGGTGGTGGATGTGGATCAGGCACCACTTGGGCGCACGCCACGCTCAAATCCTGCCACCTATACAAAGTTGTTTGACGACATCCGCAAACTATTTGCAGGGCTGCCTGAGGCAAAAATCAGAGCCTATAAACCGGGACGCTTCTCGTTCAATGTCGCCGGAGGACGCTGTGAAACCTGCAAAGGAGGAGGAGTTCAGGTCATTGAGATGAATTTCCTGCCCGATGTCATGGTAGAATGTCCCGACTGTCGGGGAAAACGCTACAACCGGGAAACACTGGAGGTAAGATACAAAGGGAAATCCATCAGCGATGTTTTGGATATGACCATCAATCAGGCTGTTGAGTTCTTTGAGAACATTCCAAAACTCACCCCCCGCCTGAGAGTTCTTCAGGAAGTTGGTCTGGGTTACATCAAACTGGGACAACCTTCCACAACCTTATCGGGTGGAGAATCACAGCGGGTAAAACTGGCTACGGAACTGGCGAAAAAAGACACCGGAAAAACAGTATATATTCTCGACGAACCGACCACCGGTCTGCATTTCGAAGACATCCGGGTATTGCTCGATGTATTGAACAAACTGGTATCTCGGGGCAATACGGTCATCGTTATTGAACACAATCTGGACGTGATAAAAACGGCCGACCACATCATTGACATCGGCCCGGAAGGAGGAGCTCGTGGAGGCGAACTCCTAGTCAGCGGAACTCCTGAAAAGGTAGCCCAATGTAAAAAAAGTTTTACCGGACAATTTTTGAAAAAAGACGAAGGCCTTTAATCTTCAAAAAAGATCACACTTAGCAAGAGAATATGTAGATTTGGGTAAAAGAAACCAATATAAGACCTGATATGGATAAAACAGTACGCATTAAATGCCTCAACAACAACAAAGCCTTTAATACCCAAAGGGGCACCTCACTCAAAGAAATTGCAAAAACCCAGAAGTTATCCACCAAACACCCGATTCTCGGGGCAATGGTAAACAATCAGGTCAGAGAATTGTCCTTTGAGATATACAATCCCAAAACCATCGAGTTCATCGACATTACGCATAAAGACGGGATGAGAATGTACATCAGAAGTCTCTCTTTTTTGCTGACAGCTGCAGCCAAAGAAGTTTTTCCAGAAGCCATACTGCGAATCGATCACTCGGTCAGTAAAGGTTTTTACTGTGAGCTCCATGGACTGAAACAACCATTATCCATTGATGACATTTTCGAGATTGGCCGCAAAATGCGGGAAATGGTGGAAGAGGACATCCCGTTTTTACAGTTCAAGGATGAAACGGATGATGTGGTTGCTCTTTTCAAAGAGAAAGGTTTGGACGATAAAGTTCAGTTGCTTGAACATCGCGGCCAATACTATTCAACCTATTACACCTTAAAAGAGCACATCGGCAAATTTTACGGGTTCATGGTACCCTCCACCGGTTATCTAAAAGTATTTGATCTCAATAAATATTACAACGGGATGCTGCTGCAAATTCCCAGCCAGCAACACCCTGAAGAGGTGCAGGAGTTGGTGGAACAAAACAAAATGTTTGAGATTTTCCGTGAATTCAGCCACTGGAACCGCGTGCTGAATGTAACCAATATCAGCGACCTCAATGATGCTGCTCACAATGGAGCTGCAGAACGGTTAATAAAAGTGAGTGAGGCACTTCACGAGAAGAAAATTGCCCAGATTGCAGATATGATAGCCTCCGGAAAAGAGGAGCTCAAAATTGTCCTGATCAGCGGCCCCTCCTCCAGTGGTAAAACTACATTCAGCAAGCGACTGGCCATTCAATTGCTGGTAAATGGTATTTGTCCGCTTAACCTTTCCCTGGACAACTATTTTGTGGACCGGGAAAAGACTCCGCTGGATGAAAACGGAGAATACGACTTCGAAGCATTAGAAGCGTTGGATATTGACCTATTTAATGAACAACTACTTGATTTACTTGCCGGTAAAGAGGTGACATTGCCAAAGTTTTCGTTTGAAACAGGAAAAAGAATTTTCAACGGAGACAAGCTACAGATGAAGAGTGACAACATCCTCATTATCGAAGGTATTCACGGACTAAACCCCGAATTAACGCACCTGATTGAGAACGACAAAAAGTTTAAGGTTTACGTTTCAGCCCTCACCAACATCAACATCGACAACCAAAGCAGAATTCCGACGACCGACAACCGTCTCGTAAGACGAATAATCCGGGATTACCGGTATCGCAACTATTCGGCCCGGGAGACCATTTCACGTTGGGACAGCGTACGCAGAGGCGAAGACAAGCACATTTTCCCGTATCAGGAAGAAGCAGATGTAATGTTTAACTCTGCCCTGCTTTATGAACTGGCAGTGCTTAAGCCGTATGCAGAACCTATTCTGCTTGAAGTACAGCCCAATCAGGATGAATATTCAGAAGCGAGTCGCCTGCTGAAGTTTTTTAGCTATTTCAAACCAATACAACCAAGGGAAATTCCGCCAACATCCATATTGAGGGAGTTTTTGGGTGGCAGCAGTTTTACCTATTGATTGCTCCCTTATTCGTCTCGCCCTCATTGATGATTTTTTTGCAAAATTCAAAAATCAATCAATGAGTTAACAAATTGATCGTTGGCCCCCATTCAGGGACCTGGTTCATGTTAAGTTCACCCCACGGGTTTGGCACCCGGGGCTATTTAAATTTGCCCCCTGCGGGGACGAACCAGTTCTGCCCTATCCGCAATAAACTATGCCTTAAAAGCTATTAAAGAAGTTGAAAACCATTCGCAGATTATTTTACTGAATTATTTCTTTATTGATAAATAGTTTGTATTTTCACGACGATTGAAAATTCCGGTTGATTTTAGCCTGCTTCATTCATGAAATATCAATTTCATAAGAGACATATCGAGGCATTTTTCTGGATTGTGGCCATTATCCTGCTGGCATTTACCAATCCGGAAGGCTCCGGACATCTGTCACTTTGTCCGGTGAAAAACATGGGATTCAACTTCTGTCCGGGATGCGGACTGGGACATTCCATTTCATGGATCTTCAAAGGTGATTTCAATGCTTCATTTCATTGTCATCCTCTTGGAATTCCCGCTTTGATTATCCTCCTGACCAGAAGCTTCAATTTACTAAAACATGACATCCATCTATCGAAAAAACCAATCTAAAAACCAATGGAACGAATTTACAAACTGATGCCTGAAGCCGATATGGAAGAGGCATATTTCCTGGACAATCTGCTCAAAGAGAAAAGCGACCAACAGGTCAATGATTTCTTAATGGTTTACCGTTCGCGGCGACGGGATCCGCAAATGACACTGCTTACCGCACTCATTGGCTTTCTCGGCATCTCCGGAGTGCATCGTTTTCTGCTCAATCAGATAGGAATGGGAATCCTTTACCTTTTCACTGCAGGCCTTTGCTTTATCGGAACCATTGTGGATCTGGTAAATCATCGAACTCTTACCTTCGAATACAACCAAAAAATGGCGCACGAAATCATGCAGATGATGCGATGAGGAAAAATAGTCAGTAGGGAACAGGGAAAAGTGAATAGTTTGTAGTCAGTAGAGATAAGTCGCTGTAAGGTTACCCCCTGTCTCATGCCGGGAGTTAGAATCATTATAGCAACGATTCAATCAGGGAGCTATCTCTTTTCCAGCTTCCGGAGAAATGCACTCAATTTCTCCCGTCCTGCTTTCCCCATTGCTGACAATCCAACCGGGGGATATTTGGCCACTCCATCCTGCATCCGCTGAAAAAGAACAAGCTTGGAAACCATCCCGGCTGCACCGAAACGAATTTCATGATGATGAAAGTTTTGAAGCGGAATCTTGAAGGCTTTAAACTTTCGACCCACCGGGAAAAGGTTGTAATATTTCACCATCAGATTTGCATTGTTTTCCACTTCCACATGCACATAACAATAACCTCCGATATAGAAAAACAGGGCAATTAATCCGATCACAACAGCCAATCCGATTCGCAACCACATAGGCGAATAGAAAAGCTCAAAAAAGGACAATGCAAAAACAATGACCAGCCCTGCCCAAATACCGGAAAAAATCATCAGGGCCCGTGCAGATTCCTTTTGGTTTACTATCATTTTACCATCATTTATTTCGAATCATACATAAAGGGTTTGTAATGAAATAAATTGACAGCTTTAACAAAGTTATTTTGTTCTTTATCAACTTGAAAACACTGCAAATAGCGGGCTATTTAATGGATTTTCAAGGAAGTTAAAGGGCAAAAGAACACGTTTAAAGTGTCAGGTTATTTTGGCACAATCCCAAAGCAAAGATAAAAGTTCGAACTCAATAAAAAAGCTTATTTTTGCAGCAATTACCTAATTAAAGAAAACAAATGCAACCATTACCGTCTAAATCTGCTCCCGTTTCCATCAGCAGGGATCCGGTAGCCGATCTAAATGAACTGATTGACAAAATATCGCCTGACAAGATATTCCTGCTCACTGATGAGCACACTCAATATCTTTGCCGCCCGCTAATAGAAGGGGTTAAAGGAGTCACCGACAGTCAATCCATCACCATCAAGGCCGGTGATCATCACAAAAACACCGGGGCGCTTGCTTCTGTATGGCAAATGTTGTCTGATGGCGGAGCCTCCCGGCACTCCCTGCTTATCAACCTGGGTGGCGGAATGCCCTGTGACCTGGGCGGATTTGCTGCAGCAACCTACAAACGCGGAATTCCGTTCATAAACCTCCCCACCACCCTGTTGTCGATGGTCGATGCCTCTGTTGGTGGTAAAACCGGCATTAATTTCAACGGCTTTAAAAATGAAATCGGTGCTTTTCGCATTGCCGAAATGGTGCTGATTCACACGCCGTTTCTAAACACACTGGATAAAGACAACTTGCTTTCGGGATATGCCGAAATGTTGAAACATGCACTCATCGACGCCCCCGAAACGCTTGAAAAGTTACTCATTACTGAACCGGACAATATTTCAGCAGAATTTCTGGCAGAACTCGTTGCAGATTCGGTCATGGTAAAGGACCGTTATGTGGAGGCGGATCCATTGGAAAAAAACATTCGCAAAGCTCTCAATTTGGGACATACCATTGGTCATGCTTTTGAAAGTCTGGCCATGAAGAAAAAACGTCCGGCCCTACACGGATATGCTGTTGCCTGGGGGTTAATTCCCGAATTGAAACTGGCCGTTGCAAAAGAGAAATTCCCCATGGAGATCGCCAAAAAAACGGAGAATTACATCAACCGGCTTTACGGCCATCACCAATTTACCACTGATGATTTTGATGCACTATTCTCCCTGATGCAACACGACAAAAAAAACAAAGGAGACCGCATCAACTTCACACTTTTAAGCAATGTGGGGACACCGGTCATTGATATTCATTGCAGCAGGGAAGAAATCAAATCAGCAATCTTTGATTAAAAACAGTCAGTCGTTTGCCATAACAACCGGCAACCGCAAATCATTTTACAATATGGCAAAACTAAAAGTTACCGCTCCCAAAGAAATCAAAAATACAGAAATAAACCTGCCTTCATCCAAAAGCATCAGTAACCGCTTACTCATTTTAAATGCTTTGTCGTACAGCCCTTTTCCGGTAAAAAACTTATCCGACAGCGATGACACAAAAGCGTTGGCTACAGCGTTGACCTCCAACGCCAGCCTGTTCAATGTGGGAGCTGCCGGCACCACAATGCGCTTTCTTACCGCTTTTTTAAGCCGAATCGTTGGTGAATGGATTATTACCGGAAGTGCACGAATGAAAGAGAGACCAATCAGCGTGTTGGTGGATGCCCTTCAAGAGATCGGAGCCAAAATTGAATATACTGAAAAAGAGGGGTATCCTCCCCTTAAAATCTTCGGCAGTTCGCTGCAGGGTAAAACCCTCGAATTGCCCGGCAACATCAGCAGCCAATATATCTCAGCCCTTCTGATGATTGCTCCGACAGTCACCGACGGTCTTACCCTGAAACTTATAGGAGACATCACCTCACGGCCCTATATCAACCTCACCCTTAAACTCATGGAACAATTCGGGATACAATACACATGGACCAACAACACCATTATTGTCCCCGAACAGCCATTTAAAGCCGTGGAAACCAAAGCAGAGGGAGACTGGAGCGCAGCCTCCTACTGGTTCCAGATCGTGGCGCTTTCCAAAAACAACAACACGGTTACGTTGGGCGGACTTAACAGGTACAGTCTGCAGGGAGACGCAGAAGTGGCCAATCTCTTTGATCAATTGGGAGTAAAACATAAATTCTCTCAGAAAGGCCTGCAACTTACCAAATCGGGCACCCCAACCAGACACTTTAGTTACGATTTCACTGACCAGCCCGATTTAGCCCAGACATTTGCCGTAACCTGTGCGTGTCTCAACGTACCCTTTCATTTAAAAGGTCTTCACACCTTAAAAATAAAAGAGACCGACCGCATCAATGCCCTTATTAATGAAGCCCGTAAGCTTGGCTTTATTTTCACCACCAACGATGTAGATGATTTGAAATGGGAAGGCCAACGAGAAGAAGTTTCCGGCCCGGCCACCATCAGCACCTACCATGACCACCGGATGGCTATGGCCTTTGCTCCGGCAGCACTTACCAATGACCAAATATTCATTGAAGATCCGGAGGTTGTCACAAAATCTTACCCCGACTACTGGGACGATTTAGTGAAAGCAGGATTTGGAGTGGAGATCATTGAATAAATACGAGTAAATCCGGAAGTCATCAACCATCAAAATAAATTAAAGGGGCTGTCCAAAAAGAATTGGGCAGCCCCTTCATTTTATAATGATAGCTCTATTTCATGCTAAATGTGAATAACCTCATCGTAGGCAGCAGCAGCGGCCTCCATCACAGCTTCCGACATGGTTGGGTGCGGATGAACTGTTTTGATAATTTCGTGACCAGTAGTCTCTAACTTACGGGCAGTCACCAACTCAGCAATCATCTCGGTAACATTTGCACCAATCATGTGTGCGCCGAGCAATTCACCGTATTTGGCATCGAAGATGAGTTTCACAAACCCCTCTTTGTGTCCTGCAGCACTGGCCTTACCACTTGCTGAGAACGGAAACTTACCAACTTTAAGCTCATATCCGGCCTCTTTGGCAGCTTTTTCTGTCATTCCCACAGAAGCAACTTCAGGAGTTGTATAAGTACAAGCAGGAATATTACCATAATTGAGAGGCTCCACATCTTTACCGGCAATTTTCTCCACACAGATAATTCCTTCGGCTGATGCGGTATGTGCCAGTGCTTGTCCGGGGACTATGTCGCCGATGGCGTAAACACCTTCGGCAGAAGTCCGGTAAAATTCGTCAACTTTAACACGTCCTTTTTCAACCTCCACACCGGCTTCCTCTAATCCGATATCTTCAATGTTAGGCGCAATTCCAACTGCAGAAAGCACAATATCTGCCTCAATGCTCTCTTCGCCCTTTTTGGTTTTCACCGTTACTTTCACCTTTTTACCGGAAGTGTCCACATTGGTAACTTCACTGCTGGTCATCACTTTAATGCCGGCTTTCTTAAATGAACGTCCCAACTGCTTAGAGACCTCTTCGTCCTCCAAAGGCACCACATTGTCGAGATATTCCACAAGGGTAACGTTAGTTCCAATAGAGTTATAGAAATAAGCAAATTCACTACCGATAGCTCCTGAGCCTACAACTACCATTGATTCCGGTTGTTTCTCCAGTGTCAAAGCTTTACGATAACCAATGATTTTTTCTCCGTCCTGTGGAAGATTAGGCAGCTGACGACTGCGGGCACCTGTGGCCAACAAAACATGTTTTGCCTCAATGGTATCTTTTTTACCATCGCTGTTGGTAACCTCAACTTTTTTGTCTTTGGTAAGTTTTCCGGTCCCCTGAATTACTTCAATCTTATTCTTCTTAAACAGAAACTGAATACCATTACTCATTCCACCGGCCACTTCACGGCTTCGTTTCACCATGGCTGAAAAATCGGCGGAAGCCTTGCCATCAATTTTGATACCATAGTCCTTAGCATGGTTCAGATATTCAAAAACCTGAGCACTCTTCAACAGCGACTTGGTGGGAATACAGCCCCAGTTCAGGCAAACACCGCCCAGTTCGGCCTTTTCCACAACGCCTACTTTCATACCAAGCTGGGAAGCCCTGATAGCAGCCACATAGCCACCCGGGCCACTTCCTATAACAACGAGATCGTAACTCATAATTTTATATTACTTTATTTGATATAATAATGTGATTGATTCAAATCCAAATATCGGAGATATTTTAGAGTAAACAATCGATTTGAATCTTTGTTGAAAACAGGCCAATATTATAAAAAAGTAAGCCGGTCTTCGCGATGAAAACCGGCTCTTTTTTAGAAGTCTTGACTCGGACTTATAAAAGTTCTTTCAATTTATTCTGAAGCTGTTCGCCTCTGAGGTTTTTCTCAATAATATTTCCTTCTTTATCGAGCAGCAAGGTAAATGGAATAGACTGAACGCCATAAGTATTTGCCACATCTCCCTGAGGATCGTGCAGCAGTGTCCAGGTCATATTGTCTTCTTCCACAGCCTTTCGCCAGGGCTCAGCAGTTTTATCAAGTGAAACACCTACGATTTCAAAGTTTTCACCACCAAACTCTTCATAAGCCTTAACCATGTTGGGGCTTTCGTTGCGGCAGGGACTGCACCATGATGCCCAGAAATCCAGAAATACATATTTTCCCTGGAAATCTGCAAGGCTCACTTCGTTACCTTCCAGATCTGTCAATGTAAAGTCAGGAGCAGCATTTCCCACCTGAATAGCGGTTTCAGCAGCCTGTTGCTTTTTCATCGGTTCCAGCATTTTTTCCAGTTCAAGCACATACGGGTGTCCGGCATTGCTTTCCTGCAAAGAAGCCACCAACTCCTCAAGTTCGGGAAGCTCCATAGATCCGGCCATATTCATTGCCAGAAATGCACCAACCACATTATCGGTATTTGCCATCACAAAATCGCGGTAATATTGCTGTTGCTCCTGCATAATTCCCTGATACTCGGCAGCCAGTTCCTGCATTTTCTCCTGATCACCGCTTTGACGGGCAGCCATAAATTCCTGCTGAAGGCTTTGAGCACGATCATTGGAAGGAACACCATCATTAAACTCTTTAAATTTGGCGTTAATTTCAGATCCTGCAACTTCAGCATCCTGCATATTCTCAACATCAGCATTGATGGTGATGTTAGCATTTTCCAGGAAGAATGCCACAGGTACCTGATTATCGTCCACATAAATCAGGTGAAGCTCAGGATGCTCAACAGAACCTGTAAAAGTAAAAGCACCGTCAACAATCTCAGCAGTATCAACGGCAACAGGGCCCTGTGCTTCAATCTTCTGCAACACGGCTTGTCCTTCTGTCACACCCTCTACAGTTCCACTTACCTTATATTGGTCAGTTTTGCCACAAGAAGCCAAAACCACAAGGCCAGTCAATAATAAAAAACCAATCTTTCTCATAAAATAATCATTATAGTTTATCAAAGTATTTATTCAATAAGTCACGAGCTGCAATAAATGAACTGGTTTCTGCATTCAGCACCTTTTTTTCATATTGTTTCAACTCACCTTTTATTTCCGGATGATGATAAAAATTATTTTTCAACTGTTCGTTGATACTTTCAAACATCCAGTATTTTGATTGTTCCCGACGATTATTGCTGAAATAACCGTTTTCCCGGGTCATCTTTACATATTCCAGGATCATCTCCCAAACATCTTCCACTCCTTCATCAAAAAGAGATGAGCAGATTTCCACTCTGGGAGTCCAGCCTGATTGCGTAGGAGGAAACAAATGCAAGGCATTCCTGTATTCCGTCCGGGCCATTTTGGCCTTCTGGATATTTTGTCCGTCTGCCTTGTTAATCGCAATGGCATCGGCCATTTCCATTATTCCTCTTTTTATCCCCTGCAGTTCATCACCTGCACCGGCGAGCATCAGAAGCAAAAAGAAATCTACCATCGAGTGCACGGCCGTTTCCGACTGTCCCACTCCCACCGTCTCAATAAAAATCGTATCAAAGCCGGCGGCTTCACAAAGGATAATGGTCTCTCTGGTTTTTCGGGCTACCCCACCCAACGAACCGGCTGATGGTGAGGGACGAATGTAAGCATTTTTTTCGGCCGACAATTTTTCCATCCGGGTTTTGTCTCCCAAAATACTTCCACGGGAACGCTCACTACTGGGATCAATGGCCAGCACGGCCAGCTTTCCGCCCCGCTTCAGAATATGCATCCCTAAAGCTTCGATAAAAGTACTCTTACCAGCACCCGGCACTCCGGTAATACCAAGTCTTACAGATTTACCGGCATAGGGCACACACTTCTCTATAATTTGCTGAGCTACCTCCTGGTGTTCCGGTTTACTGCTCTCAATCATAGTTACAGCCCGGCTCAATATGGTTACATTCCCTTCCAGAATCCCTTCCACATACTGATCAACAGTCAATTTAGACCGCTTTCGTCCCAAAAACCGTTTCGCGGCATCAGGATTAACCGATGGAAGGCTCTCCACTCCTTTATTTACGTTCAACCCCTTATAGGCTGGATCATTTTCCACATGTTTGTGTCCGTCCCAGACATCCATTCTCCATTGTTTTTTGCTCATCGCTCTTACCCGGTAGTTGCTATGCAAACGGCAGGTAAGAAGGGATGGAAATTATGTTACTCTCCGGAAAAGGCCCGGAATATCTGATAAAGTTTTCGGCATGGAACAGAGAAAAATATTAACCAGATACAGAAAATCGTTTCTGAATTGGTTTCCTCGGCCCTCTTTCACGCTGAAAACTTATCCTCCTTTTATTTCACCACTGTTCCGGTCAACCGAAGCAACATGGTACTTTTCTTTGGGTCATTGGAATAGATGGTTACCGATTTATTTTGTCTTCCACTCATTCCTCTTGAGTTAAATTCTGCCACCACATTGGTACTTTCTCCGGGGGCAATCACCATTTTATCGGGCTGAATAGCAGTACATCCGCAAGAAGCACGCACTTTTCTCAAAACCAGATTAGATTTCCCTGAATTGGTGATTACAAAATTGTGAGAAACTTTTTCTCCCTGCTTCAGCTCACCAAAATCAAAAACCCGGTTGTCAACATCCAAAACAGGAGCATTGGCAATCTGTTCATCTGTCCAGGCAGAAAAATCCTCTTCGATGGTCGCACTTACACTCAACCTGTTTCTACGATTGCTCTCACCGTTTATTTTCAAATAAATTTGATCGACCACAAACCCCCAGTCGCTTTTTACACCTGCGTCATAAACAGCAGTGATAACTCCTTTTTTTCCGGGAGCCACAACCTCCGGATCCACACTTACATTCAAATGAGAAGGAACACCTTCAAAATCGATGGCAACCTCACTGTCAGATGAATTGATGAATTCCAACTCTTCAGTTTTAACCTCCTCCGGAGCAATGCGTGTCAAAGAAAGATGAGAGGTCTTCAGTCTGATTGGCCCCATCTCCCTGGGATAAATATCCTCAAGTGTTTTCTCCTTCGGCAGCACCTTTCCGGTAATACGGAGCACCTTGGTAGGCTCTGTACCATTGGTTGAAACAATTGCGGACTTATTAAAGTTGCCGGGCCGGTTACGGGGATCAAATGTCACCTTGATAAATCCCTTTTTCCCGGGCTGAATAGGCTGACGAGTCCAATCCGGACTTGTACATCCACAGGAAGCCCGAACATTATGAACAATCAGAGGTTGCCCGCCCTCGTTGGAAAATGTGAAAGTATGAGTTACGGTTCCTCCATCTTCTTTAACCTCTCCAAAATCGTAAATTTCTTCCTCAAAAGAGATGGAGGGCTTTGACTGCTGTGCCTGCAGCCCAAATCCAAGTAACAGAACAGCTAAAGACAATAATAACTTATGCATCATTATATGTTTTTGTTTATCAACTAGAAAAAAATCTGCTTAAACACAATTTCTTTCAATACATTCTCACAAAGCTAATAATAATTTTAATTCCGAAAATTTTCCAAAACCATGCCAAACCCGTAAAACAAGCTTCTAAATTTGGAAATTTCCATATTTTTCCCATATCCGCTGAAACCACTACCTTTGTAATTAGTTTCTGTCCATAAACTAAGCGTTTATCACGTGTTTGAACCGGAAAGTTCAAATTCAATGTGTGTAAAAAAATCTAAACTGCAGTCCCGAAGTAGCTTTTGTAAGGTTTTTTGAACAAAAAACCAACAAAAAGCACAATCGGGATGAGGATTTAGATTTGTGGCAACAACGCAGAAGTTGGACTTTATAGACAAACACTAATTAATATTTCTTTTTCCTTATCCGGATTACCTTACAAATAATGCACTATGGATAAATTAAAACAATTGATACAATCTCTAACCGATGAAAAGTTTGAAAAAATCATCGGTCACAGACGACATATTCATCAACATCCGGAACTGTCGTTTCAGGAACATAAAACCTCGGACTATGTGGCAGATGAATTAAAAAAACTAGGTATTCCATTTAAGCAGGGATATGCAGGGACAGGGATTGTGGCCACCATCGAGGGAACCGGAAAAGGCAAAACAGTTGCGTTGCGTGCCGATATGGATGCGCTCCCCATTCAGGAAGAGACATCACTGCCCTTTGCTTCAGTAAACAAAGGTGTCATGCACGCCTGCGGGCACGATGCCCACACTTCGGCATTACTGGGTGCTGCAGAAATTCTCTCCACTTTAAAAGAACACTGGAAAGGCACTGTATTACTGATATTTCAACCCGGAGAAGAGATGTTCCCCGGGGGCGCCGGACTGATGCTAAAAGAAGGAGCGCTGGATGACCCGAAGCCCGACCTGGTTATCGGGCAGCATGTATTACCCGATATGCCTGCAGGTCATGTAGGTTTCAAACCGGGGATGTACATGGCATCAGGAGACGAGGTATATCTGACCGTAAAAGGAAAAGGCGGGCATGCAGCTTTGCCACACACACTCAACGACACCATCCTGATTGCTTCCAGCATCATTGTAGCATTACAGCAGATAGTATCACGCATCGTTCCTGCCAGCATCCCTACGGTACTCTCGTTCGGCAAAATTGAAGGGTTGGGTGCCACCAACATTATTCCGGAAAAGGTGGAAATTGCCGGAACCTTACGAACCATGAATGAAGAATGGCGAATCATCATCCAAAATAAAATAAAAGAGATCGCCGAAGGGACAGCAAAAGCCATGGGAGCAGAATGCGAAGTTGATATAAAGCACGGCTACCCTGTGGTACATAATCACGAACAATCCACAAAAGATGCACTAACTTTTGCAAGGGAATTTCTGGATCCCAAAAATGTTGAAGAGATGGACATTCGTATGACTGCTGAAGATTTTGGCTACTATACCCATCGATTCCCTTCTGTTTTTTATCGTTTTGGAGTGGGACAAAAAAATGGAAAAACAGGAGCACTCCATACACCCCGACTCAACATTAATGAAGAGAGTCTGAAAACAGCAACAGAGATGCTCTCCTGGCTGGCCGTTCGATTCCTAAACCAATAACCCAACGGTAAATGCACTTAATGCACTTTTTTTCTTAATTTTGCATGTTATACAACATGATTTCACATCATTATTCAGAAAAAACCAAATCGCAATTTAAGCGTAAAGCGATTCATTTATGCGGATTTGGTTTTCCGGACTTCCCAACAAACACCGTATCCGGATGAATCGTGACAACAAAAAAGTTAAGCAGAGAAATAAGAAATGGGTAACAAAAAGGGCACATTACAGGAACCAACCATTAAAGACATTCCTCAACTATATGATGTATTAACCCCTGAGGAGAAAGAGTATCTGATGGCTAATCACACCACCATCCGATACAGAAAAAATCAGATCATCTATCAGGAAGGGGAAAAACCAACAGGACTGTCATGCATTGGTTCCGGAAAGGTGAAAATATATAAAGAAGGGATGACCGGTCGTGAGCAAATTGTGCGCATGGCCAGCGGCCCCGGGTTTATCGGTTATCGTGCCCTTTTTGCAGATGAAGCCCACATTGCTTCAGCGGTGGTTTTTGAACCCTGTGTGATTTTCCATGTGGCCAAAGATGTGATTATGGAACTGATGAGATCCAACAATGCACTCTGCATGAACATCATCAAATCATTCGCCACCGAATTGGGCTTTGCACGCTTCCGAACCGTATCTCTTACCCAAAAGCACATCCGGGGAAGACTGGCCGAGAGCATTTTGGTATTGCGAGATATCTATGGTTACGAAGAAGATGGTATCACGCTCGGCATTTACCTTTCCAGGGAGGATCTGGCCAACTTTTCCAATATGACAGCATCCAATGCCATACGCACACTTACCGCATTTGTCAAAGAGAAAGTACTCACTGTTGACGGGCGCATCATAAAAATTCTCGATGAGCAAAAACTGGAACGGATCTCGAGGCTAGGGTGAGGCAAATTTGTCAGTAGTCAGTAGTCAGTAGTCAGTAGTCAGTAGTCAGTAGTCAGTAGTTAGTAGTTAGTAGTCAGTAGTTAGTGACCCGACAGGCAGAAGTTTAAGAGGCAGAAGAAAAAATATTGACACAAAAGCCATCTTTCAACATTCTAAAGAAAGTTGTGCCTTTAAAGCAAAAATCTAACTGAATGTAATCATATTTCGATATAAGGCAACTTACAAGTCAAGTTAGATAAAAGTAGCCAGTAGCAAACCGGAAGCTGCACTATACCGAAGAAGCTGACTATTCCTTGTAATAGACCCTTGTAACCCGCCGGGAGATACTTGTCAGAATCTCATAAGGAATGGTTTCCAGTTGACGGGCCAGATTTGTCAATGGATAGTCATCTCCGAAAACAATGACTTCATCCCCCTCTTCGGCCTGGATGTCAGTCAGGTCAATCATACACATATCCATACAGATATTCCCGACTATGGGTGCCAAACGGCCGTTTACCATCATCTTGCCCACCCCGTTGCTTAAGTGACGGTTCAACCCATCGGCATACCCCACCGGAACCACACCAATCCGGCTGTCTCTCTTTACCATTCCCACACGGCCATATCCAATGGTTTCAAATCCCGGAACCGGTTTTATGTGAGAAATGTATGATTTCAGGGTGACCACATTGCGCAGATCTTCAATTTTACCGGGTCCAAAACCATAGAGTCCGATTCCCAGTCGCGCCATATCGAATCGTGCTTCCGGGAAACGTTCAATCCCCGCACTGTTCAGAATATGCATCATAAATTCAGTATCCAACTCTTTTTTTAAACGGTCGCAGATGGTCTTAAATTTTTTGATCTGCTGAAAAGTAAAAGCATCGTGCGCCTGGTCATCACTGCCTGCCAGATGCGAAAAAACGGATTTGACACGCAACGAAGGCATACGTCTGAGACGGTCAGCCAATTCGTCAATCTCATGTTCCAGAAAGCCCATTCGGTTCATTCCGGTATCCACTTTAATGTGAACGGGTATCACCGCGGATGCCTCGGCACGTGCCACTGCATCAAAAGCCTCCAGCACATTAAACCCATAGATTTCAGGCTCCAGATTGTAATCAAGCATTTGCAGGAAACTCTTCTCTTCAGGATTCATCACAATTATCGGAGTTGCAATACCTGCGCGCCGAAGTTCTACTCCCTCATCTGCAAAAGCGACACCCAGATAATCCACGTTCTGGTATTGCAGTGCTGCAGCGATTTCATAAGATCCGCTTCCGTAAGAAAAAGCCTTTACCATGGCCAGAAGCCTGGTGTCAGGCCCCAGCGACCGTCGGTAACGATTGAGGTTATGCACCATAGCGTCCAGGTTTATTTCCATCACAGTAGCATGTCGCTGTAACTCAAGACGCGATACAATTCTCTCGAAACTGTATTTCCTGGATCCTTTCACCAAAATGGCCTCTCCTCTGAAATGAAAAGTAGAAAGAGCTTCAAGCATCTCTTCCGTGGTTTCATAAAATGATGAAGGCAAATGAAAGTGTGATGCATAACGGACCATGGCCGGACCTACGCCCACCAATCGATCTATTTGCTTCTCATTTATCAGAGTGGCCACCAGCGGATACAAATCATAGTCAGGAATACCGGTTTGCAATAGATCTGAAAGTATTACTGTACGCTTCACCCCCTTTTTACGGCTTTGCTGAACAAGGAAATCAAGAGCTACCTCAAGTGAGGTAAAATCAGCATTGTAGGTGTCATTAATGACCAGGTTGTTATTAATCCCAACCTTCTGTTCCATACGCATTGCCACAGGAACCAATCCGCCAATTTTCTCAATAATCTGTTCGGGAGAATATCCCTGATAAAGCATGAACAAAACTACCGGGAGCGTATTTTCCACACTCACCTGATCGGTATAAGGAATGACCACCTCGAAGGTGTCCACGCCCCACCGAAGCATTAAATGCTTGCAATCATTAACCTCATCCTCGCTCAGCAATTGAAGCGTTGCTTTTTCTGCGCGGCCCCATGTCAGCAATTCCTTCTCGGGAAACATGGTTCCCATCCTCTCATCCACAAGCGCCTGATCACAATCGTATAAAATGGTATCCACCTCCTTAAAAAGCACCATTTTTTCTTCGAGCTTCTCCTCCAACGAGGAAAAATTCTCCTGATGTGCCTGTCCCAAAGTGGTAAAAAGTCCTATAGTTGGCCGGATAATCTCCTGCAACAGCCGCATCTCTCCCGGCATGGAAATCCCGGCCTCAAAGATGCCCAATTCCGACGTTTCATTCAGGTGCCAGACCGAGAAAGGCACTCCAATCTGACTGTTATAGCTACGAGGTGAGCGGGCAATGAAAACATCGCTGCCCATCATCTGAGTAATCCATTCTTTCACTATGGTTTTCCCGTTACTCCCGGTAATTCCCAGTACAGGGATCTGAAAACGGGATCTGTGCCACGCACCAATTTGCTGAAGGGCCCGCACCGGATTATTTACTTCAATCCAATTGGCTTCTTCAGCAACATCAGCCGGAATACGCCCCTTCCTGACCACAAAATTGCGCACCCCTTTCCTTACCAACTGATGCAAAAACTGATGTCCGTCGTGCTTATTTCCTGATAGCGCTATAAACAAGCTCTCGGCAGCATCATAAACGGAGCGACTATCAATCAACAAACGCGCCACCACCGAATCATTGTTTTTCACCAAATGCCCTTCACAGGCTTCTGCTATTTGCTCGGGAGAATAGGTAATCATTTTTTGTAAAATTTGTGATAACAGGCACGACAAACTGCCTCATAGTTGTCAGATGCCCCAAGTTCAACCAGCTTGTCACTCTGTGATTTTCGTAATGAATACTGTGCCAGATCGCCACAACGCATACAAATGGCATGTACCTTGGTGACATACTCGGCTGATGCCATCAATGCAGGCATGGGACCAAAGGGGATCCCTTTAAAATCCATATCCAAACCGGCAACAATGACCCGCACGCCCTGGCCTGCAAGCTGGTTACAGACACTCAAAAGGTTGTTGTCAAAAAACTGCGCTTCATCAATTCCAATTACATCCACATTGCTGCTCAGAAGCAAAATATTACCGGAACTCTCTACAGGAGTGGAACGAATACTGTTGGAATCATGAGACACCACCGCATCTTCGCTGTATCGGTTATCTACCAGAGGTTTAAAAATCTCCACCCGCTGACGGGCAATTCCGGCACGCCGAAGACGTCGAAGCAACTCTTCTGTTTTTCCGGAAAACATGGATCCGGCAATAACTTCAATCCATCCTCGTTTTTCAGACTTATCAACCTTATTTTCAAGAAACATTTAAAGAATAATTTATTTTCGCACTGCATTCACTACATTTGCAAATGTAACAAAAATGGGCCTCAAGCTATTATGGAAAAAGATGCTCTTCTAGAAATAATTATCCACGATCTAAAGGAAGTGGAGATAATGGCAGAAAATGCCAAAGGTGACAAACAGCTGTCAAAGGCTTACTTCAAGCTTTCCAGAAACAGGATAAACAGCATTCTGGATGAAATTGAAATGCTGGAAGAAATTTCGCTTCCGGTTAGCGAAACACAAGCCACCGAAAGCAAAAAAACACCTGCAATTCAAGACCATAAAGAGAACTCCCCGGTAATTGATCAGGAAAAAGAAGAAAAAAACAACCTAGAAGCCACAAAACCTAAAGAAACCGAGCTAAAAGATTTTCCTGAACATGAAACTCCTGAGGATAAATCAGTTCCTTCTCAGGATGAAACAACTCAGGAAAAAGAAACTGAACAGGAGCCGACCGTGACTAATGTTCCTGACGAGAAGGCAGTATCGAAAGAAGATATTCCCGTTCCCTCCCCTGAACCTGAAAAAAAACCTGATCAGGAGAAGAAAAAGGAAAACCAGGTACTGGGAGAGAAACTGGTATCCGAAAAATCTTCTTTCAACGAGCAAATAGGAAAACATCAGAAAAGCACATCATCTCAACGATCATTTAGTGCTCCTCCCATTTCTGACCTTAAAAAAGCAATGGGCATCAACGACCGGTTCTTTTTTCAAAGAGAGTTGTTCGGAGGCAGCGCAGATGTAATGAATCAAACCCTGGAGCAACTCAATGACATGCACGGAATTAATGAGGCTCAAAATTTCCTGCTTGCCAATTTCAACTGGGATCCGGAAAACGAAGCCGTGCTGAGTTTTATGGAACTGGTGGAACGCCGTTATCTTTAGTTTTATCATGAGTAAACTATATGTGATTCCCACGCCCATAGGTAACCTGGAAGACATCACTTTCCGGGCTGTCAGAATTCTCAAAGAGGTGGATTTTATCCTCGCCGAAGACACCCGAACTTCAGGAAAGCTCCTAAAGCACCTGGAAATAACCACAAAAATGTATGCCCACCATAAATTCAACGAGCATGCATCAGTAGAGAAGGTCATTTCCCGTCTCGCCAATGGAGAAACTGCCGCCCTGATATCAGATGCCGGAACCCCGGCCATCTCAGACCCGGGATATCTGGTTGTCCGAAATTGCATCGAAGCAGGTATTTCCGTGGAATGCCTCCCGGGACCAACCGCCTTTGTCCCGGCTCTGGTAACAGCAGGACTTCCCAATGATAAATTCTGCTTCGAAGGTTTTCTACCGGTAAAAAAGGGACGAAAAACCAGGCTGGAATTTCTTCAGAACGAAAAAAGAACGATGGTTTTTTATGAATCCCCCCACCGGTTGCTAAAAACCCTCGGTCAATTTTCCGAATTTTTCGGAGACGCCCGACAGGCCGCTGTTTGCAGAGAGATCAGCAAAATCCATGAAGAAACGGTAAGAGGCTCATTACAGGAACTCGTTGCTCACTTTTCCGATCATCCACCCAAAGGAGAAATTGTTTTAATTGTCAACGGACAAAAAGATTAATAACTTTGATTGGTATTTTTGTGTCATAAATACAATAAATATCTCCTGAACTACGTACTATACAGGTAATCAGGAAAGATTTTAAAACATAAACCTTAGTAAAATGAAAAAGCTATTAATTATATTTTTTGTCCTGCCTCTCCTTTGGCAATGTCAAAGTGGTCCAAGCCGCACCGAACTCAAACAGCAAAACGATTCTCTCGCCAGAGCTACCGCTCAGAAAGACAGCCAGATGAATCAAATGATAAATACGATTGGCGACATTGAAGCAACCCTCCGTGTTATTAAAGAAAAAGAACAAATCATTGCCTTAAAAGCTCGTCAGGGAGAAACTTCCGGTGAGTCGGCCGACCAAATCAATGAAGACATAAGGCTCATCTATGATTTGATGGTTCAAAATAAAGAACGCATCGAGTCGCTTGAGCAACAGCTGAAGCAGTCAGGTATTGAAACAGGCCGTTTGAACAAGTTGGTGGCGAATCTGAATGATGAGCTGCGCCAAAAGAATGTGGAGATCAAACAACTCAACGATCTGCTCAAAAAGAAAAATGCAGAAATCGATGATATGTTTTACGCCCTTACAGATATGGAGATCGCACTTGACTCCATTAAATCGGCAAACGAAGAGACACAAAAAGAGCTGGAGTCAACCCGTGATGATATGCACACTGCATACTATGCCATCGGGACAAAAACTGAATTAAAAGAAAAAAACATCATCAACCGCGAAGGATTTCTTTTCTTTGGCAAAACAGAACTTCTGAAAGAGAATTTTGAAAAAGAATACTTTGCTGAGATTGACATCCGGGTAACAGACAGCCTGGAATTGTTTCAACCCAATATTGAGGTTCTCACCTCGCATCCGGAAAATTCATTTTCCCTCAGTACGGATAAAAATGGCAATATGATTCTGAAAATAGAAGATAAGGATGCTTTTTGGAGTATCTCAAGGTATCTGGTTGTTCAAGCCAAATAAACCCTCGGCAGAGGAAACTCAATAAGATACAAAATCCGGATCTCTCAGTAAAACTCTGCGGGGATCCGGATTTTTAACCTAACCTGAATAATTCATAAATAATTTATTACGATGATCAACCAACTGCGAAATATGAACGTCCTCGATAAAATTGATTTGAAAATAGTTCACTATTTCCTTCATCAATTTCATCTGCGGTTGTCCATATTTCTTGCTGTTTGACCATCTCATCACAAAAATTCATGAATTAATCAGGCTAAGATATGATATGCCGTACAAACATCTATTTTTCGATCTCGACCATACCCTATGGGATTTCCACAACAATCAAATAACAACCCTGAAAAAACTTTTCGACACCTATCAACTGAATCGTTTTTTCAACAGCTTCGATGATTTCTTTGCCAAATACATGCCCATCAACACAAGTCTCTGGCATGAATACCAACATGGTCGCATCCCCAAACGGGAGGTAAAAGTGGGGCGTTTCCACCAAACATTTTCTCAGGCTGGATTTGATGACATTGCCGTTGCCGAAGCCTTTGCCAATGACTTTGTTTCCGGAAACTCACTCCAAACAGGGGTAATTCCCCATGCAATGGAGGTTCTTGATTACCTAAAACATAAAAAATACCACCTCTACATCATCACCAACGGTTTCAGGGAAGCCCAACACACCAAAATGGAGAAAAGTGGCTTGACCCGTTTTTTTGAACGCATCTTCATTTCCGAAGATATCGGAGTCAGCAAGCCCCACCGTGCTTTTTTTGAATACGCAGTAAAAAGTGCCAACGCCAGGAAAAAGGAGAGTCTGGTAATTGGTGACAGCTTGGAAAACGATATTAAAGGAGCCCGGGAGTTCGGGATCGATCAGGTCTATTTTAATCCGGAGAAAACTCCACACGAAGAGACAATTTCAAAAGAAATTTCATCTCTGAAAGAGTTGATGGAATGGCTTTAAGGGCGCAGAGGTGAGAGATGAGAGCTAAGAGGTGAAAGATAAGGGTTGAGAGCCATCTCGCTGCATACCACCGGAATTCAGCAAGATTTATTAAAACGGTGCATCCTTGTCAAATCCGGCCGGTGGTGCATCAAAACCTCCTCCTTGTCCGGGAGCAAAACCTCCTGACGGAACACCTTCATCCTCATTCATCTTAGACTTTAAAGTCATCGGCTCCGAACCTCCGTTTCCGGGATCAAAACCGTCACCCGCCATTGGCAATCCCTGAAGATCCGGATCTTCGAAACGAGCCAGCTCTTTACGGAAGCGCAGACGCACATCACCGGTAGCACCGTTCCTGTGCTTAGCAATAATCACCTCGCCCATGCCCTCAAGAGAATAACCTTCTGCATCTTCAAACAGTCCATAATACTCAGGGCGGTGAATAAAACACACCATATCGGCATCCTGCTCAATCGCTCCCGACTCACGCAAATCGGCCAACTGGGGACGTTTCCCTTCCAGACCTGTACGATTCTCCACCCCACGGTTCAGCTGGGAAAGTGCAATGATGGGAACATCCAATTCTTTGGCCAACCCTTTAAGAGATCGGGAAATCATACTCACCTCCTGCTCACGACTACCGGGGTTCATTCCGGCAGCACTCATCAACTGAAGGTAGTCAATGATGATGATTTTGATGTCGTGCTGCTTTTTCAAACGACGACATTTAGCTCTTAACTCAAAAACTGACAATCCCGGTGTGTCATCAACAAAAATGGGGGCCCCCATCAGCGAATGAATTTTTGAATCCAACTGCTCCCATTCCTGAGGAGACAGGTTTCCGTTTTTAATTTTCTCACCCGGAATCTCAGTTTCCGACACAATCAAACGATTCACAAGCTGCACGTTTGCCATCTCAAGGGAAAACAATGCTACAGGTTGTTTATGAGTAATGGCCATATTACGGGCCATGGAAAGTACAAAAGCTGTTTTTCCCATTGCCGGACGAGCAGCAATAATAACCAGGTCAGATGCCTGCCAGCCGGAAGTCATTCGGTCCAGTCCGGTAAAGCCTGAAGGCACACCACTTAAACCGTCAGTCCTTTTCCCCGCCTCTTTAATCCTTTCTATGGATTCCTGAATAACCGGATCAATCTGGGTCACATCCTTTTTCATGGTGCCCTGTGACAAAAGGAAGAAGCTGTTTTCAGCCTCATCCAGAAGGTCGTTCACATCCAGAGATTCATCGTATGACCGGGTTTGAAGATCACTGGAAATATGGATCATCTCACGCTGCAAATATTTCTGCCAGATAATTCGGGCATGATACTCAATATGGGCAGCAGAAGCTACGCGACTGGTTAGTTGGGACACAAAAAAAGCACCTCCCACCTCTTCCAGTTTTCCAAGTTTCTTCAACTCTTCAGTAACAGTGAGGATATCAACCGGTTGCTCATGAAAGAAAAGATTGGAAATGGCCTGAAAAATATGCTGATGGGCTTCACGATAAAAACACTCAGGCTTTAGAAGTTCGGAAACAATAAGGAAAGCATCCTTTTCCAACAACAAAGCACCCAAAATTGCCTCTTCAACTTCTACTGCTTGTGGGGGAATTCTGCCCATTTCAGTATCAGCCTGAATCGGAGTTCTCCGATTGTTATTGTTCTTAAAATTACTTTTTTGGGCCATGACCAAATGTTAAAACTTTTACCGTAATAAGAAATCTGAACTCGTGCGCACTGCGAATTACTTAGCAACCGTAATATCATAATATTGCATAAAACAGGCATGACAAAACTTTCGGAGCATAAACCCCAACGCCTCATCACAGAAACACTGTAATAACCAGCAATTTAAGAAAGACATAACTTGTGCAAACGGGTATGGGCAAAAGGATAACAAAGTTAGGAAAAATCATTCTATTACAAAACTCTCATTCGTTATGCAGAACCCGTATAAACCGCGGGAATCAGAATTTTACAAATAGGGAATCAACTCAATTACAACAGGTAACAAATTTCAAAAAGAAAAGATCCAATCGATAAAAAAGCTGTCTTTTCCCATTGATAGAACGGTAAAAGACAGCTTCAAATGAATCTATAAAAAGACAATAGAGATATTATTAATCCTCTGACATTGCGCTCTTAAAGAACTCACCCGCCCGTGTAGGGGTAAAGTCCCAGTCTTTAATCAATTGTGGCGACCAGCCAGGATCAAAAACCCAGGCAACATAGGAAATTCCTTTTTCATCAAAATATCCGGTAAGGGTCTCTCCGTAGGTTTCATCTCCCAGACATGGAATGTGTGCGCCTTTCTGATCCGGATACATATACCCCACCTCGGTGGCAATCACCGGATAGTTGTCTGCCACAAAGCCGAAATCTCTCTCCCACTGCGGAACCCAGGGCTGTTCCCGTTTTTGAGGATAGGGATGACTCACATAGGCAATTCCTGCCACAGGCAATGGGTCGTTCATAACGGGAGTCAGATCATAGGCCCAGTTAAATCCGGCCACCAAAGGCACTGCCTCAGGATTATTGGCACGAACAACAGCAATGATATCCAACAAAATATCGCTCCACTGCTCCCAGGTTAATGTTCCCAGTTCACCATTATACGTGGTTGGTTCATTAAATATTTCATAAAGGGCAACAGCCGGTTCATCTTTATACCTGCGACTGATGGTGTACCAGAAACGATAAGTCTCCCGAATAGAAGTATCATACATTTCATTCTGGAAAAGTCCGGTGCGCAAATTCCCAATCGAGTGCCAATCAATAATTACGTACAATCCGGCTTCTTTAGCCCATTCGACTCCCTGATCAAGTAATTTGAGGTATTCTTCCTGTCCTCTTTCCCGCCAGGCAGCAGGATGTACCGGCAAACGAACAATATTTGCCCCCCAGGCAGCCACCTCATTAAAAATATCGGCCTTCCACTGCCCCTCCTTCACCAGGCGGTCGGGGTCCGCAATATTCAAGCCTTCAAAAACAACGACTTCATTTTGTTCATTAACAAAATTCTTACCATCTACCGAAATACGGGAAAAGGTATGATCCTGAGCTGATGCAGACATGCCAAATACCAGGATAATCAGGAACAAAAAGGAGAATCTTTTCTTCATAAGATTAATTTATTTTTCAAAATCAAATAAAGTGTAAATTAAACACTTTAACAAATATAAACATTTTGAAGTTGTTTTACCTGATTAATTGATAAATAATCAATAGTACCCTAAATATTTTTTCAAAAGGGATTTCATCCCTTAAACCCTGAATTACTTTTTTGTCTTGATACAAAAAAGTAATCAAAAAACTTATTTCATGAATATTGCTGCGTTCGACATTATCCAAGCAAGCTTGGCTACTGTTCTCACTAATCGCAATATTTTTAGGCTTATCTGCCAAGGTCAGTCCCTATCAAGCCAGCAAGTGCATTCAAACTATTTATTTAGAACACGATTGATAAATAATCATTGATGCCAGGTAAAATTTGAAATTGAACCTCTACACTCTCAATGACATTATTTTGAATGGTATTGAAACCTCACCATATAAAAATTCATGAAACGAAGTTCGACAAAGTCATCTAACCTGGTTAGAAACCCTTTTTCAAAAAAAACCTATCTTTACAATCAAAGATTACGGCTCACAATAAAAACCCAAACCAATAATTATGAGACCTTTAATTCTAATCCTCAGCCTAAGTTTGCTAACGTTCTCAGGGTTTGCGCAACAGCAGAATCCGTCCAACAAAAAACTAGGAATTACCTTCACAGCGGTTGGAGACAATGATGTTTCAACCTCTAATGCTTTGGATGGTGCAGGCTCCACCTACGGAGAGGGATTCTTTTCCATTGGCCTGTCATACCAGCAGAACTTGTCAAAAAACTGGCTTAAATTTAAAACCGGCCTGGAGTACTCGCACCAAAAAATCAGGACAGAATCGGCTCCCTATAGTCCGGAAATTGAAAAGACTATCACCCACTCCAACTTCTCATTAATCACTATTCCCGTAACTTTAAAAGCACGCTTCCTGAAATTTCTCTTTTTAGAAGGAGGAGGAATCGTAGATGTTTATACCGGCCCTGATGCGCGCATCGACAGTCAGGCAGGCCTTGGAGTTGAACTGGGATACGGAATCCAGTATGAGATGAACTCAGGATGGATGCTCACAATAACCCATTACGCCAGAATGCATGCACTACTTTCATTTATGGGGGAAGATCAACATCTTTGGGAAAACGGCCTGAGATTTGGTGTTCATATGCCTTTCTCGGTTATTTCCCGAAAGGAAAAATAACCAAATACTTCCTGATAATATCCTTTAAGATAAACACATATTAAATTACAGTACGATCACAACAACTATTTACCAATTGAACATGCATAAACTACTGCCTGCCAAATTCATCAAACCTCAATAATTAAAATCTAAACCAATGAGAAGACTTATTACCTCTTTGCTGCTTCTAACTGCATTTTTAATGGCTGCTACACCTCAAAAAGTCAGAAAAGAAAAAGTTGAAATTCAATTCGAAACCACACCTTTGGTAAAACTTAAGACACAACCCAAGACTTTTGGATCAAACGCTTTTCACCTAAACCTCGGTGGGCTTGAAAGAACAAACAGCAGCCCGGACTTAATTGTCCTAAACAATGTTTATCCTGCTGCAAAACTTTCCAACTGGTGGCTCGAAGACCCAACCAGTATCGATGCAGGTCAGCGGTATGACAAATCTTTCTATACGCAACCTTACACCACCACGGTAAAGGACAAAGATGGAAACATCATTTTTCACCGCGTATATAGCGTTTTTGAAGCCGAATCAGGAGAGCCTGTCAATGGAACCTTAAGATCAGAACTTTCAGTTCAGTTACATCAGGCCAGAGAACTATCTTACCTTTTTTCGCCCAATTATGTGCCCAAGTTTGACATAAAACTGTTTTATATCAAAAAAAGTGATAACCACGATGACATTAACTCTGCAGTAGAAGATGCAAAAAGAGCCATTGAGCTGCATAACAACAAGGAATATGAGAAGGCAAAGCCAGAATTTGAAAAAGCACTGAACAAATGGATGGCTGCACTGGACGAAAAGGATCTTTCCGATAAAAACGCCAGAATAAACGAATCAGTCACCAAAGGGCTGTATCAAAATGTCATCCAGATCCTCGCTATCCTTGGAAATTTTGAAGAAGCAGAAGAGATTAAGACCACTGCAAGTGAGGAGATCGGAGGTTTTTACAACCTTGCCCTAAATGGTCACAACTTCCTGACGGACAACCTAAAAATGATCACCAAAGGCAACAATGGGGCGTCAAATTTCAAATTCGTTGATCTTGAATATGATGAATCGGTAAAACCCATGATCGAAGGGGAAAACCGTATGAAACCGGATTCTCCAAACGATATCAGAAATTTACTCACAGGCTCCTGGAGATTTATGTGCATCACTACGGACAATCTCCCTGCATCCATTGAAGATTTTGACCCGACAAACAGACCGGAAAATTTGTTAGGCGATGTAAGAGATCGAATTCTTCATCTCAACCCAGATGGAACGAGCATTGAACAAAGAGGATCATGGGAGGAAGGGGATGAACAAATCATGGATAGAGGCTTCAGTGGTTTCTGGAGGTTTGCTCCGGGCCCCAAAAACAAGTTTTATCTCATGTTTGGAACAGAAGAAGAGGACTTTGAAAACATTCAGGAAAATTATGATTATTTTGAAGTAATGGATGTCTGGTACATTAATGATAAAAAAATGATTCTTAAAATTACGAATTATAACCCTGACATGGATGGATATGGATTTTACGTTCAGCTTCAGAGAATACCTATGGTTATGTAGATAACCTGTCACAAACAAAAGAAGCCGTTTCCCCTTTTTGAAAAACGGCTTCTTTTGTAACTAACCAGTGATTGACAAATAGGATGTTAACCCAAAATTGTTACATCACCTCAGAATCCTGACTGACTATAAAATGGAATTAAAAAGTTTATTCAATCAAGCCCCGCTCTTTATATTTTTGAATAAAATGCCGGTCCAGCTCTTTCGAATCCTTGTATTTTCTTCTTAGTTCCTGAAGTTCCCTTTTCAGCTCCTTGACAACCTCCTGATAATTGGGGTCATCATAGAGGTTATTCAATTCCAGTGGATCTTTTCTGCGGTCGTAGAGTTCCCACTCATCGATGTCATAATAAAAATGCGCAAGTTTATAGTCCTTATTGACGATTCCGTAATGCCGCTTTACCATATGGAAGCCCGGATATTCATAATAGTGATAATAGACGGCATCCCGGACCCATTCTCCATCTCTTCCTTCCAGTAAAGGCATCAGACTTTCTCCCTGCATGTCTTCCGGGGGTTCTATTCCCGCAGCCTCCAAAAAGGTCTGTGCAAAATCAAGATTCTGAACCATCTCATCGGTTACAGACCCGGGGTCTATCTTCTCGGGCCACCTGATCAGGAGCGGAGTTTTAAATGATTCATCGTAAATAAACCGTTTGTCGAACCACCCATGTTCACCCAAATAAAAACCCTGATCTGAGGTATAAACAACTATGGTATTTTCACTAAGCCCATTTTCATCCAGATAGTCAAGTACCCGTCCCACATTCTCATCCACCGAAGCAATACATCCCAGGTAATCCTGCATATAACGCTGATATTTCCATCGCATAAATGCCGAATCATTCATATTGGGGTATAACTTCCTGAATTTCTCATTGATTGGACCATAAACGGCATCCCACTCCTCCCGCTGCTTTTCAGTAAAACGGTCGTACTTACTTTTGAACACATTAAATCCCCACTCACTCATCTCTTCGATCCCAAGCTCTTTGGCCACCTCAGGATAAATTTTATTATCCGCGGAAATGGTCATGTGTTTCAACAGATTCATCTCTGCTTCCTTAGCCGCAGTTCCTCTCCCATTGTAATCATCGAAAAGGGTTTCCGGTTCTGGAAAAGAGCGTTTTGTAAACTCTTTGTAATGTCGCGGAGCAGGCAGCCACTCACGATGCGGAGCTTTGTGCAGATAAAACAACATAAACGGATCTTCCTCTCTGCGGCGATTCCCCAGCCAATCAAGCGTCAGATCAGTAATAATATCAGTTACATACCCCTGAATAGTGGTATCTCCCTTGTTGGTAATAAATTGCGGATTGTAATAATCTCCCTGCCCGGGAAGAATTTTAAACTCATCAAAACCTTTAGGGTTATTTCCAAAATGAAGCTTGCCAAACATAGCAGTTTGATAACCTTGATCATGCAGAATCTGTGGAAACGTTACATTGGTGGTATCAAAAGGAAAAATATTATCTATTTTCCCATGAATATGAGAATGCTTACCTGTCAGAATGGTTGCCCGTGATGGAGCACATATTGAATTGGTCACCGATGCATTGGTAAAAAGCATGCCCTCCCGGTAAAGCCGGTCAATATTAGGTGTCCTGATCAACTTATCACTGTACGCGCTGATGGCCTGATAAGCATGATCATCGCTCATAATAAAGACAATGTTTGGCCTTTCGGGTTTGGGTTGTTCTTCTTTACAGGAACTCATCAGACTGAGCGTTGCTGCAAAGGTCAATGCCGTTGCTGCTTTTACGTAATTACCGGAATTCATAGTATCTTAAGTTTTCAGTTCTAATACTACAGGAAATATAAAGAGCCAAAGTCAACTTATCACCTTTTGACCAGCCTCCTCCAACTTTAAGCCTTTGACCAATATGGCAACAACACTACCTGACTTCAACAATTTCTGATTTCTCAGAAATTCCGTTTTCATTAAAAGCTTCTATGGTGAAATAATATTTTGTATCGCGATCGAGATTGCGCATAAAATGCTCATTAACATCATATATCAACCAGGACTGGTAAAGTTTATCCGGTGCAATCCCCCATCGGATGTTGTACCCCTGTGCCGCTTTTACCGGTTTCCATGAAAAGGCCACATCCCGGCGATCTTCCTGACGGTTCACCTCAAATCCTTTTACTTCTGACGGTTTCTCTCCATAGCCTTTTCCAAAAACTCTGACCTCAGACAATCCCAGGTTGTTTCCCGGTACTTTCACATTGTTGTAACGGATATATTTTGCCCGAACGGGTTGATCAAGTACAATATAAGCATTGGGAGCATCCTTGTAACTATCGCTTCTGTCCACCACTGTTTCCCACTTTTCACCATCTTCAGAAATCTCTATTGTAAAACGGTGACGCAAACCATCCACCCGGGTATAAATACCGGTGTTGTGATCGTGATAATTCAACTGTAAAGCATATACCTTCCCCGGTGAGTGCATCTCTATCTCGACCCACTGATTAGCATCATTGGCTTCAGCTACCCAAAATGATTTGGGACTTTCATCTGTCAGAACTTTCGATAATATTCTTCCTTCTGCATCTTTTTCCAGGGGCATCTCCGTGATGTCGTACTCGTCATCGGTAGAAGTGCTTTTTCTGATTTGTAACTGAGATGAAGAAACAGTTGCTTTCCCTCTGTACGACAACAACATCCAACCGTTATGCTGTCCGGCTTTGGCAGGATGATCAGGAGCAAAGCGCGGATAATCACCATAATGAGTATTGGAATACATCAATCCCTCCTCATCAAAATAGGTGGGAAACAAACAAAGCCGGCGCTCCCAGTGTGAGTTGGATGCCAGCGCCATAGTGGCAAAATGCCAGTACTGTCCGTTGGTTTGCTGCATGGTAATTCCATGTCCGGCCCCATTGGTAAACCCGCCGGGCTTGAAACTCATGGGGTTGTTCTTCATATACTCAAACGGTCCTAACGGGGAATCTCCCACATAGGCACCATCCCCGTAAACATTAAACTGAGTTCCGGGAGCAGCATACTGAAGGTAGTATTTCCCATTATGCTTGGTCATGGAGGCTCCCTCCATATACCCCACTTTCAGGGTTGGATGAAAATTGTTCTCTCCAAACCGTTCCCAGCCATGCTTCTCCTCATCTAGGTTGATCAGGTCTTTTTGTACGCCGGTCTCCAGAAAACGGTCATCTTTGTTTAGCATTTTCACCCGAATGGGATGCACATTGGAGGAACCCCAATAAAGATAGGTCTTCCCATCATCGTCGATAAACAACTCCGAATCCTGAATATTATTGGTGATAGATGCCGTAGGTTTCCACTTTCCGCTTTTGGGATTAACGGTATAGAGAATGCTCCCATACCCGGCAGGATCGCCGGCAAAGTAGATTACCGAATCTTTGTAATTAAAGGCCGTCGGGGCATTAGATCCTTCAAAAAACCACTTTTCGGGCTCAATGAACTCCCAGTTTACCAGATCGGTAGAATGCCAGTAACCGAAAGAGCGCGTTACAAACATATAATACTCATCCCGGAATTCAACCACCGCAGGATCGGCTCCTGAACGATAGGAAATATTCCTGGCCGAATTGTACACCATGTAGGTATAATCGATATCCAACGGATTGCAATAGGTATTGGGAATTATTTCCTGCGCCCTGGATGTCGCGCATATGGACAAAACGACAACAGCCAGGAGGTATTTTATTCGATTCATAATAGAGGTTTTTAGGAAAACAGCCTATCTCCACAAAGCCACCTAAATTGCTGACACACAATATAAGTAATGCATAAACAGACTGAAAGCATGAGAGCAATAGCCCAGGGGTTTGAGGTATCCCCCCTCTCATAAATAGCCGCGACGCGGCCATTTATGAGAGGGGGGGATATTTATTACATTTTCCCTGGGGCGTTGCCCAGGCTGTTGCTTTTAGGCCTTCAGCCTATACTCTTTAATTTGGGCAACTCATTTATAAAAAGCCCAATCAACAACTTCACTCCACCAATGAAAACTCCAGGTGATTGGCTTCATCGGCAGAACTTGTCGCGATCCAGAGATCAAATTCACCGGGTTCGGCCACCCACTCCATGTCAATGTTGTACATCTTCAGCATCTCTTCATCGATGGAAAATTCAACCATCTTGGTCTCTCCTGCCTTGAGGTGAATTTTCTTAAAACCTTTGAGTTCTTTTACCGGTCGAACCACCGACCCCACTCTGTCACGAAGGTACAGTTGCACCACTTCTTCTCCACTCACATCACCTGTATTGGTAACCTCCACTGAAGCTGTTAGACTACCACCCACCTGCAACTTGTCAGAACTTATTTTAGCATTGGCATACTTAAAAGTAGTGTAGCTCAAGCCATATCCAAAAGGATAGAGCGGTGAATTGGGACTGTCAATATAGGAAGAACGGTAATCGGCTGGGTGCTCAGCATCAAAAGGCCGTCCGGTATTTTTCATATTATAAAAAACAGGAATCTGCCCCACATTACGCGGAAAGGTCATTACCAGTTTGGCAGACGGATTGTAATCACCCGATAAAACATCGGAAACGGCATGTCCCGACATCATTCCTGGATACCAGGCTTCCACAATGGCATCCACATTCTCCTCTTCCCAGGAGAGATCCAAAGGGCGGCCGTTAAATAACACCAGAACGATTGGTTTGCCTGTTTTTTTCAACTCTTTGAGCAGTTCACGCTGATTTCCGGGCAGAGTAATATCTGTGCGACTGGCAGCCTCGCCTGACCAGTGGTAATCCTCGCCCATCGCCACCAGTATCACATCGCTGTTGCGGGCAACATTCACCGCTTCGCCAAAACCACTTCGGTCGGGTACCTCCCTCACGGAAACTTTCTGAGTGCTGCGATCAATCAATGGCAAGGTGGTTCCCTGCGCATAAGTGAATTTCACCCGGGAGCCATCATATTTCGCCTCCAGCCCCTCCAGGAGTGTTACAGACTTATTGCGATCCCCTTTAATGGCCCATTCACCATTAAGACTTTCGCGTTCTTTCACAAACGGCCCGATAAGTGCCACCCTTTTGGATTCGTTTTTGGTCAATGGCAACACATTACCTTCATTTTTCAGCAACACAATCGATCGCTGAGCTGCTTCTCTGGCAATTTTCAGATGCTCAGGGTTCATCACAACTTTCTGCTGACGTTCAGCATCAAAGTATCTGAAAGGATCATCAAAAAGTCCCAACAGAAATTTCATCTCCAGGATACGCGAAACCGCCACATCAATCTGTTCTTCCGAAACGTCGCCTTCCTCAACCAGTTCTTTCAGATGAGTCACAAAAGCTTCGCTGATCATATCCATATCTATACCGGCATCAATGGCCAGATCGGCAGCATGTTTCAAATCTTTGGCAAAAGCATGTGCCACCATCTCCATAATGGCTGTGTAGTCGGTGACCACCATTCCTCCAAAATTCCACCGATCCCGCAATATCTCTTTAAAAAGATACTTATTGCCCGTGCAGGGAACGCCGTTTAAAGTGTTAAAGGCAGTCATAAATGAGGCCACTCCCTCTTCAACAGCAGCTTTAAAAGGAGGAAGGTAAGTTTCATGCAGCATGCGATCCGACATGTCCACGGAGTGATAATCTCTTCCGGCCTGAGCAGCGCCATAGCCTACAAAGTGTTTGGCACAGGCCATCATTGTGTTGGGTTTGGACAGATCGGTGTAATCTTCAATTCCCTGAAAGCCTCTCACCCGGGCACGGGCCACTTGAGTTCCCAGATACACATCTTCGCCGGCACCTTCCATCACACGTCCCCAGCGCGGATCGCGACCGATATCAATCATGGGAGCAAAATTCCAGGCAACACCTGAGGCTGTGGCCTCTTCGGCAGCAATTCGCGCACTTTTCTCCATCAACTCCAAATCCCAGGAACAGGCCTCAGCCAAAGGGATGGGAAAAGTTGTCTCCAACCCGTGTATCACATCAGCAGCAAAAAGCATGGGGATTTTCAACCTTGAGTGCTTCAGGTTTTGCTCCTGCAACATTCGCAGATGGTCGGCTCCAAAGACATTAAAGGTACTTCCAATCATTCCTTTCTTCAGGTATTCACCCGATTTAGTATCTGCAACCTCACCGGTAGTGGCAAAATTTCCGGAATACTGATTCATCTGTCCGATTTTCTCTTCCAGGGTCATCAGATTCAATACCGAATCCACTTTTCTCTCAATAACGGGATCCCCACTGTAACTTTTCCAGTCTGGCGTTTTTCCGGCAATTCCAACCTCACTACAGGCGCCCAGAGTCACCACAAACCCAAATACAACTATCAATATTTTCGATTTCTTCATAACAAAAACAATTATTTCAGTTTTACTTTCTTATGTGCGGACTTGAGAATTCAAGTTTTTTTAGCCCATTGAGCACATCCTCCTCCTGCATAAAAAGCTCCCAGAGCAATCCGGTACGATGGTTCTCAATCATTACCGGAATGGGCCCCTGATCAATGGCAAGATAACGTTTGGGATACCATTCATATTCCTCGCTAAAGGCATCGTAAAACCCATAACCCCCCCAGATTTTATCCCCCAGGTCTTCGTAATAATGACGTATGGCCGGTAATACTTTCTCCGGAGCATAAGGCATGGAAGACAAAGCAGCGGTGGGCGCTATAACTCCCAGATCGAAAGAAGGTCTATGACCTGCATAACTCGTCTGTTGCGAATTACCGCTTTCAGGCTTCTCATCAGATTGTCCCCGGACAAAGGCAGCTGCTCCCGGAACACTGTAACTGGAAGTAAGCCCCCAGGCATCTTCCCCATAACCGGCATAATTATTTGGATTGTTGATACAATGTTGTCGATTGATCAGCGTATGTGCCACATTATTATCCCAATAATTGGCATACTGATCTGACAACCCTCTTGGATCGAGACCCAGCCAGGAATAATGAGCCCAAAACAGGGGGCCTCCCTTTCGGGGATCTACGTGCTGCTTCAAAGGCAGGGTGTGACCAAAAGTGGTGTATTCACCTGAAATATCGCCGTTCATAGCCCATCCCTTATGGTAAACTTCAGGATCGATGGGATGGGTTGGCGATGAAGCTGCAAGAATATACATCACCATACATTCGTTGTAACCCGTGACACCAAAATCCATTTTCCATTCATGTTTGGGCGACCAGTGCCAGTATAAAATATCTTCACCTCCTTTGGTGTACCAGTCCCACTCAACCTCTCGCCACAACTGATCAATCTTTTGTGCCAATTGTTGCTCTTCCTCATTGCCATCAACAAAATATTGTTTCACTGCCAGTAATCCCTGAACCAGGAAAGCTGTTTCCACAAGGTCGCCACCATCATCATATTGAGAAAAAGGCTTTACTTTCCCCGTTTCACCATTCAACCAATGTGGCCAGGCACCATGAAAACGATCGGCTTTTTCCAGAAAATCTACAATCTTTTGAAAGCGTTGAAAAGCTTCTTCACGAGTGATAAATCCCCGTTCTACGCCCACCAGAATGGCCATCAAACCAAAACCACTGCCTCCTGTGGTTACAATATGCTTGTCATCCTGAGGATAAATGTCATCCATATGCAGTCGTTCCCTTGCCAACCCTGAGTTAGGCTCGGCACCCTCCCAGAAATATTGGAATGTCCGGTACTGCACAAGTGTAAGCAGTGAATCATCTGAGATTTCACTGACATTGCCAGTGGAATATTTTTCGTTGTTTTGCCTCCCGGAGTTACAGGCAGCAAGCAGCGTAAAAGAAAAAACGACTGCCAGCTTCAAAAAATATATAGCGGTAGTTCTCATAAGATTAATAATTAAAACCTAATTTCGACAACCCAGTCTGAACTTCGGGAGATGACATCAGCAAATCCCATATCAGTCCGGTACGGTAGTTCTCTATCATCACAATGATTGGCCCCTGGTCAATGGCCAGGTAGGAGTTTGCAGTCCACTCTTCCGTAACATTGAACGCATCATAAAATCCATATTCACCCCAGAGGCGGTCTCCCAACCGGTAATAAAAGAACCGGATGGCAGCCATCGACTCGTCAGGTGTAAACGGAATGGACGAAATGGCAGCCGTCGGAGTTATCACGCCCAGGTCGTTGGTTGGTGAATGAGCGGAATACCCTTTATGATTGTCGCTGGCGGTAAGCCCCCAGCACTCCTCACTATAGCCAACATAGTTATTTGGATTACTGATACAGTGAGCCCGGTTGATGAGCGTATGATTGCGGTTTTGCTCCCAATAGTTGGCATACTGATCGGAAAGGTTCCGCGGATCAATCCCCAAAAATGAGTAATGGGCAAAAAACAATGGCCCTCCGTAATCATATCCCACAGGAAGATTAATCCCGTAAAACTCCTTCCCGTTGACGATGCCACCGTTACGGGCCCACCCCTCATGATAGACATCAGCAGAAACCGGGTGAGTATCAGATGAAGCTGCCATAACGTAAGTGATCAGACCTTCATTGTATCCCTGGATTTTCATATCCATTTCCCAACCGTGATTTGGCGACCAGTGCCAGTAAAGTACATTTTGTCCATCCCGGGTGTACCAGTCCCATTCAATGGTCTCCACCAACTGATTTATTTTGGTGATCAGAGTATTCTCATCCGGATCGGTTGCATTCAGATACTGACGGGCAGCCAGAAGTCCGGCAGCCATGAAAGAAGTCTCCACCAGATCGCCCCCATTATCATAAGTACTGAAGGGTTGCACTTCTCCTGTAGTGCCGTTCAGCCAGTGAGGCCAGGCGCCATGAAACCGGTCAGCAGATGCCAGAAAATCAATAATTTTGTGCAGCCGGACAACACCCTGTTCACGGGAAATAAAACCGCGTTCCATACCGACAATCAGCGCCATAACACCGAAGCCCGAGCCTCCTGTTGTTACAATTTCAGCGGAAGTATCCCGCTCCCTGGCCATCCCGCTAACGGGATGTGCAAAATCCCAGAAGTACCGGAATGTTTGCTGCTGAATTTTGGTCAGTAGTTCTTCATCAGGAATCTGAGGGAATTTAGGTGTAGAATCCAATTGGGTATAAAACTCCAGATCCAGGCCTTCGAAAGGTCGGCCAATGCGGTTTTCAATATCTGAAGAGACAGTCAACCGAAATTTTTGGTAATCATTCAGCGTTTGATCCGGAGAAAGAGCAATGATATGGTCATCAATCTGACTTAAAGAATATTCCACCGGAAAACCATTATTTCTTAACGAAGTATATCCGGAAAGATCATCAGATGAAATGGCCCCATTAAAATAAAAATCGACTTTCAGATTACGATTAACGTCTTTAATTCTTTGTGCAGGATTAATTTCCTCATCATTGATTTTGATAGTTTCCAAAATCAAAGGAGTGGTAAATGTGGTAAAATTGTAAACCTGTTCCTCAAAAGATTCATTATTTACCCCTTTGAGAGAACCGGAAACACTGAGCGTGTAACTACTATTCTCATCCAAAACAGGGTGACTGATGCTAAAGAGTTTATCTTCATTTACCGAAGAAAAAGTCAAGTCAACCATTTGACCGGCAGCACCTGACAATTCAATATTCTTCTCTGCCTCAACGGGATCCACAGAGTGACTAAATCTTATTTCAACAGGCTCATCAGTTAAAACATCCTGATTGTCTCCTGAAGAAGAGAGAATCTGTTCTCCTACCCGCACATAGGTCACTGTAAGATTTTCCGGTTTATCTTCAGACTCCGGTTCATCATCTTTGCAGGACGGAAAGAACATGAGTCCTGATAACAAAAGCAGCAGAAAGTAACGCATATCAAATAAACTAAGGACCATCCGGTATTACTTTTTCCCAAAAGTACATGATGGCCCACCGGAAACTTCCGGCGGGCCAACAGAGGTTTTATCGGTTGTGTAATCTACAAAGCATCATTCATCAAAGACTCCACCTCTTCTGCGGAGAGCGCCTTATCAAAGAGGTAGAGCTCATCCATATAGCTCAAATCCGAGAGATGATCCCAACCTGAAAAACGTGGTGCTCCCGACATAATGGACATGATGTCGCAACCGGTCCAGTCGATAGGGCTGGAATCAACGGCCATAGCCTCTACTCCATTAATATAAATTATTGTCTGAGTATCGGATATCGTAAAGGCAAGGTGTACCCATTCGTTTAGAGTGGGATCAATCGTACCTCCGTCATTCCAGACTTCCCCATCTCCGGTACCGATGTTCAACTTAAACCGCTGCTCTGTTTCATTTCCTTCACGGAAGAAACGGAACCCTGAGGTGCGAACATTCTGTGCATCCGGGTTGTCGGTATCTTCAGGACCAGCCACAAGTATTCCGGCACGTGCAGCCTCGGTGTTTGACTTGTACCAAAATGCAGCACTGAATTCACCGGAGGTCAACCCTTCAGTAGGATAAGTCAGGTAAGAATCAGCCGCTCCTGCATAAGCATTGATCCCTTCTACACTCTCACCGGCAAACCCAGGTGTGCCAACTTCAGCAGCCATCGTTTCACTGATTTTCTCCTCATAAGTACCATCAAACGGCATATAAAATATTTCATTCTCGTATTGCGGCTCATAGGGAGGTACTTCTCCCTCATCAGCCATTACAGCATGTAGTTCTTCCTGAGACAGGGCCCTGTTGAAAATACGCAACTCATCATACAAACTTTCATCTGAATTATGCCCCCAGTAACTAAAATTAGGTGCACCTGAGGCAATGGAAATACCTTCACACCCTGTCCAGTCGATAATACCACCATCGGTAGAATTCACCGGTTCTCCGTTGAAATAGATAATGGTGGAAGCTTCGGAAATCGTAAATGCGATGTGCACCCACTGATCTGATGAGGCATCAATCACATCTCCGTCGTTCCAGACTTCACCACTTCCGGTTCCCACATTCAGCTTAAACCGTTGAGAGGCAGCATCTCCTTCACGGAATAAGCGCAAACCTTTAGTGCGGTCTTCTCCTTCAGGACTGATGGAAATCACACCGGCATTGCCCGGCACTGGATTCACTTTGTACCAGAAAGCAGCAGTGAAAGCACCCGTATTCAAAATATCAACAGGATAAGAAACATAAGAATTTTCAGCGCCCTGATAAGCTTTGAGGGATATTCCGTCATCAACAAACCCGGGATCTCCAACTTTGGTGCCCATCTCCTGAGATATGAGCTCCATCAGATCACCATTAAATGGCATATAGAAAATTTCCCCATCAAATTTGGGTTCATAAGGAGGTACCTTTTCAAAGGTTACCGACAGGTCTGTACTCTTACCGTCTATATCTGTCGCGGTAATTTTAAGTGTATGTTCACCATTTCCTAACCCTTCATAAGTCAGCTCATGGAGAAACCTGCGGTAATCAATAAAATCATTGAAAGTGCCGATTTCAGTCCCATCAAGAACAACTTTTATCGTGCCGATTTCGATATCATCGGTGACCTCAAAATCAATAACAATGGTGGTTTCCGCTTCAGTAACCTGAATACGGGTGCCCTCTTTGGGATAATTAAGGGTAATCTGCGGAGCTGTTTCATCGGCTCCGGGTTCAACGCGTGAAATGGAATCAATGCCCTCTTCACAAGATGCAGCAAAAAGAAGCAGCATTGAAAAAACCAATATATTCTTTAAAACCTTCATGAGATTGTCTTTTTATAATTTGAAAAACAATTATTCTGCGTCTTCTCCCAAAACAGGCAGCAGATCAACCTGGGCCTGAGGATAAGGCAGATATTCTTTGTCGGCTGTAAACTGACGCCCGTCGTAACTCAATGCATTGTAGTTATCGATGCGGATCATATCGTAGTAACGAATTCCCAGTTCCATGGCCAGTTCGGCAAATTTCTCATCCATCACCTGCTGAGTGGTCACACCACTAAGTGGGGACAAACCGGCACGATCACGCACCTCGTTCACTGCCTCATCGGCCGTCATCACTGAGCTGGTGGCCCCTCTGGTGAGCGCCTCAGCATGCATCAACAAAATCTCTGCATAACGGGTAATGATATAATTTTTATTGGTTCCATAGGCTGTGCGACCTTCTGTAAGCTGATTGGAAGGCAGATATTGCTTACCGCTGGAAAACAGACCACGAGGAAAGTCGTTGATAACATCGCCCGAAGGAGTGGTATTTGAAATCCATTCGGGAAGATCAGCGTACTCCGGGTCTTCCTGTATTTCGGCAATTCCCCGGTTGGTGAAAAGCACACTGGTCTCCAGTCGAAGTTGTTCCCCTCTGTCCAGCATAAACTTAATCCATTTCAGACTGGGTTCGAAGAATCCCCATCCACCTCCTGCTCCATCGACTGCAGGGGTCCAGTTTTGAGGACCGTAAAAACCAAACAAGTGACTGATATTATCTCCGGAGCCCTGTCCGAAATCGGAGTATTGCAATTCAAGCAGGTTTTCATCATTCAGCTTTCCGGGGATTTTAAAGAGGTTGTAAAAGTCCGGTTCCAAAGTGAAAAGCCCGGAAGAGATAATGGATCCGGTAGCATCAGCTACACCTTGGTAGTTCTCCATCTCTAGGTGAGCCATAGCTTTAATCGCCAGGGCTGTATAACGGGTCACACCTCCCGGGATATCAGTCCGCTCATTGGGACGCATGTCAGGTAAATTGGGAACAGCCTCATCCATCTGATCCGAAATATGTTGCATCACCTCAGTTTTGGGAGAGGGTGCCAATGTGTACAGCTGAGCCGGATCAGAACTTTCTGTAATAAAGACATCTCCCCACATTCTGGACAGTTGAAGCATCAACCATGCACGAAGTACTTTCGCTTCTGCGATATACTGATCACCACGCGAAGCAGAGGCCCCATTGGCAATATAAAGTTCAATCTGTTCCATGGCCGAGTGAGCAGTAAAGATATCCTTGTACATATTTTGCCACACCGAATTGAACATCCAAAAATTCTGATTGTAATTGAAATAATCTGTGTTGGCATAATCCTGCTGATCGCCTTCGCCTCCGTGATTCACATCATCTCCACGCACAGCAAGCAACGGAATATCCTCCCAGCCCCTTTGGTAGAAATCTGCATAAGCCCCGATAAGCGGCAACACCATATTTTCAGATATGGTATAATCTGTCTCTTCGGTGAAAGCCCGGTTTTCGGCAGGCTCATCAAGCAGGTCGTGACATGCCGTAGCAAACAACATTCCTGCAACCGAAAAAGTGAATAAAATATATTTAACTGGTTTCATAATCAATGCATTTTGAGATTAAAATTTCAAATTCAGACCAACAGTATAAACTGCAGGAATGGGATAAGTCTGACGGTCGATACCATCGGAAACTTCGGGGTTGAAGCCGTTGTAGTCAAATACAGTCAAAGGTCGCTCGGCAGTCACATAAATCCGTGCCCCGGGAAGTTGTCCTCCCAACCAGTTTTCTGTATCAAAAGTATATCCCAACTGCACATTCTGAATGCGGAAGAAAGATCCATCCTCCACAAAATAGTCGCTCATTTTTTGGTTGTATCCTTTTCTCAATCCTGCAGATGAGGGATATTTATTGGAAGTTCCTTCACCATGCCATCTGTTAATGGCAAGATCTGCATCCATATTTCCATCGTTGGTCCAGATAATCTCTCCCCGTTTACGATTCAGAATTTTGTTTCCTGTTTGTCCGGTAAGACTTAATGAAAAGTCAAAATTCCGGTAGTTGACGCCCAGGTTGGCTCCATACATAAATGAAGGGAAATAGGATCCCAGCACTACCCGGTCTTTGTCGTCAATTACATTGTCGCCATTCTGATCTTTGTAAATGAAATCACCGGGTTCAATGCCACTCTCATCTATAAATTGCTCTGTAAGACCGCTATTGGCAATCTGCTCCTCATTTTGAAAAACTCCCGTTACCTCATGACCAAAAAATGCCAGCAATGGCTCTCCGACAATGGAACGCTGACGGAACTCTGCCGAACCACCATCTATATAGGGCTGCCCGTAAAGGTCGCGAACTTCATTTTCCAAGGTAGAGATGTTAGCACCTACAGAATAGCTCAAATCGTCTGAGATAGAATTGCGATAATTAAGAGCCAACTCAAATCCGGAGTTTCGAATGACACCCACATTACGTAAAACAGTCTGCCCCACAGAGGGAATATTTACATATATGGCTGCATTCTTGGTATCTCTGATGTAATAATCGGCCTCTACAGAGAGGTTACTGTTCAAAAACCTTGAAGTAACACCAACATTTATCTCTTCTGTAAGTTCCCATTCCAACTCACTGTATGTACTGCTGGCAATGGTTCCGGCCACAAGGTTGTCATTTATAGCCGTATTAATTACGGAAGTGGTACGGGCTCCGTCACTGGCCTGAATTTTATCATTTCCAAGCTCTCCCCAGCTACCACGGATTTTCAAATAATTGATAAATGAAACATCATCCATAAATGATTCTTCAGAAACAACCCAGCCTGCGCCAATGGTAGGGAAATATCCCCAGGTTTCCTGATATTTGGAACTTCCGTCAGCCCGCATTGTTCCATAAAGCAGGTACCTGTTATTGTAGTTATACGAAATCCTTCCAAAATAAGACATCCCGTATTGACGAAGGCCATTGTCGTTCACAGAATTTTCAGGTTTTGTTTCTGACTGATTGAGATACCAGGCCTGTTCCTGATCAACCGGAAAATCCAGTCCGGTAGCCCAGAGTCCCTGATAAGATTCGTCACGATAGGAGGTACCAACCATCACTGTCAGATCATGCGGACCAAAATCCTGTTGGAAAGTCAGCACATTATCCCAACTCTGATTGGACCAATTGGCGGCTGTTTTTGCGACAGAAGAATTTTCTCGTTGTGCGTTCTCTGTCAAATAATAAGGCAATCTGACCTCACGTTTCTCGGAAGATGTAAAATCATGATTGTAAGTAGTTTTAAAACTCAGCATATCAGGGATAATGTCCAGTTCAGCATAAAAGCTGGCCATTGTTTTCCTTAGTTTGTCACGATTATTCGAATAGGTCATGGCTGTAAAAGGGTTTTTACCACCCCGATAACCAAGGGTCTGAGCACTGGCAAACTTATCAGGCCAGGCAGCCTCATTTTGTTCATCATATACAGGCATTACAGGCACCGCGTAATAAGCTTCAAACCAAGCGGCTCCATCCTGCATGTATTTAGTCGAATTACTGAAAATGACATTGGCACCGACAGTCAAACGATCGGTAGCTCTATAGTCAATTTTTGAACGCAAATTAAAACGTTCGTAATCGTTTTTCATATCCAGAATACCCTCCTGGGCAAAATAGTTGGCTCCCAGTGAATAGGTAGTATTTTCTCCACCGCCTGAAACGCCCACACTATGATTCTGAATGGCTCCAGGCCTCAAGATCTCATCGTACCAGTCGGTATTCACATCAGGAACATTCGGATTAATACGGCTCCTTCCATAACGCTGCATTGCATTCTGGATGTATTGCGCATCAGCAGCGGATCCGGACTCCATTGCCATGGTGGTAAACTGCTCTGCGTTGGCCATCTTTAATATATCCTGAGCCACCTGAACCCCATAATAACCATCATAAGTAATTTCGGCTTCTTTGTTGTAACTTCCCGATTTGGTCTCTATCAGGACAACACCGTTGGCAGCACGAACACCATATATGGCAGCAGCAGAGGCATCTTTCAACACAGAAATAGAGGTAATATCTGAAGAGTTCAGGAAATCGATGTTATCAAAAAACATCCCATCCACTACATACAATGGAGACTCATTCCCCTGACCGGGATAGGACCCGATACCACGCACCCTGATGGTTGGCGCATCACCGGGAGCACCGCTGCTCACCACCTGCATACCGGCCACTTTTCCCTGCATGGCCTGCATCGCTTGTCCGGTCGGAGTTTTTGCCAGGTCATCGGATTTTATAGTGGTAATCGATGAAGTGAGATCTTTAACTTTCATCTCTCCATAACCAACCACTACAACCTCCTCCAGATCAACCGTGGATTCGGTCATTTGCACATTTATAATAGTACGCCCATCTACCGGTACCGTTTGTGCTTGCAGCCCAACAAAACTAAAAGTTAGTGTTGCATCAGGGGGTACAGAGAGATTGTAATTCCCATCCATATCGGTAATGGTACCTGTAGTGGTTCCCTCAATTACTATTGAAGCCCCGGGGATACCAAGACCATCCGAGTCTGTCACTTTGCCACTGACGGATATTTCATCCTGACCGAAGACAAATACAGACACAAATAAAAAACAGATAAACAACAGAGTTTTTCTCATGACTTTGATTTTTTTTGTTTTTGCTGATGTAAAATTACGGCCAACATCATCCCTGATGGAAATAATCAGGTACACCAACAACTCCCATTGTTAAAAAATGTGATTTTCTTTTTCACAATCACCTCATCGTCACAAAAAAACAAACAACATATACCTGTTTTTTAGCAAGTTAAAAAAAACTCAACGTAAAAAAACCCAACAGATTAAATCAATTTTAATCAAAAAAATGAGGTATATTTTAGTGTTTTAAGGCCAAAAACGGTAATTTGTAGAGTAAAACCCCTTGGCCCGAAACACATTTTTGCATTATATGGATTAAATTCGCCGGACAATTCCACCCGAGAAACAAAAACCGATTACATCTAATAAAGAAAAAATGAGGAAATCCCTGAAATTGCTCATCTTTCTCATCTCGCTCATAGGGGTTGCCAATGCCGGCAACTTTCGGAATCCACATGTAATAAACTTTAACAAACAACAGTTCAGCGGCTCCAACAAGAATTGGTCCATCGCTATGGACGATAATGGATACACCTATATTGGTAACAGCATCGGGCTGATAGAATTCGACGGAGTATCGTGGCATCTCTACAACTCACCCAATGGTTTTGCTGTCCGATGCATTGCAGTGGATGAGGATAACAAAATTTACACCGGAGGCTATCGGGAGTTAGGATTTTGGGAACGCAATGACCTGGGCGAGCTGCAATACAATTCCCTCACTTCAATGGTGGAGGATCACTTTCCTAAGAATGAAGAATTCTGGCATGTTTTCGTTATCGGCAATAAAGTGTATTTTCAGTCATTTTCGGGCATTTACATTTATGCCGACGGAAAATTCTCTGTTGTTCGTGTTAACGGATTTATTACCAGTGCAGCGGTGGTTGACAATGAATTGTTGATCGCATTGGTTTCCGACGGGATTTACAAAGTAACTGAAAAGGGTTACAGTCCTGTTTTAAAAGGTGAATTCTTCACAGGTAAATCAATCACATATATTGAAAAACTTTCCAACAACAATTTTCTGCTGGGAACCGAAAGTAGCGGATTTTATATTTATGATTCAGAGACAGCCGGTCATAATATCTGGGCCGGCGAACTTCATCAAAGTTTCATTCGCAACAACATCAACAATGCCCTTCGCACCAAAGACGGGCACACCATCGTGGGAACCATTCTGGATGGAATCAAAGTAATAGACAAAGAAGGAACCCTTGTTCAGAACATCAACATACAATCCGGCCTTCAAAGCAACACCGTCCATTCTATGAAATGTGACGAACAGGGAAACATCTGGGTTGCATCCGACAAAGGCGTGGATTTCCTCTCCTTTTCTTCCAATGAATCCTATACCATTTATCGACATCCTGAGCTGGGAGCAGTTTACTCTGCAGCCCTTCTGGACGGGGTTTTGTATGCAGGCACAAATCAGGGAGTATTTCACCGCAAATGGGAAAAGCGCACTGAACCTTTTAAATTGGTTCCCGGTACACAGCGACAGGTCTGGGATTGCGAAAAAATCGACAACCAGTTGCTGGTGGGACACAACTCTGGCACCTTTCTGATTAAAGACCAGGAAGCGCAGATGATTTCAAATCATGCCGGCGGGTATTCTATCACCAAAATCCCTGACCATCCGAACCATCTGTTACAGAGCACCTACAATGATCTGGTAGTTTTTTCACGAAAAGACAACCGGTGGCAGGCAGATCATTTGGTAAAAGGTTTCAGCGACCTCATCCGGTTTGTTGAATTTGATCACCGCAACAATCTGTGGGCCTCACATTTATATCAGGGCATATATAAAATCAGGCTCAATGAGGCACTTGACTCTGCCGTTCAGATAACTCATTTTGGTAAGGAGTCCAAAATATGGAGACAAGGTGCAAGCATCCGAACCTTCTCCGTTGAGAACAGGGTGGTTTTCACCAATGAAGATTCCATCTACACCTACGATGACCTCAAAGATGCCATTGTTCCCTACACCTTCCTGAATAATCACCTGGGAGAATATTCTTCTGCTTTCTTTATTGCCTCCGGACCGGACCACCACTATTGGTTTATGAACTCAGCGGGTATCGCTCTGTTCAGGATTTTAGGAACAGATGTGGAAAAAATAAAAGAATTCCCTATGAGTTTGTTTCGCAGCGAAATGATTCCCAAAGAGGAAAATCTCATTCCGCTGAATCAGAAAACAGGTCTGCTATGTCTTGAAAACGGATTTGCTTTGTTGGACGCTACATCTCCGGAAAGTGGCAGCGAAATTGAAAACAAACAATTACACATTCGAAAAATTGAGATCAGAGGGCAGGAAGGAGACGCTGAAGCTGTATCGCCATTCAATTCCCGACTGAGAATCCCTTACAATAAAAACAACATCGCTCTACGCTACTCCTTTCCACTTTATTCATCAGAAAAAATCAGTTATCAATACAAGATCGAAGGACTGAATAACGAATGGACAGAACCTGTGAAATATCCTGAATTTGTAATCAACCGTATCCCCGCCGGCGACTACACCATCAGGGTAAGGGCAACCAACAGTTGGGGAAATACCTCCCAAACACATGAGCTCTCGTTTACGGTCAACCCTCCGTGGTACCGAAGCACTCTGGCAATCATGGCTTATGCACTCATCTTTAGTGGGTTGATTTTCCTTGGGAAATATATAACGGTCAAAAGGGTGAAGATGAACGAGAAACACAAAAATGAAGAAAAAGAAAAAGAACTTATACAACTGAGAAACGAGAAACTGCAATCGGAACTCTCATTCAAAAGCAGAGAATTGGCCACCTCTACCATGGGCATCATCAAAAAGAATGAATTCCTGATTTCTCTGAAAGAAAAGCTTAAACGCCACAAAGAGCAACTGGGCACAAGGTATCCGGACAAATACTACAACGAATTGATTAAGAAAATTGACAGTAACATTACAGGCGATGATGACTGGAAAACCTTTGAGTACAATTTCAATCTGGCACATGAGACTTTCCTGCAATCACTAAAAAGCGAATACCCCGATCTTACCCCCAGCGATCTGAGACTATGCGCCTTTCTACGCATCAACCTCACTTCCAAAGAGATTGCACCCTTGCTTGGAATTTCGGTGCGAGGGGTAGAAAACCACCGCTACAGGGTACGCAAAAAACTGGATCTTTCACCAGATACCGATCTCACTGATTTTATTCTGACTTTTCAGAATGGAAACGATCATCCTAATTAACAGTGCCTTAAATCCATCAGATAGAGATTCCAAACAAAAACGCACATCAGTTTTCCTCAATCCTGGATATATCCCCCTGATACCTGATTGCACTTCGATTGTGACTAATTACATTCAGGGAGGCATCTCCATTGTAGTAAACATCCAACCTCAACTGGAAATAATCATCATCCTTGACCTTAAATGAATATGAGATATTTTGTTTCTCCTCATTGACGCTATACTCTTGTTCGTCCATTTTACCAGAAAACTTAATACCCCCATTTCCTCCGTAATCAACACTAAAAGCCCGCCCGAAAAAAGGAAGATCACCCACAACAGTTGAGTCTTCTTTTACTTTAAGATATCCGTAATTGGTAGTAAGATCAATAGACGCTCCACCTGAAGGAAAAGCACGGTCAGCCACAAAAATAAAATTCCGGCTCTCTACCAGCTTTTTTGTTTCTTCAAACTGCTGTTGCCGCTTTTGAGCTGTGGTCATTTTCTGTTGAGCTTCAACAGAAGGTAAAGCTCCGAAAATAAAAGCACCTGCAAGAAAAAATGTAACTAAACTCCTCATATCTTTCCTGTTATTTTAGTTTCTCATTCAAAAAACAACCAAAATACGTGCCGGAATCTCCTCATTCAAAATCGATAACACCAGGAAACATCCCAATAACTTTCTCCCATGGAAAAGGAGATTCCTTCCATAAAATCCATTCGAGATGAATGCAATACTCCATAAAGGATCAGGTCAAACACCAGCAAAAAGCTGCCCTGAAGAATTAAAGAGTTTCCATAGCCTTTCAGTAAATCTTTACGTTTGTCGGAATTGGATGAAAGATGCCTGAGCAAAAAGCCGGTGCCAATATAGGCCACATCCAACCCGCTGTTGATCAACAGTATTTTTTCTATTTTCCGGGCTTCACCCAAAGCTTCTTCTACCCCAAACATCAACGGATCCGTTTGCATATTGTTATATAGAGCAAATCCGGCAATGCCAAGGTTGACGGTATTCCAAAACAGATTCATCTGATGAAAATATTTCTTTTCACCACTGTAACGACTCCAACCGTAAGCGCCTACAGCAATATTGCCTACTGCCCATGAACCCAGAATCATCATCCCTCTGCTTTGGGTCTGTAAGTGACTTGAATAGAATTCACCAACAGCAGTCTGTCCCATCAATTCATGAGACAGGAAAATAACAAATGCAATAAAAATAATCCTCCTTAAAAAAAGCATATTTCACATTTCAGGTTAATTTAATCTACCTTATACATAAAACAATATAGCAGGCAGTACGGAAACAAGCTGAAAGCCTGAAAGCAATAGCCCAGGGCAACGCCCTGAGGTTGCAGTCCCCCCCAGCCCCGCGGTTTATTGGTCGCGACGCGACCAATAAACCGATATGATGCTCATTTCATCACCACTATTCCTCGTTAATAATAGCATATCGGTATTCATCACAAACCACCCCGTTTTTTATCAGAGCTTTTCGAAATATACATTCCAACTGAAACCCTGCTTTCTCAAGGACGCGATGAGACCCTTTATTAAAGTCAAAAACGCCCGTGAATATTCGAATTAGATTCAGGTCATTGAAGCCATAATCGACCATCCGCTTAACCGCTTCAGTCATAATCCCCTTTCCCCAGAAAGGCTCTCCGAGCCAGTAACCAATCTCAGCCGAAATACGATACACATCCTTTTGCGGCACCACCCCCACAACTCCTGCCAGCTGTCCTTCATACTCCACCACAAAGGTATAAAGAGGATCCTCTTTTCGGCAAATGGCAATAAAATCACGTGCATCCTGCTCTGAATATGGATGAGGAACAAAATCCCGGATGTTATTCCAGATCTTTTTATTGTTTAAAAGCCGGGCCAGCACTGGGGCATCCTCTTCCCGAAAGGGCCGCAAGCGAATATTTGTTGGGTGGGTATTACTTTTCATGGAATATTATTAAATTCAATAGATTACACATGCATGATTATCCATAAAAGTAACACTTTTCTTAATTTAATAGCGAAAAAAAGAGGTGACCTGCAAGCAAGCCACCTCTTTCCAAAATCAGAATACTTTAAAACTTTTCAAAATCGTCTAAATGCGCACCAGCACCATTCATATCCAACTTTATGCCCGGATTGCCGGAGAATCTTGATTTCTCTTCAGATTCTAATTCATTTAAAATTTTCTTTTTGACACTTTTCCTTTTCTCAACGCGGCGGGATCCCTCTCCTACCTTAAAATAAGAAATAACCTCTTTCATCTGCTCAGCCTGACTGGAGAGTTCTTCTGAACTGGAAGCCATCTCTTCTGATGCAGCAGCATTCTGCTGAACCACCTGGTTAAGCTGCTGCACTGCACTATTCACCTGCTCTGCCCCGGAATTCTGTTCCATACTTGCAGCAGCGATTTCCTGAACAAGATTGGCTGTTTTTTCAATTTCAGGAGCAATTTCCATCAATTGTTTGCCAGCTTGATCTGCCATATTTACACTATTGATCGACAACTCATCAATTTCATCTGCCGCAACCTGGCTTTGTTCTGCTAACTTTCTAACTTCATCAGCGACAACTGCAAAGCCATGACCGTGCTCACCGGCACGAGCCGCTTCCACAGCAGCATTCAGCGCCAGAATATTTGTCTTGTAAGCGATATCCCCAATTATAGATACTTTGGACGCAATATCTTTTATTGCCTTTGTAGAAGCAATCGCATTCTCGCTTACTCTACGAATTCCATCTGCCGCCTGGATTGCAATCTTCTCCGTTTGCAGTGCATTATCGGTGTTTTGTTGAACATTCGAAACCATTTCTTCCATAGAGGAAGAAATCTCCTCCGCAGACGATGCCTGTTCACTAGCCCCCTGAGATACCTGCTGAGAACCGGAACTAAGCTCTTCACTGGCAGCATTGATGTTGTCGGTACTCGTCATCACATCCCTAATAATATTTTTCAGCTGCTCTACCATATGTTGAAGAGCACGGGCTAGTTTCCCAACCTCATCTTTTTGTTGCAGAATCTCGTCATCCAAATTCATCGTAAGGTCACCCTTAGAAATTCTCTCGGCAAAAGTGACACCGTTATTTAGCCCTCTGGTAATATTGCGTGTAATTACTATTCCCAAAACAATGGCAATAGCAACTCCCAAAAGAATTACAAACACGATCATAATTATACTGTTCCTAAAGGTAGCAGCACCACTTTCTCTTTCAGCTACAGCATCCTGTTGGTTTAACTCTTTGAGCTGACTAAACTTTTCTCCAAATACTTTATGATACTCAGCCGATTCCACTGTAATTCCGTCACTCATATCTTCCAGAAGTGTCTGGGCTTGTTCAGCTTCTTCAAGCAATAGATCAAAGACTGCAAACACTTTTTTAGCAGCCGGGTTTAAAACCTGGTCATAATGATTATGTGCAGCATCAATATGCCCCTGACTTATGTAACTCTTAATCGTATGAACTGACTCATGGAACAAATCATGATTTTGTCTTATCTCGCGAAGATTGTTATTAAAAGCCGCATTCTGAGAGCTAAATTCCTTGAACCATTCACCAAAACTACACTTCTTTGAATCCTCTCCGCCCTCAAAAGTTGCTCTATCCTGAATGCCATTGATCACTTTTAGCTCAAGCTCATAATGATCTTTCATAAACATCTCAATCTTCGCTACCAACTGGGAAGGATGCATCAGATCAATTTCAATAAACCGGGCATTTTTGCGTTCTATCTGCTGATTAATTGTCCGCCATGGAGCAATTATACTTTCCAATTCTCTGTAAATCCGACTCTCTTCCTCGGTCTTATCTAATTTATTATAATTGGCCATTGCTTCCCCCAAACTCTGCCGATTTAAAGCAATTTTGGCAACAATTTCTTCCCGTTGATTCCGACTAAGTTTAGGATCCAATAACCGTACATAATTCTGGTAGATCCGCTCCACTGCAACATCCATTTCTCCCACATAATAGACGGCCGACATTTTTACATTGGCTACTTTTCTAAATGAGTTGCCCATGCTATTCATCCCAACAATACCTGTGATTCCTATCACCAGAGCAATAAATGCCACCAAAGAAAAACCGGCAACAATTTTCTGACCTATTTTCAAATTTCTTAAATTCATAATTTGTTATTTTTGATATTCAGACTATTTTTAATTAGTTGCTGCTTCTTCTTTCTCCGCTGTTTGGCGGGCTGCATTTATTGCTTTAAGATCGATAAGATCGTCGGAGGTAAGCACAGCATCAATATTCAATACCATCACAAACTTTTCATCAACCTTTGTCATTCCCAAAATAAAATCTGACTGATATCTGTTCCCTATAGATGGTGGCGGAAGAATTTTATCATCTTCAATTTTCATTACCGCCTGCACGGCATCCACCAACATACTCACCATTACAGTCTCCTCTCCAATTTCTGCATCAATGACGAGCAGGCAGGTAGATTTGGTTGTTTCTGTCGGAGACATGCCAAACTTAATTCGGGTATCGATAACCGGAAGCACTTTCCCCCGCAGGTTGATAACTCCCTTCATATAGTCCGGGGAGCGAGGTACTTCCGTAACCGGAGTCATCTCCAAAATCTTATACACTTTCCCGACATGCAGGGCAAAAACTTCATCCCCAAGCCGGAAAGAGAGATAAGAAATGTTCTTATTGTCTTTCTTGTCCATAAACAGCTTATTTTAATTTCTGAAAACACCTATTTTTCTCTTGATCAGCATTCTTTTATTATGGCATTGGGATCCAGCACCAGAGCAATGGATCCATCCGCCAATATGGTAGCAGCTGACAAGAATTTATTATCCTGATAAAACTTACCGAGAGGTTTGAGAACAGCCTGAATTTTCCCTTCCACTTTATCGATAGAGAATAGGGCCTGGCCATCACTGTTATTGACCAAAACAGCCTGCATTCTGCCGGGCAATTCACACTCAACAGAAAAACAATCGCGAAGATTAAAGAAGGGATATTGCGTTCCTTCGAGAGCTATAACATTATTGAAAACGGCTTCCACGTCTTGCTTTTTAAGCGAGAAGATCCGTTCAACAACAGCCAGTGGGAATACGAATTTGTTATCTCCAACAGAAACCAGCAAACCATCAATAATTGACAGCACCATTGGCAAATGAATAGAAATAGTGGTTCCTTTCCCGGGTATAGAATCGATTGTTACACTACCCCTTATGGAGGCAATATTTTTCTTCACCACATCCATCCCTACACCTCTGCCGGAAATTTCACTCACCTGTTCACAGGTAGAAAATCCGGGCAGAAAAACCAGGTCGAAAATTTCCCGATCTGTCAGACTGGCGTTTCCATCAATTAATCCCTTGGCCACCGCTTTTTGGCGAATGGTTGTAGCATTCAATCCACGACCATCGTCGGCAACCTCTATTGTTACATTAGCTCCGGAATAAAAAGCCTTCAAAGTTATTGTCCCAACTCTTGGCTTTCCCGACAGTTCGCGCTCTTCCGGAGTTTCAATTCCATGATCAATACAATTCCGGAGAATATGTAACAGAGGATCTGTCAATGTTTCAATCATCGACTTATCCAATTCCGTATCCTCACCATTCGCAATAAAGACAACCTCCTTTCCCAATTCACTGCTGAGATCTCTGATCATTCTCCGAAAACGCATCGTAAGGGCTTCTATTGGAAGCAGACTTATGCTAAAAGTGCTGTCCCTAAGTTGGGCAGTAAGGTTCTGAATCGTATTGGCTACCAGGTTCAGTTCAGGAATATTGTTTTGAGAAGAGATCAACCCAAGTCGCTCCTGAGAAATCACCAGTTCACTCACCAGGTTAATTAATTCATCTATTTTTTCGGAAGATACTCTGAGGGAAGACGTATGAACATTTTTCGATGATACATACTCCGATGTCACACATTCAGAAGAATTTTTATTTTCAGAAGGTTTTATTTCTTCTTGAGAGACCAACTCTTTCACTGTTAAAGCGTTCATTGGTTTTCCAGTAGAGGAGAGTCTTTTGATTTTTAGCAGAAAATCATCTTCCTCCAATAAATTACGTTGGGAAATCAGATCAATATCGATTTCAGAAGAGTCTTCAACGTATCCACCCCAGCAAAACCTTATTCCTGGAGTAATTTTTTATCAATAAATTGCGGCAAAAGTTCTTTGAAATTTTCGGCAGGTGTGATGTGGATATTTTCCATGGCGTACTTCAGCCACTTC